>Ga0153956_1001154_pt1 | contig 24712 bp, 21 predicted proteins | sample TSFL040MetaG_FD_104704 | JGI IMG/M metagenome (GOLD analysis project Ga0153956, IMG submission 104704) | Attine ant fungus gardens microbial communities from Florida, USA - TSFL040 MetaG | ecosystem: Host-associated > Fungi > Mycelium > Unclassified | place: USA: Florida, Wekiwa Springs... | reverse complement strand
CTGCAGCAACCAAAAACCTTTAACGTGGTGCGCCTGCGCGAAAACATTAAGCTGGGGCAGCGTATTGATGCGGTTGCTATCGACGTCTGGAGCAACGACAAATGGGAAGAGGTAGCTAACGCGACAAGCATTGGCGCTAACCGTTTAATTCGCCTGAAAGATGATGCCACCACCAGCAAAGTACGATTAAGAATAACCGCTGCTGCCGCCAGCCCGGCCCTGAGCGATTTTGGGCTGTTTAAAGAAGCTGCAATTAATAATTAACAAACAATTAACCATAATGATAGCTATTAAAAAAGCCATAGCACTAACCGCATTTACCATAACTGCCATGACAGCATCTGCACAACACGCCCTGTTTGATACCCTGACAAAACCCAGGTTGATATCCGACCAATTTGCTTTTACCGAGGGCTGCTCGGTTGATAAAAATGGCGATGTATATTTTACTGATCAGCCGAATGATAAGATCTGGAAATACGAAATGGAAACCGGGAAACTATCGGTTTTTATGGATAAAGCAGGTCGCTCAAACGGGACGTATTTTGACAAGAAAGGGAATTTAATTACCTGTGCCGATGATAAGGGCGAAATATGGTCTATTACCCCGAAAGGAAAGGTTACGGTACTGATGAGTAGCCCGGATGGCAAACAAATGAATGGCCCTAACGATGTGTGGCTGGACAGCAAAGGCGGTATTTACATGACCGACCCATACTACCAGCGCGACTACTGGACCCGCAAACATTCAGAGCTGGATGGCGAACATGTTTACTACCTGGCCAAAGGCAGCAAAACCCCGATCAAAGTTATTGGCGATATGCGCCAGCCTAATGGCATTGTGGGCACGCCCGATGGCAAATACCTGTACGTGTCTGACCTGGGAGGGCAAAAAACGTATCGCTACACTATAAACAAAGATGCAACGCTAAGCGAAAAGACTTTACTGTTCAATGTCGGATCGGACGGTATGACCTTAGATGAAAAGGGCAACATCTACATCACCGGCCGCGGGGTAACTATTTTTAGCCCGGAAGGTAAAAAGCTGGGCAATATACCTAACAAAGACAACTGGACCGGCAACGTAGTTTTTGCCGGTAAAAACCGCGATATCTTGTTTATTACGGCGTCAAAAAGTATTTATACGTTGAAGATGAATGTGAAAGGGGTGGAGTAGTAAAATCACAATATTATACCACCACTCCATCGAGAGCGTAGCGTGGCGATCTCTGTGCGATAGGCTAGTCGCTCGTTTAGAGATCGTCACGCTTTATTTACCGCCGTTCGGCATCCCATCGGAAAGGAACATGTTTACTCAGCCTATGAAACAAATTCAGGATAACGTATTTGTTACAAGGGTTTGTTTAAACTCATACCGCAAATATTTCTCCACGTTCACACTCGATACAATCTTCCAATCATTCTTTTCCTCTAAAAACTGTGGTTCTTGTAAACCGGCAGCCTGGGCAGCGGCGGCATAAAATTCTGTTTTAGTAGGATGTTGCGGCGACACGGCGTTATAGATATGCCCAAAAGCCTGCTTATCTAATATCGCGCAGCTGATACCTATGCAGTCACTTAGGTGTATCATGTTTACAGGTGCTTCCCCGTTGGGGATGTCTGTTTTACCGGCAAAAAAGCGGCCGGCATCACGGCCCGGGCCAAATAACCCGCCAAAGCGGATAATGGTCGTGGTGAACGCTTTTTCGGCTTTCAGGAGTTTCTCGGCAGTTTGAAGTATTTCGCCCGATTCTGTGTCGGGATGCGGAATATCAAGTTCATTCTTTTCCGAATTATGATCGCCGTAAATACCGGTTGAACTGACCAATACCACTTGTTTGATAATATTGCTTTTAGCGTGAGCTATAAGTTTCCTGAGGCTTTCCAGGTATACCGCTCCATTACCTGAACGCGCCCGCGGCGGAATACAGACCCAAAGCACATCGCAATCAAAAAAGGCGGTATCAATAGCATCTTCGTTTGCCAGGTTAATCAGGTAAGGCTCGATGCCATGCTGCGAAAATATCGCCAGTTTTTCGGCCGAGGTGGTGGAACCCTTTACTTTTATCCATTTATTTACCAAAGCCTTAGCCAATTCAAAGCCATACCATCCGCAACCTATAATGCTTACCGTCATATCCTCAAATATCTGTCTTTTTATTTAACGGCAGAAACTTTTGCCTATTGCCGGGCGTTATATTAAACATGAAAAACAAGAAGCAAATCATTGTAGGTACGGCCGCTTTCGGGCTTACCAGCATTGCCGCGTTAGCGCTATATACTAAGAACAAGCCACTGTCAACCGTACAATATGTAGAGCTGGATAAATACCTGGGTAAATGGTATGAAATAGCTGCATTTCCGCAAAGCTTTGAGCGCGGCTGTAGCCATACCACCGCTGAGTATAGCCTTAATGATGACGGCTCGATAAAAGTAGTGAACACCTGCGTTAAAGACGGCAAAATAAAAGTGGCTAAAGGCAAAGCTACTGTCCAAGATACACAAACCAATGCCAAGCTCAATGTGCAATTTTTCTGGCCCTTTAAGGGTAAATACTGGATCATCGGCCTGGCACACGATTACTCATATGCGCTGGTAGGTCATCCTAATCGCAAGTATTTATGGATACTTGGCCGAAAACCCGAAATGGACGGCCAAACCTACAATTATCTGGTCACCCTGGCTGCCAACAAAGGTTTTGACGTAAGGCACTTGCGTAAGACGGAGCAGGGATAGTTAATGGTGAGTAGGTGAGTGGTGATTAGTGTGGTAAATGGTGAATGCTGAACCGTGTCTATTCTTCATTATTCATGCTATTATAGTTTACCTAACTACCTACTATGCAAAACTCATTGTTCATTACTCACCTGATAATCGTCACAAAGCCGGTTATTTTGCGATTGTTTTCGCTTAGGCGGATGATGTAATAATAAACGCCTGCGGGTAAAGCTTTTACTTTGGCTATCAAATAAAAACCCATCCACTCAATCACCATTAGTCAGGAAATTTAACATTTTATAAAAAATTTAACACTGTTAAATTTCCTGACAAACTGGTGATAAATAATTTAAAATCTCGATATACATTTGTATCGTTTAACGGTGTTAAATAAATTTACGTCATAAAACAATGGCAAGTAAAGACAGGATATTACGATTAAAGGAAGAAACCAGATGCAACATTCTGGATGCCTCTTTGAAAATTGTAAAAGAGAAGGGGTGGGATGCCTTAAGTATGCGTAAAATAGCCGACGAGATAGAATATACCGCGCCGATCATCTACGAGTACTTTGCTAACAAAGACGCCATTTTGATGGAACTTACCCGCAAAGGCTTTTTAATGTTAGCCAAACAACTGGAAGAGGCGCGCGACAAACACCGCGATCCGGCTAAACAGCTTGAAGCAATGTGGATGACCTATTGGGATTTTGCTTTTGCTGAGCGCGAACTTTATCAGCTGATGTATGGCGTTAGAGTGAGTTGTTGCGAAATGGCCAGGATAATGCCCGAATCTGAAAAACCCGCAGACCTGATCTGGGATGTGATAGTGGAGCTGATGCTGCCCCACGTTGGCACTGAAGAAGAAGTTTGCACCAAATACTACACCTTTTGGTCGGTTATTCATGGATTAATATCTATTAATATGGTTAACCGCGGTAATACTGATGAAACTAATCAGGAAGTTCTGAAAACTGCCATCACCGGCATTATCCGTTCTATAAAAGGATAAAAAAATTTAATCTTAAAATAACACTGTTATAAAATTTAACAGTGTTAAATAAAAATTATCAAATCGTAAAATCTACTAACAAATAAACATCATGACAATTCCATCACACACTTATTCTTTTAACACTGTTAAAAAAATTAATAGTGTTATTGCAATTCTGATTGCATTGGCAACTCTGTTGATTATCAGCAGTTGCTCAAGCGCGCCAGCAGCACAACAGGCACCGCCACCACCGGCTTTACCGGTGCAAACTGTACAAGCATCGGCAGTAACCACTTATCAAGAATACCCGGCCTCGATTGAAGGGGCGGTTAACATCGAGATCCGCCCGCAGGTTAGCGGCGCATTAGACCATGTTTTTGTTGACGAGGGCGCGCTGGTTTCTGCCGGGCAGCCGTTGTTCAAGATCAACGACCAGCCTTACCGCGCAGCTTTAAATAACGCCTTAGCCTCGCAACATGCTGCCGAAGCCGCACTGGTTAATGCACAGCTTGAAATTGACAAACTAACCCCACTGGTGCAAAACAAAGTGGTGTCCGACTATCAATTGAAAACAGCCGTTGCTGCCAGCCAGATAGCTAAGGCAAATATTGAATCGGCCAAAGCCAACGTCGCGACAGCCAAAATTAACCTTGGTTATACCACCATTACCGCGCCTGTTGCCGGTTATATAGGCCGCCTGCTGAAAAAACAAGGTAGCCTGGTTGCTCCGCAGGATGTGGAGGCGCTTACCCAGCTTTCAGACGTGCATAACGTTCACGTATACTTCTCGTTAGGCGAGAAAGACTTTGTAGGCTTTAAAGAAGCCTACGCAGGTGCAACTTTGAAAGAGAAGCTGAACCATCTGCCAGCGGTGTCCTTATTACTGGCTGATAACAGTGAGTACGCGCTAAAAGGTAAAATAGATATGATTGACGGTCAGTTTGACAAAAACACAGGAGCTATTGCGGTTCGCGCCAGTTTCCCGAATGCACAGGGCTTATTGCGCTCTGGCAATACGGGTAAGATCAGGCTGAGCTTAAATCATGCTGATGCTTTAACCGTGCCTGAATCGGCTACTGTTGAAATGCAGGACAAAGTATTTGTATTTGCATTGGCCGACAGCAATAAGGTTAAAAAGGTAGCCATTACCATCGACGGTAAAAACGGCGAAAACTACATTGTTAAAGACGGCCTTAAAGCCGGCGACCAGATTGTGCTGAGCGGCATGGATCACCTACAGGAAGGCGCCAAAATAGTTCCGCAAAAAGCTGCTGATAAGGTAGCTAAAAACTAATTTTTAAAGATAGAAACAAGAGACAAGAAACAAGAAACAGGAAATAAAACCAGGATAGTTGCGACAAAAGATGTCTTGACTCTTGGCTCTTGATTCTTGTTTCTCAAAAGAAACAAGAGATAAAACCAGGATAGTTGCGACAAAAAATGTCTTGACTCTTGGCTCTCGATTCTTGTCTCTCAAAAACAAATAATCATGTTTAAAATATTCATTAAAAGGCCGGTACTAGCAACTGTTATCTCCATATTGCTGGTGATAGTGGGTGTGCTTGGCCTTAGTAAATTGCCTTTAGAGCGATTCCCTGATATTGCCCCTCCGGCAGTATTGGTATCAGCTACTTACCCGGGCGCAAATGCCGAAACTATATTACGTTCTGTTACGCCATCATTAGAGGAAGCTATCAACGGCGTGGAAGGCATGACCTATATGACATCAACCGCCAGTAATGATGGTACCCTGGGTATCACCGTTTACTTTAAACAAGGTACCAACCCAGACCAGGCGGCGGTGAACGTTCAAAACCGTGTATCGCAAGCATCAAGCCAGTTACCTGCCGAGGTGCTTCAATATGGTATCACCACCACTAAACAGCAAAACAGTTTTATTGGTGCTATCGCGATCTATACTGACGATCCGAAGAAATACGACCAGACTTTTGTGGCCAACTATGCACAGATCAACATTATTCCCGAGATTAAACGTATCCCTGGTGTAGGCTCTGCACAAATATTTGGTGGTATTAAAGATTACTCGATGCGTGTTTGGTTAAACCCAAGCCAAATGGCTGCCCACAAAATAACCCCTGCCGAAGTAATGGCTGCCATTCAGGATAAAAACCTGGAAGCTGCGCCGGGTAAACTGGGTGTACAAAGTAAAGAGGCGTTTGAGTACGTAATTAAGTACAAAGGTAAACTCACTAAACCAGAAGATTATCAAAACATAGCTATCCGGGCAAATGCCGATGGTTCTGTACTGCACCTTAAAGATGTAGCACGTGTTGAGTTGGGTACGTACTCATACACCAGCGCCAGTCACCTTAACGGTCATGACGGTGTGATCATTGGTGTTATTCAGCTATCAGGCTCAAACGCCAACGAGATACAGATAGCTATCGATAAGTTGCTGGAAAAATCATCTAAAGATTTCCCGGTAGGTATCAAATACAACCAGTTCTATCGTACCAAAACAGATCTGGACGAGTCTATAAAGCAGGTCGAACACACTTTGATCGAAGCCTTCGTGCTGGTATTTATCGTAGTGTTTATCTTCCTGCAGGATTTCAGATCGACTCTTATACCCGCCATAGCAGTTCCGGTTGCTATTATCGGTACATTCTTCTTTATGAACCTGTTTGGGTTCTCGGTTAATTTGTTAACCTTGTTTGCTCTCGTGTTAGCCATCGGTATCGTGGTGGATGACGCCATCGTCGTCGTCGAGGCGGTGCATGCCAAGATGGAGCATAACCCGGGCTTAAGCCCTCGGTCTGCAACGCAGCAAGCCATGCATGAAATTACCGGTGCTATTATCTCAATCACCCTGGTTATGGCGGCGGTATTTTTACCGGTTAGCTTCATGACAGGCTCGACAGGTATTTTCTATCGTCAGTTTGCATTAACTATGGCTATCGCGATCTTGATCTCGGCTGTAAACGCATTAACACTTAGCCCGGCCCTGGCCGCTTTGTTCCTGAAAAATAAACACACCCATGATGGCCACGGACAACCAGTACCTCAAAAAAGTTTCTCTGAGAAATTCTACGCAGGCTTTAACACCGGTTTTAATTACATGACCGATAAATATATCGGCGGTGTACGTAAGCTGATCAGCAATAAATGGGTGGCAATGTCTGGCTTGGCTATAGTGGTTGCATTAACGGTGTTCCTGGTACGTACTACCAAATCAGGCTTTATCCCCACAGAGGATCAGGGCTTCGTAGCGATTGCTGTTTCTACACCATCCGGTGCTTCGTTAGATGCTACCAACAAAGTGTTTAAGCAAGCCGAAGATCAGTTAAAACAACTACCATCGCAAAGGTTTGTGACTGCATTGTCTGGTTTCAACTTCCTGACACAGTCAAGCAGCCCATCAGCAGGTGTTATCTTCTTGTTGTTAAAACCTAACGAAGAGCGTGGTGCCGTTAAAAATATCGACGACATACAGAACATTGTAAGGGGTAAATTGGCCGGTATTCCGGGTGGTACCTTCTTTGTGTTCAGTTTCCCTACCGTACCGGGCTTTAGTAACGTAGAAGCGCTTGACGTAATGCTGCAAGATAAAACCAACGGCAGCCTGGCCAAGTTTAGCGGCATAGCCAACGACTTTATTAGCAAGCTGATGCAGCGTAAGGAAATTGCATTTGCCTTTACCTCATACAAAGCCGATTACCCGCAATTACAATTAGAGGTTGATGATGAAAAAGCTAACCAGTTGGGCGTAAACGTTAAAGATATACTCTCAACCATGCAGGCTTATTTCGGTACTGCACAGGCGTCAGACTTTAACCGCTTTGGTAAATATTACCGTGTTATTGTTCAGGCTGATATTGCCGACCGTACAGATGCTACTGCTATTGACCGCGTATTTGTGAAAAACAACAAAGGCGAAATGGTGCCTATCAATACGCTGGTAAAATTAAACCGCGTGTTTGGCTCAGAGACCGCTTCGCGTTATAACCTGTTTAATTCTATCGAGATCAACGCCATACCAAAACCCGGCTTTAGCTCTGGTGATGCTATACGCGCTATCCAGGAGACTGCCGAGCAGCAATTGCCGCAGGGCTTTGCTTATGAGTTTTCTGGCCAAACCCGCGAGGAGATTGCTTCAGGTGGCCAGTCGACTATTGTATTCCTGATGTGTCTGGTGTTTGTATACTTCCTGTTATCGGCACAATATGAAAGCTATATCCTGCCATTGGCGGTTATCCTTTCAATCCCAACCGGTATTTTAGGAACCTTTGTGGTGCTGGGCTTAACCGGTATCGAAAACAATATCTACGTACAGGTAGCGCTCATTATGCTCATCGGCTTGCTGGCCAAAAATGCCATTCTGATCGTTGAGTTTGCGGTACAGCGTCGCAAGGCAGGGCGTGATATTGTTGCTGCGGCTATTGAAGCAGCTAAGTTAAGGCTTCGCCCAATTGTGATGACCTCGCTGGCTTTTGTATTCGGTTTATTCCCGATGAGTATTGCAACCGGCCCGTCGGCACAGGGTAACCACTCTATCAGTATCGGTGCGGCCGGTGGTATGGTAAGTGGGGTAGTATTGGGCTTGTTCATCATCCCGGTGCTGTTTGTGATCTTCCAGAATTTACAGGAAAAGATCACCGGTGTGCCTTTCTCCATTGATGAGGAAAACGACAGCGGTCATCATCACAAAAACGGGGTTGCGGTTAACTTACCTGAACCTGAACTGGCTTAATTTTAATCTTACAACAATGAAAAATATCAATAATTATCTTTTGATACTTACGCTGGTACTAAGTGCCTGCGGGGTATCAAAAGATATCCAAAAACCGCAGGCTGTTTTGCCTGCAAACTTCAGAAATGCGGTAAGTACTGATACTACCAGTATTGCTGACATACCCTGGAAACAATTTTTTACCGATACCGAGTTGCAAAAGCTGATTGACAGCGCCATAGCCAAAAACTATGACCTGCAAATAGCCATCAAAAACATTGAAGCTTCGCAATTGCTGACGAAACAGGTTAAGTGGAACTATGTGCCCGAAGTTGGTTTAAACGTTTCTGCAAGCAGCAGCCGCCCGTCAGACAATAGCCTGAATGGCCTAAGCCTGTCGACAGCCGGGGTAACTACCAAGCATATTGAGGATTATTCGGCTAATCTGTCCCTTTCATGGGAGGCTGATATATGGGGCAAGATCCATAACCAAAACAGGGCTGCAGTAGCTGGCTATCTGCAAACTGCCGAAGCTAAGAAGGCTATCCAAACCAATATTGTTGCCTCAGTAGCACAAGGTTATTATAGCCTGCTGATGCTGGATGCGCAACTGCAAACTGCACAAAGCAATGTGCGTTTAAACGACAGTACACTAAACATCATCAAACTGCAATACAATGCGGGTCAGGTTACTTTGCTGGCAGTACAACAAGCGCAGGCGCAACAACAAGCTGCTGCTGCTTTGGTACCGCAGTTTGAACAAAACATTGCTTTGCAGGAAAATGCTCTGCGTGTTTTGACTGCCGATCTGCCAGACCGTATTGAGCGCAGCAGAAAACTAAATGATGTAAGCTTTGCCGATAACCTGCCTGCGGGATTGCCATCGGCCCTGGTAAGCCGCCGCCCGGATGTTAAAAGCAGCGAGCTGGCCCTGGTAGTGGCCAACGCTAATGTGGGCATTAACCAAGCCCAAATGTACCCGGCTTTGCGTATCACTGCGCAAGGGGGAGTAAACTCATTCAAGGCAAGCAATTGGTTCAATGTTCCGGCATCGTTGTTTGGCGTAGTATCGGGTAGTTTAATTACACCTTTGTTGGATCATAAAGAGCTGAAAACTAATTTCGAGGTGGCCAAAGTTAACCGTGAGAAAACGGTTATCGAGTTTCGCCAAACGGTGCTGAATGCCGTAGGCGAAGTGTCTGACGCTTTGGTGAAAATAGACAAGCTAAAAACCGAGCAAGGCATTGCTGCCGACAGGGTGAACATTCTGCAAAAGGCTACATCAAACGCCAACCAACTGTTTAAAAACGGCATGGCCAACTACCTGGAAGTTATCACCGCCCAGGGTAATGTGCTGCAAAGCGAATTGGAACTGGCCAGCGTTAAAACTGAGCACCTGAAAGCGGTGGCCGAGTTATACCGCTCGTTGGGTGGTGGTTGGAAATAATATTCAAACAAAATAAGTTTTGTCATTCTGAAAGAGCGAGGTATCTGTCTGGGGAAGTTTTACAGTTTGCAGATCCTTCGCTTTGCTCAGGATGACAAATCATTGGGGTATTTACCCCTGAGTTAGTCAAAAGTGGGCGTTGCCTGCTATTACGTTCAATGCCTTTGCTCATACTTCGACAAGCCGGGATGCAAGGCGGCATTACTCTCCAACTTTTTGCTGATCAGGTAATTCACCAGGCCCCGGGATATTTGGTTTACCGTTATCCTCACCATCATTATCAACGGTACCTTCGTTATAAGTCGGTTTTTCATCGGGTTTAAAGTTATTGCTTTCGGTATGTTCTTCTGCGGGCTCGGTGCGCTTAAAATAAGCATTGCTGTAACCTGCATTTTGCGATGGATTATTTTTATCATCGCCCGAAGGTGTAACATTATTTGAACCAAAGTTTTGTCCGCCCATAGGTTGGCCTTCAGATACCGGATGCTCGTCGCTGCTGCGTTTCAGGTCTTTTTCTTCCTGATCATTGTCATCGTCCACACGATAGGCATTTGGCTGGCCTGTTTCGGCACCATTGTCCTTTTCGTTCTGCAAATCATCATCTTTTACTAACATAATCTTTGTTTATTAATTATATATAGTAATACCCGGTTTTGCTAATTGTTTTTATGTAATACGATTTAGTAGATTTATTAGTTCAATTATAAAAGATGAACAAAGTGTGTTACTCGGGGGTATTACGTTAATACATCTTGTTGCATAAAAAAGCCCTTAGTATAAACTACTAAAGGCTTAACATAAAAACGTGACCCCGGAGAGATTCGAACTCTCGACCCAATGATTAAGAGTCATTTGCTCTACCAGCTGAGCTACGGAGTCGGGTTAGAAGGGGTTCAAATATACGGTAATATCGCAAACCTGCAATTAGTTTTTGCTGACGCGATTTTTAATTCCCTGATTACGCCATAGGAAAACCGGGTTAGCATCTTTGAAATAACCATGCAGGGCGGTGAAAATACTCGGCAGCTTATCATTACCAATGCGCCCGACCTTAGAGTTGAACCCACCTGCGCCATAGTCTTTATACCGGCTCAGTATCTGGTTTTTCCAGATTTTGCCTTTGCCATCCATGTTATAGTAAATTCCCAGCTGTTGTTTGATCTCGCTGCCGTCTTTACGGTCTTTACTTTGATCTTGCTGGGCATAATTAATATCAAGATGGCCGTCGCCGTTAAAATCGGCCAGTTGTAAGGATGAGGCATGTACCCAGGCTATTTTAGGGTTGATAATGTGTTTTGTCCAATAGTTGGGCCGCGGGTATTTTGGGGCTTCGTACCAAACTAAACCGTCGCCAATCTGGTTGTTACTGTCGCCCGGCCCCAGGCCTTCACCCTGGCTGGCACAAACCAGGTCTACCCGGCCATCGCCATTAATATCGCCGCAAGTAAAAGCCATGGTACTCATCTGCACATTTGACCAAGCCGCACCTGGATTGGGATCAATGATATGAACCAGCCATTTGTCTTTGACAGGATTGCCGCCTTTATGTCCCGGGTTTTCAAACCATGCTATCTGATTTTGAGTTTCGCCCGTATGCAGTAAACCAATCACATCGGCAAAGCCATCTTTATTATTTAAAATATTTACTGCAAAGGTGCCCTGGCCGCTGCGTTTTATGTCCACAAATGTCCAATCGGCCGGAGTAGCGCCCTGAATATATATTCCGCTGGTGGTAATAACATCGGGTTTACCGTCGTTATTCAGATCGGCCGCACAAACCTCGTGCGAGAACCGGCTGTTGTCAATAGTGTGAATAGTCCATTGCGTGGTGTAGGGGTCTTTACCGCTGCCCATGGGGTTTTCCATCCAAAGCGTTTGGTTGCTCCAGCCACCCATAATGATATCGTTCCAGCCGTCACCGTTAATATCTGCGGTTTGCGCATCCTCAAAACCCTGCGGGTTGCCGGGCGAGAAAATGATATAAGGTTTCCAGTTCTCAGTGTAGCGGTAAAGCTTAAAGCCCTGCTTATCCAGTGTGCCTACATCGTTATATTTATCCTTCGAAAATTTACCCAGCACCTTTGGCTTGTGCGAGTTATACTGAACGGTGCTATCAATAACTGTTTGCTTAAACTGCGGGGTTTGCGCAAACGCTACTTGCGTAATAGCTAACGGAATGATAGTCAGCATGTGTTTTTTCATTATGGATAATTGGTTATGCAATATAAAAAAGCGCATGCGGTAAATTGATCTGTATCGGTATATTTACAACGTGGCCTAGCGGCCCGACTAATCAGTCAAACCAATTATGAAGATCATTAAACAACTACTTAACCTAGTATGGCTCATTGCCGCCATTTTACCGTTAAAGCTAAATGCGCAAACCCTCACCAATTTTAACAGCAAGGGCGAGCAGGTGACCCGTTTCAGCAAACTGGGCGATGCCGTTGATGCGCACGACGGCGAGATAGCCTATTTTAAAGGCACCTATTATTTATATGGTACCAGTTATGGCTGTGGGTTTGAGTGGGGACACAAAGATGCACCATTCTGTGGATTTAAAGTTTATTCATCCAAAGACATGATTTCCTGGACAGATAAAGGGACTTTGTTTGATGCCGCCACGCCGATTTGGCAAACACGATGTAATGGCAATACCTATGGCTGCTTCCGTCCGCATGTTATTTTTAACAAAAAGACGCAGCGCTATGTGCTTTGGATAAATGTTTATGATAATGTGATTGGGTACCGGGTGTTTACCAGTAAAACGCCTGTAGGCCCGTTTGTTGAGCAGGCCGAGCCCAAATTAGCAGTAAATGCCGATGCCAAGGCAGCGGGATTGAACAACGGCGACCACGATACTTTTGTAGACGATGACGGTAAAGCATACCTGGCTTATACCGACTGGCATGCCAAAGGCGCCATTGCCATTGAGCAGTTAAGCGATGACTATTTGACGGGCACAGGCAAGGTAATTCGAGCGGTTACTAAAGAGAGCACTGAAGCCCCGGCTTTGTTTAAACGTAAAGGCATTTACTACCTGGTTTACTCTGACCCGAATTGTGGCTATTGCGGCGGAACGGGGGCGTCTTACCGTACTGCTGCATCGCCACTGGGGCCGTGGTCAGAAGGGAAACAGATAAGCAATAACTCCTGCGGCGGGCAACCATCGTTCGTATCATCTATCAAATTAAAAACAGGTGATGTATTTCTGTTTGGCAGCGATTTGTGGAATAACGCCGCAAAAAATGAATCGCTGGCTAATTACTACTGGGCGCCGCTAAAGTTTAATGCTGACGGCTCCATTAAACCTATTGAGTGCGAAAACACTGTTGCTATTCCGTCTGCAGCTAAAACGGTAAAAGCTTCAACTTTAAATTATGCACCCGGTTGCGATATTAATTCGACCGTTAAACGTACCAGCACTTTTAAAGCAACTAAAACAGGTATACTAACTGATCTGATTATATCAACTTTCAAGTCGGCTTATCCTGATGCAGCATTACAGGTAACTATTGCGGCAGACAGTAGTGAGGATATCCTAAAATCATTTACGGTGGATGCCGGCAAATTGAGCTGGTCGCCAAAAAATCTGGTTTTGCATCCGCAGATAAAAGTAACAGCCGGCAAATCTTACACCATCAGCATAAGTTCAACTACTTCAAACGGATGTTATGGTTTGGAGTATGACAGGGCGACCAAAGAAAGTGCCGAACCTGCATTTTTATATAAAGCAGATATAGTGAGCCGCTAATGGCTTACTATATCTGCCTGGGTTACGTTAGGCGTAACGTTCTTCTTTTAATTTGTCTATGGCTTCGCTGTTGATGTACTCGTCGTAGCTCATCAGCTTGTCAATGACACCACCGGGAGTAAGCTCTACAATACGATTAGCCACGGTCTCTACCAGCTCATGATCTCGCGAGGTAAACAGGACGGTGCCTCTAAAGTCTTTCATACCGTTGTTTAGCGCGGTGATCGATTCCAGATCGAGGTGGTTGGTCGGCTCGTCAAACATCAATAAGTTGGCCGACTGCAGCATCATGCGGCTAAACATGCAGCGCATTTTTTCGCCGCCAGAAAGTACTGAGCTTTTTTTCAATACTTCTTCGCCCGAGAAAAGCATCCGGCCTAAGAAGCCACGGATAAACTGATCATCTTTTTCACCCGGAGAATACTCACGCAGCCAGTCGATCAAATTATCATTTTTACCTTCAAAATATTCGGTTGAATCTACAGGGATATCGGCATAATTAATCGTGACACCCCATTTAAACTCGCCGGTAAAATCTTTATCACGCCCGGTCAGGATGTTGTAAAAGGCAGTAGTAGCCAAACTATTTTTTGACAGGATAGCGATCTTGTCGCCTTTATTCACCATCAGGTTAATGTCTTTGAACAATACCTCGCCATTCAGTTTTTTGGTCAGACCTTCAATTTGCAGAATCTGGTCGCCGGCTTCACGGCCCAGGTTATTAAAAATAATACCCGGGTACTTACGGTTTGACGGCTGTATTTCGTCCAGATTGATCTTATCCAAAGCTTTTTTACGACTGGTAGCCTGTTTTGATTTAGAGGCGTTGGCGCTAAAGCGGCGGATGAACTCCTGCAATTCTTTAACACGCTCTTCGGCTTTCTTATTCTGGTCGGCGCGTTGTTTCAGGGCCAATTGGCTTGACTCATACCAGAAGGTGTAGTTACCTGTAAAGATGGTCATCTTACCAAAGTCAATGTCCACAATGTGGGTACAAACGGCGTCCAGGAAGTGACGGTCGTGCGATACAACCAGTACAATGGCCTCATATCCCGCCAGAAAATCTTCAAGCCAGCTAACGGTGTGGATATCCAAATCGTTGGTAGGCTCATCCAGAATCAGGATGTCCGGGTTGCCAAAAAGTGCCTGCGCCAATAACACGCGTACTTTTTGGGTATTGTCCAGGTCTTTTACCAGTTGGTAGTGAAATTCTTCTTTAATGCCCAGGTTGCTTAACAGGGTAGCGGCATTACTCTCAGCGTTCCAGCCATCCATTTCGGCAAAAAGGTTTTCCAGTTCGCCGGCGCGCTCACCGTCAGCGTCGGTAAAATCTTCTTTCAGGTATATGGCGTCTTTCTCCTTCATCACCGCATACATCTCTTTATGGCCCATCATCACGGTTTCCAAAACTGTAAACTCGTCAAAAGCATAGTGATTCTGGCTTAATACCGCCATACGCTCGCCCGGAGTAAACGCTACTGAGCCGCTGGTTGGGTCAACCTCGCCCGAAAGAATTTTTAAAAATGTCGATTTACCTGCACCGTTAGCACCAATAATGCCATAACAGTTGCCCTGGGTAAATTTTAAGTTAACATCTTCAAATAAAGTACGCTTACCGTACCGTAAAGTTAGATTTGATACATTAATCATGCTGCACCTGTAATTTGGCGCAAAGGTAGGCTTTTTGGATGGGATTAAAGATAGTTATTAAAGATTGGTTATGGAGATTCAAAATACCGAGAAATGACAGCCTTATAAAATCACTAATCTCTATTTAACACCGACCTCAGGCTCTCCACTTCATGATTAGCTAGTTTTTGTAACGGGGCCGATACCATCATTTTCATCAAACCACTTGGTTCTGTATTAATGGTGAACGTAACGTTGGTACTACCGCCTTGTGCTTCAAGCAGCCAGTTTAGTTGTACCGGGAATGGGGGATTGTTAATAGCCGTAATGTTCACCACTTTATTTTCTACGCGCTCAGTGATCTGCAGTGATAGTTTAATGGTGTTTTGTACCATAAAACCAGCCTCATTATAGCTGGCCGCCCAGTTTTGTACATTGTCGGGCATTAATTGCCCGTGGTTATTAAAATCGGCCAGAAACTGATAAATATCGCTTACCGGCCGGTTAATGGTTGTTTTGCTTTCAAAAGTTGCCATGATTATTTGGTAGCCTGTGTGCCCCAGGTTGACGGGCTTTCGCGCCATTCTCTTAACACCTCAACATCTTTACGTGAAACATATTGATGTTCCTCGGCATAAGTAATTAAAGCCGAATAGTTTGACAGCGTTATAAACGGACAATTAGCTGCCTTAAAGTTTTCTGCAGCCAGATCAAAGCCGTAGCTAAATATGGCAGCTAAACCTGCTACATCATAACCAGCCTCTCGCAGTGCCGCTACCGCTTGCAAACTGCTGCCGCCGGTTGATATCAGGTCTTCGATTACTACCACACGCTTGCCGGTCAAAATATCACCCTCGATCATGTTGCCGCGGCCATGTTCTTTTGGTTTTGAGCGAACATAAATAAAAGGCAGCCCCAGCTCCTGCGCTACTAAAGCACCTTGAGGGATACCTGCCGTAGCGACACCTGCAATACAGCCAACAGAACCAAACTTTTCCTGAATGGCTTTGGTTAATTGCTGACGGATGTAGGTGCGTATAGGGGGATGTGACAACGTAATACGGTTATCGCAATAAATTGGCGATTTCCAGCCTGACGCCCAAGTAAAAGGATTATTAGGTTGCAATTTAATTGCTTTAATTTGCAATAGAAATTCCGCTACCTGTTGTTCGGTTTCAGTAGTATTAAACATGGCTCAAAAATACAGAATTTATATTAACCAAAAAGTTATCTTATTAACAGAATCGGCTCCAAAACAAACGTTAAACTATCAAGCGATTGATAAACAGAGCTTTGATTTGAAAATAATTTACACTTGGGTATTAGCGCATAAAAACGATCTGTTTTATGTGCTATGTCCTGATGCTAAGGCTTTTTTAAAGCAAATTAAGCAAAGCGTTAAAGTTATCGAGGCCGCCGGCGGATTGGTTAAAAATGAGAACAAAGACCTGTTATTTATCTACCGGAACGATAAATGGGACCTGCCAAAAGGCAAAATAGAAAAAGGGGAGACCGTTAAAGAAGCTGCCGTACGCGAGGTAGAAGAGGAGTGCAACATCACCATATTTAAACGCGGCGACAAGATCTGTAAAACTTACCACGTTTACATTTACAAAAATGAGGTAGTGCTCAAAAAAACGCATTGGTTTAAAATGAAAGCCAAGGGCCAGAACAAGCTGAAGCCACAAAAGGAGGAAGGAATAACTGATGTACGCTGGTTTAAACCTAATGATATCGATGCAATTTTAGCCAATACTTTTCCGTCGATATTAGATGTGCTGGCCAAGATGAACCTGATCACAGAAGTGCCAGTGCTTCTTTCGGAATAAATTGCGAGATATCGCCGCCATAGCGCAAAACCTCGCGCACAATGGTTGAACTGATAGATGAGTAGCCTGGTTTACTCACAATGAAAATGCTTTCAATGTCAGGGGCCAGGGAGTGATTCATCTGGGCAATTGCCTTTTCGTATTCAAAATCCGACACCGTACGGATACCACGCACCATGTAGGTGGCATCAATACTTTTGGCAAAATCCACCGTCAAACCCTCGTAAGCTATAATGTGTATGCGCGGCTCATTTTCAAATACAGCGCGAAGCATTTGCTCACGTTTCTCAACACTTAAAAATCCGGGCTTGGCGCTGTTGTGGCCTATGCCGATGTATAACTTGTCAAACAGATCGACCGACCTTTTAACAATGTCAACATGGGCTTTGGTTACTGGATCAAATGACCCCGGGAACAGCGCTGTTTTCATGAGCTTATAGTTTTAAGTAAAGTTATAACTAAGTATATTATCTCTATCTTAATTTTTGTATAAATCCGTAATGTTTATTGTCCGATTTTTGGCTAGGCATCTCGTTATAAGCCTGATATAGAATGTACTGGTTATTTTGATCAATTCCTTTAAATAAGGAGCCTATACTTTGCTGCAGGGCTTGATTCTCGGCTTTAAGGGCAACAGAATCGGCCAGTTTGATACTTGATTTATAACGGATGATAGGAAACACACCCTGATAAGCGGGCTCCTCAACCACCTGCGGACTCATCGAAAATATTTCAGGCCTGGTTTTTACATTACTGACAATTACAGGCAGGCGGTAAGTTGCGTTAGCCTCATCAATTACTTTAGAACAGAAGATCTTCAAAGCCGACTCATTCTTATACGCAAAGTAAGTACCGCCCGGGCTACCTAGTTGCGAAGTGATGATCATCATGTCGGTAGCGTCAACCAGATTACCTTTGCTGTACAGGCCTTGCGCGGATTTGTAATAATCTACCGCGTTTTTACCGGCAATGCTGTAATCGCCCATTTGCAGGATATTTATTTTCCAATCGTTATCGTATTTACCATAGATAGCCAGTATCAAACCGTTAACGGTTAAACCTTTGGTAATCAACACAGAGGTGTACATCTCGTCATTCATCGCGCGAAAACCAATGGCATAATCATTATCATTGCCATGCTGCGATTTAATCGTGTCGTTTTCTTTCTTTTTTAAGCCGGTACTCAGGTATTCATCCAATATCTCAAAATCTTTGGCCGGGTAACGTTTGCTGCAGCGTAAAATAACCGTATCCAGGTTTGTGCCGCTTCTTTTGATCAAATCTGGCGATACTAAAGCTCGTACTGCTTCTACATTGCCGCTTGTTATTGCATCCACCAGCTTTTTATTTAAAGCGGCTATAGCGGCACGCGTATCATTGTCAATGTCGTTGTTAATTTTAGCGTTGTTGCCGGTGCAGCCTTGCAATGCAATTGAGAATAAAGCAGCGGTAATCAGAAATATGATATTTTTTTTCATGGGCGATGAAAGATTATGTCTTGTTAATTCTTAAAAAACGAAAATGACGAGTGCCCGTACTTGCGCTGCTCAACAAAGGCCGGGTGATTGCTCAGATTTTGCATGGATTGATGCTCAACTATCAGCAAACCGTCTTTACGCAACAGGTTTTTATCAAATATAATTTTCGGTATTTCAGGTATCTGGTTCAAATCATAAGGCGGGTCGGCAAATATCAGGTCGTATTGATCGGTTTCCATTTGCAGGTACTTAAAGATATCGGCCTTAAAGGTTTTTATCTGATCTAATCCATGCTGGCGCGATGTGTCCTTGATATAATTGATACAATGGATACTTCGGTCAACACTAACCACCTGTTTAGCCCCGCGCGATGCAAACTCATAACTGATGTTACCAGTTCCGCAAAACAGATCAAGCACGTCAATATCCTCAAAATCAATCAGACGCAGCAGAATATTAAACAGTGCTTCTTTAGCCAGATCGGTGGTAGGGCGTACCGGTAGGTTTTTGGGAGGGTTTAGCCGTAACCCTTTTAAACTGCCTCCAATGATCCGCATAATGACAGTGCCGCTAGGGTAAATATTTGCTGCGAGCTGATTTGCGACGGCAGATTTAACAATGGCGGGTTAAAGAAAGTTAGGTTAGGAAAAAAACGGTTCAGGGTTGTGGTAAACTTATCGCCGCTTTTCAGGCCGCCGCTTAGTTTTAAATTAACGCTGTTCGGCGTTAATGACAGTTCATCAGTAACTAAAGCAGCGTAATACCCCAGGTCGCCTTCGCTTTCAAAATCAAAATTATTATAAAAGCGGATAGCGCCATTTTTAAAATACAGAAAGTTAGCCCTGCCGTTTTCTGCATGCAGATACAAAGTTTGGTTGGTTGGGTTGTCCTGCGCAGCGGCGGTGATCCATCCTTTGTTCAAATATACCGCATTTTGCAGGTCGAAGCGTTGAGCAGCGGTGGTAAGCTTTTCGTCAACTTTGTAGATAATATAGTTCTGGTTGTCTAAAGTTTGGGCCAGCACACGCTCATCGTCCTTAACATCAAGCAGGCGGGCATAGTTGGCTATCTGGTTTTTACCAAAAAGCTCATTAGGCACCAACGTAAATAAACCCGATGGCAAACCCACAACCACGTTTTTATAGGTAGCTGTCAACTCCTCGGCCAATTCCTGCGGATCGGTAAGTTCTGCCAGGCTGCAATTAGTATCCCAGGCCATCAGGTCCTTTTTGTAGGTAATGGCGTACGAGAACGATTTTTCGTCTATCTGTATCAATAGGGTATAATAATAAGCCTGGTTAAGGTTAAATGACGGATCGCGGAAAGTGTAGATTTGTTCGCTCATGCTATTAACAAAAGTAATATTTTTTGAATTAGTTAAAGTAGTTATCCGCATTTTTGCACAGTGTCTGCACCAGATCAAATCAGAAAAGCTTTTCCGCATGAGCCCACTGCACAACAGCAGCAGTTGTTCGGCCTGCTGCACAATTTTTTATTGACGGACGAAGGCGACGAATGTTTTATTCTGCGTGGGTATGCCGGTACGGGTAAAACCACCATTGTAGGTGCGCTGGTTAAGGCTTTGAAGGCTTACAATTTCAAGTCGGTGTTGCTGGCGCCAACAGGCCGCGCGGCTAAAGTTATCACCAATTATTCAGGGCGTAAGGCATTTACTATCCACAAACGCATCTACCGAAAAAAAACAGCGTTGGACGTTGACGAGAACTTTATGATAGCCGATAACCTGGCTACCAATACTTTGTTTATTGTCGACGAGGCTTCCATGATCTCTGATATACCCAGCGGCATATCGCGCCATACTTTGTTGTATGATTTGGTGCGATATGTTTACAATCAGAAAAACTGCAAACTACTTTTAGTAGGCGATACAGCCCAGCTGCCACCTGTTGGGTCGGACGATAGCCCCGCTTTGAGCGATAAGGTACTGAAAGGAGATTACGGGCTGGAGGTATTCAGCTTTGAGCTGACGGAAGTTTTGCGTCAGCAAAAAGACTCGGGCATTTTATACAATGCAACGCGTGTGCGCGACAACATCCGTCTGGGCAAAGAGGTCGTCCCGCAGATAACCACTAAAGGCTACAAAGACGTTTTCCGCATGACCGGCGAGCGACTGGAAGAGGGCCTGGAATATGCCTATAATAAATACGGCAACGAAAACACACTGGTAATATGTCGATCCAACAAAAACGCTAACCTTTATAACAAACAGATAAGGGCGCGTTTGCTTTGGCGCGAGGAGGAACTTACCGGCGGTGACCAATTGATGGTAGTAAAAAACAACTATTTCTGGCTGCAGGATCAGCAGGAAAACAGTACCTCGTTTATTGCCAACGGCGACATTGCCCGCATACGCAAAGTACGCCGGATAGAGGATATGTATGGCTTCAGGTTTGCCGATGTGCAGCTGGAATTTATTGACTATGCCGAGGACCCCATACTGGATTGCAAAGTTTTGCTGGACACGCTTTACACCGAGTCGCCGGCCCTGACGCAGGATGATCAGAAACGTTTCTACCTGGAGGTAATGAAAGACTACGACCACATCCCCAATAAACGACTTAAACACATCGAACTTAAAGCCAACCCATATTACAACGCCTTACAAGTTAAATTTGCTTACGCGATAACCTGCCACAAGGCACAGGGAGGGCAATGGGACGCCGTTTTTGTTGACCAGGGCTATCTGACCGACGAGATGGTGAACACCGATTTCCTGCGCTGGTTTTACACCGCCTGCACGCGTGCCACTAAAGAACTATTTCTGGTAAATTTTAACGATAAATTTTACGGGGGACAGCCTGCGTTTTAGGAATTGATCATTAGTTTATTGAAAGCATTGGATTTAAAAGCTTGTCATTTCTCGCTACACTCAGTTGCAAGTCGTATAACAATTCTACCGCTGATCAAACGAGAGATATGTACGAGAGTGACTAACGACTAATAACTAACCGGCAATTGTATAATAAACGTAGTACCCTTACCCTCAACACTATTTACGTTGATATTACCTTTATGGCTCTCAATGATCTGCTTTACAATACTCAAGCCCAGTCCGGTTGATTTTTCACCCTTCAGGCCTGTGCGGCCTGCTTTACTAAAACGCTCGAAAATATGGGGCAGCATGGCTTGGGGAATACCCAGGCCGTGGTCTTTTATCTGGATGATGACTTGTTTATCCTGCTGGATTAAATGCAGTTCGACGTTGTCGGAATCTTTTGAGAATTTGAGCGCGTTACTGATCAGGTTATCCATTACGCGGGTAAATTTTTCTTTGTTTAGCTGTGCATAAAGCGGATTGACAGTGCTTAGCAATACCACGTTAAAGCGATTCTGCACTTTCCAGGCATCTATGATGCTTTTCAGGTATTGATTCAGCTCAATTTTTTTCGTTTCGATAACGTTGATGTTTTCGTTCTTGGCCGCTTCAAGCAGGTCGTCCAGAATACTGCGGGCCTTGGTGCATGATTCTTTGATCATGTATACATTCTCCTGCATATCGGCACCAATGTCTTCCAGTTCGATCATCATGGCAATGGATTCAACCGCACCGATGGGGTTGCGCAGATCGTGGGCTACCATGCCCAGCACCTGGTTCTTAAATTCGCCGGCTTTTTCAATCTCAACATTTTTACTGCGTATTTCAATGATCTGTTGATAATAGTTTGACTTATAAGAATAAAAATACCTTGAGATAAGGTAAAAGCCCGACAGCAGAACTACCGATATCAACTGATCGTATAGCATTGTTGTTGGGTCGGCATGGGCGTACAGCATCAGGGTGGTAAACGCTATCTCAGTTAATATCAATAGCAATATCAGTTCATCATACTCAAATACGCACATTATGCTGATAACAATCAATGCTATCATGTAAACGGTTAATGAATTTTTTGGATCACCGGTTGAGATAAACGCCGAATACATCCCGCTCAGAATAATATACATTGCGAAGGCAAACACAAACAGCACCATAAACGGACTAGCCTTTTTGGTTTGCCTGATGTGTTTTAAAAACAACTGCGAAAGGGCCCAGAATATGGGCGTCAATGCCAGGTAAACCCAATTCATAAAATCAAACTCAGGAAAATTTTGAGCTTTGGTGATGCTGATAGGTAAAGACAGCATCATAACACGCAGCGTAAAGTTGACGGCAAAGAAAATAGTAGCGCAATTGCGTATAGATTGCAGATTCTGCAATGTGTAATAATTGCGAAAAGGTGCACGGTACTTGGCCGGTATACTTTTAAAATATAGGGTATCCAACTTTAGTTTAATAATGGGTATTCAAAAATATCAATTTTGATTTATAGCCATGCGTTTTATAACGCCTTTTGTAGCACTGTTTGTTGCATTAAGACAGTCCGCACTTGTTTGAGTTTGACAAAAAGACATATTGGGGTGGATAGAAATGCCATAATTTCATATTTAACGCTATGGCAGGTGTTTTGACTAAACAGCATTATGAACTTTAACAATTTTACCATTAAAGCCCAGGAAGCTGTACAAAAGGCTTCTGAGATTACAACCGGTAATCAGCAGCAGGCCATTGAGACCGCGCATTTGCTAAAAGGTTTGTTATTGGTTGATGAAAATGTAATAACCTACCTTTTAAAGAAGTTGAATGTAAATGTCAATCGCCTTAATACTATTCTGGATGAGCAGATACCTGCTTTTCCGAAAGTTAGCGGCAGCAATGTTTACCTGTCGTCAAACGCTAACTCGGCGCTGCAAAAAGCCACCGGTTATTTAAAAGAATTTAAAGACGAGTTTGTATCCGTTGAACATATATTATTAGGTATTTTAAGCGTGAGCGATAAAACCAGCGCTGCCCTTAAAGACTTCGGCGTAAATGAAAAAGACCTTAAAAAAGCTATCGTAGAGCTACGTGGCGACAACAAGGTGACCGACCAAAATGCCGAAGCCAGTTACAATGCCTTAAACAAATATGCCCGCAACCTGAATGAGTATGCAGGTTCGGGCAAACTCGACCCGGTTATCGGTCGCGATGATGAGATCCGTCGTACTATACAGATCCTTTCGCGACGCACCAAGAACAACCCGGTGCTGGTAGGTGAGCCCGGCGTGGGTAAAACCGCCATTGCCGAAGGTATTGCCTTTCGTATTCTGAAAGGCGACGTGCCCGAAAGCCTGAAAACAAAAACCGTTTACTCGCTGGATATGGGTGCCCTGATTGCCGGCGCCAAATACAAAGGCGAATTTGAAGAGCGATTAAAAGCCGTAATTAAAGAAGTAACCCAGGCCGACGGCGAGATCATTCTGTTTATTGACGAGATACATACCCTGGTGGGTGCAGGCGGCGGCGACGGCGCTATGGACGCCGCCAATATATTAAAACCGGCCCTGGCACGCGGCGAACTGAGAGCCATAGGCGCAACGACGCTGAATGAGTATCAAAAATACGTTGAGAAGGACAAAGCCTTAGAACGCCGATTCCAGATGGTGCTGGTTGATGAGCCTGATACAGCCGATGCAATATCCATATTGCGTGGCTTAAAAGAACGCTACGAAGCGCACCACAAAGTGCGTATTAAAGACGAGGCCATTATTGCCGCCGTTGAAATGTCGCAGCGATATATTTCTGACCGTTTCTTGCCGGACAAGGCTATCGATTTAATGGACGAAGCCGCCTCAAAACTGCGTATTGAGATGGACTCGGTACCGGAAGCGGTGGACGAACTGGAACGCCGCATTATGCAGCTTGAGATTGAACGCGAAGCCATTAAACGCGAAAAAGACGATAAGAAAGTAAAAGAATTGTCTGAAGAAATTGCCAACCTGTCTGCCGAACGCGATTCATTACGCGCCAAATGGCAAGGGGAGAAGGATGTAGTTGACGGCATTAATCTGAAAGTTGAGCAAATAGAAAATTACAAACTGGAAGCTGACCAAGCCGAACGCGCCGGCGATTACGGTAAAGTAGCCGAACTGCGCTACGGCCGTATCCGCGAAGCGCAGGAGGAAGTTGAAAAGCTGAAAGAAGCATTACTGACTAACCAGTCGGATAGCCGGATGCTGAAAGAGGAGGTTACTGCCGATGATATTGCCGGCGTAGTTTCACGCTGGACAGGCATCCCGGTATCAAAAATGATCCAGAGCGAGCGTGAGAAATTGCTAGGACTCGAGGACGAGTTG
>Ga0153956_1001153_pt1 | contig 24715 bp, 19 predicted proteins | sample TSFL040MetaG_FD_104704 | JGI IMG/M metagenome (GOLD analysis project Ga0153956, IMG submission 104704) | Attine ant fungus gardens microbial communities from Florida, USA - TSFL040 MetaG | ecosystem: Host-associated > Fungi > Mycelium > Unclassified | place: USA: Florida, Wekiwa Springs... | reverse complement strand
GATGACCGATGCCATCGAACGGATCGAGGAATGGAGGTGCCACGACAACAACGTCAGACCCCACACCTCGCTCGGCAACTTGACGCCGAACGAGTTCGCCTGACAAACTCACACAGCCCGAGAAATTGCATGGAATCCGAACCACAAAACGGGGCAGTTCCAATTCATCCGAAAAACATACTTCAGGGAGGATCATTTCAAAGGGGGGCAGACCAGTATGCTGTTTAGAATTTTCTCAATTTCATTTTTGGAATTAACTCATCAGCGACAAGGCTGACGGCAGGCGAAACGTTCCGTCCCGCGAGTTGAACCAACGTGACGAACGTCGATTCCAGTCCAGCATCGCGGATTGGGATGGCAACGGCTTTGCCAGCGAGAATCGCGTCCTTTGCCGATGTTCGCGTGAGAAATGTCGCAAGGGTCCCTTGGGTGGCGAGAGCGATTGAGAATCCAAGAGAGTTGGTTTCGTGACGGACATCAAGTTGAATATTCGTCCTGGCACAGGCTCTGTCGACTTCCTGTCGTATTCCGAAAGACGAGTTCGGTAGAGTCACGTGCAACCCGTCGAGCTCCTTCATGGTGCATTGGTTCTTTTCTGCCAACGGATGACCAGGAGCTACGATCAAGCAGATCGGGCGGGGTATCCGCAATAGCTCGATCAAGTCCCTTCGCGGAGCTCGACCAAATATTATTCCGAGGTGAGCATCGCCTCTTCCAACAAGCTCGGACACATCGCGGGATCCGACGATAATGACTTCTATCGAAATGCCGGGATGTTCATTTGAAATGTGCTGAATGAAATCGGATAGAAAGCCAACTGCCAGTCCTTCGACCGTGGCAATAACAACATGGCCGCGGCGCTGCGCATCGCATTCGCTGACTTTGCTGCGCACGACTTCAAACTGATCCTGCCAGCTCATGGCGTACTGATAAAGGATGCGGCCTGCATCCGTCAGTTTCATGCCGCGTGGGATACGCTCGAAGAGTTTCGCCTCAAGATTATCTTCAATCCCCTGAATCTGTCGTCCGACAGCGCTGGGCGCAATGTGAAGTGCCGCGGCGGCTTTTTTAATCGATCCGCGGTCTGCGACCATCCGGAAGTAGCGAAGAGCGGTTGATTCAACCAAGTCATCGTCCTTTGCGCTGGGTGTTCGATCAACCGGCGACGTCGTGTTGGGGCATATGAGGACGAAAAATTCGTCCGATCAAGCCGAAAATCAGCGCTTTTTGTGCCTGTGTCGGGTGCACTAGCTTTGTCCTAACGGTGGAGCGAGGCGAGGTGGTGATGGTCGGCGGATGGCTTTCAAACGCGACAAATTTGTTTGGCTCGCGGACGTTCAGCATTCGCGGTGACCGGGATTTTGATGCTTGTCACGGCGTTTCACTAAGGGCGCGCAACCTAGGTAGCGAATCCGTGGTCGCATATCCGCAGCAACCTTTGCGATCCTGGGCGATGTTGCCCGAATTCGAGCCCGGACGCCCCGGCACATCGAAGAACTTCTAGAACAAACTCAGGGAGACACTGATGACAAGCGAATTTCGAGCCGGAAACTACCGTTTCATTCCTTCGGTATTTCAGTATTCCAGTGGAGCGGGCGCGCACTCGGATTTCGAGATCGAGAGGGTACGGTTCGACACTTGGCTCCCTCTGGCAGAAGGGTTTGCGCGTGTTGCTGACTATATTCGCGCCAGCGGTCGTCCATTGACGGCGCTCTGCGGCTGCGAACTCCGCTCGCCGACTGTGGTGGATGAGAATGGCTTCAAGACATTCAATGAGCACTATGTAAAGACCCTGGCAGAGTGGGGGCTTTACGACGGAAAGGTGAATCCGGTCGCCCGCACCAATGTTTGTCTGGAAGTCAATCCGCCGGCTGAACCATCTTTTCACGCATTCTCATTTACGCGGCCAAAGGCCGGCGCAAAAGCGAATTTCGTCATCGCGGGGGGGGCGGAAGCGCGTTCCGGGGCCGGAACGTATGCGGAGCGCATAACGCGGTTTCGCGAATTCGGGGAAGACGCTATGCGGGACAAGGTACGTTTCACCGTTGGTGCGATGGAAGACCGTCTTGCCGCATTCGGTGCGACATGGCGCGACACGACCGCCGTTCAGATTTACACGGTTCGCAACTTTCATGGAGTCGTTCTCGACGAACTGGTCAAGCGCGGCGCATCGCGCTCGGGCATGACCTGGCATTTTGCGCGACCTCCCGTGGTCGATCTGGAATTTGAAATGGACTGCCGTCGTGTCACGCATGAGACGTTGCTGTGACGGCCCTGCGGGGCGGTAGCTCCCATCGATGAGCAGGAGCGGTGCAGGCTTCTTCCTGCGCCCCTGAGTAAAGAAAAATGTGCTGAATGCTGCACGCAAACTTCAAAGGAGTATGCAATGACGTTGAATATTGTGCGGCTTGCTGCCGCCGCTTTGTTGAGCGTTGGAATCGTTTCCTCCGCGGCAGCAGAGTGGATGCCGACAAAGCCTATTCGCGTTATTATTCCTTACGCAGCCGGAGGTACGGGAGACACTATCGCCCGTACCATGTCCGATCATGTCAGTGCCAGACTTGGCCAACCTCTGCTCGTCGACAACCGCGGCGGCGGTGCCACTCAGATCGGAACGAGCGCAGTCGCAAAGGCCGAACCGGATGGACAGACAATCCTGCTCGTCGCGAACACCTTCCTGATCAACCCAGGTCTGTTCAAGTCGCTGCCTTATGATTCAGTGCGGGACTTCGCGCCGATTACGTATGCCGGCGTAACCCCACACGTCGTCGTGATCAACAATGATGTACCGGCAAAGACACTCAAGGAATTCCTGGACCTCGCGCGATCCAAACCTGGGCAAATCAGCTATGCTTCCGCTGGCACGGGGTCGTCATTCCACCTCGGTACCGAAGAGCTGAAGAAGCTATCCGGCGTCGATATGGTGCATGTTCCCTATAAGGGGCCTCAATTCCTGACCGACCTGATCGCAGGAAGTATCCAGATGGCCTTCGCGAATGCGACGAGCGCCGTTCCTCTTGTGAAGACGGGAAAAATTCGGGCGCTTGCAGTGGCCTACCCGGCGCGGATCAAGGAGCTCCCGGACGTCCCGACGGTCGCAGAGCAAGGCTATCCGGGGTTCGAATCAAATTCGGGATTCCTCTTTATCGCCCATGGACGCACGCCTCCAGAAGTGCTCGATCGTCTGAACGGCGTCTTCGTTGAAGTGCTCAACCTTCCCGAAGTTCGTGAGGCGATGACCAAGTTTGGCGTCGAGGTGATGGCAACGTCGCGCAGCCAGACAGCAGACTTCATGACAAAGGAGATGAAGCGGTATGCCGATATCATCGCCTTTTCCGGCGCGAAGGCTGAATGAAGGCGCTGGCGAGCTCCTCCTCGCTAAATGTCAGGTTCAGTATGTCTCTCCCGGCGATTCCTGCGCAGATGGAATCGTGCTGGCAATTAAGTCCGATGCCTCCAACATTGAAGAGAACCGCATATGAAGATCGCAAGTTATAAGACAGAGGCTGGCGCTAGCTACGGTATCGTCACAGAGGAGGGTATTGTCGATGCGGGAAAACGCCTTCCTCGCTATCCCTCCTTGCGGGCGCTACTTTCAGGCGGTGCACTTCCTGAGTTGAAGAAGCTCAAGCATGAGAAGGCAGACTACGCGCTGTCGTCCGTACAATTGCTGCCGACAATTTCGGACCCGGATAAAATCTTCTGTATCGGTGTAAACTATGCGTCGCACCTGGCCGAAAGCGGCCATCCGACGCCGCCGCACCCCATGATCTTCACGCGATTTGCGAACAGCCAAGTCGGAGGCGGCCAGCCCATGATCCGGCCGCTGGAATCCGAGCGCTTTGACTATGAGGGCGAAATGGCTGTCATTATTGGGAAAGGCGGCCGCCGCATCTCGAAGGAGGATGCGCTTTCTCATATTGCGGGTTATGCCTGTTACAACGATGGCTCCATCCGAGACTGGCAACGGCACACGTCGCAATTTACCCCCGGCAAGAACTTTGCCGGAACAGGTGCTTTTGGCCCCTGGATGGTGACGACAGATGAAATACCTGACATCAGTGTTCAGACGATCGCCACACGGCTGAATGGCGTCGAAGTGCAGAGCGCGCCCATTTCTGACCTGGTGTTTAATGTTCAGACGCTCATAGCCTATTGCTCAGCTTTCTCGGAGCTTGTTCCCGGAGATGTGATCGTAACCGGAACGACGGGTGGGGTAGGTGCTTACCGGAATCCGCCGCTCTGGATGAAGGGGGGCGACGTGGTTGAGGTTGAGGTTTCCGGAATCGGCATTCTTCGTAATCCCATAGTAGATGAAGTTGCGCGCTCCGCAACTTGATCAGATGATCGCTGATCAAGCGATGCACGACCATCGTTTGAGTCGATGAGGAAGGATCTCGGCGCGTCGATTGAGCAGCTCCCAGCAGAATGAAGCGGCAGCGGGAATACGCGCCGTCACGCGCACCACAGAAGCTTGATCCAGTTGGATTGCAGCAGACGGCCGTTCATGTTGGCAACCAGTTCCTGAATGTTGGGTATCCAGAGTGCGACGGATAACCGACATTCTAATCGGACCATTCAGGGGGGCGGTCACCGGTGCATCGAGCATTTTCCGGCCTGATGTTCTAACAACACGCCGGGAAGTGCTCGTCAATGACGACCACTTCGTCGATCTTGCCGTGCCACTGTTTGGCAAACATACGGATCGTTGCCGAACCGCAGCCCGCGCGCATGCATTCTTCCCTCAGGCCGTCGACAATGGGCGGTTTGCCTGCCTGCACCACGACAAATGTGCCGCCATCCACGGTCAGCGTCTGCCCGTTACAGAGATTCATCACGGTTTCGCAGGTGACGCGTCCTTCCTTCTTCGAGCTGCCGGTCAGGTGATGCACACCGCCAACCGACAGCATCTGCGACCCATACTCCCCGGTCGTGACGTGTCCGACAGCTTCCCCCTGTGCGCGGACGAGAGCCGTCTCTGGACTTAGGGTCGCTGTGCTTCAAAGCACGCAGTCCTGATATGGAGCCGGTCCGCGAACTCCCATACGGGCCCGCGGCGCATCATCGCCGCATCTTGAGGCCGGACAGATGGCAGCACCCGATAACCCTTGCTTCTCCAGGGGCGTCCACAGATGACCCTAGCTCTGGCAGACCGACTTTACCCACCTCAAGATCACTGGCTGGGGCTGGTACTATCTGTCGACGGTGCTCGACGACTTCTCGCGTTACATCGTGGCCTGGAGGTTGGCCCAACCATGTGTGTCTCCGACGTCACGGCCAGGCTCGACTAGGCGCTTCCGCCTCAGGCCTGGACCACATCAATATAAAACAGCGGCCTCGGCTTCTGAGCGACAATGGATCAAGTTGCGTCGCGGAAGATCTGACCACCTGGCTCAAGGGCAAAGACATGCAGCATGTTCGCGGAGCACCATATCATCCACAGACCCAGGGCAGGATCGAGCGCTGGCACCAGACCCTGAAGAACCGCATCCTGCTGGAAAACTATTATTTACCGAGGGACCTCGAACGTCAGGTCAGCGCGTTCGTCGAACACTACAACCATCACCGTTATCATGAGAGCATCGACAACCTGACGCCTGCGGACGTCTACTTCGGCCGGGCTGAAAACATCCTGACCGAGCGTGATCGTATCAAGCGCGAGAGCATCGCAAACCGTCGCTTGCAGCACCGCCTGCAGGCCGCTTAAACTCTAACCCTGATGAGCCAGAGCCTCTCTTCGCCAGCCGCCCAATCAGTCTCAAATTGTCTGACGACGGACAGTGGCGTCGCGTTCATGAACAAAAGCCGCAGCGAGTTCAGTTCAGGCCGAACTATACGTCCTCCACCCAACCTAATGGGACAGCTACCAAGGTTACTTTCCAGGAAATCACAGAAGCAACGCGAAGGGGCTGGACTGCCGGAGCCGACGCGGAATGGCACATGCATTATACCTGCCGCTGCGGCATCCCTTCAGGAACGATCGTTTCGACGATTGATGCATCCAGCGCCTCATACTGATGTAATCTGATCAAGTCATACAGTTCCGCGCGGGTCTGCATCCGGTCCACGGCCTTGTGCGCGCCCCCGTCACGCGCGATCGCTGCGTATAACTCCTGTTGTGCCTTGTTGGCGACGCGCAGGGAGGAAACAGGCCAGATCACCAGACGATAACCCATGTTCTGGAATTCCTGCGTCGTGTAAAATGGCGTCTTGCCGAACTCGGTCATGTTGGCAAGCAGCGGAACGCCGGGCAGCCGCTCCGCGAAAGCGCGGAACATGTCTTCGGTGTTGAGCGCTTCCGGAAAGATCGCGTCGGCGCCGGCTTCCATATAGAGCTTCGCGCGGGCGACAGCGCCGTCGAGGCCCTCGCTGGCGGTCGCATCGGTCCTTGCGATGATCACGAGATCGCGGCGCGCCTTCGCGGCGGCGGCGACCTTCGCCGCCATGTCGTGAGCGTCGGCGAGCTTCTTGTCGTTCAGGTGCCCGCACTTCTTCGGTAGAAGCTGGTCTTCGAGATGCACCGCGCCAGCGCCTGCATCCTCGAAAGTGCGAACCATGTGCATGACGTTGAGTGCCTCGCCATAGCCCGTGTCGCCGTCCACCAGCAGCGGCAGGCCGGAGCTTCGGACGATCTGGCGGACGAAGAAGGACACTTCATCCACCGTGATGATGCCGAGATCGGGCAGGCCCATTGATGCGGTCATCGCCGCGCCGGACAGATAGAGTGCTTCGAATCCAGCCGCCTTGGCCTGCAGCGCGGCCATGCCGTTATGCGCGCCGGGCAAACGCAATATCTCGGGACGGTTCAGAAGAGCGCGGAAACGGCGCCCGGCACTTTCGGTAGGACAATCGGCGGCAACAAGATAGGGCATGGTCTCTCCGTCAGGCCGCGCGAACCGCGGACGTCGTTTTGCCGCGCGCTTCGATCGGCACGAAGCTGAGATTCTCGGGGCCGATATAGTTGGCCGACGGGCGAATGATCTTGTTGTCGATCCGCTGCTCGATCACATGCGCCGCCCAGCCGGAGGTGCGGGAGATCACGAACAGCGGCGTGAACATCGCCGTCGGCACGCTCATGGTGTTGTAGGACACCGCGCTGAACCAGTCGAGGTTGGCGAACATCTTCTTGGTCTCGGCCATCACCGCCTCGATGCGATTGGCGATATCGAACATCTTTATGCTGCCGGTCTCGGCGCTGAGACGCCGCGCGACGTCCTTGATGATCTCGTTGCGCGGATCGGCGATTGTATAAACCGGATGGCCGAAGCCGATCACGACTTCCTTGGCCTCGACACGGCGGCGGATATCCGCTTCCGCTTCATCCGCGCTGTCGTAACGCTTTTGAATCTCGAACGCGACTTCGTTCGCGCCGCCATGCTTCGGACCGCGCAACGCGCCGATGGCGCCGGTGATCGCGGAGTACATGTCCGAACCCGTACCGGCGATGGAGCGGGCGGTGAAGGTGGAGGCGTTGAATTCGTGCTCGGCGTAGAGAATGAGCGAGGTGTGCATCGCCCGCTCATGCGAGGCAGAAGGCTTCTTGCCATGGAGCAAATGCAGGAAATGCGCGCCGATGGAATCGTCGTCCGTCTCCACGTCGATACGCTTGCCATTGTGGGCGTAGTGGTGCCAGTAGAGCAGCATCGCCCCCAGAGATGCCATCAGGCGGTCGGCGATGTCGCGTGCGCCAGGCAGGTTATGATCGTGCGCTTCGGGCAGCACGCAGCCGAGCGCGGAGACGCCAGAGCGCATCACATCCATCGGATGCGCCGCCGCCGGAAGCAATTCGAGCGCCTGCCGAACCGCGGCGGGAAGACCGCGCAGCGACTTCAGCTTGGTTTTATAAGCTGTCAATTCGGCGGCGGTGGGTAGCTGGCCGTGGACGAGGAGATACGCGATCTCTTCGAATTCGCAGGTCTCCGCTACGTCGAGAATGTCGTAGCCGCGATAGTGCAGGTCGTTACCGGTGCGGCCCACAGTGCACAGCGCGGTATTGCCGGCGACGATGCCGGACAAGGCGACGGATTTCTTCGGCTTTGGTGTCATCGCATCCTCCCTTGAATGGTGATCAACTATTGGCGGCCCGTTTCGCGGCGGCCTGCGGCCAGTCGAAGATGCCGTGCGCGACATGGGGGCCGAGCAGCTTCGCATCGACGGTGAATGTGAGGTCGGTGAGTTCGCCTGCCTTCAGCGAGGCGAGCCGTTCAACGCTCGCGATAAAGCGATCCTGCTCGGCGGAGGCGACGATGCCGTCCGACAGCGTGCGGAACTTCTTGATGTAGTCGGGCCGCCTGAAGGGGCGCGCGCCGAGCGGATTGGCATCCGCCACCGCGAGTTCATCGCTGATGATCGAACCGCCTTTCAGCGTGACGACCACGCGGCCGCCGAATGCCTTCTCCTTCGGATCGTGGCTGTGATAGCGGCGCGTCCATTCGGGATCTTCCACCGTGGAAATCTTGTGCCAGAGCGCAACGGTTCCGGCACGGTTGGCGCGTTCCGGCGCATAGGACCGCTCATGGTGCCAGCCGCCGTCTTCCAGCGCGACCGCGAAAATGTACATGATCGAATGATCGAGGGTTTCGCGGCTCGCCTTGGGGTCCATCTTCTGCGGGTCGTTCGCGCCCGTGCCGATCACATAATGGGTGTGATGGCTGGTGTGGATGACGATGCTTTCGACCTTCGACAGATCGCCGATCTTCGGGCCCATGCGGCGGGCGAGATCGATCAGCGCCTGGCTCTGATATTCGGCGGAGTGCTCCTTGGTGTAGGTATCGAGGATTGCGCGTTTCGGCTCGCCCTTCTCCGGCAACGGCACGATGTACTGTGCTTTCGGGCCGCTCAGCAGATACGCGATGAAGCCGTCTTCGCCTTCCCATGCGGGCGACGGTGCGCCTTCGCCGCGCATGACGCGATCGATGGCTTCCACCGCCATCTTGCCGGCGAAAGCGGGCGCATAGGCTTTCCAGCTCGAAATCGCGCCTTTGCGAGACTGGCGCGTGGTGGTGGTGACGTGCAGGGCCTGCTGCACCGCCTGATAAATCGTCTCGGTCGGCAGCTTCAGCAGGGTGCCGATGCCGCCGGCTGCGGACGGGCCGAGATGCGCGATATGATCGATCTTGTGCTCGTGCAGGCAGATGCCCTTCACGAGATCGACCTGGACTTCATAGCCGGTGGCAAGGCCACGGATCAGGTCCGCGCCCGATGCGCCCACATGCTGGGCGACCGCGAGGATCGGCGGGATGTTATCGCCGGGATGCGAGTAATCGGCGGCGAGAAAGGTGTCGTGGAAGTCGAGTTCGCGCACCGCGACGCCGTTGGCCCATGCGGCCCATTCCGGCGAGATGCGCTGACTCTTGTTCAGGCCGAACACCGTCGCACCCGGCTGAAACGGATGCGCTTCCGCTTGCGCCCGCGCGCTGGCCACCGGTCGGCGCGCCACGGATGCAGCAGCCACCGACGCGTTGTCGATGATGCGATTGCCGATCATCTCGACAACCTCTGTTTCCACAGCGACGGGATCGGCGGCAACCTCCGCGATCTTCCAGGCGAGTTGGTCGGCGCGGGCGAGCGGTTCGGCGGATTTGTAGGTGCGGACGGTATGCTGCTTCACGTTGGACGATCCTCGATCTTTCAGGTCAGGTGATGCGTTGTTGCGGAATGGCGGGATGTCTGGCGTTCGATCGGGACAGGGCGCCCCTTGTCGTCGACGGCCACCATCTCGAACGAGCCGCGGACCACGGGCTTGCGCGTGCCGGACAGAAGATTTTCGCGGATCATTTCGACGGAGACGGTCATTGAGCTGCGGCCCGCACGCTCGACGCGCGCGACCAGTTCGACCAGTTCGCCGACCGGAATCGGTTCGCGAAATTCGATCTTGTCGGATGTCGCCATCACCACGTTGTGGCGGGCATGGCGGGTCGCCGCGACAAAGGCGGCCTTGCCCATCAGGTTGAGCGCGTTGCCGCCGAATAGCGTGCCGTAGTGGTTCGCCAGCTCCGGAAACACGACTTCAACGAAGCGCGTCTCCGGGATCGCGCCAGCGATGACAGAAGGAGTGTCTGCAGGAAATTGCATCGGGCCTGCCCTGGGTGACTTGCGCTCGCCTCGTAACTTCGCAATATCTGCATCATGACCTTGGGATAAATGGCTGAAGAAGCGTAATTTTGCGAAGGTTTGACGAAGGGTTTGCAAAGCTTGCAAAGAGGAGCGGCCGAATGAAAAAGACATTCATGGGCGTCCGGCTCAAACGGCTGCGCGAGGAGCGCCAGCTCACGCAGGCTGCGCTCGCCGCGAAACTCGGCATCTCACTGAGCTATTTGAACCAGCTCGAAAACAACCAGCGACCGCTGACGCTTCCGGTGTTGCTCGCGCTCAATTCGTCCTTTGGTCTCGACGTGCAATCGTTCTCGGATGACGACGAGGCCCGATTGATTTCGGATTTGCGCGAGGCGCTGGCCGATCCCGCCATCGGGGAAACCATCGCAACGGCGGACCTGCGTGAACTTGCACTGAACATGCCGGCAGTTGGCCGTGCACTTGTCGCGCTTCACCGCAAGTACCGGCAGGCGGCAGAGCAAGGGGCTGCATTGGCCGCGCGGCTGGGAGAAGATCGGCAGGCAGCGTCCGCGATCCTGCCGTCCACGCCGTTCGAGGAGGTGCGCGATTTCTTCTACGCCAACAACAATCATATTGCTGAACTGGATGAGGCGGCGGAAGCCATCGCCGCGCGCATGAACTTTCCCATCGGCCAGATGGCCCCGGCCCTGGCGGCCTATCTTGAAGATCGTCACCGCGTCAAAGTCGTCGTTGACGCCTTCGAAGATGTTTCCTCCGAAACACAACGGACATTCGATGCCGAAGCCCGCGTGATGCATCTGTCACGTCGCCTGCGGCCCGGGCAGCAGGCCTTCCAGTTCGCAACCCAGATCGCATTTCTGGAATTCGACAATGAACTGCGCGCCATCGTGGACAAGGCCAACTTCACCAATGACGAGGCTCGCGGCCTCGCGCGTATCGGCCTTGCGAACTATTTCGCGGGCGCGCTGGTATTGCTCTATGCGCCATTTCTGGATGAAGCGGAGAAGTGGCGTTACGACATCGAGCTTCTAGGTCAGCGCTTCGGCGTGGGGTTCGAGACGGTATGTCATCGGCTGAGTACCTTGCAGCGGCCCAATGCGCGCGGCGTGCCATTCTTCTTCATCCGCGTGGATCGCGCCGGAAATATTTCCAAGCGGCAATCAGCAACTGACTTTCACTTCTCTCGCGTGGGCGGGACATGTCCGCTGTGGAACGTCTATGAGGCATTCGCGAGCCCGGGACGTGTCCTGACGCAACTGGCGCGGATGCCGGACGAGCGCACCTATCTCTGGATCGCGCGGACCGTGTCGCACGGACAGGGCGGCTTCGGTGCGCCGGCCAAGACGTTTGCCGTGGCGCTGGGATGCGACGTTCGTCACGCCGAGCGTATCGTCTATGCTCAGGGCTTGAATCTCGATCCCGCCATCGCAACGCCAATCGGCATGGGCTGCAAGGTCTGCGAGCGGTCGCATTGCCCTCAACGCGCGTTCCCGCCAATCGGCCGTGCGCTGAACGTCGATGAATCCCGGGCGCACTTCGCACCATACGCGACGTCAACTGTTCGAGACGTTCGATCGTCTACGTAACGAAGTTGCGATCATCATTGTTGATCATTATCTTGATCTCGCGCTGGCGCTGTCGGATACGACGGTGGCGCTGGAGCGCGGGCGCCTCATGCATGAGGGCCCGTCGAAGGCGCTGCGCGACGATCTCGATCTGCGGCGCAAGGTGTTGTGGCTTTAACGGCGAAAGAAGAAACCATGTCGAACGAAAGAAGCGTCGCCATCGTCGGAGTGGGCCTGATCGGACGGGCCTGGGCGGCGATCTTCGCCCGCGCGGGCTGGAACGTGAAGATCACCGACCCGCACGCGCCGACGCTCCAAGCCGCGCCCAGCCTGATCCGCGACGAACTGCATGCGCTGGCACGTCACGGCCTTGCGAACGATCCGGATGGCGCGGCGAAACGGATTTCCGTCGCAAAAAGCCTTGCCGAGGCGCTGAAGGACGTCGTGTTCGTGCAGGAGAATGGCCCGGAGAAGATCGACGACAAGATCGCACTGTTCACCGAGATGGATCGTTTGACCGCGCCGGACACTGTGATGGCGTCATCCACCTCCGCGATCGTCGCGTCGCGCTTCACGGAAGGCCTGAAGGGCCGCGCCCGCTGCCTCGTGGGCCATCCGGTCAATCCGCCGCATCTGGTGCCATTGGTCGAACTGTGCGGCGCGCCGTGGACATCGCCTGAAACCATCTCGCGGGCCCGCGAGATCTATCGCGCCATAGGGCAGGTGCCGGTCACCGTCAACAAGGAGATCAACGGCTTCGTGCTCAACCGCCTGCAGGGCGCGTTGCTGGCGGAAGCGTTCCGTCTGGTGGGCGAGGGATATATCTCGGCGGAAGACCTCGATCACACCGTGAAGGACGGCCTCGGCCTGCGCTGGTCGTTCCTCGGTCCGTTCGAAACCATTGAACTGAACGCGCCCGGCGGCATTCCGGATTACTGCGCGCGCTATACCGGCTTCTATAAAGAACTCGCAGCTGTTTCCGCGGGCCCCGAGGTCTATCAGAGCCCGAATGTCGATCGCGTCATTGCGGCCTGGCCGCACCAGCCGACGCCCGATCGCATCGCCAAACTCACCACACGCCGCAACGAGCGGCTGGCGGCGCTTGTCGCCCACAAGGGCAAGCAGGCCGACTGATTTCATTCAACGAACCGCAAACGGAAGAGACCGATCATGAGCCGTAAAGTCATCATCACCTGCGCCGTGACCGGCGCGATCCATACCCCGTCGATGTCCAAGGCGCTGCCGGTGACGCCGGAGGAAATCGCGGATGCCGCCGTCGGCGCGGCGGAAGCAGGGGCGGCCATCGTCCATCTTCACGCGCGCAATCCGAAGACCGGCCAGCCGGACCAGAGCCCGGAAGCCTTCGCGCCGTTCCTCAAGGTTATCAAGCAGCGCACCAACGCCGTGGTGAACCTCACCACCGGCGGTGCGCCGACCATGAAGGTGGACGAGCGCGTCCGGCCCGCGGCGGTCTACAAGCCCGAGGTCGCATCGCTCAACATGGGATCGATGAATTTCGCCTTCTTCGGCATGCTCAACCGCTTCAAGACGTTCGAGCATGAGTGGGAGCGCAAGCATCTCGAGAACAAGGATATCGTGTTCCGCAACACCTTTGCCGATATCGAATACGTGCTGACCACGCTGTCCGGCAGCGGTACCCGCTTCGAATTCGAATGCTACGACACATCGCATCTTTATAATCTGAAGTATTTCCTCGATCAGGGCCTTGTGAAGGCGCCGCTGTTTATTCAGACGGTGTTCGGCCTGCAGGGCGGCACCGGCGCTCATCCGGAAGACGTCATGCACATGAAGCGGACGGCGGACCGGCTGTTCGGCGATCAGTATGTCTGGTCGGTGCTGGGGGCGGGCCGCAACCAGTTGCCGATCGCGGCCATGGCGGCTGCGATGGGCGGCAATATCCGTGTCGGTCTCGAGGACTCGCTGTGGTCCGCGCCCGGCCGCATGGCGGAATCCAACGCCGAGCAGGTACGCCTTGCCCGCAAGATCATCGAAGGCCTTGGGCTCGACGTGGCTTCGCCGGACGAAGCGCGCGAGATTCTGCACCTCAAGGGCGGCGATACGCTGCGGGTCTGAGAGACGGTCGTCCTAAACGAAAGGTGCGTGCGATCAGACGATGTTTTGTACGCGATGAGGTGTTGAGAGATTTCGTCTGACGCAGCCTTCAAATCGGGCATGAATTCCTTGAACAGTGCTTTCGGAGAATGACGCGCCCGATTTGTCGAGAGGTTGATCGCTGCGACCGTGCCGCCATTGGCGCCACAGATCGAAACGACCATGCCGAACGCACCGAGTTCAAGCTCTTCCACGACCATGCTCCACGCCTGCTTGCGCACCCTGTCGATCTCGCGTTCAGGCATCACGTCGGCCGTGGTGCTGGTCAGTGTGCCGTTGGCAGTTGCGCGCCCGGGAACCTGAAGTTTCCGGCTTCTGATATGTCGATGTTTTGCCTCACCTTTCCTTGTAGCTGGTTCCATATGTCGCACCGGATAAGATCGCAGTGCCACAAAGATGCTGCATTGCGATTTCAACTCTGCCCGCACTTGTGAATCTGAAATTGGGGGGCTGTCGGAACCATGACGAACCGCGTCGTCGCAATCGCCTGTCTGATCGCCGGAAGTGCTCTGTTAGGCGGGTGTAATGATCCGGCTCCGGCCGTCGCAAAATACGCTCCCCCTGAAGTTTCTGTTGTGAATGTGAAATCCGAACCGTTTACGGTCGTTCGCGAACTTCCAGGGCGGATCGCATCGGTGCGCGTCGCGGAAGTTCGTTCGCGGGCATCGGGAATTATTGTCGAGCGGCTTTTCCATCAAGGCAGCGATGTCGAAGCGGGCGATATCCTTTATAAAATAGATCCTCGGCCGTTCGAGGTCGAAGTCATGGCGCAGGAGGCTGCACAGGCCAAGGCGCAGGCCGTGCTGGATCAGGCAAACAAGCAGGCGCATCGCATCGCGACACTGGCCTCGCAGCATGTCACCTCCGAAGCGGAGAATGAAAAGGCCATCGCGGCGAAGCGCCAGGCGGAAGCGGACCTTGCCGCGCGAAAGGCTGAAGTCGCGCGCGCGAAACTCAATCTCGATTACGCGACGATCCGCGCGCCGATCAAGGGCAGGATCGGTGCGGCGCTGGTGAGCGAGGGCGCGCTTGTCACCGCGAACGATACCACCAATCTCGCAACCATCCGCCAGTTGGATCCGATTTACGCGGACTTCACTCAGTCGGCTGCAGATTTGATCAGGCTGCGCGACGCGCTCGATCGCGGCGATCTGGAAGAAGTGAGCAAGGGCGCGGCCAAGGTCAGGCTGATCGTCGACGGCCGGAAATATCCGCTCGATGGCAGGCTGCTGTTTTCCGAGGCCAAGGTGGATGCCAGCACCGGACAGGTCACGCTGCGCGGCGAATTCCCAAATCCGAATGGTGAGCTGCTGCCGGGAATGTATGTGCGTGTCATGATCGAACAGGGTGTCGATACGGACGCGATCGCAATTCCCGAGCAGGCCGTTCAGCGCGGTAACAACGGCAGCAGCGAAGTCTATGTCGTGAAGCCTGACGGGCGTATTGCGAAGCAGGCTATCCGCACCGGCGATCTTCAGGACGGCAAATGGCTGGTGAGCGAAGGTCTGAAGGCAGGCGACCATGTCGTGCTCGAAGGCTTCCAGAAATTCGTCGCGGGTGATCTTGTTTCACCGGTTTCGATCGATAATGCGAAGTTGAGCGCGGACGCGGCTGCGAAGCCCGCAGTGAACTAACGTCCGATGCCAGCCTTCTTTATCGAACGTCCGATTTTCGCATGGGTGGTCGCGCTTTTCATCTGCCTAATCGGTGCGATCTCCATTCCTTTGCTTGCGGTCGCGCAATATCCGATTATTGCGCCGCCCTCCATTTCCATCAGCACAAGCTATCCGGGCGCCTCGCCGGAGGAACTCTATAATAGTGTCACGCGGCCGATTGAGGAGGAACTCAACGGCGCGTCCGGTATCCTGAATTTCGAATCCACCAGCGACTCGCTCGGGCAGGTGGAGATCATCGCGAATTTTCAGCCCGGCACGGATACCACGACGGCATCCGTCGACGTCCAGAACCGGATCAAGCGCGTCGAGGCCCGGTTGCCGCCCGCGGTGATCCAGCAGGGCATTCTGGTCGAGGAAGCCTCATCCGCGGTGCTTCAGATCATCACCTTGCGCTCAACGGATGACAGTCTTGACGAAGTCGGGCTTGGCGACTTCATGGTGCGTAATATCGTCGGCGAGGTTCGCCGCATCCCCGGCGTCGGGCGAGCGACCCTGTATTCGACCGAGCAATCGCTCCGGATCTGGGTCGATCCGGAAAAGCTGGTCGGGTTCAATCTCACGGCGGACGACGTCACCAAGGCGATTACGGCGCAGAATGCGCAGGTCGCTTCCGGCAGCCTCGGCGCCGAACCGAGCCCACCCGGCCAGAAGGTTTCCGCGCTGGTTCTGGTCAAGGGGCAACTCAGCACGCCGGATGAATTCGGCTCGATCGTTCTTCACGCGAATGCCGATGGTTCGGTGGTGCGTTTACGCGATGTCGCCCGCATTGAGATCGGCGGCATGGGTTATCAGTTCACTACCCGCCTGAATGGCAAGCCGACGGCGGGCCTGTCCGTCATGCTGGCGCCGAGCGGCAATGCTCTGGCGACCGCAGCGGCAGTCAAGACGAAGATGGAAGAACTCTCGAAGTTCTTTCCGGCCAATATCGCCTACGACATTCCTTACGACATCACGCCTGTCGTGAAGGCGGCGATCGAAAAGGTGCTTCATACGCTGGTCGAAGCGGTGGTGCTGGTGTTCATCGTGATGTTCCTGTTTCTCCAGAACATCCGCTACACGCTGATCCCGACCATCGTCGTGCCCGTCGCGCTGCTGGGAGCCTGCGCAACGCTGCTGCTGGCCGGATATTCGATCAACATGCTGACGCTGTTCGCCATGGTGATGGCGATCGGTATTCTCGTGGACGACGCTATCGTCGTGGTCGAGAACGTCGAGCGTATCATGACGGAAGAAGGGTTGCCGCCGAAGGAGGCGACCTGCAAGGCGATGACGCAGATTACCGGCGCCATTGTCGGCATCACGCTGGTGTTGATGGCGGTGTTTGTGCCGATGGCGTTCTTCCCCGGATCGGTCGGTATCATCTACCGGCAGTTTTCGATCACGATGGTTGCGGCGATCGGTTTCTCGGCCTTGATGGCGCTGTCGCTGACGCCGGCCTTGTGCGCCACTTTGCTCAAGCCTGCGAAGGGTGATCACGGTGCGGCCAAGAAAGGCGTCTTCCGCTGGTTCAATAATACGCTCGATGCTTCGCGCGGCCGTTATGTGAGGACAGTCAGTTGGTCGTTGAAGCGCAAGGGCCGCATGATGCTGGTTTACCTGGTTCTGGTGGGCGGCGTGGCCTTCGCCTTCTCGCGGATGCCGGGCGGCTTTCTGCCGGTGGACGATCAGGGCTTCATCACAGTCGATGTTCAGACGCCGTCGGATTCCTCCTTCGCGCGAACCAAGGCGGCGGTCGAGCGCGTCGAGAAATATCTCGAGACTCGCTCCGGCATTCAGGATGTCACCTTCCTCACCGGTTTCAGTTTTCTGGGGCAGGGCATCAACACCGCGCAGGCCTTCATTACGCTGAAGGATTGGTCCGAGCGCGGGCCGCAAGACTCGGCGGCTGCGATCGTCAACGATATCAACGCCGCGATGGCGGGAGTTCGCGACGCCAAGATCACGGCGCAGCAGCCGCCGCCCATCGACAATCTCGGTAATTCCAGCGGTTTCAGCTTCCGCCTGCAGGACCGCGGACAAAAAGGGTATGCCGCATTGATCGAGGCGGCGAGGAAGCTCGTCACCGATGCCAATGCAAGTCCTATCCTGCAAAAGGTCTATATCGAAGGACTGCCCGAGGGGCCCGTCGTCAATCTGATGGTGGATCGCGAGAAGGCGAGCGCCTTCGGCGTGTCATTCGCTGACGTCAACAACACGATCTCCACCAATCTCGGTTCGGCTTACATCAACAATTTCCCGAACAAGGGACGCATGCAGCGCGTCATCGTGCAGGCAGATGCGATGGATCGCATGAACCCTGCCGATATCCTCAAATACAACGTCAAGAACAGCCGGGGCGATCTGGTGCCGCTGTCGTCGTTTGCCAGCATCCAGTGGGGCAAGGGGCCGTCGCAAATCGTCGGCTTCAACTATTACCCCACGATCCGTATCAGCGGCGAAGCACGCGCGGGCTACACCAGCGGCGATGCCATCGCAGAGATGGAGCGGCTGGCCGGGCTCCTGCCACGCGGTTTCGGCTATGAGTGGAGCGGCCAGTCACTGCAGGAAAAACTGTCGGGCTCGCAGGCGCCGCTGTTGCTGGCGCTGTCGGTGCTGGTCGTCTTCCTGTGTCTCGCCGCGCTCTATGAGAGTTGGACCATTCCGGCAGCTGTTCTTCTCACCATTCCGCTCGGCGTGTTCGGAGCGGTCCTTGCCTCGTCGATGCGAGGGCTGCCGAACGACGTCTATTTCACCGTCGGTCTCATCACGATTATCGGACTCGCAGCGAAGGACGCGATCCTCATCATCGAGTTCGCCAAGGACTTGCGCGCGCAGGGCAAATCCTTGATCGAGGCCACGATGGAGGCGTGCAGCCTGCGCTTCCGTCCGATTTTGATGACGGGTTTCGCATTCGTATGCGGCGTGTTGCCGATGGTGGTAGCGCAGGGCGCGGGCAGTCTCAGCCAGCAGGCCCTCGGCACCGGCGTGATGGGCGGGATGATCGCCGTTGTCATTCTCGCTTTGCTGATGGTGCCGGTTTTCTTTGTCTTCGTTCAGAAGTTGTTTTCGAAGTCGGCAGAAGAGCCACAGGATGAGGCCAAGCTGAACGAACTCGGCCCGATTTTGCCGCCTCAGTTCCATCCGTGAGGCGCATTAAGCGCCATCAAATCGAATTTTAGCAATTTCGTAACTGTATGCGCTAACGTGATTTTGGCGTCTGGTCGCCATGCTGCCGCTCACCTGGGGGCAGCATGATCTCGGACCAACAAATCTCATCGCGCAGCTACAATTTTGCAGGGCTAAGCCGATCTCCCGCGATGTATCTCATCGTGGGCGGTCTTGTCCTTATGTTCGCGATCATAGTTGGCACCGGGTTAACCATTCAAAGGTTCAAACGGGACGCCATTGCAAGCGGGCGGGCGTCGCTGGAAGCCAATGTCTTGCTGCTGGCGCGGCATTTCGATCAGCAGCTAGAAGATTTTTCGGTGCTTCAGAAAAGCATCATTCCGGCGCTGGAGGATCGCGGCCTCAGCTCGCCGGAGGCCTTTGAAAGAGAAGTCGCGACGTTTGCCGTTCATCAAACCCTGCGGATGAAGGCGGTGGGCTGGGCCACCGTTGCCGGCGTCAATATCTTCGATGCCAACGGCACCTTGATTAACTCTTCGGCAAGCTGGCCGGTGCCGGATGTAAACATCTCGGATCGATCCTATTTCAGACATCTCAAGGACGATCCTACGATCCTGAGCGAGATAGAGGTCGTGCCCGGACGCTTCTCCGGCACAAAGGTGATCGTTTTCTCGCGGCGCATCTCAGGTCAAAACGGGGAATTTTTGGGAATCGCGACCCGCGCGATCGGCCCCCAGGCATTGGAAGATTTTCTGGCGTCGGCTGAATTGAGTGCCGAAGATTCGATTGCGATTCACCATGTGAACGGCCAGATGCTGGCGCGCTATCCGCATGCCGAGAATCTCATCGGGAAAAATTTCAAGGGCGGAAGCGCGGAGCAAATGGCGGTTTTTCAAAAACCATTTGTTTCGGCAAGACTGATCAGTCCGGTAGACGGCAAGGAGCGATTGGTTGCCTCGCGGAGGCTGACGTTCGAGCCGCTGGTCATTGTCGCGACGAAGACTCTTGATTCGACATTGACCACATGGCGGTCGCAAACCAAGTCGTTCATGCTCACCGCCGCTCTTTCAATGTTGTTGATCGTTGCGATCCTTTATCTGATTTTCCGGCAGATGATGCAGCAGATACGCGTCGAGAAGCAGAGACTTAAAACCGCAGTCAACAATCTGACGAACGGTTTGCTGCTTTTCGATTCGAGCGAGCGCCTGATCGTCTGTAACGATCGCTACATCAGCATGTACGGGCTGTCTTCCGATGTCGCGAAACCCGGGTGTAAATTCCGGGATCTCGTGAAGCATCGACAGGAATCGGGATCTTTCGTGGGTGATATCGATGCCTATTGCAGTGAAATTCTGCAACATGTCGGACATTTTCACAGCTCGATCGTGGAGTCCTCCGACGGGCGCCTCATCGAAATAAGAAACATACCGGTGTCGACGGGAGGCTGGCTCGCAACCCATGAAGACATCACCGAGCGTCTGAAAGCGGAGAGACGCATCAGCCATCTGGCGCACTATGACGCGCTCACGGGACTTGCAAATCGTGTTCAGATGCGTGCTCAGATCGAGAAGTGGATATCTGAATTTGAGCAGGGTCGAAAATTCTCCATCCTCTATATCGATATCGACGAATTCAAGGGCGTGAACGACACTCTCGGGCACAACGTCGGCGATGAACTTCTCAAGCAGATCGGCCTGCGTCTCGAAAGCTGTGTCGGGCCGCGGGACATGGTTGCCCGGTTGGGAGGCGACGAATTCGCCGTGTTGAAGGAGGATGTCGACGACACGTCTTCGCTGGGTGATCTTGCCGATGAAATCCTGCGCGTTTTGCGCGCTCCCATCGTTTGCAGTGGTCATGATATCTCGATTGATGCCAGCATCGGAATCGTCATGATGCCTGATCACGGAGAAAATCTGGAAGATTTGCTCAAGAATGCCGATCTTGCGATGTACGCGGCAAAAGCTGACGGTCGCCGGACTTACCGCTTCTTCTCGCCGGCGCTCGATGCCAGCGCCAAGAAAAAGCGCCAAATGGAGCGCGATCTCCGGCAGGCCGTCACCGAGGATCAGTTCGAGATTCATTATCAGCCACTGGTCAGTCTAGCCGATGGCGCCATAACGGGATGCGAGGCGTTGTTGCGCTGGCGCCATCCGGTGCATGGCATGATTTCTCCGGCGGAGTTCATCCCGATCGCAGAAGAAACCGGATTGATCAACGAGATCGGCGACTGGGTGCTTCAGCGCGCCTGTTCCGACGCAGCAAGCTGGCCCGCGGAGATTGCCGTTGCGGTCAATGTTTCGCCCGTGCAGTTCAAATCCAAGACCCTGCCGATCCGGGTTGCGATGGCGCTGGAAAAGTCCGGGCTTTCCCCGCGGCGGCTGGAACTGGAGATTACCGAAGCTGTTCTTATCCGTGACGATGAGGCTCTGACCTTTCTTCATCAGTTGCGAAATCTCGGTCTCAAGATCGCGCTCGACGATTTCGGAACGGGCTATTCGTCGTTAAGCTATCTGCGGCGCTTTCCATTCGATAAAATCAAGATCGATCGTTCTTTCGTGAACGATATCGGTGTGTCCGAGGAATCATCGGCAATCATCAGGGCGGTTGTCGATATGGCGGCGGCTTGCAGGATGGTGACGACCGCGGAAGGTGTTGAGACCGAGGTTCAACGCAAGATCTTGCGAGATCTGGGCTGCTGCCAGATGCAGGGATATCTTTTTAGCGCTCCTGTTCCTGTATCGATGCTCGATGGCGTCCTCTCTGGAAAGCTGCGGCCTGCGTCCTGCGTGGCCTGAGGTTTAAAATGGCAAATGGTTCGCTAGCACTACTTATCAGCGGCGGCGTGGATAACTGGGCTCCAGATCTCTGGAAGTCTCGGTTCGCGGAGAAGCTTGAAGATCGCGATATTGCTCTGCTTCCCGCTGACAACGTCGATCCGGATCAGGTGCACTATGCGGCGGTCTGGCAGCCGAAGCCGGGACTTCTTCGCGCTTTCTCGAATCTCAAGGCGATCTTCAATCTCGGCGCGGGTGTCGATGCGGTCTTGCAGGATTCTTCGCTTCCGGACGTGCCTCTTGTCCGGGTTGCGGATGACGATCTGACGTCTCGCATGACCGAATATGTGGTTATGCATGTGTTGATGCACCACCGGCAGCAAGCATATCTCGCGAATTGTCAGTCAAAGCGTATCTGGGCCCCGCGTCCGCAATGGCCGGCGCGTGCTGTTCGCGTGGGCGTACTCGGACTGGGCGTGCTCGGGCGAGACGCCGGGCGTGCTCTGTACAATCTCGACTTTCAGGTCGCGGGCTGGAGCAAAAGCCGGAAATCGATCGACGGTATTGAGTGTTATGCCGGCGACGGTCAGCTTGGCGCTTTTCTCGCAAGAACAGACATTCTCGTCGTTCTTCTTCCGCTGACGCAGGAAACGCGAGGGATGCTTGCGCGGCCTCTCTTTCGGCGACTTGCGACTGACGGCCCTTTGGGCGGGCCGGTGGTGATTAACGCCGGTCGTGGCGGGCTTCAGAACGAAGGCGATATTCTTGCCTGCCTGGAGGACGGCACGCTCAAGGCGGTGACGCTCGATGTGTTTCAACGCGAGCCGTTGCCGTCCGACAGCCCGCTCTGGTCGCATCCTGGGGCGACGATTTCGCCGCACAATGCCGCGGACTCGGATCCCGACTCCATCGCGTCATATGTCGCGGCACAGATACTCGATTTCGAGGCGGGACGGCCGTTGCAAAATGTCGTCGATCGCCGGCGGGGCTATTGAAGTCTATCGCGCCGGCGATCGATAAGAACAGCTCAACTGTCGTCGTACAGGGCCGCGTTATCGCCAGCCCATCGCCGGCGCCACATGCTTGAGTATGGCCTCGATAACATGCGCGTTGTAGTCCACCCCCAGCTGATTTGGGACTGTCAGCAGGATCGTATCCGCCTCGGCAATTGCCTCGTCCTCTTTAAGCTGCTCGACAAGAGCATCGGGCTCGGCGGCGTAGGAGCGGCCAAAGATCGCGCGCATATTGTCGATCACACCGATCTGGTCGCTGCTGTGATCGGGACCGAAGTAGTCGTGGTCTCGCTGATCTGTGAGCGCGAAGATCGAGCGGGAGACCGAGACGCGGGGCGTTCGCACATGTCCCGCCTCACGCCAGGCCTCACGGTACTTGCGGATCTGCTTTGCCTGTTGGACGTGAAACGGCTCGCCGCTTTCGTCCGCCTTCAGCGTCGAGCTTTGCAGGTTCATGCCCATGCGGGCGGCCCAGACCGCTGTCACGTCCGATGCCGAGCCCCACCAGATTCGATCACGCAGGGTTGGGGAGTACGGTTCGAGGCGCAGAAGTCCGGGCGGATTCGGAAACATCGGCCGAGGATTGGGCTTGGCAAAGCCTTCTCCCTTCAGCAGTTCGAGCAGCACCTCGGCATGCCGGCGTCCCATGTCCGCGTCGCTTTGCCCTTCGCCCGGCACATAGCCGAAGTGACGCCAGCCGTCGATGACCTGCTCCGGGGACCCGCGGCTGATCCCGAGTTGCAGCCGCTCTCCGCTGATGAGGTCCGCAGCGCCAGCATCCTCGAACATATAAAGAGGATTTTCATAACGCATGTCGATGACGCCGGTGCCGATTTCGATCCGCTTGGTTCGCGCGCCGATGGCCGCCAGCAGCGGAAACGGGGAGGCGAGTTGCCGCGCGAAGTGATGAACGCGGAAATACGCGCCGTCCGCTCCCAGGTCTTCCGCGGCGACCGCAAGATCGATCGACTGCTGAAGCACATCACGGGCGGAGCGCGTCGCCGAGCCGCTGGCCGCCGACCAATGTCCGAATGAAAGAAAGCCGATTTTCTTCATTTTTCTGTCCTGTCCTGAAACCACTTAGCTGGCTGTGACGAAGTGCTGCCGCAAGAGCACAACAGGAAACTCAGCGTTTATGGCTTCGAACGGATCTCCCGAGATGCATAATCGGCCTGCGGGGCCTCCGAACTCCTACCAAAAGCCCCGCTGTATCGGCGAAGAGAACGGCCCGCGGCTCCGGCGTGTGCTGCCCGGTGGTGGCTCCGGATGGCGCTGAAAGAAGAGGCCAAACCCATCGTCGTTCTGACGGTTGCTATCGCCCCAGCCGTTGTCGTCCGCCATCAGGACCTCGCTCGGTTTGCGCGTGATAAAGCCGCCCTGCGGCTGATCGCTCAAGACTGCAACAAACTCGGTGCGATAGTTGGTCTCTTCGCTCAATGGTTCATCGGAAACAATGATCGAAGAACGTGGCAGTGCGGTCGGCGCGATTCGGTCGAGAACTTCCTTGGGGATGGTGACGCGATCGAGCGCGCTCTTGGCGTTGTCCCCATGTTCGATGGTGACGGCGGTCCAGCGCAGACCTGTGTCGTTACGCGCGGTGGCTGTGAACACATGGGTGCCGATCGGCTGGCCGGGATCGCGAATGGTGACCGGGACCTCGATGCTCGAGTCGAACACTTCGCCGCCGCCATCCGGAGCCGGCTTGTGGGTGTTGCGCCGAACATAAAGTGTACGTGTTGCGCGACTGATGTAGATCGAGACTGGCTCGAGCGCGAGCTTCGCATCGAGTGCAGCCTTGGCGGTCTCTGCCTTCCTAGTCTGTGCCGCCTTGGCTGCGTCTTTTGCCGTTGCGGCAGCGTCAAGTTTTGACGATGCGTCCGCTTTGGCGGCGTCGAACTTCGCTCCCAGTTCCGCGGCTTTGGCAGCGGCTTTTTGCTTCCGGTCCTCGGCCCTCGTTCTTGCCTGATCGGTCCTTGCGGCAGCGACTGCCTTATCGGCCGATGTAACCTCGGCATCGGCACGGGCCTTGAGCCGCTCCAGCTTGCGCAGGGACGCTGCAACCGGTGCCGCTTCGCGGGCAGCAGTCGCAGCGGCTTTTTTGGTTTCATCGGTGGCTGCCGCAGCGTCCGCAGCCTCGCGGGAGAGCGTCTCTGCCTTGGCCGGAGCATCGGCAATCACTTGCCCATTCGGCTGGAACAGCGACAGAACCGGATGTGAAAAATCGACGGGCGCCGCATCGTCCGGTGAGACAATGACGCGCATGCCGATCCGTGTCTTGTCGAACAGCTTTCCCGCAAAACCATAAGGCATCCGCACACAGCCGTGCGAGGCTGCGTAGCCGGGTAGGGGGCCGCCATGCATCGCGAGGCCGT
>Ga0153956_1001151_pt1 | contig 24735 bp, 25 predicted proteins | sample TSFL040MetaG_FD_104704 | JGI IMG/M metagenome (GOLD analysis project Ga0153956, IMG submission 104704) | Attine ant fungus gardens microbial communities from Florida, USA - TSFL040 MetaG | ecosystem: Host-associated > Fungi > Mycelium > Unclassified | place: USA: Florida, Wekiwa Springs... | reverse complement strand
TCGGGCCGGAGCGCCAGGGCAACTGGCCGCAGAAGCCGCGCCTGCCGGTGCTCGACGTTCTGCACTTCGCATAACCGTCCACCCGTTTAATGCCCCGAGACACGACCATGATCCGCATTGCCGTTCTGAGCCCGGAAACAGCGTCTGCTGCTGCCAAGTTCACTTTCGTTGTTTGCACCAAGAGCATCGGCTTTGCCTTCGACGTGATGATGGCCTGCGCCAACAGCCCGCTCACGTTCAATGCATGGACCACTCTGATCGGGTCGCTGACCAGGGCACTTTTGACGCTCGACATCCCGCATTTCGCATAACTACCCAACCCCACACCTTGAGGAGACTACCATGACCCGTATTGCACCCTTGAATCCCGAAAATGTGCCGGCTGCTTCCAAGCCCACCCTCGATGCCTTCACCAAGACCATCGGGTTCACCCCCAACATGATGGCGGCCTTCGCTCAAAGCCCGATCGCCTTCAATGCGTGGGCAGCCCTGCTCGGGTCGCTGAGCAAGGCGCTCGACGTAAAGACCCGCGACAGCATCGGCCTCGCGGTGTCCGAAGTGAACGGCTGCAACTACTGCCTGACGGTGCACAGCTTCACGGCCGAACACATGGCCAAGCTCCCGGCCGACGACATCCTTCTCGCTCGCAAGGGTCATGCCAATGATCCGAAGCGCGATGCCGCCGTCCAGTTCGCACGCAAGGTCATCGAAGCCCGCGGCCACGTCAGCGACGCCGACGTCGAGGCCGTGATTGCAGCAGGCTACACTCACGCGAACGTAATGGAGATCGTCGCACTGGTCGCGATGTACTCCCTGACCAACTTCTTCAACAACGTCTTCGATCCCGAGAAGGACTTCCCGGCCGTCGCACCGGCCGGTTCGATCTAAGCTTTGCCCCGTCGCAACTTCTTGAAGCTATTGGGATCGCTCATATGAACATTCTCCATATCGATAGCAGTCCACGCCGGAAATCGCATAGCCGCGAGCTTTCGGTCGCGATTGTCGAAAAGCTTCTCGAAGTTGCGCCCGGGGCGAGCATTATCCGGCGTGATTTAGGGGTTGAGCCCCTGCCTCATACCGTGGCTGATTACGCAGTCGCACTGTCGTCGCCCGCCACGTTAGCTACCCCTCCGAAAGGTTCTCTGGATGTTTCGGAAGCACTTATCCGGGAAGTCGAGGCCGCCGATGTGATCGTCATCGGAACACCCATGCACAACTACACTATTCCCTCGGTCCTCAAAGCCTGGATCGATCAGATCCTGCGCGTCGGGCGCACGATGAAGTCGACACCGGCCGGGAAGGTGGGAATGCTTCGAGACCGTCCTGTATTCATCGGCGTCGCCTCCGGCGGCATCTTTACCGGCGACCGAGCCAACCAACCGGACTTTCTCACGCCCTACCTGGCACTGGCACTTAGCTCCATTGGGCTGAAAACCCAGCAATTTCTCCCTTTACAGGCCACCGCATTCCTCGATTGGGACCAGGCGCCGTTGGCGAGGGAGAAAGCGCTCGCCGCTCTCGACCTGACAGTCATGGGAGAGCATCGAGACCTCGATAGTTGCCCTGCAGTGCTTTGAGACATCGGCAGATCCTGCCGCCGACAGTTTTCCAAGGGCGCGCCACAAGTTCTTGGCACACCGTCACCATAATCTTCCGGCCTCCACCGGACTACGAACATGAGGCATTCAAATGATTTCACCTTCAGGTATGAACATAACAACTGCTGACGGCGGGGCGCTCCCCCAAATCGGTGACAGGATCACCGACAAATCGGCACCACCCGACGACAGCGCCGTCCACGAATGGATCGGACCAGAGGCGTTCCGGCGTTGGACCAAGCTGCAAAACTGGATCGACGAATTCTACCCGGAAATTTTCACGCCGGACTGGCTCTATGGCGGCAAGAACCGCGGTTGGTCCTTACGCTACAAGAAGACCAAGGCGTTCACCACATTGGTGCCGGAATATCGGCGGTTTTCGGCTGTGGTGGTTATGGGTGGGGCAGAACGGGAGAAATTCGAGGAACGGCGTAATATCTGGCGCCCGCAACTGGTCAAGCTCTACGATGACGCCAAAACATACATCGACGGAAAATGGCTGACGGTTGCCATCTCGTCGGCAGATCATCTGCATGATGTAACGGAGCTTCTGACGATGAAACGGCCTCCACCGTCGCGCAGCAATTCGACATCAAGGTCTTCACGGAAGACATCCATCCGATGACCCGTTGCGTGAAAGATCAATATGTATCGATAAGCCTAGAAGGAAAATAGAAAGTGACGCTCAACCATCCGATCTTCGCGCGCTGGCCGGCGCGGTTTCCCGACCGGCTGCAACTCTTTTCCACCCCGACTCCAAATGGAGTGAAGGTTGGCATCATGCTCGAGGAAACCGGTCTCGCCTATGAACCGCATCGGATCGACATCATGGCCAACGAAAGCCACGACCCGGCTTTCCTTGCGCTCAATCCCAATGGCAAGATTCCGGCGATCTACGATCCGAATGGACCAAACGGCACCCCGCTGGCGCTGTTCGAATCCGGCGCCATCCTGCTCTACCTTGCCGACAAGACGGGACAATTCATCTCCGCCGATCCGAACACCCGCTTTGAGACCATCCAATGGCTGATGTGGCAGATGGGTGGCGTCGGGCCGATGTTCGGTCAGGTCGGCTTCTTCAACAAATTCGCCGGCAAGGACTATGAGGACAAGCGGCCGCGCGATCGCTACGCGACTGAGGCCGCGCGGCTGCTCGGCGTTCTGGATCACCGTCTCGCCGGTCGCGACTGGGTCATGGGCGCTGATTACACGATCGTCGATATCTCGCTGCTCGGATGGGTACGCAACCTGATCGGCTTTTATGAAGCGCGCGAACTCGTCGGTTTTGAGCGCTTTCATCACGTGCAGGACTGGCTCGATCGAGGCCTTGCGCGCCCCGGCGTGCAACGCGGGCTCGAAGTGACCGCAGCCTGATATTCGAGGAGCATTCCATGCCGTTGGTCGAGATCAAAGCGGTCGAAAACGACGATTTCGATATCTGGCGGCCGCTGTGGGCGGGCTACCAGCGATTCTACCAAGTGGATATTCCCGAGTCCGTAACCCGCGAGACCTGGCGGCGCTTTCTGGACCCGGCCGAGCCGATGCATGCAGCGCTGGCCATGGTTGACGAACGAGCCCTTGGAATGGTGCACTCGATTGACCATCGATCGACGTGGACGACGAATGACTACTGCTATCTTCAGGATTTGTTTGTTGCGGACGAGGCGCGTGGCAGCGGGATCGGCCGCGCACTGATCGAGCATGTCTATGCGGAAGCGACACGTCGCGGGGCATCCCGTGTGTACTGGACGACGCACGAATCCAACCATGACGCCATGCGGCTTTACGAGCACATCGCGGAACGCTCGGGTTTCATCCAGTACCGAAAACTGTTGTCCTGACACGCCGGTACAATGCCGTTCTCTTTGCTCGCGCGGTGCAAAGCTATGCGCCATAATCACCGGAATACCCCGAGGTCTTCATGTCCCAAGTCGACTGGCTAAGCCGTCTCCTTCAAATGATCACCATCACCGGCCAATTGGAGGTTCGATGCGTTTACGGAGCACCGTGGCGGGTGGCGTGGGACAGGTCGGCGGCACGCGAAATTCCCTATCACGTCGTGCTGAAGGGAAGGGCCGTCATCGAGGATCCGGAGTCCAAGACTGTCAGGGAATTGACGGGCGGCGATATCGTCATGCTGCCTCACGGCTCGCCGCATGTGCTGCACGATGGCGGCGGGGCTGCGGTGGTGCCCACCCAGGAACACTTTGCGACGGGCGGGTGGATGGTCAGCGAAAATGATAGCGAGGCCGAGCAACTGGACATGTTGTGCGGCCACTTCGTGATCGGGCCGCCTCACGATCGTCTGATCCGCAATTACCTGCCGATGAATCTGGTGGTTCGAGCCCGAAACAACGATGGTGAAGGCGGCGGGGCTGCTTCCGCGCAACTGGCCAATCTCATGGGGCTGATGCGAATGGAGGCCGCAGGCGACAAAGCTGGCGGATCCGCCATCCTCAACTCGCTGTCTTCGGCGCTTTTCGCGCTCGTCCTGCGCGCGGCCAGCGAGTCGAACCAGGCGCCGGAAGGCCTGCTGGCATTGGCCGGTCATGCGCGACTCAGTCCGGCCATCTCCGCCATGTTCGCCGATCCGGCACACGCATGGACTCTGCCCGAGCTGGCCGAGTTATGCGGGATGTCCCGCGCGACCTTCGTCCGTCACTTCCAGGACAAGTTGGGGCGCTCGGCTTCCGACCTCTTGACCGACATTCGCATGAGCCTTGCAGCAAACGAATTGAAGAAGCCCGAGATCGGCACGGAGGCAGTCGCCGATCTGGTCGGCTATCAGTCTGTTGCAGCGTTCCGGCGCGTCTTCACCACCACGATGGGAATGACACCAGGTCAATGGCGCCGTGAAGCTCGCGCCAGTGGGCACCCGACCTCCATTGAGTAGCCCCATTGGAGGGTTAGTTTTGACCGTCTTCTTTGGTGTCGGCCAGCATCCTATTAGCCTTCCACCGATCATCGGATCCTCGCTTCGCGTTGCATAGTGAAACGCCACTCCGCTGTGCACTCTTCTAAGCAGACTCCTCACGTCTCCAGTTGCTTGCCGATCGGTAGCGCACGGATTCGCTTTCCCGTCGCGGCGAAGATCGCGTTGATCAACGCCGGCGCGAACGGCGGCACACCTGGCTCGCCCACGCCGCTCGGCGGCGCATCCACATCCGGCGGTACGATATGGACATTTGTGACGAGCGGCGATTCATCCATCCGGATTACGGGGAAAGTGTCGAAATTGCCCTGCTCCACCCGGCCGTTCTTGAATGTGATCTCGCCGTACTTCGCCAGACTCAGTCCCATGATCGCCGCGCCCTCGATCTGCGATTGGATGCGCTCGGGATTGACGTAGGTACCGCAATCGATCGCGGTATCGACCTGATGCACCGTCAGCTTGCCTTTGTCATCGACCGAAACCTCGACGATGGTCGCGATATAACTGACGAAGCTGCGATGCGCGGCGATGCCTAACCCATGGCCTTGCGGCACGCTGCGGCCCCACTTGCCCTTATCGGCCACCACCTCAACGACACGGCGCAATCGCGCGGTGTCGATGGGATAGCTCTCATAGGGTTCGCCGTAATTCCAAGGATCCTTCACCGAATCCAGCTTCACGATGCGCGGCGATCCGATCAGATCGAGCAGCATCTCCTTCTGGTCGCGAGTGGTCGCCGCTGCCAGTTCGCCGACCATGGACTGAACCGCGAATGCCTTCGGAATGTTGGACACCGAGCGGAACCAGCCGATGCGCGTGTGCGACACCGCTTCCGGATTTTCGCACTGAATGTTGGCGATCTCGAACGGCACGTCGATCAGGCCCATGCCGAGTTCTAATGGCAATTGATGTACAGTATTGGCCGCGAAGGTCGAACCGATGCTCGGCGCGACGCTGCGATGCCGCCACGCGACGACCTTGCCGGATTTGTCGAGACCAGCCTCGATGCGCTCCAACGAAACCGTGTGCAGGAAATCATGCCGCACATCGTCCTCGCGGGTCCATTGCACCTTGACCGGCGTGCCGAGGGCCTTGGACAGCAGCACAGCCTCGATGGCGAAATCGCATTTCGATTTGCGCCCGAAGCCACCGCCGAGCAACGTCACATTGACCGTGACGTTCTCCTCGGGAATACCAAGCGTCTTGGCGACATCCTCGCGCGTGCCGCCCGGGCTCTGCACCGGAGCCCAGACCTCCACCTTGTCGCCCCTGACATCGGCCACCGCCACCGGCGGCTCCATGCTGACATGGGCCAGATGCGGCAGATAGTACTCGCCGACGATCACCTTGTCGGCGGACTTGAGCGCGGCCTCGGCGTCGCCTTCCTTGCGGACGACGAGGCCCGGCTTGCGCGCGGCGTCTTCCAGCTCCTTGCGGTAGGCGACGGAGTCGTAACCGGCATTGGCGCCGTCGTCCCACGTTACTTTGAGCGCCTCGCGGCCCTTGATCGCGGCACCCGTGTTGCGGGCGATTACCGCGACGCCCCCGAGTGGCTGGAACTTGGACGGCCACGGCCAGCCCTTCACTTCCATGACCTTCTCGACGCCAGACACCTTCAGCGCATCCGTTGCATCGAATGATACCAGCTTGCCGCCGGTGACCGGCGGCCGGGAGATCACCGCATATTTCATGCCGGGCAGGCGCGTATCGATGCCGTAATGTGCGGCGCCGACGGTGATGTCGTGCAGATCGACGATGCCGACCTCACCCTTGCCCAGATAGCGGAAATCTTTCGGGTCCTTCAGCTTTAAGCCATCGATGTTCGGCACCGGTTGCCTGGCCGCATCCTCCGCCAGTTCGCCAAAGCCGATACGGCGGCCGCTCGACGCGTGCGCCACTTCATGGTTCAGCGCCTTGACTTCATTCACCGGAACGCCCCAGCGCTTGGCAGCGGCAGTCTCCAGCATCACCCGCGCCGCAGCACCAATCTGGCGCATCGGAACGAGATAATGGCGCGTGCTGCGCGAGCCATCGGTATCCTGATTACCGAATCTGGTCTCGTCGCCATGGGCTTGACGGACTTTGACCCGCGACCAGTCGGCCTCCATCTCCTCGGCGACAATCAGCGGCAGGCTGGTGCGCACGCCGGTGCCCATCTCGGAGCGATGTGCGATGATGGTGACGACACCGTCGGGGGCAATGGCGACGAACACACGCGGATCGACCACCACGCCATGCGGCATCTTGGCGGCGCCGGTCTGATAGGCGGCGGCGAATGCCTGCCGCGACGTCAGGGGAGCCGCAAGCACGAGGCCACCTGCAATGCCGAGTCCCTGAAGGACGCCGCGTCGGGAAATCTTCTCGACCTTGACCTGCTTCTCAAATCCGCGAAGCTTTTTGGGATTCGTGATGATATTCATGATCACACTCCCGTCGAAGCGAGATGGATCGCATTCTCGATGCGCTGATAGCAGCCGCAACGGCAGATATTCCCCGCCATCGCCTCGCGAATCTGGTCATGCGTGGGTTTCGGGTTTTCCACCAGCAACGCCGCCGCCTGCATGATCTGGCCAGACTGGCAGTAGCCACATTGCGGGACGTTGACCTGACGCCAGGCCTTCTGAACCGCGTGGTCACCCGTCGGGTGCAAGCCCTCGATGGTGATGATCTCACGATCAGCAACGTCGGCCACCCCGGTGATGCAGGCGCGCACGGCCTGCTTGTCCACCATTACCGTACAAGCACCGCACAATGCCTGACCACAGCCGAACTTGGTGCCGGTCAAACCGAGTTCGTCCCGGATAAACCACAAGAGCGGAAGATCCGGGTCGCCGTCCCAAGCGTGTTCCTGGCCGTTAATTTTCAGCTTGATCATGATCGCTCCTCGCTCTGCATAAGCATCGCTGTGGCATCCAATGTGAGCGCGAACATTTTTCGCAGCCGCTCACATCATCGCCATAGCTCTGGTCGATACCCGATGGGTCTGGCCCACAAGATATGATCTGGTGGGCAGGTCGCAAAGATTCTTTGGTCCACAACCTAGCCTAGACCGGCCACAAATTCGTGACCGAAAATTGCTGGAGCGATACCACCCTGCCCCAAAGCCCACCGACCGTCTTGTTCCAATTTCGGATGCGAGCCTGCTTGCCCATTACGAGGCGAATATGTGAGGTTGACCGTAGGCTGCAAGCTGTAACGGGGAACGGAATGACGAATCGAATGACGGGCGCAAAATCCGCCGTGGCGATGATCGCCGCAATGGCCGCGCTGACAGCACTGCCCCCCGATGCCACGGCAAAACAGGCGCGCCGCGCACAACCCGCCGAGACTGTGGCACCACGCCCGGCAGGCGAGCCGATCATGGCCATCATATCGATTAAAAGTCAGCAAATCACATTTTACGATTCAGATGGCTGGATTTTACGCGCTCCGGTATCGACCGGAATCAAGGAACGCGAGACGCCGGCTGGCGTCTTCGCCATCGTCGAGAAGGACAAAAATCACCATTCGACCATGTATGACGATGCATGGATGCCGAATATGCAGCGCATCACCTGGAACGGGCTCGCGCTGCATGGCGGGCCATTGCCCGGCTATGCAGCGTCGCACGGCTGTGTACGAATGCCCTACGGCTTTGCGGAGAAGCTATTCGACAAGACGCGGATCGGAATGCGCGTGATCGTTTCGCCATACGATGCAACCCCAATCGATTTCTCCCACCCGACGCTGTCGCTGTTCGCGCCAAATGCGGAGACCATCGCGGCTATTCCGGCAAGGGCCGAGATTCTCGCACGCGAAGCCGCGGACGCAGCAAAGGCGGCTGACGAAGCCAAAAAGGCGGCCACCGCGACGGCCCGCGCGGCAGCACCACTCGCCGCATCGCTGCGCAAGCTTGAATGGCTCAAGACGAAAGCCGACGCCGCGCTCGCATCCGCCGAGAAGGCAGTGACCGCCGCCAGGACCGACCAGGCCAAAGCAAAGGCAGAAGACCGTCAACAAAAAGCCACTGCCAAGGTTGCGGAACGAGAGGCGATACTCGACGCCGCCAAGGCCGACGCATCATCTAGGCGCGATGCAGCCAGCGCAGCGAAAGAAGCCGCCAAAACAGCCCTGACAAAAAAGGCCGATACCGCCAAAGCTGCGCTCGATACGAAGCTCGCGCTCGAGCCGGTCTCGATCTACATCAGCCGCGCAACACGGACGCTTTACGTCCGGCGCAACACACACAAGCCGGCGCCGGACGGCGGTGGCGAGGTGTTCGATGCAACCATCGAAACTCCGGTAACGATCCGCGATCCCGGCAAGCCGATCGGCACGCATGTGTTCACGGCGGTGGCGCGCAACGACACGAATCTGCGCTGGACCGCTGTCACGATCGAGAATGCAGATGACGCCAAAAACGCGCTTGACCGCATCACCATCCCGAAGGAAATCCTCGACCGCATCGGGGGGACGACCTTGCCGCGATCCTCGCTCATCGTTTCTGATGAACCGCTAAGCGCTGAAACCAACTATCGCACTGAATTTGTCGCGGTGCTCAGCGACCAGCCGCAGGGGGGCTTCATCACGCGCAAGCCAAGCGAAGTTTTCGTCGCAGACGACGATGGCTGGGGCAACAGCAAACCAGAAGGCGACGATGGCTTCGACTTCTTCTTCCAGCGCACTTCCAGATCCCAGCCAGGCAACTCACACGGAAATGGCGGCCGGTTCTCCCCACCGGAGCAACACGGCTGGTGGTAAGATGCAGGCGCAATTCCGTTGATTACGGCAGATTGCTCATACCATGCAGCGTTCTTTCGCCGCCTCCGTTGTGGGCCTAGGCCGCCCGCGCACCATAAAACAGCGTCACGACATGTCGCGCTTCCGCGAAAAACAGCCAACGCTCGACGAGAACGCCTGCAGCAGCGAGAATAATCGCAAGCACCAGCACAACCGCCGCCGCAACGCCGCTCATCAGAATAGCGAGCAGCACGAGAACGAGGGGAGCCGCGAACAGCGCAAGCAACGAAATCTTGCGCAGCTTGTCGGCATGCTTGCGGGCGATGGTGAACCCCATCTCACGCATCAGATAGTTTTCTTCGGTATGCGGCGCCTCGAACAGGCGCACTTTGCCGATGTTGCCAAGCCCGGTCGCGCTTTCCGGGCTGCTTGGATGCTGCGTTGTTGCGATGAAGTGCCAATAGCCAAGCTTGGCGATGAGAGCCGCAAACCCTGCAACCAGTACGACAATATCGACACCCTGCGAGCCATGCCCTGTCAGATGCAGGATCGTCGCCAGCAGCAACGCACCGCTATAGAGACCCAGCGCCAGATAATTCGGCACAACATAAGCATTGCACCATTGGTGGATCGTCTTAAGCGATGCATAGATCATCGCTGTGCAGTAGATCGTAACGAGCGATGCGACCGCCGTGACAAGACCCAACACTACCGCGATCGCGCCCGGTTCCGGTGAAACAATCCAGGCCAGCAATAGCAATCCCGCCGGGCCATAGGTCACGAATGAGCAGATGCCTTCGCGCGACAGCCAGGAGGTTCGCCACTGAGAGAAAGCACGCCAGGCACGCTCCGGGCGACCAAGGTGGAATGTCGAGGACAATAGTCCCACCGTCACCAATGCAAGGGCGAGCGGCAACACAATAAGGGCGACGATACGATCTCCCGGTGTCCCGGAAAAAGCCGACAGCAAGCCATACCAGACCAGAAGCCCATAGCCCGCGCCGGATGCGGTGGTGAAGACAATGACGGACAGTGCTGGATGCATCGCTTCACCTCAACGTGAGAGAACGCGGTCGGCCCAGCGAAGCAAGGCCGCGCCCTTGCTTTCCGACGCCGACGCCTTGGCTGCGATATCGACCAGCGAGATGTCATGACCCTGCGAGCCGCAGGACGATCCATTCTTGCGCGGGCGCGGTGGCAGATAGCGGTTGACTGGCTTGTAGCCAAGCTCGGGCATCAACTCATAGCCACCACGTTCGGCGACAAGACGCGAGACATCAGAGTCTGGATCGCCGAGGTCGCCGAAATGACGGGCATGTGCCGGGCAGGTAGCGACACATGCAGGGACGCGATCCGCTTCGGGCAGGTTTTCGTTGTAGATCTTATCCACGCATAGTGTGCACTTCTTCATCACGCCGTCGTCTTCATCGAATTCGCGCGCGCCGTAAGGACACGCCCACGAACACAACTTGCAGCCGATACAGGTATCCGCGTTGACGAGAACAATACCGTCCTCGGTGCGCTTGTAGGACGCGCCGGTCGGACACACGGTCACGCAGGCCGGCTCCTCGCAATGCAGACAGGAGCGCGGAAAATTCACCGTCCGCGATGCCTCGCCCTGCCCCGCTTCATAGGTATGGACGCGGTTGAACCAGACGCCGTCAGACTTGCTCTGGAAATCGCTCAGTGGACCGGAATGGCCGCTCGCGTTCCATTCCTTGCAGTTCACCGCGCAGGCATGACAGCCAACGCAAGTGTCGAGGTCGATGACGAGGCCGAGCTTCTTCTGGCCCGGCGCGGGTGTGGGAAGCGACGTCACTTTGCGGCTCCTGATGATTTGCGGGCCGGAAGCGGGTCCCACGGATTCTTGCGACCCTCGGCGTCGAAACGCAGCACGTCGGGGCGTTGCGGCATATGCGGTGGACGCATGAGCGTCGGGAAATCCGGCAGTGTCGCATGCTCGCCGACATCCGCTTTCTCGACGCGCACGCGCACATCGTACCAGGCGGCCTGCCCGGTCACGGGATCGGAGTTGGAATGGCGATAGCCATCTTTCTCCGGCAACCGTTCGGAAATGACGTGGTTGAGCAGGAAGCCTTCGGTACCCTCCGGCGCATCCGGCGAAAGATTCCATGCACCCTTGCGCTTGCCGATGGCATTCCAGGTCCACACCGTATTGGGGTTGACGCCCTCCATGGTTCGCACAGGCACGCGGATACGGCCGTGATAGCTCGTCACCCAGACGTAATCATTGTCGGCAAGATCGAGCTTCTCCGCCGTTTCCCGATTCATATAGAGGAAGTTCTTCGAGAAGATCTGGCGTAACCAGGCATTCTGCGAGTGCCACGAATGGTACATCGCCATCGGGCGCTGAGTGATGGCCGAGAGCGGAAATTCGGTTGCCGACACCGCCTCCTCTTCCAGCGGCTGATACCAGATCGGCAACGGATCGAAGTAGGTCTTGACCCGCTCCCGGTCGCGCTCCGGCGGCTGGATCGGACCGTGGCCTTCCGCCGCCAGCTTGAACTTCTGCAACGGCTCGCTGTAGAGGTGCAGCACGATCTGGTCGGAGCTGTCGATCATGCCGAGCTTCACGGCATGCTCGAGATAGTTCTTGTTGCCGTGCTTGAAGTACACTTCATCATGCGGCAGTTCGAGCCGCCAGAAGCTCTTGTTCTCGATGTAGCGGTCGAGCTGATTCTTGTTCGGCGCACCCTTGCCCGGCGTCTCACCATCCTCGCCGCGGAAACCGGCCAGCGGACCGATGCCCGGCTTGCGCTGATGATTGACGATGTAATCCGGATAGCCACCGGGATATTTCGGTGAACCATCTTCATTGGTGAAGCCCGGCAATTTGAGGCGGGCGCCGAGTTCGATCAGCACATCCTGAAACGGCCGGACGTCACGGTCAGGCTGCAACACCGGGCGGCGGATCGCATCGGCCGGGCCGTGCGCACTGCCGATCGGCCGGTCGAGCAACGAGATACAATCCCACCGTTCGAGATAGGTCGTATCCGGCAACACGAGATCGGAATAGGACACCATCTCGGAGGCATAGGCATCCGAATAGATGATCTTCGGAATCTTGTAACTACCGTCTTCGTTCTTGTCGGTCAGCATCTTCATGGTGCCGGCCGTGTTCATGGACGAATTCCACGCCATGTTGGCCATGTACATGAACAGCACATCGACCGGATAAGGGTCGGCCGCCCACGCATTGTGGATCGCCATATGCATCAGGCCGTGAGACGATAGCGGCGCTTCCCACGAATAGGCTTTGTCGATACGAAGCGGGCCGCCGTTCTCATCAACGAGTAAATCTTCCGGCCCCATGGTGAAGCCGAGCGGCATGCCATCGAGCGGCTTGTCCGGGGCGCAGGTCTTGCCGGCAGGACGCGGACCGCCGGGCAGCGGCTTCGGATACGGCGCCTTGTAGCGCCATGAACCGGGGGTATCGACCGCGCCGAGCAACATCTGCAAAACGTGCAGCGCGCGGCAGGTGTGGAAGCCGTTGGAATGCGCCGCAATGCCCCGCATGGCGTGCATCGCGATCGGGCGACCGACCATCTTGTCGTGACGGCGGCCGGCCCAGTCAGTCCACGGCTGATCGAGCACGACGGGATCGTTGAAGACAGCAGCGATTTCACCGGCGATACGGCGGATAGATTCCGCTGACACACCGCAACGCTCAGCGACGGCCTCGGGCGCGAACTCGTCACTCATGTAGCGATCAGCGAGAAGCTGGAACGACGGCGTGACACGGCGACCATCTTCGAGTGTGAAAGTGCCGACAACCGCAGGCGAAAAATCCGTTCCGCTCGCCGCCACGGCCTTGCCCGCCTTGCTGTCCCAGGCGAGCGGCGCACCGCTGGCATCGCGCGCGAACAGGCCGTGATCGGCACCGCCCGGATTCTGCACCACAAGCCACGTCGCATTGGTGTAACGCGCGAGAAAATCGAAATCGACGGCATCCACCTGCAGCAGGCAGTGGATCAGCGCGAAGATAAAGAGACCGTCGGTGCCGGGACGAATGCCGACCCATTCATCCGCAATCGCCGAATACCCGGTCTTGACCGGATTGATCGACATGAACTTGGCGCCGCGCTTCTTGAGCTCGGCCAAGCCGATCTTGATCGGGTTGGAGTCATGGTCTTCCGCGACACCGAACAGCATGAAGTATTTTGTGTGCTCCCAATCCGGCTCACCGAATTCCCAGAATGCACCACCGATCGAATACAGGCCCCCGGCCGCCATATTCACCGAGCAAAAACCGCCATGCGCAGCAAAGTTCGGCGTACCGAACTGCATCCCCCACCAGCCGGTGAGAGACTGGCTCTGATCACGCCCGGTAAAGAACGCGAGCTTCTTGGGATCGGTATGACGAACGTCGCCAAGCCATTTGGTCGCGAGAGCGAGCGCTTCCTCCCACTCGATCTCCTTGAACTCGCCACTGCCCCGCTCGCCGGTGCGCAGCAATGGCTTGCGCAGCTTCGCGGGAGAATATTGCTGCATGATGCCCGCGGAGCCCTTGCCGCACAGCACGCCGCGATTGACCGGGTGATCCTTGTTGCCTTCGATATAGCGAATACGGCCGTCCTTGATGTGGACTTTGATGCCGCAACGGCAGGCGCACATGTAACAGGTGGTGTACTTCACCTCATCGGCAATGACGGGCTGGGTGTCGACCACTTCGGGCGGACCCGCGAGCATTTCAAGCAGATCGCGCCGTTGCTCCGAAGCCGCCTGGCGTTGCTCGGTCTCAGCGTCGCGATTGAACATACGGCTCGCGTGGCCTCGTGCGTCTCCGATCAAACTCATCGTGGTTCGACCCCTCCCAATTTGGATCACCCATCGGTCGATCCGAATTACTGATTAGAACGAGTCAAAAGGATAATCACAATGCAAAATCAACCACTTATCGATTGATTTTTGCGAACGATCCAATCGTTTGAAACGATTATTTGTCGTCCGAACAAACATGACCAACGGCTCCCGGACAGCCGTGGATGAACTTAATGGGACGATGATCTAAATGCCGGTTGCCGCAACAACGCAGCGCTCATGCATGTTCCACGCAGAATCGAGTTTCAACACAATGAGCCAATGCGCTGGCAGCTCTGATGAATTTTATTGAAAGACTTCCTCGGTCGCGCGGTTGAGCTCCTCAACATATCGCTTTCGCGCAAATGTCTCAGTCAGGAAGCCCAGAACGTCATTCGTCACTTCATCGCGCACAGCGAGGATTTCGGATTCAGCCTTGTCGAAACATGCCATCGCCACTTTGATATTCATCGACGGCGTCAATGTCGTTTCGAAATATTTTGCCAATTCGGAAACCTCGCGCGAATCCGCGCCTATATCAAAGTCGCTCGAGAATAGATCCGCTAGCAGCACGGTCCCCGCATAATGTCCGGCCTCGTCGAGAAGGAAGACTGCACGGCTTGAACCAAGCGGATGGAGACGACGGCATACCTCGACAGTGGTCCGGCGTGGTGCCGTTTTGACATCCGTCCGCATCAGCCGGGACACCGTGAGACTTCGCAGCCAGCCGACATCATGCGCGCCTCGGATCGTTTCGCCACGCAGATGCAATCGCCACGTCGAGAACGAATGTCCGAAGAACTGGCGCACCATCATGCTCGTGACGAGACATGAGGCCAGCACGCCCGCAGCAATCTCGAGACTATGCGTCATCTCGAGCACGAGGAAAGACATCGTCAGCGGGCCGCCGACAATCGCCACACCGAGGCAAGCCATTGCCGTCAGGGCGCTGACATTCGGATCGACATGAAATGCCAGCGACGGGACGTACAGATGAAGGACCGTCGCGAATAATTTTCCGATCAGAGAGCCGATAAACAACGATGCGAAAAACAATCCGCCGCGGAACCCCGACGCCAGGGAAATCAGGCAGGCCCCGAGTTTAAGGACAATCAACAGGGCGATGTGGCTGGGAAGCATGTCACGCGACAGATCCAGAACCATTGCGCCGTGCCCCGCGCCAAGCACCTGCGGCGTTATCGCCGCCATGGCCGCGATACAGACGCCACCAATGATCGGACGAACCCACACCGGCAGAAACTTATGCGCGAAGATACGCTCCACCAACGGCGCCGCCCGCATAACTAAAATACCGATGCCGCTGACAAGCACTGCCAGAACGAGCATCAGGCCATATTGGCGCAGATCGCTCATCACCAGATCAGGGACATTCAGGGAGTACGTGTTGGTGCCGAGCCATCGCACCACCAGCGTTCCCGAGATGGCCGCCGCCAGAATAGGCGCGGCGTTCGCAGCCGTATAAGTGCCGACGATCAATTCGCAGGCATAGAAAGCGCCAGTCAGCGGAGCATCAAACGCCGCTGCAATGGCCGCGGCGGCACCTGCCCCAACGATAATGCGCAAATCATTACGGCGAAGATTTAAAAATCGGCCGCCAAGGGAGGACAACCCCGCGCCAATCTGCGTGTAGCCTGCTTCCAACCCCACGGACGCGCCGGAGCCGTTTGAGATCAAGGTTTGAAGGCTGACGATAAGACTGTCACGCAGGGACAACCTGCCACCACGTAACGCATTGGCTTCCACAGGATCGACCGCAGCCGATATTTTCCGGCGCCGCCGATACCATTCCATGAGGCCCAGTATGAATCCGCCAATAACGAGCGAAGCGCCCGCCACCCACGGGTTGATGACGTCGTTGGCACTGAGCCGGACGTCGATACGAATTCCATAGATCAACACATGGGCAAGCTGCGCAAGCTCGCTCATGAGCGTCACGACAAATCCGGTACCGACCCCAAGAGCAACCGCGAGAAAGACGAGGAAAAACTCGTTGCCCCGCACCCTCGCTCGTAACCAGGCTTTCAGCGACATTCGAGAACACTCATCTTAAAGGGATCGCCACGATGGCAAGCTGATCGCTATGCCTTCGCTGAAGATCGTACGATGTCTTGCGTTTCAGAAAATGAAACGACCGATCAACCCGAGGATACGACGGAATAGCTATTTCCGACTCAGCCCGGCCTGTCCAATGGAATCACGGCCAGCTTCATGGGAACGGGGTCCGGGTGACGCCCAAACCAACAGACTGCCTCACGCCAGCCCTAGGCCCTGTCGAGGACAGTGACCGTCCGGCAATTGATCGGGGATGGGTGGCATGGTGTTCTTCTCCCGTCCGGCTTCAGGAAATCGCCGCGACAATCAACAATCCGATCACGACCATGATCAGGCCACTGACACGCATCGGAACATGAGAGCTGCCTGACGGTCGAGGCCCCCGTTGGGCACGTGAGTTGCCGCCTCTTGTAGGTGCCAACCACAGTTTTAGGCATCGGTGATCCCCTTTCTGAGCAGAACACCAGACGAACCGGCCAATAGTCAGTCCCATTACTGATTAGGAGACCGGCCGCCAAAGACGCACAAATATATATCTTTGACTCAAACCCCCGGACAATCTTCGGAATATTAAAATACTCTGGATGTATCTTTAATTCGGATATGATTAAAGTGTTGGGCTTTCGGGGATTCATTCATGCGGCTGACAAATTTTTCAGACTATGCACTGCGCATTCTGATGTATGCGGCGGTCGTCCAGGACAATCGCCTCATTACCATCGAGGAAACGGCAGAAGCTTATGGAATTTCCAAAGCTCATCTGATGAAAGTCGCCAACCAGTTGACGCGGGTCGGTTACCTCAAAGCCGTCCGTGGCCGCTCAGGCGGCCTGACACTCGCCAAACGCCCGGACCGCATCCGCCTCAGCGACGTTCTGCGCGCCACCGAACCTGACTTCGCTCTGGTGGAGTGCATGACGACCGATAACCATTGCATCATCTCGCCGCGTTGCCGCCTGCGCGGTGCCCTCAACGAAGCGCTGAGCGCCTTCCTCGAGACGCTCGACGGATACACCCTCGCTGATCTCATCACCGCTCCCAAGGATTCCGGTGCTCGCCCCCTCCTCGCCATCGGCGCACGCAGGACTTAAGCGGACATCAGGCCCTTGAAGGCCGATCGGTTCGCTCGAAGATGATGCCCGGCTGATTATCGTCACTGCCGATGAGGTGGCGATAGAATCGCAACGCGACGGCAATCACAATGACGACGAGCGCGATCCCCGCGAGGCCGAGCACAATTCGCTTCACCATTGGCAGCCCTGTTGCTCGAATCCAAATCGCAGCAACAAAAGCCTCATGACCGACTCGCAGCCTTATGCGCGACGTGGCGCTGGCCGAGCCACAACAGCGGAACGAAAATCAGTTCCATGAACAACATGAACAACGAACCGACAGTCGGCGCCGGCCTCATGCTGAATGTATAAAGGTGCGCAAGGCCGCCGACGAAAATCAGGAATGACAGCGTGCCTATCCGCTCGCGATGGGTTTCAACGCGGGGAATCGTCATCGCGAACATCACCCCCATCGCGGCCGTCATCGCAGAGAGATAGCGGAAATAGCTGTCGACCAGTCCACCATTGCGGCCATGAATCAGATCGACCCCGAGCAGCGCCCCGGCCGTGCCTGCGCCGATCAGCACAATCGCCGCGAATGCGATCGCAACCTGCAAAATGATTCGTTCCATGGTCCTGCATCCGTGCTTCGGCGAGAATTATATGTGCTTCGAGCATCCTGCCGGTGACAGTTTGTCGTGATTATCCCGCCTCAAAATGCGTCATCCCACCCTGCATGTTCCAGGCAGCTATACCGAACGGCCAACTGCCTCTATATCGAGGCCCATGTCCACCTTCACCCCCCATCAGGACCGTGCGCTGTCCGCCGTCAGCACCTGGCTCAAGGCGAAACCCGGCCGAGGCAACACGCCGCCGGTGTTCCGCCTGTTCGGCTATGCCGGCACGGGCAAGACCACCCTCGCCCGCCACATCGCCGACGCCGTCAATGGCGAGGTGAAATTCGCCGCCTTCACCGGCAAGGCTGCGCTGGTGATGCGGAACAAGGGCTGCGACGGCGCCTCCACGATCCACTCGTTGATCTATCGCACCCGTGAAACAGGCGACGAGCAGCCGAGTTTCCAGTTATGGGACGACGCACCGGCTTCAAAGGCGAAACTGATCGTGATCGACGAATGTTCGATGGTCGACGCCGACCTCGGACGCGATCTGATGTCGTTCGAATGTCCTCTTTTGGTTCTTGGCGATCCCGCCCAGTTGCCGCCGATTGCCGGTGGCGGCTTCTTCACCGAAGCCGAACCCGATGCGATGCTGACCGAAGTCCATCGTCAGGCACAGGACGATCCGATCGTCCGCATGTCGATGGCAGTGCGCGAAGGCCGCGCCCTGGAGACGGGCCAATTCGGCGACAGCGAAGTGGTGAGCCGCAACGCGCTCGACCCCGACCGCGTGATGGCGGCAGATCAAATTCTGGTCGGCCGCAACAACACCCGCCGCGCCTATAACATGCGGGTGCGGCAGAAGAACGGGATCGAAGACGCATTGCCCCTTGCGGGAGACAAGCTGGTCTGCCTGCGCAACAACCGCAAGAAGGCGTTGTTCAACGGTGGCCTGTGGCGGGTGAAAGCGCGCGCGCAGTCGAAATCCAGGATCATCACCATGCGCCTGTCCCCGGAAGAAGATTTCGGCGCCAAGGTTACGAAAGTCTCCGTCCGCGCCGATTGCTTCAGCGGCGGCATCGAGGATCTACCGTGGGATCAGCGCAAACCCTACGACGAATTCGATTACGGTTACGTGCTGACTGTTCACAAATCGCAGGGCTCACAGTGGAACGACGTGGTGCTGTTCGACGAAAGCTTCGCGTTCCAGGATAGCCGCGCCCGCTGGCTCTATACCGGTATCACCCGCGCCGCCAAGCGGTTAAGCGTGGTGGTGTGAGCATTCCACGTCCGGATTATGACGCCCCCGGAACACGTAACAATTGGCGTGAAAGGGCGTAGAGTCATCAGCGTGGCCTTGCTGCCGCATTTAAAGGACGCTGTTTCATGATGACCCTCAAACCAAACCGCATTGCTTTCGCCGCATGTGGCGCGCTGGCGCTCGCCATCCTCGCTGTCGGTTCGCCCCGCGCATCGGCCGAACCCTTCATCATTCCGCCGCCAAAAATCGATGTCCCGGCCAGTGCGGGCAGCGAGACCAAATCCATCGTGCTGGCCGGTGGCTGCTTCTGGGGCGTGCAGGGCGTGTATCAGCACACCAAGGGCGTGCTTCAGGCCGTCTCCGGTTATGCCGGCGGCTCGGCGGACAGCGCCCGCTACGACACCGTCTCGAGTGGATCGACCGGCCACGCCGAGTCGGTGAAGGTGATCTACGATCCGAAACAGATCAGCCTCGGCAAGATTCTGCAGATCTACTTCTCTGTGGTGCACGATCCGACCCAACTCAACCGTCAGGGGCCGGATAGCGGCACGCAGTATCGCTCGGCGATCTTCACCTCCCAGCCCGGCGAGCAGAAGGTGGTGAAGGATTACATCACCGAACTCGACGCCGCGAAGGTTTACAAGAAACCGATCGTTACCAAGATCGAGCCGATGAACGGCTTCTACCCGGCCGAAAATTATCATCAGGACTATCTGACGTTGCACCCCTATCAGCCCTATATTGCGTTCAACGACATTCCGAAGGTCAACAATCTGAAAAAACTGTTCGCCGCCGACTATCGCGATAAACCCGCGCTGGTGCGCGATGCGAAGACGACCAATTGAACGAGGAACGCATGACAACCAAACCTCCGGCTGAGCGCGTCGAGAAATCCGAGCAGGAGTGGCGCGCAGAACTGACCCCGCTGCAATACGCGGTGCTGCGCGAGAAGGCGACCGAACGTCCGTTCACCGGTGAATATGATTTTTCGTTCGATCCTGGCACCTATGTCTGCGCGGGATGCGGTCAGCCGCTGTTCTCGTCGGATGAAAAATTCGATTCCGGTTGCGGCTGGCCTGCTTTCAGCGCGCCGGTGGATGCCGAAAAACTCGACGAGGAGCATGATGCGAGCCATGGCATGGTCCGCACCGAAGTGCTCTGCTCGCGCTGCCAAGGCCATCTCGGGCACGTCTTCGACGACGGACCCGGGCCCACGGGGCTGCGCTACTGCATCAATTCGGCGGCGCTGAAACTCGAACCGAAGTAAATTGCCTCCACATCGCGGGTTCCTGCCCTCTAAGTGATTGATTCCTAGGCCTCCGTGCGCTCAATCCGCGCGGAGGCCTTCGTTCATCATGCTGCGAATCCGAGGTCGCATTCTGGGCAGAAAGAGCCTATATTAGGGAGCAATGAAGAAGCGCGGCGCGTACCGTTTTAACGTCGCAGCCGCGGCGAATGGCTTGCAACCCAACTTGAATAACGAGAGGCCGAAACAATGGCGGCATTCAACTACAATACCGAGGCCGAGCTTTTTCCTGCGGCAATCCGGAAGAAGAAACGTGCGGGCTTCGCCTATCGCCGTTTCGGCACCGCGGCCGAGGCCGTGCAATTCGCAATCGAACAACTGCCGGCGGATTCGCTGAATGGCGCCTATCTGCAGGTGGATGAAGCTCGCTTCGACCAGAACGGCATTCGCTCGCTTTACGAGAGCAGCGCGTTTCCGCTGCCGCGCCGTCGCGATCAGGAAGACGAGAAATCCGAAGCGGAAGCCACTGACGCCGCTTAAGGCCCCGCCTCCCCTGTCCTGACACTCAATCCGTCCGCGGCTGCTTGTCCATCCAGCGCCGCAGGATGCGGATATTGCGCATATTGGCGCGAAACATGACGTCGAACGCATCGCCGACAAACGGCACGATGCCGACGACGCCATCGAGCGCCACGTTGCCGAGCATCCGTGCGACCAGATAGCGCGGCGCGCCGAGTGCCCGCGCCTCGCGCACCAGCCACAACGACATGGCGGTCGTCAAAAGATCGCCCACGATGGGGATGAGGCCGATCAGTCCGTCGATGCCGTAGCGCACCTTCGTGCCCGGAATGACGAACGCGACATCCATCAGCCGCGCCAAAGCCTCGATGCGGGCAAAACGCTGCTCGCGGGTGAGCGGACCCATCCCGATATTGCCGAAAACCGTGCCCTCGAACGCCGTGCCGCTAAAGGCCGTGCCCTGCCGGCCTCGTCCCGCGCCACCGAAAGAGCCGCCGTCGAAACGTCCGCCGCCATGCACCTCATTGCCGTCCTGATCTATGATCGGCGGCTGCTTGCGGCGATGCGGCGCGTTCCGGGGCTGGGTGAAAAAAGTATCCGAATTCGCTGTCACTATCCTGATCCTGCTGATCTCGCTGAAAGCCTTTCATACCGGCCCGCATAAATTATGGCGGCAAACAGTCCGCGACAATCATCACCCCGCGCCGGAACGGCGCGGGTGTCCAATCACGATCGTCAAAATAGGCAGGCCTTAGACCACCTTACGGCCGCCTTCTTCCTCAAGCGTCACGGCGACGGCGGCATTGGCCGACAATCGGACCTTCTTGCCCTCGACATCCGCCACCAGGCCGAGATCGATGAAATGGTGGTGGCCCTTGTGGCGCCCCATGCCGCTGTCCGCCTTGGTCAGCTTGATGCGGCCGCCTTCGACGCGATCGACCGTGCCGACATGCACGCCATCGGCGCCGATCACTTCCATATGTTCCTTGATACGCGGATCGCTCATCGTGAAATCCTCAGGTGTTGCAATCCCGGGATAACGCGCAAACGCCGAATATGTTCATGCAGCCCTTCAGCCGCGCGCATGACATGAATTTCAGAATCCGCGCTCACGCGCTCTTGCGCAGTTCCGGCCCGGCGGCTTCGGACGATGGAGGCATGGCGGAAACCACGTAACACCCCTTCCCGCCGCGCTTGGCGGCATACAGCGCCTCGTCCGCCTCGCCCACCAGGCGATCGAAAATGCGGCCGATCTCGGGGCGCCATTGCGCAATCCCGATCGAGGTCGACAATCCAATCGCCGTCCCGCCGCGCCGCACCTGCGCCGCCACGCACAGCGCCAGCACGTCGCGGGCAATCACCGTCGCTTCATGCAAGGTGGTCGCAGGCAACACCACGCAGAATTCATCGCCGCCCATGCGGGTCAACACATCGCCGGCGCGAAGCCTCTGCTGGATGGCACGGGTGAATTGCCGCAAACACTCATCGCCCGCCGCATGGCCATGGCTGTCGTTGATCGTCTTGAAATCGTCGATGTCCATCAGCAGCACCGAAAACGGCTGCATCGTGCGATCCGACCGCGCGCATTCTCCGGCGAGCGACATCAGGAGCCGACGACGGTTGGCAACCCCGGTCAGATCGTCGATCAGCGCCAGATCGGCAACCTCGGCACGAAGCCGATCGACCGCCATCAACAGGAAGCCGAAATTCCACGCGATCGACAAAAACACCATCAGCAGAACGATGGCCGACTGCAGCGGCGTGAAGTGCACCATATAGGCACCGTCCGCCGGCTGAACCAGCCGCGCCACACAACGCGCGACCACCACCACGGCGAGAACGGCGCCGATTCCCCCGGCTAACTGCGCGCCGGGATGGCGCGCGCCATGCCGCCAGATCAGGACCACCGTCATGCCGATCGAGAGAGATTGAGCGAGCGAATAGATAACGATCCGCATCGCCGGCTGGGAATACCAGGCGAAGACCGCAAGACCCAGCGCGCAGAATCCCACCAGCGCCGCATGTTTCCGCCACGATACCGGCAGACCGTAAAAGCGCGCGACGCCCATCGCCACGAAGCTGGTCGATGCCACGATCATCACGGCGCTGATCGACAGAGGCAGCACCGGATCGACGACGGTCCGCAACATGGACACCGCGGCGCAAAAGGCCGCGGTGAACGCGCCCGCGGCCCAGAACCGGGCCGCCTCGAAATTCGGATAGGAGCGCGCGACATAGGTCCAGACCACGCCGAGCACGACAAAATTGACCAGGAAGACGACCCAGAGGGTTTCGACGCTCAGCACGCACGACCTCCATTGGTCCCGCATATCGGCGCCGTGCCGAACGGGCTGCGCCGTTGATACTCTGCCTGAGGCATGTCCCCTGTCCCCGATACGGCTTATCGCCGGTTTCTCCGGGAACCATGCGCCCGAGGGAATTAACGGACCTTCACTGCTCTATGACACCTTTTGGCGTGGTTTTGAATCCATGAAGATGCGACGCCCATTGGCACGCCGTTAACCCTGCGGCGGCGCGCCATGGCTTACGGCGCCGCGAGCTTGTCGGCGAAATAGGCGATGGTCTTGCGATAGATCACCGCCCTGTTCCACTCGCGCATCGCATCGAAATTGGCGCTGCCCTCGTGATAGTCCGCGCCGTTCTTGAAGCCGTTGGTGTGCAGAAGGTTGGCCGTGGAAGCCAGCACGTCCGGCACGCTGTGGCGCAGATCGACATGGCCGTTGCCGTCGAAATCGACGCCGTACTTGATGTAGCTCGATGGCAGGAATTGCGTCTGGCCGATCTCGCCCGCGAACGCGCCGACCAGATCGTCGAGCCGCAGGTCGCCACGCTGCACGATCTTCAACGCCGCGAGCAGTTCGCCCTGAAACAGTTCGGTGCGGCGGCAATCATGCGCCAGCGTCGCAAGCGTGCGGATCACCGGCCGCTTGCCCATGTCGCCCTTGCCGAAATCCGTCTCCAGCCCCCAGATCGCGACGATGAGCTGCGGCGGCACGCCGAAACGCTGCTCGATGCGCGACAACAGCGACGCGTGTTTCTGCATCATGAAGCGGCCGGTCTTGATGCGGCCGGGGCCGACGCGGGTCGAGACATATTGCTCGAAGGTCTTGTTGAAGGTGCCGCGCTGGCGGCGGTCGAACCGCAACACTTCGGGATCGAGCGTCACACCCGAGAGCGCCTGATTCACCACGGCCGGTGAAATCCCCGCGGCGATGGCTTCGCGCGAGAAGCTGGAGATGAAAGCGTTGAAATCGCCGCCGCATTGCGCGGCAGATGCGACGGAGCCCGAACCGGCCGCGCCGAGAAGACCGAGCGAGAGGGCCAGACAGGACAATTTGCGGGACAAGCTGCGGGAGAATTGGCGCATGAAAACCTCTTGAATGCCTCTCGAATGCGTCCTGGGCTGCCGGGGGCCGGCGGGCGGAACATTCCGTTGCCTTTATAGCATGGCAAATCGGGGCGGGAGGATGACGTGCCACAACTACAATTGTCATCACCGGGCATAGCCCGTCGAAGACGGGCGTAAACGCCCTTTCGCCCGGTGATCCACGCCTTCCCCTTGATACGCCTCAAAACGTGGATGGCCGGGTCAAGCCCGGCCATGACAGAGGAGGAAGACAGGGCCTAAAAGCGACACACGCGCGCGTCATCAGCCCTGTTCTTATGACGGCGCGGGCGCGCCCGAAGCTCTGGCCGTTTCCCCTCGAAACCGAGGGCGCACGGAACGCCGGATGCGTGACGCATCCGCAGCCTCATGCGCGATGAAAACAAGCGCACGAGTTAGCCACCACGAAAGCGCCGGAGACATCCGGCGTTCCGCGCGCAGTGGTTTTAACGGCTTGCTTCGCGCTCTCCCCGGTGACCGTACGTTGGTTTG
>Ga0153956_1001150_pt1 | contig 24736 bp, 18 predicted proteins | sample TSFL040MetaG_FD_104704 | JGI IMG/M metagenome (GOLD analysis project Ga0153956, IMG submission 104704) | Attine ant fungus gardens microbial communities from Florida, USA - TSFL040 MetaG | ecosystem: Host-associated > Fungi > Mycelium > Unclassified | place: USA: Florida, Wekiwa Springs... | reverse complement strand
GTCGGCAGCATCGCCACGGTGTGGCACGGCGACGTCGCGCCCCGCAGGCCGCGCCGCCCCACCCTGCTCGCGCCGGTGGCGGCGGCGCCCCTGGACCGGGGGGAAGAGATGGGCCGCTTCAACATGGGATCGACGGTGATCCTGCTGTTGCCGCCCGGCATGGCAGACTGGCTGCCGGGACTTGCGCCCGGCACGCGCATCAGCGTGGGGCTGCCGCTGGCGAGATTGCGGTGAGCGCGCCCGGGCCTCCCGGTTCGGACTGGCGGCCCACCGCCACGCGCGAACGCCTGCAGCTGCGCGCCGCCGCCCTGCGCGGCGTACGTGCATTTTTCGAGGCCCGGGGCGTACTCGAAGTCGACACACCCATCGTGGTGAACGCCGGCGTCACCGACGTGCACATCCATTCGGTGGGCGTGGACCTGGGCAGCGATTCCCCGCCCCGGTTCCTGCACACCTCCCCGGAATACGCCATGAAGCGCCTGCTGGCCGCGGGCAGCGGCGACATCTGGCAGTGCTGCCACGTGGCGCGCGGCTTTGAGGCCAGCCGCCTGCACAACAGCGAGTTCACCCTCATCGAGTGGTACCGGCAGGGGTTCAGCCTCGATGACCTCATGGACGAAACCGCGGCCCTGGTGCGCGCGGTGCTGGGACCACGGGCAGCGACGGCCCACCGCGAGGAGCGGTTGAGCTACCGCGAGGCCTTCCTGCGCCACACGGGCCTCGATCCCCTGGCCGCCTCCGAGGCGCAGCTGCTGGCGGCGGTGCAGCCGCTGGGCTATCGCCCGCGGCCCGGCGCGATGCCGGCCGCGCAGTTGCGCGACGAGTTGCTGGAGCTGCTGATGGCTGCCGTCATCGGCCCGCGCCTGGGCGCAGGCGGCCTCACCTTCATTCACGGCTACCCGGCATCACAAGCCGCCCTGGCCCGCCTCGACCCGGCCGACCCGCGCACGGCGCGACGCTTCGAGCTCTACGGTGGCGGCATCGAACTCGCCAATGGCTTCCATGAACTGGCCAGCGCCGGCGAACAGCGCGCGCGCTTCCTGGCCGATGCCGCGGAACGACGGCGTCAGGGCCTGCCGGCGATCGCCGCCGACGAACGGTTGCTGGCCGCCCTCGAGTCCGGCCTGCCGGACTGCGCCGGGGTCGCCGTCGGCTTCGACAGGATGCTGATGCTTGCCTGCGGCGCGCGTGAGATCAGCGAAGTACTCGCCTTTCCAACGGAGCGGGCCTGATGAGCACTGAAACTTTCACCGTGGTGGATTTCACCGACCCCGCGGCGGGCTACCGCGCGCTGGCGACGCAGTTGCAGGCGCTGCTGGCGCACGAGCACGACCTGATCGCCAATGCCGCCAACACCGCCGCGTTGCTGTTCAACGCACTGCCGGAGCTCAACTGGGCCGGATTCTACTTTTACCGCGACGGCGAACTGGTGCTGGGCCCCTTCCAGGGCCGGCCCGCCTGCGTGCGCATCGCCATGGGCCGCGGGGTCTGCGGCACCGCCGCCGAACGCCGCGCCACCGTGGTGGTGCCCGACGTCCATGCCTTCCCGGGGCACATCGCCTGCGATACGGCCTCGCGCTCGGAGATCGTGGTGCCGCTGCGAATGGCAGGGGACGCGCTGCTGGGCGTGCTGGACATCGACAGCCCGCTGCCGGGCCGTTTCGGCGATGTCGACCGCGACGGCCTGGAACGGCTCGCCGCGGTCTTCATGGACTCACTTCGCTCTTGAGATGTACTCGCCGGTGCGGGTATCGACGCGGATGGCCTCACCCTCGTTGAGGAACAGCGGCACGCGCACCACGGCGCCGGTTTCCAGCTTGGCGGGCTTCTGGCCGCCGGTGGCGGTGTCGCCGCGCAGGCCGGGGTCGGTCTCGACGATCTTGAGCTCGATGTGCGCCGGCGGGGTGACCTGCAGCGGCTCGCCGTTCCACAGCGTCACGATGCACTCCACGCCGTCCTTCAGCCACTTGGCATTGTCACCCACGGCGCTGGCGCCGGCGGTGTACTGCTCGAAGCTGTCCGGCACCATGAAAATCCAGAAATCGCCGTCCTGGTAGAGGTACTGCATGTCGAGGTCGACGACGTCCGCGCCTTCCACGGAGTCGCCGGACTTGAACGTGCGCTCGATGGTGCGGCCGGTCTTGAGGTTGCGGACCTTCACGCGGTTGAAGGCCTGGCCCTTGCCGGGCTTGACCATTTCGTTCTCCACGATGGAGTACGGATCGCCCTCCAGCAGGATCTTGAGGCCGGACTTGAACTCGTTGGTGGTGTAGCTCGACATATATTTCTCGCGGAACCGGCCTAAAATGGGCCGCGAATGATACCGGCAACCACACCGGCCCGCCAGCGGCCCGGCTCCCCCTGGCAGCGCGAACTGGCCGAAAGCATCACCTCTCCCGCCGCACTGCTCGAAGCCGTGGGGCTGGACCCCGCCCTGCTGCCGGCCGCCACCAGCGCCTCGCAGGCGTTCCGGCTGCGGGTACCCCGCGGCTTCGTGGCCCGGATGCTCCATGGCGACCCCGCCGACCCGTTGCTGCGCCAGGTGCTGCCGGTCGGCGAGGAACTGCGGGAATCGCCGGGGTTCGTATCCGATCCCCTGGCGGAGCGGAATGCCTTCAAGGCCCCCGGCCTGCTGCACAAGTACCACGGCCGGGCGCTGCTGATCGCCACGCAGGCCTGCGCCGTCAACTGCCGCTACTGCTTCCGCCGCGAATTCCCCTATGAGGACCAGACCGGACCCATGGCGCTGTCCCAGGCGATGGCCGCCATCGCGGCCGACCCCTCGCTCGTGGAAATCATCCTCAGCGGCGGGGACCCGCTCGCGCTGTCCGACTCGCGCCTGGCGGCCATCACGGACCAGCTGGCCGGCATTTCCCACGTGCGGCGGCTGCGGGTGCACACCCGGACTCCCGTGGTGCTGCCAAGCCGGGTGGACGCAGGCCTTCTGGCCTGGATCCGCGGCCTGCCCTGGCCACAGGCCTGGGTGCTGCATATAAACCATGCAAATGAGATCGATGATGCCGTGCGGGCCGCGGCTGCCGCGCTGCGCGCTGCGGGCGTGACGCTGTTCAACCAGACCGTGCTGCTGAAGGGGGTCAACGATTCCGTGGCGACCCTGGCCGACCTGTCCTGCGCCCTGTTCGATGCCGGCATCGTGCCCTACTACCTGCACGCCACGGACACGGTGCGCGGCGCCAGCCACTTCCACGTGCCGGACGCCGAGGCCGAGCTGCTGGCCGGGCAGCTGGCCGCCCGGTTGTCCGGCTACCTCGTCCCGCGACTGGTTCGCGAAATCCCCCACGCAGCCGGCAAAACGCCGCTGACGCCCCGCCTGCCATGATTGTGAGATGCCTCTCACGACAGGCCGGGCCCCGGGCGTTCTAGACTTGACGCATTCCCAACCCGGACACCGCCTTGTCGGACCAGAACCCCGTCCCGCTGCTCATCCTGTCCGCCTCGCGCAACCATGCCGAGGAACTCAACGGCATACTGCGGCGCGCCGGCCACACCGTGCGCTGCAGCAGCATCCCCGGCCTGCGCGAGTTCGGCGAGGCCCTGGCGGAGATCGATCCGGAGCTGGTGCTGTACTTCAGCCCGACCGACGCGGACCTCAAGGCCGCCACCGCCCTGCGCGATCAGCAGTCCGGCACCGTACCGATCATCGTGGTCGACCCCGACACCAGTGAAGACCGCATCGCCGCATGCATGCGGCTCGGCGCGCGCGACGCGGTCTCGCTCGCCAGCGCGGCGCGCCTGGAGGCGGTGGTCGCGCGCGAGCTGCGCGCGCACCGGCTGGAAAAGGCCTTCCACAACACCATGCGGACGGCGCGTGACGCGCGCCGCCAGCTGGCCACGGTACTGCAGCGCTCCAACGACGCCATCGCCCAGGTCCAGGAAGGCATCCTGGTGGACGCCAATGCCTCCTGGCTCAGCCTGTTCGGCTTCCAGCACGCCGACATCGTGGGCCAGCCGGTCATGGACCTGTTCGAACCCTCGCACCAGGTGGCCGTGCGCGGCGCGCTGGCCGCCTGCCTTTCGGGCCGCTGGAGCGATCATCCCCTGGCCGCCGGCCTGCGCTTCGCCGACGGTACTCACCGCGTCATCGACCTGATGCTGGCGCTCGGCGAACACGACAACGAACCCAGCGTGCGGCTCATCATCCATGGCCGGCCGGAAGATGAATCAAAGCCCGAGGAACAGCTGGCCGACGTGGTACAGCGCGATCCCGGCACGGGCCTGCTGCACCGCATGCCCCTGCTCAAGGCCATACACGAGCGCGTGAAGACCCCCGTGCCCGGCGGCGGCCGCTGGTTTGCCGTGGTCAAGCCGGATCACTTCGCCGCCGTGGAACGCGAAACCGGGGTGTCCGGCAGCGAGGCAGTGCTCGAGGCCTTCACGGAGCAGGTCCGGGAGGGACTGCACCCGAACGAGGTCTGCGGCCGGCTGGGCGGCGTCAGCTTCCTGCTGCTGCTCGAACGCGGCAACGAACGCGACGTGGAAGCCTGGGGCGCGCAACTGGCGGCCCGCGTGGCGAAACACAGCGTCGCCGCCGGCGGCAGGCCGGTATCCATCACCTGCACGGTGGGTATTGCACCCGCGCCGGGCATCGCCGGCCTCAAGGACACCGAGGCCCAGCGCGGCATCGACACGGCGATTGCCAATGCCCTGGAGGCCTGCCGCGCCTCGCAGAAGAAAGACGCCGGCAAGGTCGTGCTGACGGACCGCGCGCACGACAGGGCGCAGGACGACGCCTGGATCAAGCGCATCCGCCAGGCGCTGATGGAAAACCGCTTCCGGCTTGTGCAGCAACCCATCGCCAGCCTGCAGGGCGTGGACTCCGGGATGTTCGACGTGCTGGTGCGCATGCTCGATGAAGCCGGCCAGGAAATCCTGCCCGGGGAATTCCTGCCGGCGGCCGAACGCCATGACCTCCTGAAAAACATCGACCGCTGGGTCGTGGGCGCCTCGCTGGCGTTCGCCACGGTGCGCAAGCCCGGCTGCCTGTTCGTGCGCCTGTCGCAGGACACGCTCAAGGACGGTTCGTTCCTGGGGTGGGTGGACAACCAGGTGCGCAGCTCGCGCGCCGATCCGCAGCGGCTGTGCTTCCAGGTCACCGGAGAGCTGGTCGGCATGCACCTGCGGCTGGTGCAGAAGCTGTCGGAAGACCTGCACACCCGCGGCTTCCGCTTCGCCATCGAAAGCTTCGGCAGCGAGCGCAACGCGATCTCGCTGCTCTCGACCATGCAGCTGGACTTCGTGAAGATCGACGGCGCCGTGGTGCAGGGTCTGACGTCGAGCCCCGACCTGCAGGAACGGGTCAGGCAGCTGGTCGGGGCCGCCACCGCGCGCAACATCGAGACCATCGCCGAGCGGGTCGAGAACGCCAACACCATGGCGGTGCTGTGGCAGCTGGGCGTGCAGTACCTGCAGGGCTACCTGGTGCACACGCCCGAAGAGATCGTGCTGCACACCGAGCGCTGATTCCAGCCCGGCCTGGTATCGACACCGCGGGCCCGCCTGCGTGACCGGTGGCCGTCAGCCGGGAAAGCGTGCCTTCAATGGTTGCGCTTCAGCAGCCACTCGGCCAGCAGCCGCAGCGCGTCCGCCTTGTCACCGAACGGTTCGAGCGCGGCCAGCGCCTCGGCATGCAGCAGCCGCACCCGCTCCTGCGACGCCTCGATCCCGATCATCGCCGGATGGGTCGGCTTGTTGTGCACGCTGTCGGCGCCCGCGGCCTTGCCCAGCGTGGCGGTGTCGCCCAGCACGTCCAGCAGATCATCCTGGATCTGGAACGCCAGGCCGACCGCGAGCGAGAACTTCAACAGTCGCGCCGACAGGTCCGCCGGCAGCTGCGGCTGGCAGGCCGCGGCCATCATCACGCTGACCCGGATCAGCGCGCCGGTCTTGCGCGCATGCAGGTCCTCGACTTCCTCGATGCTGATCCTGCGGCCTTCCACCGACAGGTCGATGGCCTGGCCACCCACCATGCCGAAGGTGCCGCTGGCCACCGCCAGCAACTGCACCAGCTTCAGCCGCACCGCCGGGTCCGCCGGCAGTTTCGCATCGCTCGCCAGCAGCTCGAACGCCAGCGGCTGCAAGGCATCGCCGACCAGGATGGCCGTGGCCTCATCGAAGGCCTTGTGGCAGGTGGGCCGGCCACGGCGCAGGTCGTCATCGTCCATCGCCGGCAGGTCATCGTGCACCAGCGAATAGACATGGATGAGTTCGATGGCGCAGGCGGCCGCCTCGACCTGGTCCTCATCGAGGCCCAGCGCGCGCGCGGTCGCGAACACCAGGGCCGGACGGATGCGCTTGCCACCACCCAGCACGCTGTATCGCATGGCCTCATGCAGGCGCAGCGGCACCGCATTGGCGGCGGGCAGCCGTGCGGCCAGCGCCTGTTCCATCCGTTCCTGCCACACCGACAGCTGCCGGCCGAAGGCGACCAGCGCGGGAGACTGCTGGCCCAAGGCTAACCTTCCGCCTTGCTGGCCGGGCGCTTGATGGCCTCGATCGACACCGCGATTTCGCGCGGCGGCACGGCCGGCGCGGCGTTGATGTCGTAATTGATGGCCGGGTCGGGGGCCATGGGGCCGGTGACTTTCGGGCCGCGCAGCGACACCAGCATCGCCTTCAGCGGATGCGCGAAGGCATCGTTCACCGCCGTGCCCTCGAAGCCGCAGTGCGCCATGCAGTTGTTGCACTTGGGATTGTTGCCGACGCCGTAGTTGTCCCAGTTGGTGTCTTCGATCAGGGACTTGTACGTCGGGGCATAGCCCTCGTCCGTCAGCAGGTAGCAGGGGCGCTGCCAGCCGAAGACGTTGTACGTCGGATTGCTCCAGGGCGTGCATTCGTAGGACTGGTTGCCGGCGAGGAAGTCCAGGAACAGCGAGGACTGGTTGAACTCCCACTTGCGCCGGGCCTGGCCCTGCTTCTGGCGCTTGAACACCTCGCGGAACAGGCGCTTGCTGGCGCTGCGCCCGAGGAACACGTCCTGGCGCGGCGCGTGCTCGTAGCTGAAGCCCGGGGACACCGTGATGCCTTCGATCCCCAGGTCCATGGCGGTGTCGAAGAACGAGGCGACCTCGTCCGGGTTCTCGCCGCTGAACAGCGTGCAGTTGATGGTGACGCGGAAGCCCTTGGAGCGCGCCAGTTTGATCGCGGCGGTGGCCTTTTCGTACACGCCTTCCTGGCACACGGACTCGTCGTGGCGTTCCTGGTTGCCATCCAGGTGGACGGAGAACGTGAGGTACGGCGACGGCTTGTATTCATCGATGTGCTTGGCCAGCAGGATGGCGTTGGTGCACAGGTAGACGAACTTCTTGCGCGCGACGATACCGGCGACGATCTGCGGCATGTCCTTGTGGATCAGCGGTTCGCCGCCGGGAATCGAGACGATCGGTGCGCCGCAGTCATCAACCGCCTTCAGGGCATCCTCGACGCTGACGCGCTTCTGGAGGATTTCCTTGGGGTAGTCGATCTTGCCGCACCCGGCACAGGCCAGGTTGCACTGAAACAACGGCTCGAGCATCAGCACCAGCGGGTAATGCCGGTCGCGACGCAGCTTGCGTCCGACGATGTAGCTCGCAATTTTGAACTGTTGGATGAGCGGTATGCCCATGCGCACTCCTGACTGTGACCGGTGGGAAAGCCAGGTGTAAGATCACCACGTCATAATCGGTGTTCTTCACAGGGGCAGTCCCAGAATCTCGACATGATACCTTTCCTTGAAACCAGCACGCCAGCGTTGCTTGTCGGCCACACGTGGCAGGCCGTGGGTACCGCCCTCAGTCTGGCCGCCGCGGGCTATGCCGGTTTCGCCTGCCTGGGCTCATTGCTGCGGCCCCGCCGGGCCACTCCGGCACGAACGCTGCCGCCCGTGACCGTCCTCAAGCCGCTTTATGGAGCTGAACCGCGGCTGTACGAAAGCCTGCGCAGCTTCTGCGAACAGGACGTGGAACGCGTCCAGATCGTGTTCGCCGTGCGCGACGTGGCCGATCCCGCGGTCGCCGTGGTGCGGCGCCTGCAACGCGAATTTCCCGCGCTCGACCTCACGCTGGTGGTGGACCCCACCCGCCACGGCAGCAACAACAAGGTCAGCAACCTGGCCAACGCCATGCGGCGGGCCGCGCATGACTACATCGTCATCGCCGACAGCGACATCAGCGTGCCGCGCGACTATCTGCGGCGCGTGGTCACACCGCTGCTCGACCCGCGCACCGGCATCGTCACCTGTCCCTACGTCGGCCGGCCGCAGCCAGGACTATGGTCGCGACTGGGCGCGCAGTTCATCAATGGCTGGTTCATCCCGTCCGTGTTCGTCGCCGCGCTGTTCGGCTCGCGGGACTTCGCTTTTGGCGCGACCATCGCCCTGCGGCGCCAGGCCCTCGCGGACATCGGCGGCTTCGAGGCCATCGCCAACCAGCTGGCCGACGATTACCGCCTGGGCGAGCTGACCCGCGCCCGCGGCCTGCGCACGGTGCTGTCCGACGTCGTGGTGGAAACCTGCGTGGAGGAACCCACCTTCGCGGCCCTGGTGGATCATGAATTACGCTGGCTGCGCACCATCCGCTCGGTGCGCCCGGCCGGCTACGCCGTGGCATTCCCCACCTTTCCGCTGCCACTGGCGCTGCTGGGCGTCGTGCTGTCGGGGTTTGGAGACATCGCCGGACAGGCGCTGGCATTCACCGCCGCAGCCCGTCTCGTGCTACATTTTTACTGGCGCCCGCGCGGCGACCGGTCCACCTGGACCACACTTTGGGCCTTGCCCCTGCATGACCTCGTCGTCTTCGGCGTATGGTGCTGGGGTTTTCTTGGCCAGAAGGTCAACTGGCGGCAGTCCAGCTTCCATGTCACCCGGGACGGGGCGGCACATCCGCTGCGCCGGCTCAATGGAAGACTGATGACCCCACCCCTGGAGAACGAGTGAAGACCCTGTTCCTGCAAGCCCCCTCTTTCGATGGCTTCGATGGCGGCGCCGGTTCGCGCTACCAGGCCAAGCGCGAAATCAAGTCCTTCTGGTACCCCACCTGGCTGGCGCAGCCGGCCGCCATGGTGCCCGATTCCCGTGTGCTCGACGCCCCGGCCGACGAACTCACGGTGGAGCAGAGCCTCGCCATCGCCGAAGGCTACGAACTGGTGATCATCCACACCAGCACGCCATCCTTCCCGACCGATGCCAGGTTCGCGGAGCTGCTGAAGGCGCGCAAGCCCGGCATCATGATCGGGCTCGTGGGCGCCAAGGTCGCCGTGGACCCCAGCGGGTCGCTGACGGCCTCCTCCGCCATCGACTTCGTGGCGCGCGAGGAATTCGACTACACCTGCAAGGAAATCGCCGAGGGCCGCCCGTTCGACAGCGTGGCAGGCATCAGCTATCGCCTGGCCGACGGCACGGTGAAGCACAACCCGCCGCGCGCCATGATCGAGAACATGGACGACCTGCCGTTCGTGGCGCCGGTGTACCAGCGCGACCTGACCATCAACAACTACTTCATCGGCTACCTCAAGCACCCGTACGTCTCCATCTATACGGGCCGTGGCTGCCGCTCCAAGTGCACGTTCTGCCTGTGGCCCCAGACCGTGGGCGGGCACCGCTACCGCACCCGCTCCGCCGCCAACGTCCTCGCCGAGGCGAAGTGGATCAAGGAGAACATGCCCGAAGTCAAGGAACTCATGTTCGATGACGACACCTTCACCGACAGCTCCAACATGGAGCGCGTGCACGAGATCGCCCGCGGCCTGGGTGCCATGGGCTGGACCTGGTCGTGCAACGCCAAGGCGAACGTCCCCTACGAGTCGCTGAAGATCATGAAGGCAGGCGGCCTGCGCCTGCTGCTGGTGGGCTACGAGTCCGGCGACGACCAGATCCTCCATAACATCAAGAAGGGCCTGCGCACCGACATCGCGCGACGCTTCACCGCCGACTGCCGCAAGCTCGGCATCATCATCCACGGCACCTTCATCCTGGGGTTGCCGGGCGAGACCCGCGACACCATCGACAAGACCATCGCGTTCGCCAAGGAAATCAACCCGCACACCATCCAGGTGTCCCTCGCCGCGCCCTACCCCGGCACGACCCTCTACCGGCAGGCCGTGGACAACGGCTGGCTCAAGGAGAACGACGCCATCAACCTGGTGAACGAACAGGGCGTGCAGCTGGCGGCGATCAGCTATCCCCACCTGTCCAAGGAAGACATCTTCCACGGCGTGGAGCGCTTCTACCGCAGCTTCTACTTCCGTCCCTCGAAGATCTGGGAAATCGTCCGCGAGATGCTCGCCAGCTGGGAGATGATGAAACGCCGCCTGCGCGAAGGGGTGGAGTTCTTCCATTTCCTGCGCGCACACTCGGCCTGAGGGGCCTCGCGCCATCATGCCCCCGGATACGCCCCGGGCCGGGGCCCCGGGCGCGGGGCCGCAACGGTTTCTGATCGTCACGGCCGATGACTTCGGCCTGCACCCGGCGGTCAACGAGGCCGTCGAGGCGGCCAGCCGCGCCGGCACCCTGACGGCCGCCAGCCTCATGGTGGCCGCGCCGGCGGTGGCCGATGCGGTCCGCCGCGCGCGCGTCCTACCCGGTCTGCACGTCGGCCTGCATCTGACCCTGGCGGACGGTGCCGCCATGCTGCCGCGCCGTCGCATCCCTGATCTCGTGGACGCCGACGGCCGTTTCGGCAGCAACATGGCCGCGGACGGCGTGAAGTTCTTCTTCCGGCCCGGCGTGCGCCGGCAGCTGGGCGCGGAAATCCGCGCCCAGTTCGAGGCCTTCGCGCGCACCGGACTCGCACTTGATCACCTGGATGCGCACAAGCACTTCCACCTGCATCCCACGCTGCTTGGCATGGCGCTCGCCATCGGCAGGGAGTTCGGGTTGCGCGCCGTACGCCTGCCGCTGGAGCCCGCGGGCCACCCCGCCCTGCCCCCCCGCGCCCTCGCGGGGAAACTCGGCGACGCCCTGCTGCGACCCTGGATCGCGCGCATGCGCCGCAGGCTCCAGGCTGCCGGCATGGCCTGCAATGACCAGGTCTTCGGCATCAGCCATAGCGGCCGGATGGACGAGTCCCGGCTGCTGGCGGTGCTGCGGGCGCTGCCCGCGGGCGTCACTGAAATCTACCTCCATCCCGGCACCCGCTCCGGCGATGCCATCACCGCCTCCATGACCGGCTACCGCCACGAGGACGAACTCGCCGGCCTCCTCAGTCCGCGCGTGCGTGCCGCCATCGCGGCCAGCGGTGCGCGCCTCGGCGGCTTCAGCGACATCGTGCCCGCCCCATGAGGCTCACCATGCGCATTGCCGCGGCGCTGGGGCTGCTCCTCATCGTCGCCCTCGTGATCCGCGGCGGCGTGCGGGACATCGCAGCACTGCTGGAAAACGCCGGCTGGACGCTGCTGTGGCTGGTGCCGCTGCACCTGCTGCCACTGCAGCTGGATGCGCTGGGCTGGCGGGAACTGCTGCGCGCGGCACAGACCCCCGGGGCGGCGCGTGGCCCGCTGCGGCTGCTGTGGATCGCGAGCGTGCGCGAAGCGGTCAACCGCCTGCTGCCCGTGGCCAATATCGGCGGCGAAATCGTCGGCATCCGCATGACGGCACGGCATGGTGCCGGGGTGGTGCCGGTCACGGCCAGCATCGTGGTGGAGGTGCTGCTCACCCTGGCCAGCCAGCTGCTGTTCGCCGTCCTGGGACTGTTCTGCCTGCTGCAGGTCACCCACGGCGGCGCCAACACGCGTGACATCCTGATTGCCATCGCCGTGATCTTCGCCATGGTGGTCACGAACTACCTGCTGCTGCGCTATGGCAGGGTGTTCGAGCGCCTGCTGTCACGCATCGAAAGCGCGCTCGACCTGCCGGCGCACCTGCGTGAACTGGCGGGCCAGGCGGCAGCCGTGGACGGTGCCATCCGCGGGTTGTGCGCGCAGCACGCCGCGTTGCTGCGCGCGGTCGCCTGGCAACTGGCCAGCGCCATCGTCGGCACCCTGGAAACGTGGCTCGCGCTCAAGCTGCTGGGCCATCCGGTGGGGTTGCTTCCGGCACTGGCGCTGGAAAGCCTGACGCAGGTGGTGCGGCACTTCGTGTTCTTCGTGCCAGCCGGCCTGGGCGTGCAGGAAGCGGGCCTGGTGGGCGGCGGCCTGCTGCTGGGATTGAGCCCTGATGCGGCACTGGCGCTGTCGGCCGCCAAGCGCATGCGCGAGATCGTCTACGGCGTGCCCGTGCTGCTCACCTGGCAGTGGCGGCACCTGCTGCGCGGGTCGGCGGACTGATCCCGGACAGCGCCGTCCCGGGGTAACGCCTTATGCCAGCTTCGCCTCGGGCCACCCGCCCACGAGGCACGGAATCTCGCCGGCCGGGACCGGTTTCGAGAACAGGAAACCCTGTGCCTCGTCGCAACCGCCTTGCCGCAGGAACTCATACTGCTCCAGGCTTTCCACGCCTTCGGCAATCACATGCAGCTGCAGAGTGTGGCTGAGCTGGATGATGGCTTTGACGATGGCGGCGTCATCCGCGTCCAGGGTGACATCCCGGATGAAGCTGCGGTCTATCTTGAGTTTGTCCACGGCGAGCCGCTTGAGGTAGCTCAGCGAGGAATAACCGGTGCCGAAGTCGTCGATCGACAGGTGCACCCCCTGGACCTTGAGGTCACGCAGGGTGTCGATGGCCGCCTCCACGTCCTGGAGCAGGATCGATTCGGTGAGTTCGAGTTCGAGCAGATCCGCCGGGAGGCCGGAGTCCTCCAGCGCCTGCCGCACGGTATCGGCGATGTTTCCGTGCTTGAATTGCAGCGCCGACAGGTTGACCGCGATCACGGACCTGGGCAGCCCCTGCCGCAGCCATCCGGAGGCCTGCCGGCAGGCTTCCCTCAGCACCCACTCACCGATCGGAATGATCAGCCCGCTGTGTTCGGCGACCGGGATGAATTCGGCCGGTAATACCAGCTCGCCGTCGCGCCGCCAGCGCACCAGGGCCTCGACCCCCACCATCCGGCCGCTGCGCAGTTCGATCCGCGGCTGGTATTGCAGCTCGAACTCGCCGTTTTGCAGGGCCTTGCGCAAATCCATCTGGATCTGCATGCGCATGCGGGCATCGGTGTCCATCCGCTCCGCGAAGAACCGGTAGCCACAGCGGCCTTCGTCCTTGGCCCGGTAAAGCGCCGTGTCCGCGTTCTTGCGCACCGCATCGAAGCTGTTGCCGTCATCCGGATACAGGCTGATGCCGATACTGCACGAAGTATGCAGCGTGTAATGATCGATCTCGAAGGGTCTCGCCATGGCTTCGAGTATGGTCTTGGCGACCTCACCTGCGTCGCTCGCCGCATCCAGGCAGGAAAGCAGCACGATGAATTCATCGCCGCCCTCGCGGCTGATCGTGTCGGCCTGGTGCAGCGCGCCCTGCAGCCTTTGCACCACACGCACCAGCAGTTCATCACCCACGCCATGGCCGAGGCTGTCGTTGACCTCCTTGAAGTTGTCGAGGTCGAGAAACAGCATGGCCACGCTGTGGCCATCGCGGGCCGCCGCGAGAGTGGCGCGCTCGAACCGGTCCCGCAGCAGCAGTCGGTTGGGCAGCCTGGTCAGTGGATCGTGGTGCGCCAGGAAGGCGAGTTCCGCCTCCGCCGCCCGGTGCGCGCAGCGGTCACGCAGCGTCTTGATGCCGAAGGCAAGGTCGGTCGCCAGCTCTTCCAGCAGCGAGATTTCGTTGTCGCTGAAGGCATGGCTTTCGCTGGCATAGATGTTGAGGATGCCGAAAGCCCCCTGCCCGTTCATCAGGGGCAGCGAAATGCAGGAATGATGTCCCAGCGCGAGCGCCAGTTGCTGGGAGGTCTCGAACGACGGGTTGCCGATCATCTCCTGGCACACCTGCGCCCTGCCGGTGAGCAAGGCCGTGCGGGTGAGCCGGCTGATATTGGTGATGTCGCTGCTGGCGGGCTGCGGTCCTTCGGATCGCGCGCCGGAACCGGCCCGGGCCCGCGCATGGATGACGCTGCCGGGCGCCATCGGGTCGGTGCCCGGATCGATGTAGCCAATCCACGCGAAGGCATAGCCGCCGTGGGTTGCAAGCAGATCGCAGATGTCCTGCAACAGGCGCTGTTCATCGACGGCCTGCACCAGCGCCTGGCTGCAGCTGCTGAGGATACGCAGCGCCCGGTTCAGGCGCAGCTGCGTCCCCTCGGCCGTGCGGCGCGCCTGCGTCAGGCCGTCGAAAGCATTCGCCAGCTCACCGATCTCGTCGCTGCGGTCCAGCGCCACCAGGACATCGGCCTGGGGTGACCGGGTCATGGCCTGGACCCGGTCGCGCAACAGCAGCAGCGGCCGCGTCATGCGGCGCGCCAGCGACCAGGTCAGCAGCGGCAGCGTCAGCATCAGGACGGCAAGCCACGCCTCCGCCTTCCGGCGCATGATCCTGATGGGCTCGAATGCTTCGTCCAGCGGCAGCACCACGCCAACCAGCGCACCCGTGGTCCGCATCGGCTCCAGGGTCACCAGGGCGTGTACGCCGTGGAGCGTGACCGCGGTTCCCGTGGCATGCCCGTCAGCCATGGCCTGGTCCAGCAGCTTGCCGAAACCGGGACCGAGCGGCTTCAACAGGCGGTCGGGGTCGGGGGTGGAGATCACGGTGTGATCAGGCGCCGCCATCAGCAGGCCGCCCGTGCGCCCGACGCGCGTCTGGGTAAAACCCGCGAACATGTTGTTCTCAAGCAGATGCTGGGCACCGCCCACGATCGCGATGACCTTGCCGTTCCGGTCCAGTATGGGAGCGGTGAACACGATCAGCGGCTTGTGTGAGATCGGGCTCACGAACATCTTTGAGATATAGGGCCTGCGGCTCTCCCGGGTGTGGACGATGTACTCCCTGCCGATGAGCTGCCGGTTGCCGATGTATTTCCCGGGAGTCGGCCAGGCCGCTATCACGACGCCTTCGGGGGAGTACACCAGGATGTTGCTGAACACCGTCAGCAGGTCCGTCTTGGTTGCAAGGTAGGCCTGCAGCCCGGACGGATCAGCGAGCGTTTCGGGGGCCAGGCCGGCGGCAACGGAGACGAGCATCTGCTGATAGCCCAGTACCTGCTGGTCGAAGCTATAGGTCAGCGCCTTGCTCATGGCGATGTGCTGCGTGACGATGCCTTCGCGCAGTTGCGTCTCGCTGGCCCTGATGAACACCGCGGTAACGCCGCACAGCAGGACTGCGCAAAGCACGCTGATGGTCAGAGCCAGCTTGTTCTTGATGCTCATGAGTGAGCCCGATTCTGGCCAAGCCCGAGGTTCGTGCGCGACTCGTGGTTAAAGCCGTGTGACGTAGTGCGCACACGCAGGCCCGCTGCGCGCCGCCGCTGCCTGCAATCTTATGTTAAACGTCAAGCCCCGGGTCGGTCAGTCATTTCCCGTTCATCACCGCGATCGCCGCCCGCGTGTACTGCGGCCCGACGATCCGCGGGACTGCGCTGTCGCCATCGAAGTGCCCGATGCCGGGCGGCGCCTGCCCGGCGCGAACGGGATCAGCGTATGAACCGCAGTGCGAACCGTGCCAGCGCCGGCACCGTGGTCGGCCGCAGCAGCCGCTCGTCATACCCTGCGAAGCGCCGGTCATTCTCCGCGAGACAGGTGCGCAGGACCTCGCCGATGCTGAGGTCCTGGTCACTCACCGCCTTGCTGCCCGTGAGCGTGAAGTTGTTGTCCTGCGGTGCCGGCGCGGGCTGGTCCCTGTCCCCGCTGTCCATGCCGCGGGCGATCCCCATGCGCTCCCAGGCGAGGAACACCCACACCGCCAGCACCCGCAGCTCGAACCAGATGCGCTGGAACGGGTTGAGGCCGGCGCGGTGTGCCGCCACCCAGTTGGCGAACAGCAGGATGTGACGGCACTCCTCCTGCATCACCGGTTCGAACACCGCCACCAGAGGTTCCGGGAACATCCCGGAGCGCTGCGCGACCACGTACAGCCCGAAGGCAAAGAAACTGTCGATGCACTCGCTGTAGCCCGTGACCAGGTACGCCCATTGCGTATCACGCGGCGCCGGATACGGCGGTTCAGGCTCGAGCCTGATGCCATAGGTCTTCACCATGTCGTGCAGCACCACCTTGTGCCGCCGCTCCTCCCAGGCGTTCTGCTGCACGCACAGCTTCCAGTCCGGGTCCGGCTCCGAGTCGGCATAGGACTGCATGTTCTGCGACGCCTTGCCCTCGGTCTGCACCGCGATATCCCAGATCGGCAGGCTGACCAACCGGTCGCGCGCCGCCGCGGACAGCACCGGCCAGTCGATGACCGAGGGCCGGTAGGGGTTGAAGGTTTCCTGGAACATGCGCGCCACCGCCTGGCGGTGTTCCGCGCTGCCGGGCCTGAGCCTGCCCGGCGCCGGGCTGCGCCAGTGCCGCGCCAGGTAATCCGCGGCTTCGACCTGTTCCGTTTCGGTGGCGTTGAACACCGCCAGGGGCAGGCCACCAGGGGGTGGCGGCAAGGGTGCGCGCCGCAGGGACTCGACAGCTTCCATGATCCTTACAATCTTAGCGCAGGTGCAGCATCCCTTGGGACTGGAACCATTGCACGGCGTCCTCGAACGCTGCCTGTGGCGGCCGGTGTGTGTACCCGAGCTCGCGCTCGGCACGCGCGCTGCTGAAGTACATCTTCTTGCGCGCCATCCGCACGCCTTCCACCGTGATGTTGGTGGCCCGGCCCGTCAGCCGCGCAAACAACTCCGCCACATGGGCAATCGGCAGCACCGCGCCATGCGGCAGGCTGATGCGCGGCGCACGGCGGCCGGCGATTCCGGCCACGGCAGCCAGGATGTCCCGCAGCGCGAGATTTTCGCCACCCAGGATGTAGCGCTCACCGGGGCGACCCTTGTCGAGCGCCAGCAGGTGGCCGCGGGCGATGTCGTCCACGTGTGCGATGTTCAGACCGGTATCGACGTAGGCCGGCATGCGCCCGGCCGCGGCATCCAGCACGATGCGGCCGGTGGGCGTGGGTTTCACGTCGCGCGGCCCCACCGGCGTCGAAGGATTCACGATCACCACGTGGTGCCCCGCCGCGGCCCACTCGCGCGCGACGGCCTCCCCCAGGAACTTGGAGCGCTTGTAGTGCCCGATCATGTCCGACAGCACGGCGACGTCGTTCTCGTCGGATGGCCGGCCATCGGGATGCAGGCGGACGGTCGCCACGCTGCTGGTGTGCACCACGCGTTCCACGCCGGCCTGCGCCGCGGCTTCCAGGATATTGCGGGTACCATCGACATTGATGGCGTAAAGATCGGCCGGATCCGGTGCCCACAGCCGGTAGTCCGCCGCCACGTGGAACAGCGTGTCGCAGCCCTTGAGGCCATCGAGCAGTGATCTGCGGTCGCGCAGGTCGCCCGCTGCCACCGTAAGCGGCAGGCCTTCGAAATTGCGCCGGTCCGAACCGGCGCGCGCCAGCGCACGCACCTGCCAGCCCTCGGCCAGCAACGCCCGCGCCACGGCGGCGCCGACGAAGCCCGTTGCGCCGGTCACAAACGCCTTCTTCATGCTCATTCCTTTGCCAGGCCCGCCTGCGCCGCCGCCGCCAGCGCCCGCCGCGCCGCGCCGTAGCGCCGCGCCAGGGCCAGCAGCGGCACGACGTCCCGCGGGTGGCGCAGCAGCGCCGCAAGCAGCCGCGGCAGGCGCGTCTCGCCCCGCGCGTCGAGTGAGACCGTCACGCTGCGCGGCAGTTCATCCCGCGCCGTATCGGTGATGACCCGCACGGCCAGGAAGGCCAGGCCAGCCCCGGCGGCGGCCTCCGCGACCGCGAAACTCTCCATGTCGACCGCAGTGGCATCGCGGGCGAAAGCACGCGCCTTGTCCGCCACACCCGCCAGTGGGGCGGCGACCGACAACAACCTGGCATCCATCACCGGCAGACCGGCGCGCGCCAGGCGCTGCGCCACCTGCGATCGCCAGGACTCGCTGCTTTGAAACATCCGGCCCGCGGCGTCACGAACCTGCGCGGGCAGCAGCACCGTGCCGGCGGCGAGCGCCGGATCAAGACCACCGGCCATGCCGAAACTCACCAACGCGGTGCAACCGGCCGCGGCCAGCCGGCGGGCGCCATCGGCGGCGGCACCCGCTCCCATGCCGGTGACCGCCAGCAGGCTGCCATCGACGAGCTCGAGCAACCCATCGGGCCGCGGGCCGCCTGGCCCCAGGCTGCCGCCTTCCGCGCGCAGCGCCACGACGAAGCCGGTGCGGTTCACCGCAGGCTGCCCGCTCCCGTGCGCCTGCGGTATTCGGCCAGCGCCCACAGCGGAAAATAGGCGCTGTAGCCGTGGTATTTGAGATAGAACACCCGCGGGAAGCCCGGAGCCGTGAAGCGCGGATCGCTCCACAGGCCGGAAGCCTCCTGCGTATCCATCAACCACTGCGCGCCGCGGCGCGCGGCCTCACTGCCGGCTTCACCGGCATTGATCAGGCCCAGCAGTGCCCAGGCCGTCTGGAATGCGGACGACGCGTCCGGGCCGCCTTCGAGCGCCGGGTCGGCATAGCTGTCGTTGCTCTCGCCCCAGCCGCCATCGGCGTTCTGCTTGGCCATCAGCCATGCGGCGGCACGGCGCACCATGGGGTCTTCGCCGCCGATCCCGGCGGCGTCCAGCGCCGTCAGCACCGACCAGGTGCCGTAGATGCAATTGGTGCCCCAGCGGCCCCACCAGCAGCCCGCCGGCTTCTGCTCGGCGCGCAGATAGGCGATCGCCCGCGCCAGCGCCTGCGCGTCCTGCGGCCTGCGGGTGCGCGACAGCACGATGACCACGCGCGCAGTCACGTCCTCGGTGGGCGGGTCCAGCAACGCGCCGTGATCGGCAAATGGGATTTCGTTCAGGATGTAGTGCGTGTTGTCGGCGTCGAAGGCCGCGAAGCCGCCATTGCGGCTCTGCAACCCGACCAGCCAGTCGAGCGCACGGCTGATGCTGTTCGCATAGCGTGCGGGGTCACGCGACTGCAGCATGCCCCAGACCACCGCGGCCGTGTCATCGAGGTCCGGGTAATGGGTGTTCTTGAACTGGAACGCCCAGCCGCCGCCGCGCACGTCGGGCTTCTGGATCAGCCAGTCCTGGAAGCCCTCCAGCAGCTGCTCGGGCACCAGCCAGTCGAAACCGCGCTCGGCCGCGGCCAATGCCGGCTCGTCGCCCGCCGCCTGCAGGGCGAGCGCCGCCAGCGCCGTATCCCATACCGGGGATACGCATGGCTGGCAGTAGGCCTCGTGCTCGGTCACCACCAGCAGTTTTTCCAGTGCCTCCTTGGCGGTGCGCCGGCGTGGATCGTCGGGCGGCACGCCCATGAGCACCAGGACTTCCAGGGCATTGACCATGGCCGGGAAGATCGCGCCCAGCCCCCCCAGGCCGTTGAGCCGCTCCAGCATCCATTCCTGTGCCCGCCGGGTTGCGGCACGGCGCATGCGGTCCGGGATCAGCTGGTCGATGGCGCGGCCCAGGTGATCCAGGACCAGGAAGAAGCGGTTGGTGAGCCCGCCGCGGGCGAACCAGTGTCGCTCCTGCTCGGGCGGCACGGCGAACAGCTCGCGCACGTTCACGCGGCCGGGATTGCGGGCCAGCGGCTTTTCCGTGCACAGCACGAACAGCGGCACCATGACCGTGCGCGACCAGTAGGAGACCTTGTCGAGGTGGAACGGGAACCACTTCGGCAGCAGCATGATCTCCACGGGGATATACGGCACGGCCCGCCACGGCACCTGGCCGAACAGCGCGAGTGCAATGCGCGTGAACACGTTCGCCCGCGCCGCACCACCGCGCGCCAGGACGGCCGCGCGCGCGCGCGCCATGTGGGGCGCATCCGGTGAATCCCCGGCCAGCTTCAGCGCGTAGTAGGCCTTGATGGTGGCCGAGAGATCCAGCGCGCCACCGTGGTACAGCGGCCAGCCGCCGTGATCGGCCTGGCAGCGGCGCAGGTAGACCGCGATCTTGCGCTGCAGCTCGAGATCGATCTCGTCCAGGAAGTGCATCATCATGATGTACTCCGCCGGAATGGTGCAGTCAGCTTCCAGTTCAAAACACCAGAAGCCCGGCTCGTTCTGCAGCCTGATCAGCGCATCACTCGCCACACCGATCGCGCGGTCCAGCCTGACCGCATCACCGGGCTCTTTCACCCTCGCACTCACTATAGGGAACCCTCGAAATACGGATCGGTGGACAGGCGCTTGGGGGCCCAGTCACCGGGCAGACGGGCCAGGGGCACGCCGCGTCCCGCCTGCCTGAACAGCAGGCGCAGCGCCCCGTTGGAACGAACCGCCAGATTGCTGGCGGCCAGCGTGGCGGCCACCGTCCGACGCGAAACTTTGACCTCGGAACCAGCGCGGAATTCCGGGTTGGCGGCAATGCGCCGCAGGGTGAGCACGGCCAGGCCGATGGCCCACAGGCAGAAGCGGCGGATGCCGGTCTCACGGGCCGGCATCAGCAGTGTGTATTCCAGCGCGTTGCGCAGGTGGGCATGGGCCACGCCTACCAATTCCATCAACGCCGGGACATAGCCCGGGTCGCGACCCTGCAGCGACAGCGACCGCAGGTCCACCCCATGCCGTTCGAACACGTCCTGCGGCAGCCAGCAGGCGCCGCGCGCGCGGTCCTCCCACTGGTCCTTGAGGATGTTGGTCATCTGCAGGCCCTGGGCGAACGACAGTCCCAGCGCGGCAAGCCGCGTACGGTGGCGCTCGATGTCCGCTGAGTAGGAACAGAACAGCTCCGTCAGCATCTCCCCCACCACGCCGGCGACGTAGTAGCAATAGCTGTCCATGTCGGCGAGGGTCGGCAGGCCCGCGAGACTCGCCGTGCGCTGGAACTGGTGCATGCCATGGGACATGGAGGCCACGCAGCGCTGCAACGCCCGGCGCTGCCGCTCGGGCAGCCCCTCGGTAATGCGCACCACGCGATCCAGGTTCGCGACCAGGTCGCGCTCGGCTTCCAGGGTCCAGCGCGACAGCTTCGGCGCCAGTTCCGCGCCCAGCGGAGCGGCAGGCGCCGTGCCCGCGACCACCGCCGTGAACCGTTCCAGGTACAGCAGCGATTCCGCAGGCGCGATTTCCGGTTCATCCTCGATGGTGTCGGCGATGCGGCACAGCAGGTACGCATTGGCCACCGCCGTGCGCAGGCCTGCCGGCAGCTGCGGAATGGTCAGCGCAAAGGTGCGTGACACATGCGGCAGGATCTGGTCCTGGTAGGCCTCGTCGCTCATGGCTGCAAGGCTACTGCTTGGCAGCCACGGCCGTCAGGCGCTCGATGTTGCGCGGCCAGCCGCGGGGCAGCACGGCGCCACGCTGGGCGCGGTGTCCCTTGTAGGCCTTGAGGTCGCCCCATTCCAGGGTCCTGGACTTGTCCCCCGACCACAGCATCAGGGAGCCCCCCTTGGGCACCACGGTCAGTCCCGCGAGAAACTCCTCGCGCGCGCCGAAGAACTTCTTGCTGCTGATGTCGTACAGCTTGTTGCCCTTGCCCTTGGGCATTTCCGGCACGTCGCCCACCGGGAACACCAGCAGCTTGCCCTCGTTGCTGATGGCGGCCACCAGTGCATCGGGTCCGGCCACGAAGGCCGGTGGCAGCGCCAGCGCGCCCTCGGGCACGTTCAGCACGGTCTTGCCGGCACGGCGGTCGGTCTGCAGTTCCTTCAGGCGCACCGTGAACCCGAAGCCGGCATCGCTGGCCAGCAGGTACAGGTCCTCGGCCTCGCCCATGATGCAGCCCACGAACTTGGCGCCGTCCGGCGGGTTCAGGCGGCTGGACAGCGGCTCACCCTGGCCGCGGGCCGAGGGCAGGCTGTGCGCCGGCAGCGCATACGTGCGCCCGGTGCTGTCGAGAAACACCGCGCTTTGCAGGTTGCGGCCGCGCGCGACGGCCTGGAAGCCGTCGCCGGTCTTGTAGGACAGCGACAGCGGGTCGATCTCGTGGCCCTTGGCGGCGCGCACGAAGCCGCCGGTGGACAGCACCACCGTCACCGGGTCATTGGCGATCAGGGCGGTCTCGTCGATGGCCTGCGCGGCCTCGCGCTCGATGATGCGCGTGCGGCGGTCATCGCCATGCTTGTCGGCGTCGGCCTCGATCTCGCTCGCCACCAGCTTCCTGAGCTTCGCCGGGCTCGCCAGCAGGCCCTCGAGCTTCGCCTTCTCCTCCGCGAGCGCCTTCTGCTCCTCGCGGATCTTCATTTCCTCCAGCTTCGCCAGATGGCGCAGCCGGGTGTTGAGGATTTCCTCGGCCTGCTCTTCCGACAGCTTGAAGCGCGCGATCAGCCTGGGTTTCGGTTCATCCTCGGTGCGGATGATCCGGATCACCTCGTCCAGGTTGAGGAAGGCGATCAGCAGGCCATCGAGGATGTGCAGCCGCCGGTCGACCTTCTCCAGCCGGAACTGCAGCCGGCGGGTGACGGTGGCGATGCGGAACTGCAGCCAGCCGGTCAGAAGGTCGCGCAGTCCCATGACCCGCGGCCGGCCGTCCAGCCCGATGATGTTCAGGTTGACGCGGTAGTTGCGCTCCAGATCCGTGGTCGCGAACAGGTGGTTCATGACCTCCACCAGGTCCACGCGGCCGTTCTTCGGCACGATGACCAGGCGGATCGGGTTCTCATGGTCTGACTCATCGCGCAGGTCGTCGACCATCGGCAGCTTCTTCGCCCGCATCTGCTCGGCGATCTGCTCCTGCACCTTGGTCGGGGACACCTGGTACGGGAAGGCCGTGATCACGACGTTGCCGTCCTCGATCTCGTAGGTGGCGCGGGCCTTGAAGCTGCCCGTGCCCTTTTCGTAGATCTCCTTGAGGTCCGCGCGCGGCGAGATGATCTCCGCACCGGTCGGCAGATCCGGCCCCTTGATGAACTTCATCAGCTGGGCGGGCGTGGCCTCCGGCTCCTCCAGCAGGTGGATGCAGGCCTTCGCCACTTCGCGCAGGTTGTGTGGCGGGATGTCGGTGGCCATGCCGACCGCGATGCCCGAGGTGCCGTTGAGCAGCAGGTTCGGCAGGCGCGAGGGCAGCAATGCCGGCTCCTCCAGCGAGCCGTCGAAGTTCGGCACCCAGTCCGCCGTGCCGCTGCTCAACTCGCCCAGCAGCACCTCCGCATACGGGGTCAGCTTGGACTCGGTGTAGCGCATGGCGGCGAAGGACTTCGGATCGTCCTGCGAACCCCAGTTGCCCTGCCCGTCCACGATCGGGTAGCGGTAGGCAAACGGTTGCGCCATGAGCACCATGGCCTCGTAGCAGGCCGAGTCCCCGTGCGGGTGGAACTTGCCGATGACGTCGCCCACGGTGCGGGCGGACTTCTTGTGCTTGTTCTGCGCCGCCAGCCCCAGTTCGCTCATCGCATAGACGATGCGGCGCTGCACCGGCTTCAGGCCATCGCCGAGCGCAGGCAGCGCGCGGTCGAGGATCACGTACATGGAATAATCCAGGTACGCCTTTTCCGTGAAGGCGCGCAGCGGCTGGCGCTCGACGCCCTCGAAATTCAGTTCGTTGTCCATCAGACCTGGACCTCCGCCAGGTTGCCCTTGGTCTCCAGCCATTCGCGGCGGTCACCCGCGCGCTTCTTGGCCAGCAGCATGTCCATGAGCTTGTCGGTCCCGTCATCGGCATCGACGGTCAGCTGCACCAGCCGGCGCGTCTTGGGGTCGATGGTGGTCTCGCGCAACTGCGAGGGATTCATCTCACCCAGGCCTTTGAAGCGGGTCACCGCGGGCCTGGTGCGCGGGCTTTCCTTGGCGATGCGCGCCAGGATCTGGTCACGCTCGGCCTCATCCAGCGCATACAACACCTGCTTGCCCGCATCGATGCGGTACAGCGGCGGCATGGCCACATGGACATGCCCGTGCGTGACCAGCGGGCGGAAGTGCCGCAGGAACAGCGCGCACAGCAGGGTCGCGATGTGCTGCCCGTCCGAATCGGCGTCCGCCAGGATGCACACCTTGTGGTAACGCAGCTGCGACAGGTCGGAGGAGCCCGGGTCCACCCCCAGGGCCACGCTGATGTCGTGCACCTCCTGCGAGGCATTCACGGCGTGGGCATCGACCTCCCAGGTGTTCAGGATCTTGCCGCGCAGCGGCATGATGGCCTGGAAATCCTTTTCCCGCGCCTGTTTGGCGGAACCACCGGCCGAATCGCCCTCCACCAGGAACAGCTCCGAGCGCCTGGGCTCCTGGCTGGTGCAGTCGGCCAGCTTGCCCGGCAGCGCCGGCCCGCCGGCGATGCGCTTGCGCACCACCTTCTGCGCGGCGCGGGCACGCTCCTGCGCGTTGGCGATGGCGAACTGCGCGATCTTCTCGCCGGCGTCGGCATGGCCGTTGAGCCACAGCGCCATGGCATCGCGCGCGAAGGCCTCGACCAGCGCCGCGGCCTCGCGCGAGGACAGGCGTTCCTTCATCTGGCCGGCGAACTGCGGCTCGTTGATCTTCACGGACAGCACGTAGCAGCACTTGTCCCAGATATCCTCGGGCGTGAGCTTGATGCCGCGCGGCACCAGGTTGCGGAACTCGCAGAACTCGCGCACCGCGGCCGCCACGCCGCTGCGCAGGCCGTTCACGTGGGTGCCGCCTTCGATGGTGGGAATCAGGTTGACGTAGCTTTCGCCGAACACCGCCGGCAGGTCCGGCGCCCACAGCAGCGCGTAGCTGACCGCATCCGTATCACCCTCGCGCGCAGCCGTGATGGGTTCGGCGGGCAGGCGCTCGGTCTTTTCCAGCTCCTCCAGCAGGTAGGCGCCGAGGTCACCGCTGTAGAACCACTCGTCCTTTTCACCGGTGGCTTCGTTGCTGAACGTG
>Ga0153956_1001149_pt1 | contig 24738 bp, 19 predicted proteins | sample TSFL040MetaG_FD_104704 | JGI IMG/M metagenome (GOLD analysis project Ga0153956, IMG submission 104704) | Attine ant fungus gardens microbial communities from Florida, USA - TSFL040 MetaG | ecosystem: Host-associated > Fungi > Mycelium > Unclassified | place: USA: Florida, Wekiwa Springs... | reverse complement strand
TGCGGCGATCACCGAGACTTCCTTCTCGAACGGGACGAAGCCTTCGAGGATCGCCGAGCGGGTGGAGAGCGCCGTCCACACCGCGTCGAGATCGTCGCCCTCGCGGATCATCGCCTGGCCCTTGCCGTCGTAACCGAACCGGCGGGTTTTCAGCACGGCGGGCAGGCCAGTCCTGGCGACGGCCTGACGCAGGCTGTCGGCGGAGGTCACGTCGGCATAACCGGCGGTGCCGATGCCGAGGCCGTTGACGAAGTTCTTTTCGATCAGGCGGTCCTGCGTCGTCTCCAGAACCTTGGTGTCCGGCAGCACGGGGCGGCGCGCCTGCAGCGCCATCGCGGCGGCTGTGGGGACGTTCTCGAATTCGTAGGTGATGACGTCGACGTCGGAGGCGAACAGTTCCAGCGCCTCGATGTCGGCATATTCGGCGCAGGTCGCGTGTTGTACGACGTCGAAGGCCGGAGAATCCGGGTCTGGCGAGAAGACGTGGGATTTAAGCCCGAGCCGGGCGGCCGCGAGCGCCAGCATCCGGCCGAGCTGGCCGCCCCCCAGAATGCCGACCGTGTCGCCGGATTTCAGCGCCACCTGTTTCGATGAAGTCACCGGAGATCCTTATGGCCGTTCGGAGACGGCGTCGGTTTGTTGCTTGCGCCATGCGGCGAGTTTCGCTGCCAGCGCGCCGTCGGACAGCGCGAGCACGCTGGCGGCCAGAAGTGCTGCATTGATAGCGCCGGCTTTGCCGATCGCCAAGGTTCCAACCGGCACGCCGGCGGGCATTTGCACGATGGAATAAAGGGAATCCACACCCGACAGCGCCTTGGACTCGACCGGAACCCCAAACACCGGCAGTTCCGTGAGAGCAGCGGTCATGCCGGGCAGGTGGGCGGCGCCGCCCGCACCCGCGATCACGACCTGATAGCCCGCCGCCTTGGCACCCTTGGCGAAGCTGTAGAGCCGCTCCGGGGTGCGGTGGGCGGAGACGATCAACTGCTCGGAGGCAACCCCGAGGGCATCCAGCGTCTCGGCGGCATGCCGCATCGTTTCCCAGTCGGACTGGCTTCCCATGATGATGGCAATGGCGGCGGACATGGTGGCTCGATTCTCGAAAAAAAGGGGGAAAGGCAAGGATTACAGGAGCGCACCCCTACGGGGCAACCGCTTTGGGAAGGAGTTGGCATCATGGTCAATGCCGCGGGGGCCTGTTTTGGCGGCCATGATCGCCAGTCAGGCGATGATGTCGGGGGTGATCTGGTCTTCGAGGAAGGAAACCCGGTCGCGCAACTGCAGCTTGCGTTTCTTCAGCCGTTGCAGTTGCAGCAGATCCGGCGCGGGAGAATGGTGCAACGCCTCGATTGCGACATCGAGGTCACGATGCTCCTGTTGCAGCCGGGCCAGTTCGAGAGCGAATTCTTGATTGTCTTGTTCGGCCATGATGATCGAGGGCTTGCCGGTCTGCAACGCGTAGCTTGTTATCTTCATGGCAGAAAAGCGCGCGCGGTGCCAGCCTTCGGGATTTTTCGCGCGCATTTTCTAAAATGCGAGACGTTCCGTTTTCCGGACAACACAAAGTTTGAATGTGTCGCACCGGTCCCAGTCGACAGATCACATTTCAGATGTACAATCTTCCGTTCGACCTCGTATCTGACATCCACGAAGAAGGAGACTTCTAATGGCAATTCAGGCGCATCTCGTTGAACTGGAGCGTAAGCACCGTATTCTCGAAGGCGAACTCCATGAGGCTTTGAAGAATCTCGCGACTGACGATGTGCGTATTGTCGAGTTGAAGCGGCGCAAGTTGCTGCTCAAGGACCAGATCGAACGCCTTAAGGTGGCGTCCGACAGCCAGACGCTGCATTAGCGTTTTCGGCGTCCTCTTTAATCCCGAATCCTCACGGCCGGATGTGAAGGGCCGCTTGCCTTGCCCGCTGTTTATCGCGGGATGGCGAGAGCCCGCACCTCTTCGGCGATCGCAAGCGACGAGGTCAGCCCCGGCGATTCGATGCCGAACAGGTTGATCAGTCCCGGCATTCCGTGAGTTCGCGCATCCTGAAACACGAAATCGCGCGGCGGCACTCCGGGCGGGACGATCCGCGGCCTGATTCCCGAATAAGCGGGGATCAGCGCATCGTCGGGCAGGCCCGGCCAATAGCGCCGGATGGACGGATAGAACTGTGCCGCGCGTTTGGGATCGACATCGTAGGCCACCGTCTCCACCCATTCGACGTCCGGACCGAACCGGCCAGCGCCGCCGATATCGAGCGTGAGATGCACGCCGAGGCCGCCATGTTCGGGAAGTGGGTAGATCAGGTGTGAAAACGGCACGCGCGTCGTGCAGGCGAAATAATTGCCCTTGGGATAGTACGGCGTGGGGATGTGCTCCGCCGCCAAACCTTCGATGGTGCGTGCGACGCCCGGCGCGCTCAGCCCGGCCGCGTTGATCAGCAGGTCGCAGCCGAGCGTCATCGGCGCATCGCCGCCTGTGTTGACCGCGAAGCCATTGCCGTCGCGTCGCGCCTTCACGAGTGGGGCGTGAAAGGCGAAGGCCGCGCCCGCATCTTCGGCGTCGCCGCGCAGGCTGAGCATGAATGCGTGACTGTCGAGAATTCCGGTCGAGGGCGAGAGCAGTGCGCCGGTGCAGTTCAGCGCCGGCTCCCTCGCGCGCGCTTCCTCCGCGCTCAACATGACGAGATCGGTGACGCCATTCGCCGCCGCGCGGGCGTGGATATCGGCCAGTTTGCCGAGGTCATCGGGGCCCGTCGCCACGATGAGCTTGCCGCAGCGCCGGTAGGGCACGCCATGCTCGTCGCAATAGCGGTACATCATCTGCTTGCCGGAGACGCACAGCCGCGCCATGGCGCTGCCCGCGGGATAATAGATGCCCGCGTGGATCACTTCCGAATTGCGCGACGACGTGACGGTGCCGATATCGCTCGCCGCCTCGATCACGATCACTTCGCGCCCGGCCATTGCTAGGGCGCGCGCCACGGCGAGTCCCACGATGCCAGCGCCTGCGACGATACATTCAACGCGATCCATGCATGCTCCGGTGAAACGTTTCGCGCATCGGCGTGCGCGGTTTTGGGTGGATTAGGATTTCATTAAGCATGCCGAACCAATTGCTCGCGCGGAAGTGATAAATCGCGCCGGCAAGGGTACGCGTTTACCCAATCCACACCGCTGCAACCAGAGAGTGTCGTTCGTCAACCTACGGGTCATCATGGAAGTCCGGCGTACGATCTTCAAAACGGAAGCCATCCGCTTCTCCGGAGGGCTGGGTTTGGTTGCTGCGCTGTCGATGACGAGCGCTCCAGTTGCCTATGCCATGACCGAAGCCGAAGCAACCGGCGGGCTTGATCAGGCGTCGGTGGCGTTTCAGGTCGTGGTCGATGGCCTGATCGCGATCCTGTTTCTGTTCGCGATGTTCGTCTGGGTGGTGTCGGCGCTCCGCCGCGCCCGCCGCAGCAATGCCCGCCGCGAATTCTTCGTGTCGTCTGCGCTCAACAATCTGTCGCAAGGCATCGTCATCACCAATGCGCGCCAGGTGGTGACTTATTGCAATGACCGCTATCTGCAGATTTACGGCCTGTCGCGCTCCGATCTTCGCAAGAACATGACGCGCTTCGAACTGATGGAGCTTCGCAAGGCGCGCGGGATGCTTGCGGAAGATATCGAGGCCTATTGGCAGGACTCCATGGCGCCCGAGGGCTACGTGAATGTGCTGCCGGACGGACGGCGCATCCATATGAAGAAGGAGACGCTCGCCAACGGCGGTATCGTCGCCATGCACGAGGACGTCACCGAGCAGGGCAAGCTTTCGGACGAACTGGCCTCGACCAAGCGATTCCTGGAGAAGGTGCTCGACAACATCCCCTCCGCCGTCATGGTGAAGCGCATCGACGACGGCAAGTTCGTGCTCGCCAATCGCGCCGCCGAAACCATCCTGAACCGCAATCGCGACGCCATCATCGGCCAGACGGTGATGGAAGTGCATCCCGAGGCCGCGGCGAAGTTCGTGCTCCAGCGCGACGATGCCGCGATCGAGCAGGGCGGCCTCGTCACCGAGGAACATCCGATCCCGACCGACAACGGCCTGCGCCTGTTCGCCACGCGCCGCGTCACCGTCACCAACGAGGCGGGCAAACCGCAATACCTCATCAAGACCAGCGACGACATCACCGACCGGCGCGAGACGGAATCGCGCATGGCGCACATGGCCTATCACGACGGCCTCACCGGCATGCCGAACCGCGCCGCGTTCCTGCAGGCGTTGGCACAGCTGATCGACGCCTGCGACGGCACCGACGAGGAATTTGCGGTGCTGTCGGTCGATCTCGACCGCTTCAAGGAAGTCAACGACGTGTTCGGCCACGAAGTTGGCGACAAGCTGCTGATCGAAGTCACCAAGCGGCTCGAGAAGGCGGCGGGCGCCGGTGTGGTCGCGCGGCTCGGCGGCGACGAATACGGCATGATCATCGACGGCGCGCAGCCGACCGCGGCGTGGAAGCTCGCCGAAACCGTCGCCAGAATGATCTCGGAGGATTTCGTGATCGACGGCAAGACCCTGCGCATCGGCGTCACCGCGGGCATTTCGATCTTCCCGCGCAACGGACACGACGGCGCGGCATTGCTGGCGAACGCAGGTGCCGCACTGAGCCGTGCCAAGGCCAAGTCGCGCGGCTCGATCGTGTTCTACGAAGCCGAGATGGATCAGCAGGTTCGCGACCGGCGCGCGTTGCATCAGGAACTCTACAACGCGCTGCGCAAGGGCGAAATGTCGCTGCACTATCAGCCGCTGGCGCGGGCGCGTCACACCTTGTGCGGTGATGACGTGACGGGATTCGAGGCGCTGGTGCGCTGGGAGCATCCGGTGCGGGGCTTCGTTCCGCCGTCCGATTTCATTCCGCTCGCCGAGGAAAGTGGCCTGATCGTCGAACTGGGCGAGTGGATTTTGCGTGAAGCATGCCGCGAGGCCGCCTCGTGGCCACGCCATCTGCAGATCGCCGTCAACCTGTCGCCCGCGCAGTTCATGCACGGCGATCTGGTCGGTCTCGTCCATTCGATCTTGCTGGAGACGGGCTTGACTCCCGGCCGGCTCGAACTTGAAATCACCGAAGGCGTGCTGATCGACGACTTCGAGCGCGGCCTGTTGCTGCTACGCCGCCTGAAGGCGCTCGGTGTGCGCATCGCGATGGATGATTTCGGCTCCGGCTATTCGTCGCTGACCTATCTGCAGGCGTTCCCGTTCGACAAGATCAAGATCGACCGCGCCTTCGTGATGAACCTCGGCCGCAACCAGCAATCCTCCGCGATCATCCGCTCGGTGATCGGGCTCGGCCATGGCCTCGATATTTCCATTGTCGCCGAGGGCGTTGAGACCCAGGACCAGTTGAACTTCCTCGCCGTGGAATCCTGCGACCAGATCCAGGGCTATCTGCTCGGCAAGCCCGGCCCGATCGTGCATTACGATGCCTGGGTGGGCCGCAAGCCTTATGCCGATGCTCCGGACAGCAACGTCGTCACCATTCGCCGGGTGAGCTGATTTTTCTCCATTGATCGCGCGCGTCGGCTGGTCACATCCGTCCGGCTTGACAATGCGCACAGTGATGCCAAGAGCATGAACGCTTTGGTTTGGGGCGGAGTTCGCGATCAAATGCGGAAGGGGTTCTCATGAGCGGCGCTGCATCCGCGCCGTTGATGCGCATCGAGCATGTGGCCAAGCGGTTCAGCGGCTTTGCCGCGGTCGATGGTGTCTCGCTGGATATCGACGCGGGCGAGTTCTTCGCGCTGCTGGGGCCGTCCGGCTGCGGCAAGACCACGCTGCTGCGGATGCTCGCCGGATTCGAGATGCCGGACGCTGGCGGCATCTGGCTCGACGGAAAAAACATCGCCGACGTGCCGCCGCATCTGCGGCCCGTGAACATGATGTTTCAGAACTATGCGCTGTTTCCTCATCTCAGCGTCGAGGCCAACATTGCGTTCGGCCTGAAGCGGGCGGGGCTGCCGAAGGACGAGATCGCTGTGCGCGTCGCGGAGATGGTCGCGTTGGTGCGGCTGCAGGGACTGGAGCGGCGCAAGCCGGATCAGTTGTCGGGCGGGCAGCGCCAGCGCGTGGCTTTGGCGCGTGCACTGGCGCGACGGCCGCGTTTGTTGTTGCTCGACGAGCCGCTGGCCGCGCTCGACAAGAAGCTCCGCGCCGAGACGCAGGCCGAACTCGTTCAGGTGCAGCGCCGCCTTGGCATGTCCTTCATCATCGTCACCCACGATCAGGAGGAGGCGATGACGCTGGCCGACCGGATCGGCGTGATGAGCAAGGGACAACTGGTGCAGGTCGCAACGCCGCGCGCGTTGTATGAGCGGCCGCGGACGCGCTGGGTCGCGGGCTTCGTCGGCGACATCAATCTGTTCGAGGGGCGGGTGACGTCGCAGGGTGACGGTTTCGTCAACGTGGCGACGCGGACTATGGGGGAACTTCGCGTCGCGGGTGAGGCGGGCGCGGGGACGGCTGTCTGCGTCGCGGTGCGGCCCGAGAAGCTGTCGCTGTCGCACGATCTTGCGTTAAACGATACCAGCGCGCGGCCGGGCGAGGTGATCGATGCCGATTATCTCGGTAGCCTCATGCGCTATCGCGTGAAACTTAAGGGCGGCGATGTCGTGCAGGCCGTGCGCGCCAACGCGGCGGGCAACGGTGCCGCATTCGAAGCCGGGCAGCAGGTGACGGTGTCGTTCGGACCCGAAGACGCCGTGGTGCTGACGCAATGAAGACCCGCCGCATCTTCACTCGCCCGGCACGGATCTCCGCCATCGCACCCTATGTGTGGATGACGCTGTTCTTTCTGGTGCCGTTTGGCTTCGTGCTGAAGATCGCGCTGTCGCAGACCGTGATCGCGCAGCCGCCTTATGCGCCTGCGTTCGATCTGTCCGCCGGGTGGGAGGCGCTGCGCGGCAATCTGTCGAAACTCTCGCTCGACAATTTCTATCTCCTCGCGACCGACGATATCTACATTCTCTCTTATTTGCGCAGCATCACCGTGGCACTGGTCTCGACCGCGATCCTGCTCATGATCGGTTATCCGGTGGCCTACGCGATGGCGCGCCTGCCGCGGCGTTGGCAGGGCATCGCGATGATGCTGGTGGTGGTGCCGTTCTGGACCTCGTTCCTGATCCGCATCTATGCGTGGATCAATATTCTGCAGCATGACGGGTTGTTGAACTCGCTGCTGCTCGCGCTGCATCTCATCGAGCGTCCGTTGCCGTGGCTGTCGACCGACAGCGCGATGTATCTCGGCATCGTCTATTCGTATTTCCCGTTCATGATCCTGCCGCTGTTCGCGACGCTGTCGAAAATGGACGGCTCGTTGCTGGAGGCAGCCAGCGATCTCGGCTGCTCGCGGCTGAAAGCGTTCTGGCTCGTCACCGTGCCGATGTCGCTGCCCGGCGTCGCGGCGGGCGCGCTGTTGTGCTTCATCCCCATCGCGGGCGAATTCGTGATCCCCGATCTGCTCGCGGGCTCCGAGAACATGATGATCGGCCAGACGCTGTGGCTGGAATTCTTCACCAACCGCGATTGGCCGGTGGCCTCGACCATCGCCATCGTGCTGCTGGTGCTGCTGCTCGCGCCGCTTCTGATCTACGAGCACATCCAGCGCAAACAGCTGGAGCACGGCTGATGGCGCGCACGCTGCATAAGCCTTCAGCAGTGAACATCGCGGCTCTCGCGCTGGGACTTGCGTTCCTCTATCTGCCGATCGTCATCCTGGTGATCTATTCGTTCAACGCCTCGCGCCTCGTCACGGTGTGGGGCGGCTGGTCGCTGAAATGGTATCGCGAACTGTTCAACAACAGCGCGATGCTGTCGGCGACGTGGATGAGTCTGCGGGTCGGCGTGGTGTCGGCGAGTGCCGCGACATTGCTCGGCACGCTGGCGGCGATCGGTCTGTCGCGCGGCGGGCGTTTTCGCGGCCGCACGCTGTTTTCCGGCATGCTGTACGCGCCGCTGGTGATGCCGGAAGTCATCACCGGATTGTCGTTGCTGCTGTTGTTCGTCGCCACCAATGCCGGACGCGGCTTCTGGACCGTCACTATCGCGCACACGACGCTGACGATGTGCTTCGTCGCGGTGGTGGTGCAGGCGCGGCTGAATGGATTGGATCGCAGTCTTGAAGAGGCGGCGATGGATCTCGGCTGCAGCCCTGCGCGGGCATTCGTCCTGGTGACGTTGCCGTTGATCTGGCCGTCGATCGCGGCAGGCTGGATGCTGGCTTTCACGCTGTCGCTCGATGATCTGGTGATCGCGAGTTTCACCACGGGGCCGGGCTCCTCGACACTGCCGATCCGGATCTATTCGGAGGTCCGCCTCGGCGTGAAGCCGGAGATCAACGCGATCTGCACGCTGATCGTGGCGTTCGTCGCAATGGTGATCGTCGCAGCCTCGCTCGCTTCGAAGTTGTCGAGCGATCGCGGCGAGAGCGCCGCGCCGCTGTAAATCAATTCGCCTGCGGGGCAGTTGGCGCAGCCGGTGCTTGCGCGGCGGGCGGAGCGGCAGGCACTGGGTCCGGCGCAGGCTTCTTGCCGCCCGACAGCCGGTCGATGACGGCCTTCACGGCATCGCGCGCCTTGTTGCTTTTGAGCGAATCGAGCAGCGGCGCGGTCACGGTCGAGCGGCGGATCAGGATGTCGGAATCCGGCAGAATCAACGGATCGTCCCAGGGGCCCTGCACCACGAACGGCAACTGGAATTCGGCGGGCGCGCCGGATGCTGCCTTCAGTTCCGCCGTTCCCCTCAGATCGTATTCGCGCGACGGGATCGAGGCGTCGCCCGTCAGCGTCACGCGTGTCGCCGGTCCGTCGAGGGTGATCTCGTCCGCATGCGCCATGCCGTCATTGATGGAGACGGCGATCCGCAGCGTATCGAACGGCGTGGTGCCGCTGCGGAAACTTCCCGTTCCCGACAAAGGCCGCCGCTCCAGCCGCCGCAGCAACTGCTCGATGTTGAAGCCGGACAGCGCGCCGTCATGGGCCGTCAGCGTGGCGCTGCCGTCGAGCGTCTGCGTCAGTCCAAAGGCGCTTGCGCCTTGCGCCTCCAGCGTCAGATTGAGGTCGCCGCGGCCGCGCAACGCGCGGATGTCGAACAGTTCGGCTCCGCCAGCTTCAAGGTCGACATCGGTGAATCCGAGCTGCGCCTTGATGTTGGCGCCGTCATCGATCCGGCTGATCGAGAGCGAGCCTCTGGCGATGCCGCCGAACACCTGCGCCTCGCCGATCGAGAGCGCCAGCGTGCCGTTGCGCACGTTCGCGCCGAATGCGGTGCGCCCGAGCCGCGACGAGCCGACCGTGACCTTCGCCGCCGAGAGGCGAATGTCGAGATTGGTTTCCGACAGCGCCCGCAGGTCGAACGCTTGCCTGTTCCACTCATGCGCGCCCGCGAGCAGGCGGATGGTGCCGAGGTAGGGCGTGAGATCGAGCGTGTCGGCGGCGAGCGTGCCTTGCAGGGTCTGCTGGCCGGTGCTGCCGTTGAAGGTCAGCACGCCTTCGGCGGCGTTGCCGTCGAGCGAGGTCGTGACATTGGTCAGCGCCACGGAATTGCCGACCAGGTTGGCGCGCGCCTTCAGCGAGAACGGCCCGAAGCCGTTGACGCCCGGCAGTTCGTGGCCCGCCCACCGGGTCAGGGAGCGCAGCGAACTGGTGTCGGCGGTCAGCGTGCCGTCGAGCAGCAGGCTCGAGCGATTGGTCATGCTGCCGTCGAAGGACAGTTTCAGCGGGGAGCCTGAGAGCTTCACCTTGAGGCCGGATTTGTCGCCATCAACCGCCGCGAGGAAGTCGGCGATGGTGAAGCTGCCCTCGAGTTGTTCGTTGTGCCAGGTCGATTGGCCGCGCATGGAGAAGGTGCGCGAACTGGAGGGCAGCGAAATCGCGAGGTCGATGCCGCCGGCGGTTTCGTTGGTGTCGTTTCTGGCGTCGCGATAGGCGAGGGTGCCGTCGGAAATCCTGACGTCGGAAAACCACACATCGCGGGAGGCCGCGGGTTTCACCGCGCGGGCGAAAGTCTGGATGATCGGCGCCCAGTTGGAATGGCCGCCCTTGTCCACGGTGAGGTGGATGCGCGGCGCGCGCAGCGCGACGTCGGTGACGCGGGTCTGTCCGGCGATCAACCCGACCAGACTGAGGCGTGCCTGAAGCTGATCGGTGCTGAGCGGGACATCGCCATCCGCATTGCCCTTCAGGGCGACGCCGTGCAGCACGACCCGCGCGGAGGGAAACACCGAAACGTCGGTCTTGCCATTGACGACAAGCTCCAGCCCGGTGGCGTCGCGAATCTGGGTTTCGACGGCCTGCCGGACGGCGTCGCGATCAATGAACCAGGAGCTTGCGAAAAGCCCCGCCAGCACGGCGCCGAGGACGACCGCCACGGGCAAAGCAAGGCGTCTGATCGCGGGCGTGGTCAAATAGAACAGTCCGGTTCGGTGTGAGATTGCGGGCGATCCCTGAGGCCGCCCGGCCGCGCGCAACTTGATCCGTTTTCTTGACGCTTTCAAGGCTGGAACGGCCTTCGCGTACCTCCGTGCAGGTTCAGGCCACCGAAATGGAGACATCGTCCGGTCATGAAAGCGGCCGATCCTGTGGCGGTCTTCGGACGGCCTTTCGGGCGGCCTGCCTATTTTTGCTCAATTGACGGCTTTTCCGGATTGCGCCTAAGAACATGATCAAGCGCGGCCGTCTGGCCGCCGCGTCCTTTTGAATGGGTTGCTCATGAACAAGGTATATCCCGACGCCAAATCGGCGCTGGAAGGCACGCTCCGCGACGGCATGATGATCATGTCCGGCGGTTTCGGTCTGTGCGGTATCGCCGAAACGCTCGCCAATGCGATCTGCGACAGCGGCGTGAAGAATCTGACGGTGGTTTCCAACAACGCCGCCGTGGACGGCATCGGGCTTGGCCGGATGCTGGAGAGCAGGCAGATCAAGAAGATGATCTCGTCCTATGTCGGCGAGAACAAGACCTTCGCGCAGATGTTCCTCGGGGGCGAGCTTGAACTGGAATTCAACCCGCAGGGCACGCTGGCCGAGCGCATCCGCGCGGGCGGCGCGGGCATCCCGGCCTTCTACACCAAGACCGGCGTCGGCACGCTGGCGGCGGAAGGCAAGGAATTGAAGGAGTTCGACGGCGAGACCTATGTGATGGAACGCGCGCTGTTCGCGGACCTGTCCATCGTCCACGCCTGGAAGGGCGACACCGCCGGCAACCTGATCTACCGGAAGACCGCGCGCAACTTCAATCCGATGATGGCGACCGCCTCGCGCATGACGATTGCGGAAGTCGAGCATCTGGTGCCCGCGGGCGAACTCGATCCTGACCAGATTCATACGCCGGGAATTTTCGTCAAGCGCATCGTCGCGGTCGACCCCAAGCTGAAACACATCGAGCAGCGCACCGTGCGCCAGCGCGCCTAATTCCTCAGGAGAGCATCATGGCCTGGACCCGTGAACAGATGGCCGCGCGCGCCGCGAAGGAATTGCGCGACGGTTTCTACGTCAATCTCGGCATCGGCATTCCGACGCTGGTGTCGAACTACATTCCCGATGGCATGGACGTGCACTTGCAGAGCGAGAACGGCATGCTCGGCACCGGGCCGTTTCCATTTGAGGGCGAGGAAGACCCCGACCTCATCAACGCGGGCAAGCAGACCGTCACCGAACTGCCGAACACCAGCTATTTCTCCAGCGCGGATTCGTTCGGCATGATCCGTGGCGGGCACATCGATCTCTCCATTCTCGGCGCGATGCAGGTCGCGGAGAATGGCGACCTCGCCAACTGGATGATTCCGGGCAAGATGGTGAAGGGCATGGGCGGCGCGATGGATCTCGTCGCGGGCGTCAAGCGCGTCGTCGTCGTGATGGAGCATTCCGCCAAGGACGGCCCGAAGCTCTTGCACAAATGCAACCTGCCGCTGACCGGGCAGAAGGTGGTCGATCTCGTCGTCACCGATCTCGCGGTGTTCACCATCGACAAGCACGGCTCGGGCGGCATGACGCTGATCGAGCTCGCCGACGGCGTGACGCTCGACGAGGTGAAGGCGAAGACCGAGGCTGACTACAAGGTGGCGCTGAAGGGCGCGTAAACCCGATTGTCGTTCCCGCGAAAGCGGGAACCCATCTTGCTTCGCGTTGATAAGGGCTGGGTCCCCGCCTGCGCGGGGACGGCACCAGTAAACTCGTGACCTTACGCCGTCGCGGCGGCCTGCGAGAACACCACTTCGATCAGCGTGCCGGTGTTCGGCGAGCTCTTGAGGTGGAAGCGGCCGCGATTGGCCTCGACCAGCGCCTTCGCCAGCGACAGATTGGTGCCGCTGCCGTTCGCGACTTCGTCCGTGGGCGAGGGCGTACGGAACGGCGCCATCGCCGCTGCGATCTCGTGGTCGTTCATGCCGTGCCCGGTATCGCGGATGCGCAGCGCCACTTCATCCAAATCATTGAGCGCGGTGGAAACGATCACCTGTCCGCCCGCCTTGGCGAGATGGATCGCGCAGCCGATCAGGGTGAGCGCGATCTGGCGCAGCGCCCGCGCGTCGGCCTGAATGTTCGGCAGGCCGTGCGTCAGCGACGAGCGGATGATGATGCGCTCGCGGTTGGCCTGCGGCTGCATCACGCCGACGCATTGTTCGACCAGCGCGTTGAGATCCTGTTTGGCGAATTCGAGATCGAGCCTGCCGGATTCGATCCGCGACAGGTCCAGCATGTCGTCGATGATGGAAATCACGCGCTCGCCGGAGGCGCGGATGTCCTTCATGTAGTCGGCGTAGCGCTCGACGCCGAGCGCGCCGAAGCGCTCCTCGATCATCACGTCGGCAAAGCCGATGATGGCGTTGACCGGCGTGCGCATCTCATGGCTGAGGCGGGCGAGCAGATCGGTCTTGGCGTTCGCCGCGCGTTCGTGGGCGCGCTTGTCCTGATCCGGCCGGGGCGCGGCGGGCGTCTTGTCGCGAAATACCGCGAAGTAGCGCGGGCGGTTGGGGCGCGTGCGCCCCATGGTGATCGAGAGCGCCATCGCGCCGCCGTCGGGCGCACGGCCGAGCACATCGCGGCCCTGCTCGAACAGGCCCTGCATGGCGCCGGACCTGATGCCATCGAGATAATCGAGTACCGCGCGCTGGCTTTCCGGCGCGAACAGGCCGCTCAGATTGTGGCCTTCGAGGCTGTCGCGTCCGAACAACGCCTCGGCGCTGCGGTTGCAGGCGATGATGCGGCCGTCGCCGTCGAACATCACCACGCCTTCGGCGGTCGTCTCGAGAATGGTCGCAAGCTCGTCGGCTTCGATGCGTTCGTCCACGGGTGGCGGCGGTTCGGCGACGGGAGCAGGATGGCTCGCTTGCGGGACAGAAATTTGCGGCGACAGGATCAGCGCCAGCGCGCTCTCGCCGTCCCAGTCGATGGTGTGCAGTTTGGCGTCGAGCGCCTGATGCGTGCCCATCGATACGGTCGAGACCTTGATCGGCGTGCCTTCCCCGGTCGTATCCGTGTCGGCATGAGCGGAGCCGACATAGAGCGCACCGAGGCCGCCGTCGCGGTTGAGCGCGGCGAGCGTCGGATAGCCGGTGGCGGCGAGGAAGGCGGGATTGGCGTAGAGCAGGCGGTCTGCGCGATAGACCAGCACGCCCGAAGGCAATTGATCGTAGAGCGAGGTGCTCTGCGGCGCATATGCGACGGGCTGGGTCTGCGCGGGTGGTGCTTCGATTTCGTCCTCGTCGGACACGAAAATCATGTCGTCATGCGGCTGCGCGGCGGAGCTGTCGTCGGCTTCTTCCGCGTGCATGGCATTGAGCCGCTGTTCGGTTTCGCTTTCCAGCCGCGCGGACAATTGCCGCGCCAGTTCCTGAAACGCGTTGTTCTCGCCGGGCGTCAGCGCGGGTGCCCGCGCGTCGTCATTGGCGGGACGGAATTGCACCACGTTGGGTGGCGTCGCGTGGCTTTCGGTTCCCGCCGGCTCGACAGGGGCGGTCTCGGTTGGCGGCCTGATCGTTTCCGGTGCGGCAGGTTCGGGAGCCGTAGAGGCTGGCGCAGGCGATGCACCGGACAGCGTGTCGTGGCGGCGCTGCGCAGCAGCGCGGGTGAGGCCGTCGAGATCGCGGCAGATGCCGAAGCCGCGATAGCCCGTGAAGGCGCGGTCATGGCCATGGACCGGCAGGCCGGACATCTCGACCGGCAGCCGTCCGGAAAGGCCGTCCACCGGCCATTGCAAGGGAATGTTGCTGAAGGTCTCGCGGCTCGCGACCGCCTGCGTCACGCGGTTGTCGGGATCGAGCGCCAGCGCCGCGTTGACCTCGCTCCAGAGCCTTGCGAACGCGGCGGCGGTCTGCGCGCCGATCAGATCGGTGAATTCGCCCGCGCCGAACGAGAAGCGGCCTTCGCCATCCATCGCCCAGGTGAAGCGCAAGGGATGCCGCCGCCGTTCTCCGGCGAGGCCGTCCGGCAGCGGAATCGACTCCGTCGGCGGGGCGGGTGGTTCGGAAGGGCTATCGGGCCCCGCGCGGTCATCCATGAACAACTCGTTCGGCAAAGAGGGCGCGACCGGCTCAGTCGTGGCCGGCGAGTGCATGGGGACAACGTCGCGCGCCGGAGGCGGTTCGACAACAGGGGCGGGGGCGGCGTCAACGGGTTTGTCGGGCCGCGGCCGGGCAGCCAGCCCGTGCAGAAGCACGATCAGGGCGCTGTCCGGCTCCACGCCCGCGCGGTGGACCGTGGCGGCCCCAAGCGGCGTTGAGATGGGGGAGCTGTGTTCGGGGAAATGGGCCGGCAGCACGACCTTGCTGAGTTCGGGCCATGCGTCGTCATGGGCGCAAGCAGCCGCGTTGGTGTTTTCGAGGCGTCCGTTGACGAACGCGGCAGCGGGTTCTTCGATATCCTCGATCAGTGCCAGCAGACGGTCGGCGAAGGGTTCTATCTTTCCACCCGGCTGCCCGGCGGCGATCAGGATGCCGTTCTCGCCGTCGAGCGCGATCCGCGCACAGCCGCAGGTCATCAGGCCGCCGAGAGGCGCGCCAAATCCGCGCAGCCGCTCCAGCCGCATCGCACCGGAGGGTGAAAGCCGCAAGGCCAGTTGTTTCATCAGACGGCGATACGGATCGGCAGGGCCGAACGCGCGCGCGCGCAGCGCGTCGTCGCTGGATGCTTGAAAGAAGGCGCGGCCCGCTGCGTTGGCCCAGAGCAGGTGTTCGCCATCCTCGGACCACACCCATGCGGGCGCAGCACTCAGACAGAGCGCCGAGAGCCTTTCGTGGCGGATCGCCTGCAGGGAAAACGCGGCTCTGGACAACGCTGGAAATCTCGCTCCGGAGAGAAATTCGGCCGCACGATGCGAGCCTTGCAGGCTGATTATCAATGGGAGGGCGGGTGAGTCCACCGGGGGGCGGGGAGGTCGCCTTCCAAACCGGCGATAAACGTTAACCGGGGTCGCTAAATCGTCCACGATGATGCCGCAGGCGATTGCAAAAAATGCGGGCTCGGTCACGATAGGCGTCGGATGGCTGTCACGCCGCGCTGTCATGATGCAGGAACCGCCCGGCCCTGCCATCCGTTGTTTTTACGAGGCTGGCAAAAGCCGGAACGCACAGGAGCGACGTCATGGCCGACAACAATCGTTTCGAGATTCCCCAGGAAATGCGATCGATGGCGGAAGCCAGCTTCGATCAGGCTCGCAAGGCGTTCGAAAGCTTCCTCGGGCAGGCCCACCAGACCGCCAGCACACTGACGGGAACGGGCGAGGCGGCGCGCGCCAACGCCAAGGACATCACCGCCAAGGCGATTTCGTTCGCGGAGAAAAACGTCCAGTCCTCGCTCTCCTATGCCCAGCAGCTCGTGCATGCCTCGGACCTGACCGACATCATGCGGCTGCACTCCGAATACGTGCAGGCCCAGATGAAGGCGCTCGCCGAGCAGGCCTCGGAAATGGGGCAGGCCGTTACCAAGGCGGCGATGGACAGCGCAAAGCCGCGTTAAATCAATGGCTTGGGTATAAATTGACGCATTGCAATAAAAATATTGCAATGCACAAAATTCGGCTTATATTGGTCGTGTCAGAGGCTGGTGGCCGGTTCTATACCGGGCTGCGCGTGGCCTCATTTTCCCAGGCTGAGGACATGCCGATATGAGCAACCAGAATTTCTTCAACACCACCCCGTTCCAGATTCCCGAGCAGTTCCGTGCGTTCGCCGAAAACGGCGTCAACCAGGCCCGCGACGGCTACCAGAAGCTGAAGGCTGCGGCCGAGAGCAACAACGAGGCGATCGAGGCGGTTTACGCGTCGGCCGCCAAGGGCGCGAGCGGCTTCACCGCCAAGCTGGTCGATATCGCCCAGGCCAACGTGACCTCGTCGTTCGATTTCGCCCAGTCGCTGATCGGCGTGGCTTCGCTGTCGGAAGCGGCCGAACTGGTGAACGCCCATGCGCGCAAGCAGTTCGAGGCGCTCACGGTGCAGTCGAAGGAGCTCGCCGAGCTTGGCCAGAAGGTCGCGACCGAGACCGTCGAGCCGTTCAAGGCCAGCGTCTCCAAGGTGTTCCAGAACGTCGCCTGAGCGATTTAAGACCGATTGACGGACGGCCGGGCTTGCCCGGCCGTTTTCGTGTCCGGCATCCGGCAGCGGCGGGATTTCCTCCGCCGCCCGGGCTGAAATTTGATAGAATCTCTTGTTACAGAATGGCTTGTCCGGTCTTGCCAAAGCCGGGCGCTGCCCCTAGTTTCCGCGCGTTCGCAGCCCTCGCGGCGCAACGAAGGATGCAGTTGTAGCTCAGCTGGTTAGAGCGCCGGATTGTGGATCCGGAGGTCGGTGGTTCGATCCCACCCAACTGTACCATTCCCTCAATTCTTCGAGTTCGTCCGGCGCGTTATCGCGGCCCCGCGATGATCACGGCGGCCCCGATCAAACAGATCGCCGCTCCCGTCAGGTCCCATCTGTCCGGCCGTAGTCCTTCCGCCAGCCACAACCATGCGACGGACGACAGGATGTAGACGCCGCCATAGGCCGCGAAGGTGCGACCCGCCGCCTCGCTCTCCACCAATGTCAAAAGATAGGCGAACAGGATCAGCGCCGCGATGCCGGGAATGATCAGCAGGGCGGATTTGCCGAGGCGCAGCCATGCCCAGAAGGCGAAGCATCCCGCGATCTCCATGAAGGCGGCGCCGAGATACGCAAGCGTTGTTCTCATCACCCCATCCGCCGCCGGACCAATCGGCGAATTCATTTTATCCGAGCCGGCCCCGAGACGGCGGGACCCGGCCTTCAAGCACGAATGGATTCCCGCCTCCGCAGAATGACGCGGCGAGAGCCGGATTCGATCGGAAGAACCAAACCCTCACTCACCCGCTTACGCGACAGCGGCCGTTAGACTGCTGACGGCGTCGCGTGGCGCTTCGTTATGGGTGTATTCGCGGAAATATTCGATCGCCGCAGGGCGTCCGATCAGATAGCCCTGAATCTCGTCGCAGTTCTGGTCGCGGAGGAATTTCATTTCGCCCGCGGTCTCAACGCCTTCGGCCAGTACCGGCAGGCCGAGCCCGCGTCCGAGCCCCAACACAGTGCGTACGATGGTTGCCGCCTGCTCGTTGTTGTCGACCGACTTGATGAAGGAGCCGTCGATCTTGATCTTGTCGAACGGGAAGGCGCGCAGGTTGGACAGCGACGAATAACCGGTGCCGAAATCGTCCATCGCGATGTGCACGCCGAGCGCCTTGATCTGGCGCAGCGTCAGCAGCGCGCGGTTGAGGTCGCGGACCAGCGCGGTCTCGGTGATCTCGAGTTCGAGCTGGTCCGGCGAGAGCCCGGTTTCCAGCAGGACGCCGTGGACGAGGTGCGCGAAGTTCGGATCGTAGATCTGCAGCGTCGAGACGTTGACCGCGATGGTCAGTGGCTGCGGCCATGACGCTGCTTCGCGGCAGGCGGCGCGCAGCACCCACTCGCCGATGCCGAGAATGGCGCCTGCTTCCTCCGCGATCGGAATGAACACCATCGGCGAAATGTCGCCGCGCATGGGGTGCTTCCAGCGCAGCAGTGCCTCGAAGCCGGTGACGGTGTCGGTTTTGATGTCGTGCTGGGGCTGATAGACCAGCCGTAATTCGTCGCGGTTCACCGCATGGCGCAGATCGTGCTCGATCATTCGCCGCTCGCGAACCTCGGCGCCCATCTGCGCCTCGAAGAAGCGATAGGTGTTGCGGCCCTCGGTCTTGGCGCGATACAGCGCGGTGTCGGCATGGCTGAGAAGCGTCTCGCGGTCGTCCGCGTCGTCCGGGTAGAGCGCGATGCCGATGCTGCTGGAAATGTTGTCGGTCTCCGGCGTGTCGCCTTTGACGCGCAGCGCGGCGAAGACGTTTTCGGCAAAGTCGCGTGCGTCGTCGGCGCTGGAAATGTTCGGCAGCAGGATAGCGAATTCGTCGCCGCCGAGGCGCGACATGATCTGGCCGTTGCCGAGCAGGACGCCGATGCGATTGGCGATTGTCTGCAGCACCTTGTCGCCAGCGGCGTGACCGAACAGATCGTTGACTTCCTTGAAGTGGTCGAGATCGAGGCAGAGCACGCCGAGCTTCCTGTCTTTCGGAAGCGCCGCGACTGCCTGGTCGATGGCCGTGTTGAACGAGGTGCGATTAAGCAACGAGGTCAGCGCATCGTGATGGGCGAGATATTGGATATGCTGTTCGTTTTTCTTGCGCGAACGCAGGTCGCGCATGGCGATGACGTGATGGGGACGGCCCGCATAGTCGATCGGCCGCAGGATCACTTCCACCGGGAGCGTCGATCCGTCGTGGTGGCGCAAGAGAACTTCCATCGACTGGTTCGTCGATGTCAGCAGGCGTTCGCGCGCGGTGTCGTCCGGAAGGCAGAGATCGAGCGTGTTGCCCGTCAAGGCGGTCGAGGGCAGGCCGATCAGTTGAGCGAAGCTATCGTTGACGGTGACGATGGTGTCGCCGTCGCAAACCAGAAGACCCTCCACGGCTGCGTTGGCGAGGCCGCGCATCCGGTCCGTCTCGAGTTCGGCGCGGCGCCTGTCGCGGACGTCGAGTGCGACCGCTCCGAGTGAGAGCAGAATGATCATCAGGCTCGCGGCGCAGACGAGGATGGCGAGCAAAGCCGGGGGCAGGGCCGTGTCCGGCACATGCATGGCCGGATCGGGAATGATCGCGACTGCGGCCATGCCGGTGAAATGATGGCTGCAGATCGCAAGCGTCAGCAACACCGCACCGGCGGCCTTCCACTTTTCGGATGAACTGTGCAGGCCGACCGGCAGAGCGATCGCGCCGAGCGCGGCGCCGAGCGCAATGGACCATGCGACCAACGCGTAATCCCACAGGATGATGCCCGAGATCTCGAACGCGGCCATGCCGGTGTAATGCATCGCCGCGATGCCGCCCGCGACGATGGCGCCGCCCAAAGGGGGGCTTATCCGCGAACCGGGGATCATCGCGACCGTCAAGCCGCCGCCGGTCAGCAGAATGGCCGCCAGCAGCGACATCGCGGTGAGGGTGATGTTGTAGCCGCTCGGAATGCCGGGCGAGAATGCGAGCATCGCGATGAAATGCGTCGCCCAGATGCCGAAGCCGATGGAAACGGCGGACACCGCAAGCCAGATATGGCGCATCTGGCCATCCACGGTGCGGGCATGATGCAGCAGGCGGAAAGCGGCGAAGGAGGACAGCGCGCAGACAATGGCCGCGAGGGCGACCAGCCGCAGATCGTGAGCGGTTACGATGCAATTATATATCTTGAACATGAGAACCGGATTCAGCAGTGGGAATACGCAATTGCATGCACCCTAGGAGGAGGTTTCGTAAGAAGTTGTAAACGCGCTCCGCGCGGCATCACCGACGGTTCGTTAAGTTTACCGATGTGTTGCGGGATTGGTTCAAATGCGGCGCGACACCCCTCCGACAAAGGTGTCTGAAAGGCACCTGTGCGATCTCGGCATGACGTGGCAGGCCGTAGATATTTCCCTCAAGTGGACCGCTCCCTTAAGGTCACGGCGCCATCCCATGGGAATGGGAAGAATGCGGTTGGTTGTCCAGATTATTGGCCGACCGCTCTGCGGACCCCGTGCCAGACGTTGTCCTTCAACGCGATCAGTGGCGGCGGCGGCAATGTCACCGGCGGTTCTATTTGCCTGACGCCATCGACGACCAAAGTGGCGACGTCGATTTCACCGTCCGTGTAGTAAGGGTCGCCTTCGCCATTTCGGCCGAACAGGGTCGGGCCGGTACCGGAAATTTGGAAAAAATTCCGGGCCATGCCCGCCTCGCGTAAATCGTGCATCAGCAAGTCGCGTTCGGCGTCGATGTCAGGGGCGATATGATGCGTGACCTGTCCGGTGTCATGGCTCAAGCCGACACCGCGATCGAAGGTCACGGAGCCGAGCCAGACGGGACGGCCATCCTCTCCGTGCGACAAGACCTGCCAGAAGCGGACGTGATGACGCCGGTCCGCGCTTCTGCCCGCGGGCTTCTCGAAGGCGAGCTGTTCCTTTTGTCCCTCGTAGTAGAGCGGGCTGACGGGCGCGTCGTGATAGGGCCTGTCCAGCAGGACGCTGCCGATGATCTTGATGCTCGTGCGCAATGTGATGGGATCGGCCGGAAACCAGCCCGCCGCGTGCATGGCGCGCAGCACGTCTTCCTGGCTGCCGACGAGACCGACATTGAGCGCGTCGCCGGGGATGCCGCTCGCGGTGCGCGTCACCATCGGCAAGGAGGCGAGGCCGGGCTCATGCTCGTGATGGCGCCACAGGGTGGGCAGCAGAACATAGGCCAGCGTCAGGTAGACGAGGAGCAAGCCTGCTCCGATGATCCAGTATCGCCGCCGATGTCCAATCTGTTTCATGTGTGACCGCCGTTAAAGTATCCGAGCTATCTGTCCGCGCGGCTCACGACATCCATCAGTTCGGCAATTTTCTTTCGCTGATCGGCCTTGTCGCCGGAGCGGATCGCATGTTCCACACAATGAGCCACATGGTCGCGCAGGATCTCCTCCTCGACGCGGCGCAAGGCGGCGCGTGCGGCGGCGATCTGCGTCACCACGTCGATGCAATAGCGGTCGGCCTCGATCATGTCGCCGAGGCCTCGGACCTGACCTTCGATGCGTTTCAGCCGTTTGCGGCAGGATGACTTGATCTCGTCTCTCATATCGCTCATATACCCCATACGGGTATACAGATCAAGGCGGATGCGATGGATCACGACGCGAAGGGGACATCAGGCTGCTGCGTCTCTCATGGCGCGAAACCGTCCGAACCAGCCACGCATTCGCATGAGGCGCATGGCGACTGCTGTCATCATGCCGGTGGAAGCACGGAGGCGGCGCCGGTCGCGATCGATCCGGTCTGCGGCATGAAGGTCGATCCCGAAGCGCCGAAGGGCGGACGCTTCTCCTACAAGGGCACCGAATATGTCTTCTGTTCGCAGCGCTGCCACGATCGTTTCAAGGCGGAGCCGGAAAAATTCCTTGCGCCAAAACAACCTGAGCCCGAGGCCGCACCCGGCACGATCTATACCTGCCCGATGCATCCCGAGGTGCGGCAGGTCGGCCCCGGTTCTTGCCCGAAATGCGGCATGGCGCTGGAGCCCGAGACCGTTTCGCTTGACGACACGCCCGATCCCGAACTGATCGACATGCGCCGCCGCTTCTGGATCGCGCTGGTGCTGACGCTGCCGGTGTTCGTGATCGAGATGGGCGGGCATCTGTCCGGGCAGCATCCGATGCCGCCGCATGTGGCGAACTGGCTGTCGCTTGCGCTTGCGACCGTGGTGGTGCTGTGGGCGGGCGCGCCGTTCTTCGTGCGCGGCTGGCGCTCGGTCGCGACATGGAATCTCAACATGTTCACGCTGATCGCGATGGGCACCGGCATCGCCTATCTCTACAGCGTCGTCGCGGTGCTCGCGCCGCAGGCATTCCCGGACCCCTTCCGCGACATGCATGGCGGCGTCGCGGTGTATTTCGAATCCGCGATGGTGATCGTGACGCTGGTGCTGCTCGGGCAGGTGCTCGAGTTGCGCGCGCGCGAGAAAACATCGGGCGCGATCCGCGCGCTGCTGTCGCTCGCGCCGAAGATGGCGCGCCGTATCAAGGGCGGAACCGAGGAAGATATCGCGCTCGATGCCGTCGCGGTTGGCGATCTGTTGCGGGTGCGTCCCGGTGAAACCGTGCCGGTGGATGGCACCGTGAAGGAAGGCCGTTCGGCCGTCGACGAATCGATGGTCACCGGCGAGTCGATGCCCGTGGCCAAGAGCGAGGGCGCGCAACTGATCGGCGGCACGCTGAACCAGAGCGGCGGGCTCGTGATGGTGGCCGACAAGGTCGGGCGCGACACCGTGCTGTCGCGCATCGTCGATCTCGTCGCCAAAGCGCAGCGCTCGCGCGCGCCGGTGCAGCGGCTGGCGGATCATGTCGCGGGCTGGTTCGTGCCGGTGGTGGTCGCGGCGGCGGTGATCGCGTTTATCGCGTGGGCGGTGTTCGGTCCCGAGCCGCGTTATTCCTTCGCGCTGCTGGCCGCCGTGACGGTGCTGATCATCGCGTGCCCGTGCGCGCTCGGCCTTGCGACGCCGATGTCGATCATGGTCGGCATCGGGCGCGGTGCGCGTTCCGGCATTCTGGTGCGCGACGCCGACGCGCTGGAGCGCATGGAGAAGATCGACACGTTCGTGATCGACAAGACCGGCACCCTGACGCAGGGCAAGCCCGACATCGTCGGCATCGAGACCGTGAACAATTTCAGCCAGAACGAATTGCTGCGCCTTGCGGCCAGCGTCGAGCAGGCGAGCGAGCATCCGCTGGCGGCGGCCATCGTCGCGGCGGCGGAGCGGCGGCAGCTCGTGCGCGGCAAGGTCGAGGATTTCGATTCACCGTCCGGCAAGGGCGCCAGCGGCCGCGTCGAAGGCAAAACCATCGCGCTCGGCAACGCCGCGTTGATGCGCGATCTCAACATCGACACCACGGCGCTCGATGACGCCGCGCAAAAGCAGCGCGCGCAGGGCGCGACCGCGATCTATGCTGTTGTCGATGGCGTCGCGCGCGGCATCATCGCCATCGCCGATCCGGTCAAGGACAGTGCGTGGCCCGCGCTTGAGCGGCTGCGCGCGGCCAAGCTGCACATCGTCATGTTGACGGGCGACAACATCGCAACCGCGCGTGCGGTGGCCGCCCAACTCGGCATCACCGAGGTCGAGGCCGACGTGTTGCCCGAGCACAAGAGCGAAGCGGTGCAGAAACTGCAAAAGCAGGGCCGTCGCGTCGCGATGGTCGGTGACGGTGTCAACGACGCACCGGCGCTCGCGGCCGCGGATGTCGGCATCGCGATGGGTGGCGGCACCGATGCGGCGATCGAGAGCGCGGGCATCACGCTGTTGCGCGGCGATCTGATGGGCCTCGTGCAGGCGCGCGAACTGTCGGTCGCGACCATGCGCAACATTCGCCAGAACCTCGCGTTCGCGTTTCTCTACAACGCGGCGGGCGTGCCGATTGCGGCAGGCGTGTTGTATCCGGCGTTCGGGCTGTTGCTGTCGCCCGCGGTTGGTGCGGCGGCGATGGCGCTGTCGTCGGTCAGCGTGATCGGCAACGCCCTGCGGCTGGCGCGGTTGAAGCTTTCGGCGTGATGACGTTCACGCCATGGTGAAGACAAGCTGCGCTTGAAACGAAAAGTCCGAAGCGAACTTGGCTTAAACGGAATCATCTACTTGTCATGCCCGGCTTTATGCCGGGCATCCACGTCCTAAGAATCTCAATTTTAGCGAAGAAAGACGTAGTTTAGCGAAGAAAGACGTGGATGGCCGGGACGTAAGGGCGTTCACGCCCGTCTTCGACGGGCTGGTATATTCTGTCGAAATGGGAAATGCCCTGAAACGAAAAAAGCCGGGCAAGAAGCCCGGCCTGTTAGTCGACAGCCTTGAGAGGCCGATACGATCGTCCTTCCTTCTGTTTTCACATTAGGAAAGATTCCGATGCAGGGGCCCGCAGGAGGAGGGGACAGGATGCAAACCGGTGCATCGGATGAAAAGAGTATCGTATCGAACGGCGATGTATCGCAACAGCAGGTTTGGAATGTCAGTCATGCGCAAGATGCGTGCGACATTCTTGCTCACGGCATTTTGCATGCATCACTGCCTATGACGGCCAGCGCTGCGCCTTGCTGACGATGAAATCGCGGAACACCTGCACGCGCGCCACCGACTTCAATTCTTCCGGATAAACAAAATACGCATCAAGTTGAATCGAATCGTCTTCGCCGAAGAGTTGCAGCAGGCGATTGGATTCGTCGATCAGGTAGTCCGGCAGCGCGGCGATGCCGACGCCGTGCTGGCAGGCCCGGACGAGGCCGAGCACGTTGTTGACCTTGAAGAACGGCTCGCGCGGACCGGCGCCGTTACGGCCGGCCTCGATCAGCCAGTTCCGGTTCTGCAGATGCGGCGGCACGTTCTGCGCGTTGAGCACGATCAACCTGTGATTGTCGAGGTCCTCCAGCGTGCGCGGCGTGCCGAACTTCTTGGCGTAGTCCGGCGAGCAGTAGGCGTGGAAGCCGATCGAGAACAGCTTTCGCTGGATCAGGTCCGGCTGCGTCGGCTTGCGGGTGCGCAGGGCGACGTCGGCCTCGCGCATCGACAGGTCGAGTTCCTCGTCGGTCAGCGTCAACGCCAGCCGGATTTCCGGGTAGAGCGAGGTGAATTCGGTCAGCCGCGGAATCAGCCAGTTGATGCCGAGGCCCGGCGAGGTCGTTACCTTCA
>Ga0153956_1001148_pt1 | contig 24789 bp, 18 predicted proteins | sample TSFL040MetaG_FD_104704 | JGI IMG/M metagenome (GOLD analysis project Ga0153956, IMG submission 104704) | Attine ant fungus gardens microbial communities from Florida, USA - TSFL040 MetaG | ecosystem: Host-associated > Fungi > Mycelium > Unclassified | place: USA: Florida, Wekiwa Springs... | reverse complement strand
GCGAACGGACTCAAGATCATCGACGACGGCGTGATCCTGAAATCGCAAGCCAATCTCGTGGCTTCGCTTTCCGCGCCGTGGGGCAAGCAGGAGCTTGCCGCCGCGCGCGCGCTGCTCGACCGCATCGCCGCCGAGCGCGTGGCGCGCACGACGCGCGAAGTACGCTCGCGCTTCCGCGAGGCCGATGCCGAACTCGTCGCCGAGGCCAAAGGCCGCTTCGGCGCGATCGCGCCGCTCGGCGGGCCGACCTCGTCGGGAATGGTGACGCTGCTGTGCCCGCCCGATACGGTGCATGAACTGGCGATTTTTCTGCGCGAAAAAGGCGCCGAGACGGTGATGGTCGCCGCACCCGAATACATCTTCGCGCGCGAAAATCCGCTCTACGAGGCGCTGATCTCGAAGATCGGGTAATGCCCGCTTTCGTCATGGCCGGGCTTGTCCCGGGCATGACAACGGAGAGCTAGGCGTTCCGGAATACGATCATTCGCGCCAGCGTGAAATTCACCACGAAGCCGACGCCGATGCCCATGAGCTTGGCGAGCGGCAGCGGCACGTATTTCGCCGCGATCACGAGCGTCGCGGTATGGGCGACGAAGCCCGCGACCTGGCTCGCCGCGAACAGAAGGTAGGCGCGAAAGCCAAGCTCCGTGTGGTGCTTTTTGAACGTGAACAGCGAATTCAGGACATAGGAGCAGGTGACAGCGATGACGAAGGACATCGTATTGGAGATGACGAGCGTCCAGTCGGGGCTGAGCGCCGGCGCGAAAACGCCGAGGATCGCCACCATCGCGAAAAACACGGCGGCGTCGACGCCGGCATTGGCGAGGCCCACCAGCCCGAACCGGAACATCTGAAAGGCAAGCTCGCGCACGCTCGATCTCCCCACGCTTCGGCCCGGTCCATAGCACGGCTTTCACCATCGCCAAGGGAGCGTGGTGACGCGACCCGGCACCTGCGCTAGACAGGCGGGGAGGAAAACCCCATGGCGGCACGAGCGAAAACGATCGGCAACGGCGCGGGCGCGCAGCGGCGCGCGCGGGGGCTTTCGGTCATCGTTCCGCTCTACAACGAGGCGGACGGGCTCCCCGCCCTGCACGGGCGGCTGGTGCGGTTTTCCGAGCGCCTCAAGGCCGAGCGCGGACTCGCCTCGGAAATCGTCTATGTCGACGACGGCAGCCGGGATGCGACGCTCGCGGCGGCGCGCGCGCTGCCCGGCGGCACCGATTTCCAGATCGTCTCCTTCTCGCGCAATTTCGGCAAGGAAGCCGCCCTCCTCGCGGGCCTCGATCACGCCCGCTACGACGCGCTGCTGTTCATGGACGGCGACGGGCAGCACCCGCCGGAGCTTGCGGACGAACTGGTGAAATACTGGCTCGACGAGCATTACGACGTCGTCTTCACCGCGAAGGCGAACCGCGCGGGAGAATCCTTCCTGCGGCGCACGGCGGTGCACTGGTTCTACCGGATCCTGAACTGGGGATCGCGCCTGCAGATTCCCGAAGACGCCGGCGATTTCCGCCTGCTCTCGCCGCGCGCGGCGGACGCCCTGCGGCGGCTTCCCGAGCGCAACCGCTTCTTCAAGGGGCTTTCGAGCTGGATCGGCTTCCGGCAGAAGCGCGTGCCCTACGAGCCCGCGCCGCGCGCGCATGGCGCGTCGAGCTGGAACTATCGCGCGCTGCTCGGACTTTCGATCGAGGGGCTGACCGGGTTTTCGACCGCGCCGCTGCGCTTCGCGAGCCTGTTCGGCATCATCATCTCGGCGACCGCGTTCCTGTACGGCCTGTGGATCGTGGTCGAGACTTTCATCCACGGCAAGGACGTGCCGGGCTATCCGTCGCTGATGGTGAGCGTGATGGTGATCGGCGGCGTGCAGCTCCTGATGATCGGGATCGTCGGCGAATATATCGCGAAGATCATGTCGGAGCTGCGCGGGCGGCCGGTCTATTTCGTCGCGGAGCACGAAGTGCACGGCGCCTCCGAAAGCGGCACGGCCGAAAAGAAGGATCCGCGCGAGGCGGCCGAATGAGGCGCATCGTCCTTTGCGCCGACGATTATGCTCTTTCCCCCGGCGTCTCGGCGGGAATCCGCGAGCTGCTCGCGGCGGGCCGCATCAACGCCACTTCCGTGATGACGATCTTTCCGGAATTCGAGGCGGAGGCGAAATCGCTCGCGGCGCTGAAAACGCCGATTCCGTTCCAGGCCGGACTGCATGCGACCCTGACCGGCGGCTTCACGCCGCTCGTCGCAACACCGATTGCGTCACCGGAGGGAAAGCTGCCGATGTCGCGCGAGACATGGCCGCCGATGGGCTATTTCCGCATCGACCCCGCGAAGGTGAAGGCGGAAGTGCGGGCGCAGATCGCCGCCTTCCGGCGCGCCTTCGGCAAGACGCCCGATTACGTCGACGGACATCAGCACGTGCAGTTGATGCCGGGCGTGAGCGGAGCGTTTCTCGAAGCGGTCCGGGAATCCGCGCCGGACGCATGGGTGCGCCAATGCGCGCCGGCGCGCTGGAGCGACGAATTCTTCAACGCGAAGAGCCGCTTTCTCGGCGCGCTGAGCCTTCCCTTCCGCGGCAAGGCAAGGCGGCGCGGGCTCGCGTTCAATCCCGCGTTTTCCGGCGCCTACGACTACGACCGGCCGGGCGAATTCGGCCCCTTGTTCGCGCGTTTCATCGAGGACATGCCCGAAGGCGGCGTCGTCATGTGCCACCCCGGCCATACCGACGAAATCCTCCCGGCGCGCGATCCCCTCACCGATCAGCGCGAAAGGGAATTCGCGTTCCTGATGGGCGACGAGATGCCGCGCATCCTTGCGCGCGCGGGGGCGGCGCTCGCCTGACCGGCCGCGCGAAAAGCCGCAAAATTAAAAAATTAAATGTGGGCGGAGCGGAATTCTTGCGCTAGCAAGAGGCCGGGGATGGCCTGCAAACAAAGATCGAAATTAGGCGCATGAATACTGAAACGGCGGCAACCCGCCCGCTTCCCGCTCCGCATCGTTCCGGTTCCGTCCATCTCTCCATCGCCTCGATGTGCGCGCTTGCCGCCGTCGTCGGCATCGTGACCGGCTTCGGCGCGCTGATTTTCCGGCTGATGATCAGCTTCGTGCATAACCTGCTGTTCCTGCACACGATCTCCTTCGATTACGATTCCAGCCTGTTCACCGGGCCGCATCCGTGGGGCGCGTGGGTGATCGCCGTGCCGGTGATCGGGGCGATCGTCATCACGTTTATCGTCGCGAATTTCGCGCCCGAGGCGAAGGGCCACGGCGTGCCCGAAGTCATGGATGCGATCTACTACAAGGGCGGCGTGATCCGTCCGGTGGTGGCCGTCGCGAAATCCATCGCCTCCGCCGTCGCCATCGGCAGCGGCGCATCCGTCGGCCGCGAGGGGCCGATCATCCAGATCGGCTCGGCGCTCGGCTCCACCTTCGGACAGATCATCAGGCTGACGGCGGGACAGCGCATCACGCTCGTCGCCGCCGGCGCGGGCGCGGGCATCGCCGCGACCTTCAACACGCCGATCGGCGGCGTGATGTTCGTGACCGAACTCATGCTGCCGGAAGTCAGCGTCAACACCTTCCTGCCGGTCGCGACGGCAACGGGGATCGCGACCTTCATCGGCCGCCTCTTCTTCGGCCCGCAACCCGCCTTCTCCGTACCCGTCCTCACGCCGCTGCCGAACGAACTCGCGGCCGGCGCCTTCACGCTCCTGCTCTATGTCGCGCTCGGCGCGCTGATGGGCGTCGCCGCGGCCCTCTTCGTGCGCGTGCTGCACTGGCTGGAAGACGGCTTCGACAGGATTCCGGGGCGCTATTTCCGGCACATGCTCGGCATGTCGCTGGTCGGCGTCCTGATCTGGCTGTTGCAGCGGAATTTCGGGCACTACTACGTCGAGGGCGTCGGCTACGCCACGATCCAGGCGATCCTCAGCAACCAGCTCGCCGGCTTCGAACTGCTCGGATTGCTTTTCGCCTGCAAGGTCATGGCGACCTCCATCAGCCTCGGCTCCGGCTCGTCCGGCGGCGTGTTCTCGCCCTCCCTGTTCATGGGCGCGACGCTCGGCGCGTCGTTCGCGGGCTTCCTCGAGCATTTCGCGCATGTTTCCGTCAGCATGCCCGCCTTCGCCATGGTCGGCATGGGCGCGATGGTCGGCGGCGGCACGGGCGCCGCGCTGACCGCGATCACCATGATCTTCGAGATGACGCGCGACTACGAGATCGTGCTGCCGATGATCCTCGCGGTCGGCGCGAGCCTCGCCACGCGCCGCCTGCTCTCGCGCGACAACATCTACACGGCGAAGCTCACGCGCCGCGGCCGCGCGGTGCCGCGCGGATTGCACGCCAACATATTCCTCGTGCAGAAGGCCGCCGACGTGATGGAAACAGATCTTTCCATCGTATCCGCCGACACGCCGCTCGATACCTTCCTGTTCCGGACGGAGCACAAGAGCAGGATGCGCCATGTCGTCGTGACCCGGCAGAACCGCATCGTCGGCGTGCTGCGGATCAATACCGGCCTGCGGCAGCAGCTCGCGAAATCGAACGCCAGCGTCACGCTCGGCGACGTCGCGCAACGAAATTACAGCATCGTGCGCGAGCAGGACGCCGTCTTCGACGTCATCCGCCGCATGTCGCGCCGGGATTCGGCGATGGCGCTCGTGATCTCGCCCGACGCGGGACGCCGCCCGCCGCGCGCCGGGCATGTCCGCGGCGTCATCACGAAAGAGCACGTCGCAGATTCGGTGGCGAAGACCGTACAGATCTATCCGAATTAGGCCGTTTCACCGGGCGATTGGTTGCAAATGATGCGACAACAAAAAGAGCTTTCTCGCATCATCGGCGACACGCTTCCGGTTTCCGCACGGTTCGCCCTGATCGCTCTTTTGGCCGCGCTCTATCTCTTCAATGCATTCGAGCTGCGGCTGTGGCTCGAATCGGAAATTCCGACCGGTCCCGATCAGCAATGTTATTTTCGGCAGGCTCAGCTTTTCCACGAAAAAGGTCTGATCGGCGGCCTCGACACCGAATCCGATTTCGACGGCACTCGCTACCTGATCGCCAAGGCGAAGGCCGCGAACCCGGCCGGAAATCCGGACCCCGAATGGGAAAACGCGATCACGCCCGAGTGTCATCGCTACAAGCGGGTCACCGACAAGGTCATCTCGCAATATCCGCCGGGTACCGGCTTCCTGCTCGCTCTGTTTCCGGAAGGAAAGCAGGTGCGAATGCTCTATCTCGTCATCGAGACGATCATTTTCGGCTGGTTCGCTTATCTGCTCTGGTTCGCGCCCAATAGCGGGGCGGCGCTTCTCTTGGGAGCTTTTGGCTGCTTCGCGGTGATTCAGTTGAATTACGAGGGCTATATGAGCTTTTCCCTCGCGCCTTCGATGCTCGCCTGCATGCTGATGGCCTATTGCACGGTGCAATTTCTCGCCTGCGAGGATGCCAGAAGGCGGGCGCTTTTTGCGGCGATCTGCGGCGCGCTCCTCGGTCTTTCCGTCAGCCTACGCACCGCGAATATCCTGCTCGCGGGCGGCTACATGCTCGTTTTCGCGGATATGTGCTTGCGAAAACGCCAGTGGAAGATGTTTCCCGCCGCGCTCGCCTTTGGAGCGGCGTTGCTCGTCGCCCTCGTTCCGAGCCTTGCCGCCAATGCGATCAATGCCGGCAGTCCTTTCGCGACCACATATGGCGGCGGAGACGCCGCGCAACCCGTCCTTACATGGAAGCAGATATCCGATGCGATCGATTATCATTTCTTCGGCGAGGGCATCGGCTATGTGTTCGATGCGGGAATGGCGACCACTGTCGTGTTCGAGATCGGGCGCAGATTGCTGCGCTTGAAAACCGTTCCCTATCTCAGCTTCATCAATACAGCGACCTGGACGATCGCGGCCGCTTATTACCTCACGCACAGCATCCTGAATTCGTATTATCTCATCCCGACGGCGCTGTTCAGCATGTCCCTGATCGTTTTCGGGCTGTGCGCTGGAATGCAGTCTCCATCTCGCAGGACAGCGGATGAGAGCTTCGGCCGCCTCGCGGCTGCCTGCGCCGTCTCCGTTCTTGGCATTTTGACCATCGCCGCGTGGGGGCTGACGCTCGGCGACGGGCCGAAACCCGGCGAGCCGCTGCCTGCGCTGGAGAAAAACGCCATCGTGTGGGCGGACCCGTCCGGCGGACTGTTCAGCTACTATTTGAAGCAGTCCACCGCACTCCTGGATCGCGTTTCACCGGCGTTGCAGACCCGCATCATGACGGCCGTCGCGCAAGACGGGCGGCCGCAGTACCTCATTGCAGACTGCGATCTCATGAAGGCACTGATCGCGCGGACGGCAGGGGCGGTGCGCGCCGGCAACATGTTCGGCTACGAGGCTTACCGGCTGGAGCCGCATACCGTCGCGATCCGCTAGCCTGTCGCCAGCCGAAACACGCCGTCGGGCTGCGCCTTCGCCTGAAGCCGCTCCTTGTGGAAGGGCTGCAGCGTCGAACGATGGCCGATGGAAACGACGGTGGCGTCCGGCAGGCGCTCCTTCAGCAGCCTGTAGAGCGCGGCCTCGCCCTCCTCATCGACGGCGGAGGTCGCCTCGTCGAGAAACAGGATGTCCGGTTTCGAGAGCAGGGCGCGCGCGAACGAGACGCGCTGCTGCTCGCCGAGCGAAAGCACATGCGGCCAGCTCGTCTCTTCCGCGAGCCTGCCGGAGAGCCTCGAAAGCCCGACCGCGGCGAGCGCCGCATCGAATTCCGCGGGATCGAACCCTTCGGGCTTTTCCGGATAGGCCAGCGCTTCCGCGAGCGTGCCGAACGGCAAGTAAGGCTTCTGCGGCAGCACCAGGAGTTTCGCGCCCTCCTTCACGCCGATACGGCCCTTGCCGAACGGCCAGATGCCGGCGATGGCGCGAAAGAGCGTGGATTTCCCCGAGCCCGTCGCGCCCGTGAGCAGGGCCGAGCCGCCTGCCGGAATCGCAAGATGCCGGGCGGTCAGGACCGGCTTTCCGTCCGGCAGGCGAAGCTGCGTTTCGTCCACCGTCACGGCTGCATCCGAAGCGGCGGCGAACTTCAGGTCCGAATTCGCCTGCAGGAGATCGGCGCCGCCGATGGCGTTCTCGAAGCCGGCGAGACGCTGCACCACCGCGCGATATTCGGCGAGCGTGGTATAGGCCGTGACGAAGAAGCTGAACGCCGTCTGCACGCTGTTGAAGGCCGACGCGGTCTGGAACAGGATGCCGAGCTGGATCTTCCCCGCGAAATAGGCGGGGCTCACCACGATATAGGGAAACACCACCGAAATCTGGCTGTAGCCCGCGGTGAACCAGGTGAGCTGCTTCTGCTTGCGGATGAGCCGCATGAAATAATCGACGAACAGCGCGAAACGCTGATTGAGCCGCGCGCGCTCCGCGGGCTCTCCCTTGAGAAGCGCGATCTGCTCGCCGTTCTCGCGGACACGGACGAGATGATAACGGAAATCGGCTTCGTAGCGCTGCATGCCGAAATTCAACGCCGCGAGCGCATTGCCGATCAGATGCGTAATCAGCGTGCCGAGCGCGGCATAGATGAGCGCCGCCCAGACGAGATAGCCGGGGATCGCGAGTTCGTAGCCGAACACGGCGAGCGGCGCCTGGTTCGACAGCATCCAAAGGATCAGCGCGAAGGACGCGATCGTCACCACCGCGTTCAAAAGGCCGATCGAAAGTTCGAGCGTGCGCGCGGTGAACAGCTCCAGGTCTTCCGCGATACGCTGATCGGGATTGTCGGCGGGATCGCCCACGGTCCGCATCCGGTAATGCGTGCCCTCGCGCAGCCAGCGCGTGAGGTATTTGTCGGTCATCCAGGTGCGCCAGCGAATGCGCAGCCATTGCCGCAGATAAAGCTGATAGACGGCGGCGATGATGAACAGCGCCGCGAGCCCGCAGAAATAGAACAGCTCGTGCCAGAACGTCGCGAGATCCTTGTTCTGCACGGCGTTGTAAAAGCGCGCGTTCCACTCGTTGAACTGCACGTTGAGATAGACGGAGGCGAGTTCGAGAAAAATCACCACGGCGAGCAGCGCGCGCCCGGCCCAGCGGTCCTCCCCCATGAAATAGGGAAAGGCGAGCCGGCGGACTTCGGCGAGAAAGACAAAAATCGAGCGCAAGAGAAGCTCCTGAAATGATGCAAGGAATCGGCTGGGAACTTAGCCGATCGCAACGGGACCGGCCCTGACAAGTTGTCGCTCGCAATGGGCCAAAAATGCGAAGGACGCGGCTTTCGCCGCGTCCTCAACATGAAATGTTGGTAAGAATCAGCGCATCAGGTTCGCGCGCATGCGCTTCAACACGAAGAGCGCAAGCAGGCCGGTCAGGATATCGAGCGCGGCCACGCTCAGGAACACCGGGACCCAGCTTCCGGCCTTGTCGTGCATGAACGCCGCCGTCGGCCCGCCAAGCACCGAGCCCACGCCCTGCGCCATGTAGAGCAGGCCGTAGTTCGCGGTCGCGTTCTTGGTGCCGAAGGTGTCGGTCAACGTCGACGGGAACAGCGAGAAGATTTCGCCCCAGCCGAAGAACACGACGCCCGACAGGATCACGAACATCAAGGGATCGGTCCGGTAGTGGAGGAAGAGCGCGATGGCGATGCCTTCGAGAATGAAGGCGAGGCCCATCGTGTTCTCGCGGCCGATATTATCGGATACCCAGCCGAAGAACGGCCGCGTCAGCCCGTTGGTGATGCGATCGACGGTGAGCGCGAGCGGCAAGGCCGCCGTGCCGAAGACCAGCATGTCCGCGACGCCGAAATCGCGCGCGAAGGGCGCGAAGTTCGCCACCACGACGAGGCCGCTCGTCGACATCAGGCTCATCATGAAGAACATGAGCCAGAAGACCGGCGTCTTCACCATTTCCATCGGCTCGTAGTTGCGCTTGCTGGTCACGATGTGCGGCGCCGGCAAGTTGTCGCTCGCCGCCGGAGAGCGCATGGGAAGCGCGGCAAGAATGCCGACAATCGCGAAGACAATGCCGAAGACCACAAGCGTGTGCTGGTGCGTCGAGACTTTCAGCATGTTGTAGATCGGATAGTTGGTGAGGATGGCGCCGAAGCCGTAGCCCGCGGCGGCAAGCCCCGCGGCAAGGCCGCGCTTGTCGGGGAACCAGCGCACCATCTGCCCGATCACGCCGATATAGACGATGCCGGTGCCGATGCCGCAAAGCCCGCCATAGGTGAGATAGAGGCCCGTGAGGCTTGTCGCCTGCGAGGCGGCGATCCAGCCGAGGCCCGAAAGCAAGCCGCCGGCCGCGACCAGCAACCGCGGACCGAATTTATCGACGAGCCAGCCCTGCACGGGCGAGCACCACGTCTGCAGCACGATCAGGATCGTCAGCGTCCACTGGACCACCGGCAAACTGACGGAGAGCTGGTCCTGAAACGGTTTCGTGAAAAGCGTCCAAACATATTGCGGACTGGAAATCGCCATCATGGCGATCAGGCCGAGAATAAGCTGTACCCAGCGCGTGCTGCCGGCAGCAGCGCTCGCGGTCGTATGTGAAGTCGATGCCATTATTTTCCCCCTGCTCGATCATGTGGCAGACGCTACCCAAAGCAAAACCAGGGCCAGCGTTTTCTTGGCGAGCAAGGAAGCTTAATCCTGTTTAATTCCGCGCCAAGCGCATAATTTTTCATCGCTGCGCTGCATGAATGTGCAAAAAAATTTTTGCGGCGCGAAAAATTTTCAGGCAAGCAGAGCGCGCACCGCATCGAACAAAAGTTTCGCCGCAGCCGCGGCCAGCAGCAAATAACACCAGAAATACAAACGGTTCTGCTCCAGCCGGCGATGCAGATAGATGCCGAGCCAGACGCCGAAGGGCGCGGCGGGCGCAAGCGCGAGCGCCGCGATCCAGGTCGACGGCTTCGCATATGCGAGCATGCCGTAAGGAACGAGCTTGATGAGATTGCCGAGCAGAAAAATAATGAGATTCGTGCCGGTATAGACCGACTTGTTAAGCCCGCGATTCAACAGATACATGTTCACCGGCGGGCCGCCGGCATGCGCGACGAAGGTGGTGAAGCCCGACGCCACGCCGGCGAGCACGGCGAGCCATGGCGTGGACGGCATGCGGGAAGTTTTCGCGCTTCGCCCGAACATGAACCAGTAGGCCGTGAACAGAAGCGTGACGGCTCCGATGCACGCCGCCACGAGATGCGGATTGACCCGCGTGAAAAAGACATAGCCAAGACCGATGCCCGCGATCAGCGCCGGCATGATCCATTTCAAATCGATCCTCGACCACGTTTTCGGGCCGAAAGAACCGATCGCGAAGAAATCCGTGAACGACACGAGCGGCGCGACCACGATCGCCGCGTCGAGCGGCGGCATCACGAAGGAAAGCAGCGGCACGCCCAGGATCGCAAGACCGCCGCCGAAAGCGCCCTTGCTCATGGCCATGATGAAAACCATCGCGAGGCCGACGATATAGAACGCCGGATCGGACGGAAAACCTGCGAGAAAACCGCTCACGCGCGGGCGGCGTAGGCGCGCGGGCGATACGGTTCCTCGAGATATTTCTTCGTCTCGGCGTCGAGCTCGAGCCGGGCCGCCTTCACCGCGTCCGCGAGATGATGCGGCTTGGTCATGCCGATGATGGGCGAAGTCACGACGGGATTCGCCAGTACCCACGCCACCGCGACGGTCGCGCGCGAGACGCCGAGCCTTTCGGCGACGACGCGCACGCGCTCGGCGATCTCGTATTCGATGTCGTTGCCGCCGATATTCAGCTCTTTCATGTAGACGTCGGTCTGGGCGCGCAGCGTGGATTCGCCCTGGCTCGGCTTGGAGCCCGCGAGAAACCCGCGCGCGATCGGCGACCATGGCGTGACGGCGATGCCTTCCTCCTTGCAGAGCGGCAGCATCTCGCGCTCCTCCTCGCGGTAGATGAGGTTGTAGTAATTCTGCATGGAGACGAAGCGCGTGAGCCTCCGCTCCTTCTGCATCGTGAGGAGCTTCGAGAACTGCCAGGCGCGCATCGAGGAAGCGCCGATATAGAGCGCCTTTCCGGACTTCACGACGTCGTGCAGCGCCTCGGCGATCTCGTCCATCGTCGTGTCGGGGTCGAGCCGGTGAATGATGTAAAGGTCGACGTAATCGGTGCCGAGGCGCTTCAGCGAAGCGTCGATGCCTTCCATGATGTGCTTGCGGGACGAGCCGCGCTGGTTCGGCCCCTTGCCCATCGGGTTGTTCACCTTGGTGGCGAGCACGTATTCGTCGCGGCGCGCGAATTTCTTCAGCATGCGGCCGGTGATTTCCTCGCTCGCGCCGTCGGAATAGACGTCGGCCGTGTCGAAGAAATTGATGCCCGCCTCCACCGCCGCCTTGTAGTACGGCTCGGCGTCCTTCTCCTCCAGCGCCCAGGCGCGCGAGGACTTCACGCCGTAGCTCATGCAGCCGAGGCAGATGGGGGAAACCTTGATGCCGGTCGTGCCGAAGCGGACGTATTCCATGATGCTTTCCTTGCTTAAGGCGTGCCGGCGAAGCCGTAGAGCCTGTGCGGGTTGTCGACGAAAATCCGGTTGCGCGTCGCCTCGTCGGGCACCCATTCGCCGAACAGATCGAGAAGATCGCCGATCTTCGGCATCGGGGGCGGGATCGCGACATGCGGCCAGTCGCTGCCCCACAGCATCCTGTCGGGCCGCGCGTTCACGAGCGCGCGCGCGAACGGAATCGTGTCGCGATAGGGCATGCCCGCCGACGAGACGCGGAAGGCACCCGACAGCTTCACCCAGCCGTCGCCATTTTTCAGCAGCGAAAGAAGCGTCTGGAAGCCGGGATTGTCCACGCCCTCGCTCGCGGGCACGTAGCCCATGTGATCGACGACCCAGGGCACGGGGAGCGAGGCGAACTGCTTCGCGACCTCGCCGATCTTCCGCACATCCATCAGGAACTGCATGTGCCAGCCGAAAGGCTCGATCTTTTTCGCGAGCGTGCCGATCGCATCGAGCCCGGTGCCGCCGGCGAACATGGTGTTGAAGCGGCAGCCGCGGAAACCGGCGCCGTTCAGGCGCGCGAGTTCCTTCTCGCCGATATCGGGCGAAACCACCGCGACGCCGCGCAGGCGCTCGCGGTTCGCCGCGATCGTCTCTTCCGCGAAGCGGTTGTCGGCGCCGTGCACGCTCGGCTGCACCAGCACGCCATAGGCCATGCCGGTCTTGTCGAGCATGCCGAGATAGGAGGCGGCGGCCGCCTCCGGCGCGGTGTAGCCGCGGTCTTTCTCGAGCGGATAGCGCGGCGGCAGCCCGATCACATGCGCGTGCGTATCCACGGCGCCGGCCGGAACCTTGTAACGGGAAGGCCCGCCGATCTCCGGGTCGGGACCGGCGCAAACGGGCGCGGTCGGCGTTGCGAAATCCCTGGCGTCAGGCACTTGCGGTTATTTACTCGGTGTCAGTTTCTTGCCGTTCGTCTCGCTCATGAACCATGCGGCGAGGAACACCAGAGCATACGCCGAGATCGCGATCACGTCGATGATGCGGTTGAAGGAATCGCGCGAGCTCAGGAAGGTGAGCAGCGTCGGAACGCCCGCCGCGAGCAGCCGCCCGCCGCCATAGGCGAAGCTCTGGCCCGCGCCGCGCAGATGCGTGGGGAAATGTTCGGTCAGCGCCGGACCGATCCCCGAGAATGTTCCCGATGCGAACGCGCAGAGCATGAAGCCCCAGAACATCACGCCGTGATCGTTGGCGGCGAGCCAGACGATGACATAGACGCTGATGGCGGAGCCGATCGCGAACAGCATGAAGGTCGGGCGGCGGCCGATCCTGTCGTTCAGATAGGCGCTCACGAGATAGCCGACGAACGCGCCGCCGATGATCGAGGCGATATAGCGCCCCGTGCCCATCTCCGTGATGCGGCGATAGCTGCCGAGATAATCCAGGAGCCACGCGCTCGTGTAGTAGCCGCCATGGGCGCCGGCGGCGAGCAGCGTCGTCGTCACCGTCGACTTGATGGCCGACGGCGAGAAGATCTTCAGGAAGTCCCAGTCGCGGTTCTTCTTGCCGAGATTCTTCTGCGTATCGGCGAATACCTTCGGCTCCCGGATATGGCGGCGGATGAAGAAGATGATGAGCGCCGGCAGAACGCCGAGCGCGAGCAGCACGCGCCATGCGACATCCGGGCGAAGCCGGGGGATGACGAAGATCGCGATCAGCGCGGCGAGCGCCCAGCCGACGGCCCAGCCGCTCTGCATGCAGCCGACGGCCTTGCCGCGATCCTTCGGGCGGACGACTTCGCCGATCAGGATCGCGCCGACCGCCCATTCGCCGCCGAGGCCGAGCGCCATCAGGATGCGGCAGGCCATCAACTGCCCGTAATCCTGCACGAAGGCGCAGAGCAAGCCGAAGACCGCGAACCACAGGATGGTGACTTGCAGCACCTTCACGCGGCCGTACCGATCCGCGGCGATGCCCGCGATCCAGCCGCCGATGGCGGAGGCGATCAGCGTGCCGCTGGCGACATGCGCGGCCTCGTGGCGGTCGAGATCGAGCGCCACGGCGATCGCCGGCATCGCGAAAATGAGCAGGAAGAAATCGATGGAATTCAGCGTCCAGCCGCCGAAGGATGCCCAGAACGTCTTGCGCTCGAGCGACGTCATCGCGCCATACCAAGCCACCGGGCTGTCTTCTGCTTTCATTCCCGCCTCTCCCCGTTCGCAAGCGCGATACTCTAGCATCTTTGCGGCGGACGACGACTCCCCCTCGAGCCGCTTCCCACGGGTCTATTTTTCATCCCGGCGATGCAAATCGGGCCCCGCCGAAGGGGCCCGATTCGTCATATTCGAGCGGCGCCCGGCTCAGCCCGCGTCGGCGGTCAGCACCCGGCCCTTCGTCTCGGGCAAGAGGAGCGCCGCCAGGATCAGCAGGCCATAGGCGATCAGCGCATAGACGCCGATCGACTGGCCGAGCGGCAGCTTGTTGCTCAAGACGCCCACCAGCGTCGGCGCGAAGGACGCGACGCCGCGCCCGAAATTATAGGCGAAGCCCTGCCCCGAGCCGCGCATGCGGGTCGGGAACAGCTCGGTGAGAATCGGCCCCATGCCGGAGAAGATTCCGGACGCGAAGAAGCCGAGCGGGAAGCCGAGGAACAGCATCACCGTGTTGTCGACCGGAACCTGCGTATAGAGAAAGACGGTGACGATGGAGCAGATCGCGAACAGGATGAAGTTCGCCCGCCGCCCGATCCGGTCGTTCAACCATGCGCTCGTGAGGTACCCGATGAACGAGCCGATGATGATGACGGCAAGATAGCCGCCGGTGCCCATCACGGTGAGATGCCGCTCGGTCCGCAGGAACTGCGGCAGCCACGTGGTGATGGCGTAGTAGCCGCCCTGCGCGCCGGTCGTCAGTATGCAGGTGAGGATCGTGATCCTGAGCATCGACGGCGAGAAGATCTCGAGGAAGTTCGCCTTCTTGCCGGCCCTGTCGAGATTGTCCTGCGTTTTCTCGAAGACCTCCGGCTCGTCGACGTTGCGGCGGATGAAGAAGACCAAAAGCGCCGGCGTGATGCCGACCCAGAACAGCCAGCGCCAGGCGTTCTCCGCCGGCATCAGGGTGAAGAACAGCGTGGCGAGGATCGCCGCCATGCCCCAGCCGACGGCCCAGCCGCTCTGCATGGAGCCGACCGCCTTGCCGCGATGCTGCGGGCGGATGACCTCGCCGATCAGCACGGCCGCCGCCGCCCATTCGCCGCCGAAGCCGAGGCCCATCAGCGCGCGGAAGATGAGAAGCTGCGTGTAGTTCTGCGCGAAGCCGCAGAGGAACGTGAAGAACGCAAACCAGAGAATCGTGATCTGCAAGGTGCGCACGCGGCCGATGCGGTCGGCGACGGAGCCTGCGATCCAGCCGCCGAAGGCGGACGTAAAGAGCGTGGCCGTCGCGATGAAACCGGCCTCGCCCGGCTTGATCGCGAAAGCGGCGATGATGGTGCCGATGACGAAGCTGTAAATCTGCACGTCCATCGCATCCAGCACCCAGCCGCCGAAGCACGCCCAGAAGGTGTTCTTCTCGCGCGGCTTCATCTCGCTGTACCACTGTGTCGGATGGTGGTCTTCGGTCGCTACGGTTTGTATCGCCATGTTTCGCTCCCTGTTGTCCCTCGGCGCTCTGTTTTTGTGTCGCGCCCTTTCCCTGTACGCAAACGCTGCATCCGCGGGCGCCCGCTAAAAAAGCGAGAGCTGCGCGTTCTTCAAATCCGTGACGAGCATGAACCCGGGCGCATGCGTGATCGCGAAAGGCACGCGCGCCGCGGCGATGGCCGATTGCGGCGTCACCCCGCAGGCCCAGAAGACAGGAAGCTCGCCCTGCCGAAGCGGCACGGGATCGCCGTAGTCGGGCCTGCCGATGTCGCCGATACCGATCTGCTCGGGAAAACCGATATGCACCGGCGCGCCGTGCACCGAAGGAAGGCGGGTCGTAATCTGCACCGCGCGGATCGCATCGGCCGGTTTCAAGGGGCGCATCGAAACCACCATCGGGCCGTGGAAACGTCCGGCGCGCGCCGTCTCGATGCTCGTGCGGTACATCGGCACGTTCGATTCCAGCTCGATGTGGCGGACCGGCACGCCGTCATGAAGCAGCGCCTCCTCGAAGGAAAACGAGCAGCCGATCACGAAGCTCACGAGATCGTCGCGCCAGACCTTATTCAGGTCGCGCGGCTCGCCGGCAAGCGCGCCGTCCTTCCAGACGCGATAGCGCGGAATGTCGGTGCGGATGTCGAGATCGCCGCCGAGCGCGGGGATATGCGGATCGCCCGCTTCCGACACGCCGAGCAACGGACAAGGCTTGGGGTTCTGCTGGCAGAAGCGCAGGAATTCTTCCGCCCAGTCGCGCGGCAGGATCGCGAGATTTCCCTGCACATAGCCGGGCGCCAGTCCCGCGGTCGGCGCATCGAGCGTTCCGTTCCGGCTCGCGCGGCGCACATCGGCGCCGGTCGCCAGGAACTGCGGCTTCGAAGACAAAGCGGAACCTTGCTTCATCACGCGGGGCTCTCCGTTTCGGCAATCCGACCACTTTCGCCTGATGCCGTCCAATCGCCCTTTCCAATCGAGTTCGATAAGGTAGGCTTATCAGGAACATTCGCCCGCGGTGCAGCATGGTCGACTTCCGCTCTCTCGAAACCTTCCTGTGGGTCGCGAATTTGCGCAGCTTTCGCGGCGCGGCGGAACGGCTGCACACGACGCAGCCGGCCGTCTCGATGCGGATCGCGCAGCTCGAGGACGAACTCGGCGTGCGGCTCCTGGAGCGCGACCGGCGGCAGGTTTCGCTCACCGAAAAGGGACAGCTTCTTCTGCGGCACGCCGAGCGGCTGGTCCGCCAGCGCTCGTCGCTGATCGAAACCGTCGGCGACAGTTCCGCCATGCGCGGCGTGGTGCGGCTCGGCGTCTCGGAAACGATCGTGCACACCTGGCTGCCGAAGCTGATCGAGCGGGTGAACGACGCCTATCCGCATCTGGAGATCGAGATCGAGGTCGACATCTCGCCGAGCTTGCGCGAGCGGCTGCTGTCGAAAAACCTCGACCTCGCGCTGCTGCTCGGCCCCGTCGGCGATTACGGCCTGCACAGCAAGCCGCTCTGTTCCTATCCGATCGGGTTCGTCGCGGGCGAAAAGATCAAATTCCGGCAAAAGACCATTTCGCTGGAGGCGATCGCGCAATATCCGCTCGTGACCTTCTCGCGCAACACGCAGCCCTACATCGCGCTGCGCGAACTGTTCGAGCGCTCGGGGGTGCACGCGAAGATCCACGCCAGCGCCTCGCTCGCGACGGTCGTGCGCATGGCGCTCGACGGCATCGGGATCGCCGTCATCCCGCCCGCGATCATCAAAACGATCAGCGCGCCCGGAAGGCTGCGCGCGATCCGGACCAGCGCAAGCATGCCGCCGTTCAACTACTTCGTGAGCTGGCCCGCCTCGTTCGCGGGCATCGCCGCGCAAAAAGTCGGCGAGATCGCCATCGAGATCGCGAAACGCGAGCGGCGGCCGCAGCGGGACTAATCAATCCCGCTTATCGAGACTAATCGTTATTTCGGATTGGACCTGATGAGGCCGGAAGTGGTTCGATGCGGAAAATCGATAAACACGCAGGGGACGGAGCGGCGATGCGCGAGGCTTGGGATTTCTGGATCGACCGCGGCGGCACCTTCACCGACGTCGTGGCGCGCGCGCCGGACGGCGCGCTTTCCGCCCGCAAGCTGCTGTCGGAAAATCCCGGCGCTTACCGTGACGCGGCGGTCGCCGGCATCCGCGACGCGCTCGGCCTGAAGAACGGCGAGCCGATCCCCGCCGGCAGGATCGGCGCGGTGAAGATGGGCACGACCGTCGCCACCAACGCGCTTCTGGAGCGCAAGGGCGAGCGCACGGCGCTGCTCATCACCAAGGGTTTTCGCGACGCGCTGAAGATCGGCTACCAGGCACGCCCGAAGATTTTCGCGAAGCAGATCGTCAAGCCGGAAATGCTCTACGAGCGCGCCGTCGAGATCGACGAGCGCGTGCGCGCCGACGGCACGGTGGAGCAGGCGCCGGATTTCGACGCGGTCCGTTCGGAACTGCAGAAGCTCAGGAACGAAGGCATCCGCTCCATCGCCATCGTGTTCATGCACGCCTATCGCTATCCGGCGCACGAGAAAGCCGTCGCAGCGCTCGCGCGCGAGGCGGGCTTCGCGCAGGTCTCGGTAAGTCATGAGGTCTCGCCGCTCATCAAGCTCGTCGGCCGCGGCGATACGACGGTCGTCGACGCCTATCTCTCTCCGATCCTGCGGCGATATGTCGAACTCGTCGCGGAGGAACTTGCGGGCGAGCCTCATCCTGAGGAGGCGAGAAGCGCCGTCTCGAAGGATGGGGACGGCCCCCGCCTGATGTTCATGATGTCTTCCGGCGGGCTCACCGCCGCCGATCTCTTCCAGGGCAAGGACGCGATCCTCTCCGGCCCCGCGGGCGGCGTCGTGGGCATGGCCGAGACGGGCCGCGAGGCCGGGCTTTCGCGCCTCATCGGCTTCGACATGGGCGGCACGTCCACGGACGTCTCGCATTACGACGGCGAATACGAGCGCGCGTTCGAAACCGAAGTCGCGGGCGTGCGGATGCGCGCGCCGATGATGCTCATTCACACCGTCGCGGCCGGCGGCGGTTCGATCCTGCATTACGACGGCGCGCGCTTTCGCGTCGGGCCGGACTCGGCGGGCGCCGATCCCGGCCCGAAATGCTACCGGCGCGGCGGCCCCCTCACCGTCACCGACGCGAACGTGATGACGGGGAAGCTGATTCCCGATTTTTTCCCGAAGATTTTCGGCGAGCGGCACGACGAGCCGCTCGACGCGAAATCCGTGCAGGATGCGTTCAAAGAGCTCGCGCGGGAAATCGGCGACAAGAAGCCGGAAGAAGCCGCCGACGGCTTCATCACCATTGCCGTCGAGAACATGGCGAATGCGATTAAAAAAATCTCGGTGGCGCGCGGCTATGACGTGACGCGCTATGCGCTCAACTGCTTCGGCGGCGCCGGCGGCCAGCATGCCTGCCTCGTCGCCGACGCGCTCGGCATGAAGACGGTGCTGATCCATCCGTTCTCGGGGCTCTTGTCCGCCTACGGCATGGGGCTTGCCGACATCCGGGCGACGCGCCAGCAGGCGGTCGAGGAAAGCTACGGCGACAAGGCCAAGGCTACGATCATGAAGCTCGGCAGCCGCCTCGGCGCGGAAGCCGCCGGCGAGGTCGCGGGCCAGGGCGTGGCGCGCGAGGACATCGCCGTGCATGTGCGCGCGCATATCCGTTATGCGGGCACCGACACGCCGCTCGAGGTTTCGGCCTACGACATCACGGCGGCGGGCCATGGCAGCGCAGAACTTGCCGCCATGAAACAGGCGTTCGAGGCGGCGCATCGCGCGCGCTTCGGCTTCACGGATGACAGCAAGGAACTCGTGATCGAGGCGGTTTCCGTCGAGGCCGTCGGCGGCGGCGCCAAGTTCAGCGAAAAAGAGGCAACGCCAACCCGGGCGCCCCTCCCCGCCGCCGCGCGGCAGACGAAATTCTTCTCAAACGGCGAATGGCACGACGCCGCTGTTTACCTGCGCGAGGGATTGCTGCCCGGGCACAGGATCGCAGGCCCCGCGCTCGTCATCGAGCCCAACCAGACCGTCGTGATCGAGGACGGCTGGCGGGCGGAAGTCTCGCCGAAGAATCACCTCGTGCTGACGCGCGTGAAAGAACTTTTGCGCGCGAAGGCCATCGGCACCGAGGCCGATCCGGTGATGCTGGAGATCTTCAACAATCTCTTCATGTCGATCGCGGAACAAATGGGCGTGACGCTGCAGAATACGGCCTACTCCGTGAACATCAAGGAGCGGCTCGACTTCTCCTGCGCGGTGTTCGATCCCGAAGGCAGCCTCGTCGCCAACGCGCCGCACATGCCGGTGCATCTCGGCTCGATGGACCGCTCGGTCGAGACGGTGCTGCGCGAGAACCGCGACACTCTGAGGCCCGGCGACGTCTATGCGCTGAACGCGCCCTATAACGGCGGCACGCACCTTCCCGACATCACCGTCTGCACGCCGGTGTTCGACGACGCGGGTAAAAGCATCATCTTCTGGGTGGCGAGCCGCGGCCACCATGCCGATGTCGGCGGCGTGACGCCGGGCTCGATGTCGCCGCGCGCGACCACCATCGAGGAGGAAGGCGTCTATATCGACAACTTCAAGCTCGTCGATCGGGGAAGATTCCGCGAGAAGGAACTGCGCGAACTCTTGTCGAGCGCGAAATATCCCGCGCGCAACCCGACGCAAAACGTCAACGACCTGAAAGCGCAGATCGCCGCCAACGAAAAAGGCATGCGCGAGCTGCAGAAGATCATCAAGGATTTCGGCTTCGACGTGGTGAAGGCCTATATGGGCCACGTGCAGGACAACGCCGCCGAGTCCGTGCGGCGCGTCTTGGACCGGCTGCACGATTCCGAATTCTCCTATTTGATGGATCAGGGCACGGTGATTTCGGTAAGGATCACGGTGGACAAGGCCGCGCGCGAAGCCACGGTCGATTTCACCGGGACGAGCGAACAGCAGCCGACGAATTTCAACGCGCCCGCGCCGGTGACGCGCGCGGCCGTGCTTTACGTTTTCCGCGTCATGGTCGACGACGACATCCCGATGAACGCGGGCTGCCTGCGGCCGATCCGCATCGTCGTGCCGGAAGCCTCGCTGCTCTCGCCGCAATATCCGGCGGCGGTCGTCGCGGGCAACGTCGAGACGTCACAGGCCGTGACCGACACGCTGTTCGGCGCGCTCGGCGCGATGGCGGCGGCGCAAGGCACGATGAACAACCTCACTTTCGGCAACGACCGGTATCAGTATTACGAGACGATCTGCTCGGGCTCGTCGGCGGGGCCGGGCTTCGACGGCACCGATGCCGTGCATACGCACATGACGAATACGCGGCTCACCGATCCCGAAATACTGGAATTCCGGTTCCCTGTGCTCCTGGAGGATTTCCACATCCGCCCGAACTCCGGCGGGCGCGGCTTGTGGCATGCCGGCAACGGCATCTCGCGCCGCATCCGCTTTCTGGAAAAGATGGACTGCGCGATCCTGTCGGGCCATCGCAGGATCCGGCCGTTCGGGCTCGCGGGCGGCGAGCCGGGACAGGCCGGCGAGAACTGGGTGCGCCGCCTCGACGGGCACATGGAAAAGCTGGAGGGCGCCGACCAGACCTCGCTGGAGCCGGGCGAAGCGATCATCATCGTCACGCCGACCGGCGGCGGTTATGGCGATGCGAAGATGCGGAAGGAGTAAGGCCGCCTCTCACCCCCGAGATGCGAAACGGGTGCGGAGCAATTCTAATTCGCCCGCAGCGCCTTCAGCGCCGCCTCGCCGACCGCTTGCGAGCCCGGCTTTGCGCTCTGCTTCGCCATCGGCACCGGCGAGAACAGGTCCGTGCCCGCCATCGGCGCGCCTTGCTGCGCGGGCTTCGGCGCGGGACGCGCCGCTGTTTTGCGCGCCTGCGTCACCGGCTTCTCGCCGTGCGCCGTTTTCCTGCCGGGCGTTTTTTCGTGCGCCTTCTTGCCGAGACTGCCGGTCAGGATCTCGTCGTTCTGCTTCAGCTTCGCGCCGACATTGCGCGGCGGCAGCGGGCGATAGGGATCGGGCGCGCGGTATTGCGGCTCCGGCGCGTAGGCCGGCGCATGATTGGGTGCATAGCTTGGTGCCGCCTGCATCGGCGGCGCCGCAACATACGTGGGATTCTGCTGCTGATGCAGATCCATCGGCTGCGCGCCCGCCGGCTGCGGATAGGGCTGCGAGGATTGCCGGCGCGGTTCGTATTCCGGCGGCCGCTCGCCGAGCGGCAGATCGTCGTAGCGCTGCTGCGGTTCGCTCGCGCGCGAGACGGCATAGGGCTGCTGGCGCGGCTGCCGATAGGTTTCCTGCGCCGGCTGCATCGCCACCTGCGACGCGCGCGGCGCGGGGGCGCGCGAAGCGGCGAACCGCTGCTGATCGAACGAGCGCGCGCGGGCGAGCGCCTGGCCCTGCGGCGCGAGGCGCGCGACCTGCGGCTTGCAATAGGTGTTGCCGGAGGCGCGGCGCGACAAATCGAGATGAATGTGATCGTAGTGGTAGACGTTCGAGCCCGGCGCCAGCACCGTGGCGAAGTTCTGGCAGGCATCCATCGCGACGTCGCGCAGGAAGCCGCGCTCCTCGTAGGAGCCGCCCTTCCACGCGGTGCGAACCACGATCTTGTGGCCGCTCTGCAATTTGAAGGCCGCGACGTCGAGCGCGTTGCCGAAGGCATGCTCGGAAATATGCGCGCCCGGCTGGCCGTTCATGCCGCGGCACGAATAGGCGGAAATCTGATGGATTTCGACGACCGGCTCGCCGAACCAGATCATCGCCGAGCGCTGCACCGATTCCTCGACCCAGCGGTTCACCTCGCTGATCGCGGGACAGGCGAGCGTCGCTTTCGGCGTCAGCTCGACCTGGCCGTTATCCATCGCCGAAACCTTGAACGGATGCACCATGCCGCAGGTGCCGGGGCCGTCGATCGAGGATTCCGGCTCGATGTAGGCCGTCGGCTGCACGAGCTTCTCGGCGAGGCACTTTTCCTCGGCTTCGGCACGCCACGGCTCGCGCTGCTCATAGTCGAACACCCGGCAGCTCGAAAGGGCCAGGGACGAGAGAAGCGCGACCAGCGGGACGACGCGATACAAACCATTTCCACGCGGCATGACGCGGGGAAAATGCGTCGGATTCCGTTAAGACTCGATCAACGACGCGCATTAACCGATGGTCAACCATACGAATTCTTGCGATAGAAGGAATCGCATGGACCTTTCGAAGGCGCTCAGGAGCCGCTGGCGCGCGGTGCCGATCCTCGGCCTCGCACAAATCATCTCCTGGGGCGCGATCTACTACACGCCGGTGCTGATCGTTCCGCTGATCGCGGAGGCGCGCGGCTGGTCGCTGACGCTCGCGATGGCCGGTTTCTCCGTCGCCCTGCTCGCGGCCGGCATCACATCTCCCTTCGCCGGCAGATGGATCGACCGCTATGGCGGCCACGTCGTGATGCCGGCCGGTTACCTGCTCGGCGCCGTTGCGCTCGTCGCGATCACGTTCGCGACGAACATCGTCGCCTATTTCGCGGTCTGGATCATGATCGGCCTTGCGATCCCGGCCACCCTTTACGATCCGGCCTTCGCGACGCTCGCGCGCATCTTCGGATCCGGCGCGCGAAGCGCCATCACGCTCCTCACCTTCATCGGCGGCCTTGCGTCCACGGCAAGCTGGCCGCTTACGCATCTCCTGCTCGAGAAGATCGGCTGGCAGAGCACCTATCTGGTTTATGCGGCGCTGCTGGCATTCGTCGCGGCTCCCCTGCTCGCCTTCGCGCTGCCGCGCGAGCATGCGGCCAGGCTGCCGCTCCCCGAAGGACCGGCGAAGAAGGCGAAGCACCTTCCCGCCCGGGGCCTGCCCTTCCTGCTCGTGGCGAGCGCCTTCGCGCTTTACATGTTCATCCCTTCGGCGCTGTCGGCGCATATGCTCGCGATCTTCGCGCGCGGCGGCATCGATCCCGCGACCGTGGTCACGATCGGCGCGCTGTTCGGGCCCTCGCAGGTGGCGGCGCGGCTGATCGAGTTCACTTTCGGGCGCGAGCAGCATCCGCTCAACATCGCGCGCGTCGCCGTCGCGATCCTCATCGCCGTCTGCGCGGTGATCGTGATCTTCGGGGTGTCCGTGCCGCTCGCGGCGAGCTTCGCGATCCTGTTCGGCATCTCGAACGGCTGGATGACGATCGCGCGCGGAAACGTGCCGCTCGCGCTGTTCGGCCCGGACGGCTACGGCCGCCTGATCGGCCGGATCGCCGCGCCCGCGCTGGCGATGCAATCGGCGGGGCCGCTGCTTCTGGCCTTCGTCGCCGAGCGCATCTCGGACCGGGCGGCCATCGGCGCAATCGGCCTCTTCGCGCTCGCCGCACTCGGCTGTTTTCTCGCGATCCGGCGGCCGTAACCTTTCGTCAACCATATCTCGAGGCATAAGCCCTCGGCCTGCGAGCGTTTACCGGCCATTGGCAAGGCTCGATTAGGGATAAGCAATCCTTTCGGCGATCCAGTCACGAGTACGTCGATGCGTAAGCTGCTTCTTCTCCCGGTTCTCATCTGCACGCCCGCTTTCGCGGATCCGATCGACGCCCCGCGCGGCGTTCAGATCATCGCCAACCAGCCGCAGGCCGAAGCGAGCTTCGATCCGGAAATCACCGGCACGGTTTCGAACAAGGAAAAAGCCCGCCGCGCGCGCGCCGGGCGGCGCGCGCCTCAGGAAGAGCGCTCCGACTTCGCGGACAATCGCGCGGGCGCGACGCGGCCCGGCCCCATGGGCGGCGGCTTCATCGAATTTCTTTTCAGCGGCGCGCAGCGCGGCGAGCTTCCGCGGTCGTCCGGGCAGCGCCCGTGGGAAGACATGTCGCGCGATCCCTATCCGCCGAACGCACGCACGAGCAGCCTGCCCGGCAATCCCTATGACCAGCCGCGGCGCAGCAGCTTCAATCCGAAATATCTGAAGCAGGTCGTCGAATATCCGACGCACGAGAAGCCCGGCACGATCGTCATCGATACGCCGAACCGCTTTCTCTATCTCGTCCAGGAAGACGGCAAGGCGATCCGCTACGGCATCGGCGTCGGCCGCCCCGGCTTCGAATGGGCCGGCGTGAAGACGGTCACCGCCAAGAAAGAATGGCCGGACTGGCGCCCTCCGAAAGAGATGCTGGCGCGCCGCCCCGATCTGCCGGAATTCATGGAAGGCGGCCCGCGCAATCCGCTCGGCGCGCGCGCGATGTATCTCGGCTCGACACTGTATCGCATCCACGGCTCGAACGAGCCGGACACGATCGGCACAGCGGTTTCGTCCGGCTGCATCCGGATGCGCAACGAGGACGTGATCGACCTCTACGAGAAAGTAAAGGTCGGCACCAAGGTGATCGTGATCTGAGAGCGAAATACGGGGAGCGGGAGAGCGGGGCCGCCTTGGGGAAGGCGGCCCCAAACTTTTTATCGCTCTTTGTCGTCATTCCGGGGCACGAGCAAAGCTCGTGAACCCGGAATCCAGAAACGGAGCGTATCTGTCTGGATTCCGGACAGCCGCTGCGCGGCTTCCGGAATGACGGATATGCCACCAAGTCGTGGATGGCCGGGACAAGCCCGGCCATGACGTCGTGTTACTTCACCAGCTCGTAAGCCGGGATGGTGAGGAATTCCTCGACATCCATCGACAGCGACATGTCCTTGAAGATTTGAATCGCTTCCT
>Ga0153956_1001147_pt1 | contig 24796 bp, 21 predicted proteins | sample TSFL040MetaG_FD_104704 | JGI IMG/M metagenome (GOLD analysis project Ga0153956, IMG submission 104704) | Attine ant fungus gardens microbial communities from Florida, USA - TSFL040 MetaG | ecosystem: Host-associated > Fungi > Mycelium > Unclassified | place: USA: Florida, Wekiwa Springs... | reverse complement strand
CTTCAGCCGTGAGGTCGGCAACCAGCAGGGCCAGGTCTTCGCCCTGGTGGTGATGGTGATCGCGGCCTGCGAGGTCGTCGTCGGCCTCGGCCTGATCGTCGCCATCTTCCGCCGCAAGCTGCCGCTCGACGTCGACGACCTGCGGAGGCTGCACGGATGAGCGCCACCGCCTGGGCCTGGCTGGTCCTGCTCCTGCCGCTGGCCGGTTCGATCCTGATCGCGCTCGGCTTCCGCCGCACCTCCTGGCGGACCGCCGGGATCATCGGCACCGGCGCGATCGGCCTCGCCTTCGTCTGCGGGATCCTCGCCTTGGTCGAACTGCTGGGCGAAGCGCCCGACGCCCGCCACCACGCCTCGTCGCTGTGGGAATACGCGAGCGTCGCCGGCCTGCAGATCAAGCTCGGCATCTACGTCGACCCGCTCTCGATCTTCATGGTGCTGGTCGTCACCGGGGTCTCGACCCTGATCCACCTCTACTCGTTCGGCTACATGCAGTCCGACCAGGGGTACCACCGCTTCTTCAGCTACCTCAACTTCTTCGTCTTCTCGATGCTGCTGCTGGTGCTGGCGGGGAACTTCGTCCTCTTGATCGTCGGCTGGGCCTTCGTCGGCTTCGCCTCCTACGCGCTGATCAGCTTCTGGTACCGGCGGACGACCGCGACGCGGGCCGGGATGAAGGCTTTCGTGATCAACGTGATCGGCGACATCGGGTTGGTGCTGGCGGCCTTCCTGATCTTCCAGCAGCTCGGCACCTTCGAATACACGGAAGCGTTCGCCAAGGCGCCGCAGGTCTTCCACACCAACGAGTGGACGGTGACCGCGATCTGCCTGCTGCTCCTGGTCGGCGCCTTCGCCAAGTCGGCGCAACTGCCGTTCCACACCTGGCTGCCGGACGCGATGGAGGGCCCGACCCCGGTCTCCTCGCTGATCCACGCGGCGACGATGGTGACCGCCGGCGTCTACCTGATCGCCCGCACCCACGCCCTCTTCGTGCTCGCCCCGACCGCCGCCGACATCGCCGCCTTCGTCGGCCTCGCGACGCTCCTGGTCGCCGCCTCGATCGCCCTGGTGATGACCGACCTGAAGCGGGCGATCGCCTACTCGACGATGAGCCAGATCGGCTACATGGTGGTCGGCGTCTCGATCGGCGCGTACTCGGCCGGGATGTTCCACCTGATGACCCACGCCTTCTTCAAGGCGCTCCTCTTCATGGCCGCCGGCTCGATCATCGCGGCGATGGCGAACGAGCAGAACATCGACAAGATGCGCGGCTTCGGCAAGGCGATGAAGTTCACCGCGGTGACGATGCTCTGCGGGTCGCTGGCGCTGGCCGGCTTCCCATTCACCTCGGGCTTCTTCTCCAAGGACGAGATCATGGCCTACGCCACCGCGCGCGGCGGGATGTACCTGATCTTCACGGTTCTCGGCTACTTCGGCGCGCTCCTGACCGCGATCTACGCCTTCCGGCTGGTCTTCCGGGTGCTGCGCGGCGAGCCCTGCGCCGAGGCCCAGCACCTGATCGAGACCGGCCACGTCGTCCACGCCGAGACCCCCTTCAACCCGGCGACCGGCGAAACCGAGGACACCGACGTCGGCTTCCCCGGCGAGGACCACCACATCGCCGAGGGGTCGCCGCCGATGAAGCTGGCGATGGGCGTGCTGGCCTTCCTGGCGCTGTTCGCCGGCTTCATCCAGGTGCCGGGCGTCGATGAGGTCGTCACCCACTTCCTCGACCCGGTCTTCGCCGACTCTCCGCTGGCGGCGATCCACCCGTCGACGACGGACGCCTGGATCGGGCTGGCGGTCGGCGCGGTGATCTCGATCGCCGGGATCGGCATCGCCTACTGGCTCTACGTGGTGAGCCCGGCGACGCCGCGCCGCCTGCAGGAGCGCTTCGCCGCGATCCACACCTTCCTCTACAACAAGTGGTACTTCGACGAGGCGATCGACTTCCTCATCGTCCGCCCGGCGCTGGCGGTCGGCCGCTTCGCCAACCGGATCTTCGAGCGTTACGTGATCGACGGGGCGATCACCGGCGGCACCGAGGAGACGGTCGGCAGGGCGGGGGCGATCGTCCGCACCCTGCAGAACGGCGTCGTCCGCACCTACGGCCTCTTCCTCGTCTTCGGCGCCGTCGGCCTGGCCCTCTACTTCCTCATCCAACAGTCATGATCAACGCACTCCTCTGGGCACCCCTGGCGTTCGGGTTCGTCGGCCTCTTCCTGCCGAAGCGGGTCGTCGGCTGGTGGGCGACCGCGGGCGCGCTGGTGACGCTGGCGATCGGCGTGATCATGGCCTTCGGCTTCGACAACGGCGTCGCCGGCCTCCAGGACACGGTCAACACGCCGTGGATCTCCGGGCTCGGCGTCGACTACAGCCTCGGGATCGACGGGCTGAACCTCTTCCTGGTGCTGCTGACCGCGGTGCTCTGGGTCGGCGGGATCGCCTTCGCGGCGTTCCGCGAGCAGGAGAGGCCACAGCTCTTCTTCTTCCTGATGCTGACGGCGGAGACGGCGACGCTCGGCTCGTTCCTCGCCCAGGACCTGCTGCTCTTCGTCCTCTTCTTCGACCTGATGCTGGTGCCGTTCTACTTCCTCTTCGGCGCCTGGGGCGTGGACCGGTCGGCCGAAGGCGGGCCGACGGCGCCGGCGGCGACGCTGAAGATGATGATCTACACGCTGATCGGCTCGCTGCTGATGCTGGTCGGCGCGATCGCCACCGCGATCATCTCCGCGCACGGCGGCCACCTCACCTTCTCGATCGAAGCGATCCAGCACCAGGGGGTGCCGCTCGGCAGCCAGCGCTGGATCTTCTGGTTCTTCGCCGCCGCCTTCCTGGTGAAGATGCCCGCCTTCCTCGTCCACGGCTGGATGCCGGACGCCTACAAGGCGGCGCCACTGCCGGTCCTGGTCGTCTTCTCCGGGGTGCTGGCGAAGGTCGGCGCCTACGGGTTCCTGCGGGTGGTGCTGCCGCTCTTCCCCGCCGCGACCGCGCAGTTCCAGACGATCGTCCTGCTGGTCGCGCTGGCCTCGATCCTCTACGGCTCGGTGATGGCCTTCACCCAGACCAACCTGAGGCTGATCGCCGGCTACTCCTCGGTGGCGCAGCTCGGCTTCATCACCGCCGGGATCTTCGCCCTGCGGGCCGACGGCTCGGACGGGGCGATCCTGCAGATGGTCAACCACGGCCTCGTCGTCGCGCCGATCTTCATCATCGTCGCGATCCTGGTCGAGCGGACCGGCACCGAGGACCTGCGTTCGATGGGCGGCATGGCGATGCGGGCGCCGGTGCTGGCGGCCCTCTTCCTGGTCGTCGCCCTGGCCACCCTGGCGATGCCCGGCTCGGCCAACTTCATCGGCGAGTTCTACATCCTCAACGGGCTCTTCCAGGCGAAGATCGTCTTCGCGATCATCGCGATCTCCGGGGTGGCGATGTCGGCCTACTACGCGCTGCGCCTCTACCAGGGGACGATGCACAACCGTAAGCCCGACGGCGTCGCCTCGCGTGAGATCAGCTTCCGCGATGGCGTCGTGCTGGCCCCGCTGGTGCTCTGCATCCTCGCCCTGGCGCTCTACCCGCAGCTGATCCTCCACCGCGCCGACCCGAGCGTGCAGAAGTCGGTGGCCGCGGTGACCGGCGGCGAAAGCGCCTCCTCCCCCTCGTCCCCCGAAGAAGAAGAACTGGCGGTGACCAAGTAGATGGCAGGCGAAGGCTTCGTAGCCCCCCACGTCGACTACGCCGGCCTCGCGCCGGTGATCGCGCTGACGGTCGGGCTCGTCGTGATCCTGATGAGCGGCGTCTTCCCGATGACCAAGCGCTGGGCGCCGGGGCTGGCGGTGCTGACGCTGGGCGCGGCGGCGGGGCTCCTGATCTGGCACTGGAACGAAGACATCAGCCTGGTCGCGGGGGCGCTGCGGGTCGACAACCTGGCGATCGCGATCTCGCTGATCGCGATCCTGAGCGCCTTCACCACGATCCTCCTGTCGGTCCGCGAGCGGGCAGCCGAGGAAGCCGGGCAGGGCGAGTACTACGCGCTCTTGATCGGCTCGGTGCTGGGGATGGTGCTGCTCTCGGAGGCGCAGAACCTGGTCACCTTCTTCGTCGCGATCGAGACGCTCTCGATCCCGCTCTACGTCCTCTGCGCGACCAACCTGCGGCGCGAGGGCTCGCTCGAGTCGGGGCTGAAGTACCTGATCGTCGGCTCGCTCGGCTCGGCCACGCTGCTCTACGGGATGGCCTTCATCTACGGCGGCACCGGCTCGACCGACTTCGCCGGGATCGCGCACGGGATCGAAGCGAACGGCATGCTGCACGACCCGCTGATCCTGATCGGCATCGCGCTGGCGACGGTCGGGCTCGCCTTCAAGACCTCGATCGCGCCCTTCCACCAGTGGACGCCGGACGTCTACCAGGGGGCGCCGACGCCGATCACCAGCTTCATGGCGGTGGCGACCAAGGCCGCCGCGTTCGCCGTCTTCGTCCGCTTCTTCGTCGTCGCCCTCGGCCCGGAGACGGGCGACTGGCAGACCGGACTGGCGATCCTGGCGGCGATCTCGATGATCATCGGCAACGTCGGCGCGCTCCGCCAGAACTCGCTGAAGCGCCTCCTCGGCTACTCGGGCGTGGCCCAGGCCGGATACATGCTCGGCGGGATCGTCGTCGCCACCGAAAGGGGCGTCAGCTCGCTGGTCTTCTACCTCGCCGCCTACCTCTTCATGAACCTGGCGGCGTTCGCTGTGGTCGTCGCCCGCGAGCGCGAGACCCCGTTCGGCGACGACATACGCGGCGTGCGGGGACTGGGGACGGAGCGCCCGGCGCTCGCCTGGCCGCTGACCATCTCGATGCTGGCCCTGGCCGGCCTCCCGGCCACGGCGGGCTTCATCGGCAAGCTCTACCTGATCGAGGCGCTGGTCGAAGGCAACTTCACCTGGCTCGCCGTCTTCATCGCGGTCGGCACGATGATCTCGCTGGCCTACTACCTGCGGGTGGTGGCGGCGATGTGGATGAGCCCGGGCGAGGCGGCGGTCGGCGCGGCGGCGAGCGGCGCCCCGGCCACCGGGCCCGGCACAGCGACGAGCGGCGCTCCCGCCGCGGCGACCGGCCCCGGCTCGACCCCGATCATCTCCGGCGCCTCGCCCGAAGCCGACCCGGTCGACCCCGAAGCGGGCCGCCGCTGGTACCTGGTCGCCCCCGCGATCATCGCCGCCGGCATCACCGTCTTCCTCGGCGTCATCCCCCAGCCCCTGGTCGACTTCGCCACCCACGCCGGCGCCTCCCTCTTCTAGCCCCGGCCCCCGGTGTCGATGGGCCGAAAACCGGACACATAGGCAGGTTTTCGGCCCATCGACACCGGGGGTGTGACGGATGCCGGCTTGTCGCCTCTGGCCCTGGCGGCGGGGAAAGCCGACGCCTCGGGGCGACGGCTGATGGGAGGTCCGAGCAAGCTGTGACCTCCCATCAGCCGCCCAGGCCGGAGGGTGGACGTCACAGAGAGGCGCACGTCCAGGCTGCCGCCTTCCGTGACGCTTCCCACAGCTCCGTGCGCCTCTCGTGACGTCGGCCCCGTCGCTCGCTGAGCTGAGGGCGCCAGGGCGCCCTCAGCTCAGCGAGCGCCGCGGCCCGTCCTGTCCCCCGGCGCCCGAGTGGGACCGCGGGGGTGACCCTGGACGAACCTCCCCGCAGTTCGTGAGGGAAGGGTCACCCCCGCGGTCCCCTCGCAAGGCCCACCCTCGCGACGGCCCCGTCCCCGGCCCATCCCTGGCCCGTCCCGGAAACAACGCCGCCAGGTCAATCGTCCCTGGCCAGGTCTACCCGCTGAGCACCGCGGCGCGGTGGCCGATATATCTGTCGGCCTCCGATGGGCGTCCTGCTGACCGCCGCGCTGATCATCGCCGGCACCGCGGTCGGGGTCGTCGCCGAGCACCGTCACCCGACCGCCGCAATCGGCCTCGCCCGTCGGCTCTTGCGGCTGATCCTCTACGTCGCGGTCCCGATCGTCATCTTCTTCAACCTGGCGAAGGTCAACATCAGCATCGACAACGCGGTCGGACTGGGGCTCGCCTGGCTGAACATGGTGCTGGTCGGGACGATCGTCTGGTTCATCGCGAGTCGGATCCTGCGCCTGCCCCGAGCCCAGACCGGTGCGGTGATGGTGTGCGTGGTGGTCGCCAACACCGCCTACCTGGGATACCCCCTCACCGTGGCACTGCTCGGCCACGACCACCTCTCGACCGGGGTCCTCTACGACGTCCTGGTCGGCGGACCGGCGCTGATGCTCGGCGCCTTCGGGATCGGCGCGGCGTTCGGCGACCGGGCCGGCGAAGGCCTGCGCGAGCGGACCACCACGTTCCTGACCCGCAACCCACCGCTGTACGCGGCCATCCTGGGATTCCTGGCTCCGCAGGCACTCGCCCCACCGGCGCTCGTCGACGCCTCCCAGGTCCTGGCGCTGGCGGTTCTGCCGATCGGCTTCTTCGCCGTCGGCGCCACCCTCGCCGCGGGCGCTGAACACGGTGACCTCCCCCTTCCGCCGCCGTTCACCCGGCCGGTGGCACTGGCGGTGATCGGCCGCATCGCCCTCGCCCCCGCGCTCCTGATGCTCCTGGCGGCGCCGCTGATCGACCTCCCATCCGCCTACCGCCTGATGTCGGCGATGCCGACGGGCCTGAACGCGATGATCGTCTCCCATGCCTACGGCCTCGACAACCGCACCGTGGCCGAGGCGATCACCTGGTCCACCGCGATCGTCGTCGTCGCTGCCCTGATCTCGCTCCTGCTCTGACCACCCCGATCTCGTCCCCCCACGTAATCTCACCCTTGCACTGATGCTCCAGCACGCCGGCATCGAGGTTTCTCCCGCCGATCTCGAGCGCACCATCGAGTTCTTCGCCATCCTCGGCTTCGTCCAGGTGCCGGACCCCTTCGACGGCGGCTTCACCTGGCTCGAATCCGGCGGCACCCAGATCCACCTCCTGCACGAGGACGACCCCACCGTCTCACCCCGCGCCCACGTGGCCATCGTCTGCCCCCAGATCGAGGCCACCCTCGCCCGCCTCCAAGAGCACGGCTTCAAGGTCGAGCGCCGCCGCGAACACTGGAACGAGCCCCGAGCCCTCGCCACCGCCCCCGGCGGCCACCGCGTCGAGCTGATGAAGGCCCCACCCCCACGCACCACCTGAGCGCCCCCGCCCATCAGGCGCTCACCTCACTCCCATCAAAGAGTCGCCGTCGAAAGAAGCTGTGCCGCCGATTCAGAACGATCTCGGAGTCGGCTTCCTTCCTCGTCTTCGATCGCATACCGATCACTTCTACAGAGGGCGACCAAGGAATTTGCACTTTCGTGCGCCTTTGCCGGAGGAGACCAGGTGCGGCCAGGCTGTTCATCGAATCGCCCCCAGGTGGACTCCGTCGAGCCACTTGCCCGGCGTGTCGGCACAGGCGTAGTCGCCGCGCGGTCGGTCGAACAGCAGGCCGAGACACACACCCATCACCCGTTGGCCGTACGCATTTGGGTGGAGCGATTCGCGGGTCGCGCCCTGCGTGAACGACAGGCGCCGAAACCACTCCGCCATCAGCGGCGACGGTCCTTGATCACCGACGCGTTCCGACCGCCGGTCGCAGAGCTGGTGGCCGTCGAAGGCCGCCGCCAGGTCCAGGTACTCGGCACCCGTCGCCGTCGCCGCCGACCTCAACGCCTCGGCCAGGTCGACGGTCGCCCGGTTCGCCGCCCAGTCGGCGTCCGCGTTCCAGACCGGACAGCCTCCCTCGGTCAGCCGGCTCCACCCGTCCTCCGGATAGCGGAACCAGCGCCCCGGCGGAAACGGCGATGCGTATCCCATCGCCACCAACCGATAGCCGGAGCGGTTGTATCCGCCCGCCCGCATCACCCTCCGGACCCCGCGCAAGGCCGCCGTGATCGCGCGCGTCGCGGCCGGCAAGGCGGCGCGGATGTGAGCCTCGGCATCGCGATGGCACGTGGCCTGCTCCCCCTCCGGACTCCGCGCCCAGTCGACCGCACAAGCGGCGACGAGCTCGCCGAACCCGATGTCGTTCGCCCCGACCGTCACGACGACCATCCGCACCTCGTCGCGCCTCGCCACCACCGCCAGCTGAGCGGCCTCCGGCGGCTCGCCGAAGTGCGCCGTCCCGCCTTCCTCGGCCAGCCAAAGGTCTCGTACCTTCGCCCCGGAGCATGCCAGGTTCACCTTCTCGTCCACCTCGATCGGCGCACTCTCGATCGGTGCCAGGTCGGAGCGGTGACAGTCGTTCGCCTCGCTTGCGCCGTAGATCCGGGCCGGGTCGTATTCGCACCCGAGCGCCCCGCACCCGTACGCCGCGCGGTCGGTTCCCGACCGGGTGCCGAACGGTTCCGAGCCGTTGCCGAGCCAGCGGCCGCCCTCGCCCGAGATGAAGCTGTCGCCCATGGAGACGACCGCCGTCGGCCGCGCGGCAGCGGGCGCGACGGCGAGGACGAAAGCGAGTAGGGCGAGGGCGGTGATCCGCATGGCAGCCACCCAAGCGGGCGGCCCGCGAACGGTCAAGAGGACGCGCGCGCATTGGCACGAAGCGAGGCAAATTGGCACAACCGCAGGGGTTTCGTCACATGCCGGAAGAGCGGTTTGGCGGAGGTTGCGGGGCCGGCGAATCGGCCCCGATCTGCCGGCCGAAGGCAGGCGTACGATGGCCCACCCATGCGCTACCCGGCCGAACAATTCACGCCCGACGAGAGGGCACTTCTCGCACCTCACTTCACCAACCTGGACCGGCCGGTCTTCGCCTTGGTCAACCTCCCCGAGACCGTCAAGGGCGCACTTTTTGCCCGCTATTCGCGCTATTCCGGGTCGGTGCGCCGCCTCTATCTAGACGAGTTCGCGGCCGACGCGCCCGCGGGCGGCCGCCCCTTCGACGCCGCGGAGGGTGCCCGTGCGGCGGGCCTCTACGAGCGCGTCTTCGTCGGCTACGGCGACGACTCCATCGCCCAGGTCGGCGGCGCCCACGTCGCCTGCGAGTGGGTCTCGAACATCCTCACCAAGGTGCTGCAGCGCGGCCGGCTCGCCGCCTACCTCGAGCAGTCGACCCGCTACATCCCCTACGACAAAGCGCTCCCCGGCGGCGGCTACCGCTTCTACCGCGACCAGCAGCTCGGCCCCGAGTTCGTCGCCGCGATGGATGAGCTCTTCGTCGTCTACTCGCGCTCTCTCGGCCGGGTCGAGAAGTGGGCGGCGGGGCGCTGGCCACGCGGCGACGAGGAGCCCGAGGCGGCCTGGCGGCGGTCGATCCGCGCCAAGGCGCTCGACCTCCTGCGCGGGCTCCTTCCGGCAGCGACGCTGAGCCACGTCGGCATCTACGCCTCCGGCCAGGCCTACGAGCAGTTGCTGCTCCGACTGATGGCCTCCCCGCTGCCGGAGGCGCGCGAGTTCGGCGCGATGATCCTGACGGAGCTGCAGCAGGTGATGCCGAGCTTCGTCTCCCGGGTCGAGCGCCCCGATCGCGGCGGCGAGTGGGTCTCCTACCTACAGGAGCGTCGCACCGGGACCGAGAAGTGGGTCGAGCGGCTCGGCCTCGGCCGCCGCGAAGAAAGCGACCCGGCGCCGGCGGTCGACCTCCTCCAAGTCGAGGGCAGCGAAGCCGACCTGCTCGCGGCCTGCCTCTACGAGGCGGCCGCCGTCCCCGAGCCCGATGTCCGCGCCCGGGTCGACTCGCTGGGCGAGGACGAGCGCGGCGCGCTCCTCGCCGCCGTCGTCGGCGACCGCGCCAACCGTCGCCACCGCCCCGGCCGCGGCTTCGAGGCGCTCCGCTATCGCTTCGAGATCGTCTCCGACTACGGCGCCTTCCGTGACCTCCAGCGCCACCGGCTGCTGACCGTGCAGTGGCAACGACTCTGCCCCAACCTCGGCGCCGGCGTCCCCGACGAGGTGCGCGAAGCGGGCGTCGGCGGCGAATTCGAGCGCGCCCTGGAGATCTCCCGCAACGAGTACGAGCGCCTCGCCGCGGCCGGGCTCGACGAGCTCGCCCCCTACGCGCTCAGCCTCGCGTTCCGCATCCGTTACGTGCTCGACCTGAACGCGCGCGAGGCGATGCACCTGATCGAGCTGCGCTCGGGCCGCGAGGGCCACCCCACCTACCGCGCCGTCGCCCAGGCGATGCACGAGCAGATCGCCACCGTCCACCCCGGCGTCGCCGCCGCGATGAAGTTCGTCGACGAGTCGACCGAGCCCCGCCTCGAGCGGATGATGAGCGAGATCCGCACCCACCGCAAGCGGGTCGCGGCAGGCGTTCACGCCGCGGACACATAGCTGTTGTTTTCCGCGTTGATGGGTGTCGGGAACATGGGGGTTCAATCGAGGTCGGTCGAGCTTCCTGCGGCTCCCGCGGGCAGCCGAGGACTTCGGACGGTTAGCCGGACTTCACGGTCGACACCGTCGGAATCGCTTTCTCGACCCGATTGACGATCACCCGCATCACCTCCCTTCGTGTCTCTGGGACCAGACACATCGGGGTTTACTGGAATGCGGTTAAGCGCTTCATTCTGCTTTGCGCAGTTTGCTTTCAAAACTTGAGAGTCTTCTACTAAGACGAATTCGTTCGACTGAGCAAGGGAGGCTTACTACGCATGGGAACCACGCACAGGACCGAGATGCTCAGAGCGCTCGGGCACCCGGTCCGCGTCCGCATCCTCACCCGGATGAACGCTCCGAAGCGGCGCCTCTCACCCCGTGGCTTCTGCGAAGAGACGGGGCTCGACCTTTCCAAGGTCAGCTACCACTTCCGCGCGCTGGCGCACGCCGGTCTGATCACGGAGGTTGACCGAGTCCCCGTGCGCGGCAGCATGAAGCACATCTACGTCGCCAACGACCGCACCGAGGCATGGTCCAAGGAATACGAATGCCTGCCCGACGCGGTCAAGCGGGCGTTTGCCGCGACGGCCCTACGAGAACCGGTGGAAGCGGTGGGGAGGTCGATTGACGCAGGCGTCTTCGAGTCGAGGCCGGAGAGTCACCTGTCGTGGGATTCCATGTGGGTGGACGACGAGGGTTGGCGGAAACTTGGCGCCCTGTTCGACGAGACGCTGAAGGCGGCGCTGGCGATCCGGGACGAATGCGAGGAGCGGATGTCGAACCCCACCACGGAAGGTGCGTGGGTCGCCTCCTACCTGATCAGCAGCTTCCCGTCGTCACCACCGCCGGAGGAAGTCGACCGCATCTGAGCCGGCACCCGGTCCACCTCAGAAGCCACGGGTCGGAGCGGCATCCACGGCTGCGCGCCGGTTCAGCCGCGACGCTTGCGCTTGCGCCGCTGCGGCCCATCGCCGCCCCGTGTCGGGGCCCCCGGCGACGGGTCGTCGTCGGGCTCGGGCGCTGCCTCGATCTCCGGCGCGCCGCCCTCGTCCGGGTCCGGGCCGCCATCCTTCGGTTCGAGTTCTTTGGCCATCCGCTCGCCCGGCGTGGGCCACGGCACCGCCTCGCCCGCCGCCCAGGCCGGAGGGCGCCCGCCGGGCAGTTTTCCGATCAGGAGCAGGCCGAAGTAGATGAAGAAGATCAGGCAGAACTGGACCAGCAGGAGCAGCGCGGCGACGCCGAGCGCCATCCCCAGCGCGCCCCAGAAGCGCGACAGCAGCCCCACCCGCATCGCCCAGAGGCAGCTGTAGATCAGCGCCACCGCCAGGCCGATCCGCCCCGCCAGGCCGAAGCCGGTCGCCGCGTTGCGCAGCGAGGCGTCGCTCAGCGCGTTCTTCGCCTCGCTTTCTTCCTGTTCGGCGGCTTCGCAGTCTTTCAGCGGGCTCGCACCGGAGTCGTACTTTTCGGCGAACGCTTTCGCGCCCTTGTCGCGTTCTTCGGCGCGACATTCTTCGGCGCCCTTTTTGGCACTCAGCGTCGATTTCGCTTCGCCCTTGTGGAAGGTGTCGGCCGCTTCGTTGGTGGCGATCCCGTTCAGCACCCCGCTGATCGCGAAGAAGAGCGGGGCGACCACGATCACCCCGACCAGCTGGCCTTTCATCTTCCCGCCGGCCCGCGCGAGCGCCGCGCGGAAGAGGAAGTAGAGCGGCGCGGTGAGGATCAGGAAGCCGATCGCCTCGAGGACCGAGGAGATCGTCACCGCGGAGGAATTCTCGTACGCCGAGACCAGCAGTTCGGCTTCGCCGGTACCGCTGACGTCGGCGATCACGATCGCCGAGATGACCAGGATGACGACGGCGACAAAGGTCAGGAGCCCGGTCGGCAGGCTCCAGCGCGACTCCCAGGCCAGGACGTCCTCTTTGCGGCGGTTCAAATGGGGGTGCCCTCTCGCACGGGCCCGTACGCTACATCGCATGGATGAATTGACGACGCGCGCACCGACCGTCCCGCTCGAGGCGGGCGCCGGCCCCGACAACCCGCCCTGCCCCTCGTGCGGCGAGCCACTTTTCGGCTGGCTCGCCGAAGAGGATCGCCTCGGCGCCCCGGTGCGCCGTTGCGAGAGCTGCGGGCTCGGCATCGTCGGCGAGTCGGCGGGGGCGGATGAGGCGCTCGACGCGCTCGACCGACTGGGCGACCAGCAGCGGGCGCGGATCGTCAACCGGGCGAGCTTCGCCTGCTCGATCGGCGGCGCCGGCTGGGCGGGCCTCGAGCCGGGCGCCCACTATCTCTTCACGGTCGAGGCGGCGCGGCGACTGGTGGCCCGCCGCGACCAGACGGTGCGGCGGCAGCGCTGGGCGCCGGGCCCGAGCTTCGCGCAGACCTGGCAGACGCTGCTGAACTCGGTCACCTTCGGCCACAACGTGGCGCTCGCGGCGCTCGGTTCCGGCCGCGCCGCGCCCGCCGAGGAGCGCTGGCAGCGCCGCATCGACGCCCTCGCCAGCATCGTCCTGGCGATCCCCGCGGCGGTCCTCGCCGTCCCGCTCGAGCTGGGCGGCGCGCTCTTCCGCGGCGGCGCGGTCATCGACCTCCGCTTCGAACTGCTCTAGCCGCGCGGCGGGCTGGGGCGGGGAGCTAGCTTAGGCCTTCGCGGGCCTCGCGCACCAACGTCACGGCCTCCGGGAAGAGGACGCGGATGGCATCGCGGACCTGCATCGCCTGCTCGTCGGCGGTGCCGTTGAGGTCCAACCGGCCGATCGAGGCGACGGTCATCTCGACCGCCAGCTTGATCGCGTTGTCGGCCCAGGCTACGCGCTGCGAGGACTGCATCTGCTCCGAGAGCTCCTCCATGCGGGCGCGGAACTCGTCGGGATCGCCGAAAAGATTGAAAGGGCTTCCCTCCATGCGCCAATGAAAGCAGACCTGGCACCTCGCCGATCCACATCTGGCACAAACTGCGCGCCACGGGTGCGCATTTCCCGCCTAGCGTCGCCGCATGGCAGAGGAGCGCGGGCAGGCGACGATCGAGAGCGCGGGACTGGCGGCGCTGATCGCGCTGCTGCTCGTCGCGGCGGTGGCGGCGATCGCGGGGGGCGGCGAAGTCAAGGCCGGGCGCGAGCTGGCGCGCGCGATCGACCGCCACCTCGTCTGCGCCCCGCACCTGCCCGACGCCTGCCACCACCAGCCGCTCGTCCCCGCCTACGGGTGGCCGCTCGCGCGCCTCGCCCGCGCGCTCGCCCCGGCGCCGGAACCGCTGCCCGGAGCCGCCGGCCTGCCCCTCGTCCCGGTCGACTTCCGCCGCTGCCGCCGGGCCAGTTGCGCCGTCGCCGCCGGCCCCCACCTGACCGCCTCCAACCGCCGCACCACCGCCTTCACCCAGCTCGTCGACCGCCGCCGCGCCGCCGGCACGGTCGAGATCGTCTACTGGGAGTACCGGCCGACCCGCGGCTGGCGCGCCCTCCGCCGCGCCGCGACCGCGGCCGACGTCGAAGCCGCCGCCGACACCGCGGTCCTCGCGTCCCAGGACCCCGCCTTGGTCCCGCTCGAGACCCTCCCCGGCCGCAACCACTACGCCTTCCCCGCCGCCGAAGCCCCGCCCTGGCAGTGGCAGATCGACGCCCGCTACCCCGGCTGGTCGAGCTGACCGCGGCACCCGTGGAGCGTTGATCGGTCGACGGCCGACTAAGGCCCTAAGTCTCCGCAGCGGAGCTCGGGGTCGGCGCCGCGGGACCACCGCCGCCATCGCGGTCGGCGTCCTCCTGCGCCTGGCGGATCAGGCCGCGCCAGTCGGTGGTGTGGAAGACGAGGATGATCGCGGCGAAGCCGAGGACGATCGACCAGGCCGCCATCGCGATCTGCGTGCCGACCGAGAAGGAGAGGACGGCGGCGCGCGAGGGGCCCCTCAGGGTCGCGACCAGGAGCGCCTGCTGGGCGCCCGCCCCGCCCGGCGTGAAGGGGACGATGTTGGCGATCGCCTGCACGCTCATCACCAGCATCACGTTGCCGACCGAGCCTTGCAGGCCGAAGGCCTCGAGGAAGAACCAGAAGGCGGCGAACCGACAGAGCCAGCCGACGCCCTGCCAGGCGAAGACCTGCTTCATGTAGTCGCGCGGCCGGGTCAGGATCACGACGCCCTGCCTGACCCGGGCCCAGAAGCGCCGCACCCGGTGCGCCAGCAACCAGACGCCGACGACGATCAGCAGGAGTAGGACGCCGACCGCGATCGCCAGCGTCTTCGGGTGGTTGGCCCAGAAGGAGACCTCGAACGCCGGCAGGTGGGGCAGCTCGGGGAGCGGCGGCAGCAGGCCCTGGCTGATCGCGTAGAGGAGGACGAGGATGCCCACCGAGGTGTCGAAGACCGTCTGCACGAAGAACGACGAGGTGACGGCGGGATAGGACGAGTCGGGGATCTGGCGCTTGACCAGGAAGATCTTGGTGACGTCCCCCGCGTGCGCCGGGATCACCGCGTTGATCCCCGCCCCCGCGAGGTAGGCCGCCGCCAACGGTGGGTAGGCGATCCGCGTCCCCGGGTACGCCGCCCGCAGCACGTTGCGCCACGCCCAGGCCCGCGCCAGCTGCATCGCGAGCAGGCACAGCAGCGCCAAGCCGAACTGCGACCAGTGCAATTCGGAGAGGTGACGGAAGAATTCCGTCGTCGCGTTGAAGAAGTGTTCGAGGCTCGACGCGAGGTCGCCGAGAGGCAGCTGAACGAGGAAAACCGGCATCACAGCTAGACTAGCCACGCTCGTGCCGGACACCGACACGCACACCTTGCCGCCGCAGCTGCCCCCAGACCCCGCCGACGAGGCGATGTGCGCCCGTGCCCGCGAGCGTTACACCGCCGACCGCAAAAGCGCCCGTCGCCGCCGCCGCAAACCGCACGCGGCGATGCCGAACCTGATCATCATCGGCGGCCTCAAGTGCGGCACGACGAGCATCCACCACTACCTCGGCCTCCATCCGGAGATCCAGATGTCGAAGCCGAAGGAGCTGAACTTCTTCGTCGCCGAGCTGAACTGGGACCTCGGCCTCGACTGGTACGCCAGCCGCTTCGACGACCGCTTCAAGGTACGCGGCGAGTCCTCTCCGCACTACACCAACCTGCCCCGCTACGACGGCGTCGCCGAGCGGATCAAGACCCACTGCCCCGACGCCAGGCTGATCTACATGGTGCGCGACCCGATCAAGCGCATCCTCAGCCACTGGGTCCACGCGACCGGCGCCGGCTACGAGACCCGCGAGCTGGTCCCGGTCCTCTCCGATCCGGACACGCAGTACGTCAACCGCTCGCGCTACTGGACGCAGCTGCAGCCGTACCTGGAGCGCTTCGACCACGCCCAGATCGAGATCATCACCCAGGAGGAGCTGCAGCGCGACCGCGAGGGAACGATGCGTAAGGCCTTCGCCTACGCCGGCGTCGACGAGAGCTTCACCTCCGAGCAGTTCGACCGCGAGTGGGAGAAGTCGGCGGCGAAGTCGGGTGACAAATACCAGTTCATGGAGAAGCTGATCAAGCTGCCGGGCTTCCGCTCCTTCGACCGCAACTTCGACCGCCTGCCGGAGCGGATGCGCTGGATCGTCGAGAAGGTGGTCCACGATCCGGACAAACCGTCGGCGCCGAAGCCGGAGCTGCCCGCCGACCTCTTCGAGACCCTGCGCGGCCACTTCGGCGAGGAAGTCGCGGAGCTGCAGAAGTTCGCCGGCCGCGAGTTCGCCGGCTGGAACGACTACCCGGCCTGAGCGGGGTGCGGCGACTCGCCCCCGACCCGGGCCCGACCTCGGTCGCCGCGCAGCTCGACGCCTACCGGCCCTGGGACGACCCGCCCGCCGACCGTCCCCGCCTCGCCCTGAACTTCGCCGCCACGCTCGACGGCCGCGCCGCGATCGAAGGGCGCTCCGGCAAGATCGGCTCCGACACCGACACGGCGATGCTGGTCGGCCTGCGCCAGCGCTTCGACGCGGTGATGATCGGCGCCGGGACGATGCGGGTCGAGCGTTATGGGCGGCTGATCGGCGACCCGGCCAAACGGGCGCGCCGCGAGGAGCTCGGCCTCCCCGGCGACCCGCTGGTGGTGATCGTCGGCAGCCTCGACCTGCCCTGGGACGCGCCGCTCTTCACCGCCGGCGGCGGCGCGGTGCTGCTGATCACCGCCGACCCGGACGGCGAGCCTCCCGCCACCGCGACCGCGGTCGAGGTGCTCCGCGAACCCGACGGCCGCGTCGACGTCACCATCGCCCTGCGCCGCCTGCGCCGGGAGCGCGGGGTCCGCGCCCTGCTCTGCGAGGGCGGCCCGCACCTCCACTCCCAGCTCCAGGCGGCGGGGCTCGCCGACGAGCTCTTCCTGACGATCGCGCCGAAGCTCGTCGGCGCCGGGTCGACGATCCTCGAGGGCGTCCTGCCCGAGGTCGCCGAGCTGGAGCTCGCCTGGCTCCTCCAAGACGGCTCGGAGCTCTTCGCCCGCTATCGCCGGCGATGAACTAGATTCGGCGCGACCGGGTCACCGAACAGGAGGGGCAGATGGACTTCGAACCGACGGCAGAGGTCGCGGCGCTGCGCGAGCGCATCCTCGACTTCATGGACGCCGAGATCTACCCGGCCGAGCGCGAGCTGGTCGAGGCGCTCGACGCGGAGGTCGGCCCCGGCGTCCCCTACCCGGCCAATCTCGGCGCGGTCCGCGACAAGGCGCGCGCCGCCGGCCTCTGGAACCTCTTCATGCCCGACGAGCGCTTCGGCCCCGGGCTGAAGAACTGGGAATACGGCCTACTCTGCGAGGAGATGGGACGCAGCCCGCTCGCCGCGCCGATGGCCTTCAACTGCGCCGCCCCGGACACCGGCAACATGGAGATCCTCGCCGAGCACGGCGACCCCGAGCAGCGCGAGCGCTGGCTCGACCCGCTGCTCGAGGGCCGCATCCGCTCCTGCTTCTCGATGACCGAGCCGGAGACCGCCGGCTCCGATCCGACCCTGCTCCAGGGCCGCGCCGTCCTCGACGGTGACGAGTGGGTGATCGACGCGCACAAGTGGTACACCAGCGGCGCCGTCGGGGCCGAGCTGGCGATCGCGATGGTCGTCACCGATCCCGACGCGCCCCCCTACGGCCGCGCCTCGATGATCTGTGTCCCCACCGACAACCCCGGCTACGAGATGGTGCGGGCGATCCCGGTGATGGGACACGACAAGGGCCCCGGCCACTGCGAGGTCCGTTATACGGAGTGCCGCGTGCCGAAGGAGAACCTGCTCGGCGAGCGCGGGGCCGGCTTCGCGATCGCCCAGGACCGCCTCGGGCCGGGGCGCATCCACCACTGCATGCGCGCGATCGGCACCGCGGAGCGCGCCCACGAGATGATGTGCCGCCGCGCCAACGAACGCCACGCGTTCGGCGGCCCGCTCGCCGACAAGCAGTTCGTCCAGGAGTCGATCGCCACCTCGCGCATGGAAATCGACCAGGCCCGCCTGCTCACCCTCTACGCCGCCTGGAAGATGGACACCGAGGGCAAGCGCGCCGCCCGCCAGTCGATCTCGGCGATCAAGATCGTCGCCGCCAACATGGTGATGAACGTGCTCGACCGGGCGATCCAGATCCACGGCAGCCTCGGCATGACCGACGACACCCCGCTCGCCCCGATGTGGCGCTTCAGCCGCATGCTGCGCCTCGCCGACGGCCCCGACGAGGTCCACAAAATGGTCCTCGCCCGCCGCGAGCTGAACCGCTGGTCGAAGCGCGCCGAGGCCGAAGCGAGCGGCGAGCCACCGGAGCCCCGGCACGCGGCGCGGATGGTGTAGTCACCCGCTCCCGCCCGACAGTTCTCCGATGATCCGTTCCACCGGGTCTTCCGTGCCGTCGGGTGCCTTGGCGGTTTCACGCGCTTCCTGTTCCAGTTGTCGCAGCACTTCCACCGCCTGATCAGACGTGACTTCGACGCCCTGCGAGGCGGCCGCGTCGCCTCGCCCGCCTGACCTGCCGGAGCCGGCCAACCGTTCGAGGGCCTTGGGGGTCGGCGCGGCCGCGGCGGGGGCCGGCCGGGGCTTGTGGATCGGCCGTGCTTCGGCAGGTGCCTTCAGGTTCTTGTGGACCTCGTGGGTCGGCGCGGCTTGGACCGGGGCCTGATCCTTGTGCTCGTGCTTGCGGGGTTCAGATCGGTCGTGAGAGCGATCCGCCCTGGCACCAGGTGAGGTCGCGGGAGAGTGCGATCCGGGAGGCACGGGCTTCGTCGGCACGGCGCCGGCGCTGGGCGCGCCGGAGGGCGAGACCCGGCTCGACCCACCCCCGCCGCCGCCGCAGGCTGGAAGCGCCACGGCGGCAACCGTGGCCACCACCACCGCGATGCCGATCGTCCTCATCGTAGGCGGAGCCCGCCGACGAGGCGTCGGCGGGCCTCCTTGATCTCGATCGTCAGCCTTCCGCCCGAAACGTGATGCCATCGAGGTTGACTGGTTTCCCTTCGCTGCCGACAACTTTGGCGCTGAAATTTTTCCCTTCGATGAACGTGTTGTTCCCGCCGATGACCACCGGGGCTTCTTGGATCGGTTCGGACAGGAGAAGTTTCCCGTCAGCCGGCCGGAACCCGGGAGGCAGGGTGAAGACCGAGCCGAGGCCGGCACCAGGTTTCCCGGCTTCGGCGATTCCCTGTAGGTGGACGACGCCGTCGTGGTCTTTCCAGAACCCGACCAAGTTCAGGACCGGCCCGACCCCGGGAGGACTGAAGTTGTGGCTGCCGTCTTCGAAGCCAGGCTGGCCGGCGGTGCCGACGATGTGCACCGGTTCGGGCGGCGCGAGCGAGTTCGCCACGTTGGCCGTGTCGGCCGTTTTCGCCGAGTCGGCCGTTTTCGCCGAGTCGGCCGTTTTCGCCGAGTTGGCGGTGCCCGCGGCATCGGCGGTCGATGCGCTCGGCACCTTGCCGATGGTGCTCAGTTTCAAGTTCGCACCGGTGATCGCTTCCTTCTTGATCTTGGCGCCGGTCACCGCATTGTTCTTCAACTGCTTGGTGCCGACGGTGTTCTTGCCGAGCTGGCCTGCCGCGAAGGCGCTGCCGCCGGCGACAACGAGGAAAACCGCGATCGACGACATCACGTTGGCGTACGTGAGTCGTTTACGGACGGACTTCATGGGCTACTCCTGTCTGTGGGGGGGTCGGGACTGGACACCGCGACCCTCCCAGCGCGCCTCGGCACTGTCAAGCGGACATCGACACAGATTCGGCTCTATAAGTCGGTTTGCGACCGAGTATCAGGAACGCTGGCTGCCTGCGTAGGGTCGGCAGGCGTCCTACCCGCGCGCCTCGATCGCGGCTGCCGTCGCGGCGAGGCGCTCGACCAGGCGGGCGAAGGCTTCGAGGCCGGTGGCGTCGGCACCGGCCTTGCCGTAGCCGCCCGCCGCGTAGCGGGAGTAGACGCCCTCGAGGATGATCGCCAGCTTCCAGTAGCCGAGGGCGACGTAGAAGTCGAGTTCGGACAGGTCGCGGCCGGAGGTCTCGGCATAGCGGGCGGCGAGCTCCGCGCGGGTGGGGAAGCCGGGCGCCAGGTTGGCGGGCATGCCGAGCGCGATGTCGGGGGCGCCCCGCTCGGGCCAGTAGGCCATCAGGGTGCCGACGTCGGCGAGCGGGTCGCCGAGGGTGCAGAGCTCCCAGTCGACCACCGCCGCCACCTCGCCGGAGTCGGTGAGGATCATGTTGTCGAGGCGATAGTCGCCGTGGACGAGCGAGGCGCCCTCCTGCGCCGGGATCCGGGCCGCGAGGCGATCGTGGACGCGGTCGATCGAGGCCAGCTCGCGCGTCTTCGATTTCTCCCACTGGCCGTACCAGCGGCGCAGCTGGCGGGCCACGTAGTCCTCCTTGCGGCCGAGGTCGCCGAGGCCGATCGCGTCGGCGTCGACCGCGTGGATCGCCGCCAGCGTGTCGGCGACGCGCAGGCCGATCGCGCGGCGGTCGGCCTCGTCGGGGAAGGAGGCCTCGGCCTCGCTCAGCCCGCGCAGCACCGGCCCGCGGACGAAGTCCATGACGTAGAAGGGCGCGCCGTTCACCGCCTCGTCCTCGCAGAGCCCGACCGCGGGCGCCACCGGCACCGGCGTGCCGCCGAGCGCGGCGACGACGCGGTGCTCGCGCGCCATGTCGTGGGCCGAGCTGAGCGTCTTGCCGAGCGGCGGCCGGCGCAGCGCCCACTCGTTCCCGGCCGCGTCCGCAACCCGGTAGGTGAGGTTAGAGAGGCCGCCCGCGATCCGCTCGTAGGACAGCGGCGGGCGCACCGCCGGGACGTGCGCGGCGAACCAGGCACCGACGCCCGCCGCGTCGATCCCGTCGACTTCCACGGCGGAGCCGTCGCCCCGGCCTGTAGCCTCGTCCCCCATCGTCGAGCAAGCATATTCACGCCGGGCCCGTCGCCTCAGTCCCTCGCTTGCCAACCGCCTCCGGATCGGCTTCGCGATCGCCTTCGCGCTGCTCACCGCGATGACCGTGATCGGCGTCGGCCGGCTGATCGTGCAGCGGCAGGACTACGAGAACTCGATCGAACGCTCCTACCAGCGCGAGATCCAGGCGCGGGTGCAGCTCGCCGAAGGGACGAACCCGGCCGCCGCGCAGGCGACGGTGCGCCGCGAAGAAGCGAACCGCGAACGCCTGCGCGACTCGATCTCCGGCGACACCCGCGACACCGTGATCCTGGTCGGCGCCGGGTTGATCGCCGGGCTGCTCGGGGCGCTGCTGCTGTTCGTCGGGCAGATCACGGCGATGCGACGGCCGCTCGAGGCGCTGGTCGCGGCGGCGGGGCGGCTCGCCGGCGGCGACCGCAGCGCCCGGGTCAGGGTCGGCGGCGTCTCCGAGGTGGCGACGCTCGGCAAAGCCTTCAACGAGATGGCGGCGGAGCTCGAGCTCGAGGCCTCCGAACGCGACCGCCTCGACCGGATGAAAGACGAGTTCGTGCTGACCGCCTCACACGAGCTACGCAGCCCGCTCACCTCGGTGCAGGGCTTCGCCGAGCTGCTGATGATGGAGCGCGACTCGCTCACCCCGCGCCAGGTGGAGACGGTCGAGATCATCCTCGACAACTGCCGGCATCTCGTGCGCCTGCTGAACGACCTGCTCGACCTCGCCCGCTCCGACGCGGGGCGCCTGCAGGTCCGTCCGCAGCCGACCCAGCTGGCTCCGCTGGTCGACGACGTCGTCCGCATGATGCGCGCCCAGACCGAGGCGAGCGACCAGACGCTGATCGAGCGGATCGACCCGAATCTGCCGGTCGTGAACGTCGAGGGGGACCGGATTCGCCAAATACTGGTGAATCTGGTTACCAATGCGCATGAGTATTCCCCCGAACGCGCGTCTATCCAGGTATCCGCGCGGGTAGCCGACAATGCTGTGGAGATCAGCGTGACCGACAATGGCCCCGGCATACCCCCTGCTCAGTTGGAGCACATCTTCGAGCGATTCGTGCGCGGCGACGCGGGCCTGACCCAGCGGGTCGGCGGCACCGGGCTCGGCCTGGCGATCTCCAAGTCGCTGGTCGAGCTGCACGGCGGCACGATCACCGCCGACTCCGAGGTCGGCCGCGGCTCGACCTTCACCGTCACCCTGCCGACCGCCGGCCCCGCGGCGATCGACCCGGCCCCGGTCGGCACCTCGATGATCGGCGAAAGCGGCCGCCGATGACCACGATCCTGGTCGCCGACGATTCCGAGACGATCCTCCTGCTGATGCGCACCCGCCTCGAACTGGCGGGTTACGAGGTCGACACCGCGGCCGATGGCCAAGAGGTCATCGACCGCGTCGACCCGAGCTCCACCGACGGCCCCGACCTTCTCCTCCTCGACGCGATGATGCCGCGCAAATCCGGCATCGACGCCCTGCGCGAGCTGCGCGCCGCCGGCGTCGAAACCCCGGCCCTGATCATCAGCGCCCACCAGACCCCCGACGACGCCGACGCCCCCGCCGACCTCGAGATCAGCGCCTACCTGACCAAGCCGATCGACTTCGACGCCCTGCTAGACGCGGTCGCCGAGCTGACCGCGCCGAAGGCCGCGTAGCGTTCGGCTCCGCGGACCCGCTTCGGGGCCGATTAGCTGTTCCTTATGCCGGACTGGTCGGCAAAAGGAACAGCTGGAGGGAAGGGACGGCGGGGGCGACCCTTCCCTCACAACAGCGGGGACGTTCGTCCAGGGTCGCCCCCGCCGTCCCTTCCGGGCCGTTCCCGGGGGAGGTGGAGGGACCGTGCCGGGAGGGTCACGGGAGCCTCACGGCAGACGGACGGATCCCTCACCGATGCGTGACCCCGTGACGAAGAGGCCGGGAACCCCACGCGCCCCGGAGGTGAGTTCGCAGTTAGCGACAATATGTGTCGCTAACTGCGAACTCGGTCCCGGCCGGGGCCCTCAGAGGGCCGGAAAGTGTGACGTCCGCGGGTCTTCGTCACGAACCCTTGCCGTCTTCCCACGCGAAGCCTCACGTCCTGGGCTCCTCATGGGGGTCACAGCCTGCCAGGACCCCCATGGGGCGCCCAGGACGCCCGGGACCACCTCGGACGGCCGCCCGGGCCACGGGTTCCCTGCCGTCCCCGCATCAGGGTCAAGCCACAGTCAGCCGAGCATCCGCTTGACGGCAGTGATGAACGGATTCGGCGCCGCTCCCACAGTCGCTCCCTGTCGTAGATGAGGACCGAGAACCAGACCGGGCTCTCCCCCTCCTCATCGGCGATCTCTTCGAGGCGTGGGGCCAGGTCCCACTTCAGGCGACCCGGGTCGACGCCGGGGGCCACCACGACCATCAGGTCGACGTCGGAGCGCCGGTCGGGATCGGTCTCACCGAGATCGGCCTCACGGCGGGCCCGGGAGCCGAAGAGCCAGACCGCGAGCAGTCCATCGCCGACCTCCGCGCGCAACCAACCCAGCAGGCGCGCGACCACGCACCGCTCGCCGTCGGTCAGGAGAACGTCGCCGGGAAGATCCTCAACTTGGGCTGTCAGTCGAACCGCGGCCACCAGGAGAGGATAAGCCGGAAAGCGTCAGCTCTTCGCCACCTCGAGGCGGATCTCTTTGCCTTTCAGCTTGGTGCCGTCGAGGTACTCGACCGTGCGCTCGGCTTGGTCGGGGTCGACCTCGACGAAGGAGAAGCGGTGGAGGACGCGGACGTCGTGGACGGCGTCGTCGGGGAGGACGGCGCCCTCGCGGAGGGCCCAGCGGAGGTCCTCCTCGTCGATGCCGCTGCGCTCGCCGCGATTGACGAACAGCTTGGTCGTCTTCGCCCGCTCGCCGTCGTCGTCGCCATCGCCGTCGCTCGCGGCCCCGGCGGTCGCCGGCTCCTCGCTCGACGCCGCCCCCTCCACGGCCGCCTCGCGTCGGCGACGCTCCCGGCGGCGCGGCCGCGGCGCGTGCTCGAGCCGCTCCTCCGGGCTCTCCCACTCGCCGATCGTGGTGTTGACGTCACGCTCGATCCGGCCGACCTCGTCGCGCTCGTCCGGCGTCACGAAGGTGATCGCGCGACCGGTCCGCCCGACCCGACCGGTCCGCCCGATGCGGTGGACGTAGGTCTCGGAGGAGTTCGGCACGTCGAAGTTGATCACGTGGGTGACGTGCTCGACGTCGAGCCCGCGGGCGGCGATGTCGGTCGCCACCAAGAGCTTCACCCGGTGGTCCTTGAAGGCGATCATCACGCCGTCGCGGGAGCCCTGGCTCATGTCGCCGTGGAGCGCCTTCACGTCGAGGCCTTTGTCCTTCAGCGTCCGCTCCAGGCGCGAGGCGCCGATCTTGGTGCGGGTGAAGATGATCGCCTGCTCGGGTTCCTCGAGCTTCAGGATCTCGACCAGGCGGGCGGCCTTCTCCCGCGCCGGCACCTCGACGAAGGCCTGCTGGATCGCGTCCACGGTGAGCGTTTTCGGCGTGATCCGCACCGTCACCGGGTCGTACATGTAGCCCTCGGCCAGCTTTTTGATCGGCGGCGGCATCGTCGCCGAGAAGAGCGCCGTCTGCCGGCCGCTCGGGCACATGCGGAGGATCTTCTCGACGTCCTCGATGAAGCCGAGGTCGAGCATCTCGTCGGCCTCGTCGAGGACGACGAAGCGGGCCGCGGTCAGCACCAGCGAGCGCCGCGACATCAGGTCCATCATCCGCCCGACGGTCGCCACGACGACGTGGGCGCCGGAGCGCAGCTGCGACTGCTGCGAGCGGATCGGCGCGCCGCCGAAGACCGCGACGATCTCGATGTCGAGGTGCTCGGCGTAGGAGCGCAGCGCCTGCGTCACCTGGATGCAGAGCTCGCGGGTCGGGGTCAGGACGATCGCCTGCACCTCGTCGTTCTCCGGATCGAGGTACTGGAGCAGCGGCAGGCCGAAGGCGGCGGTCTTGCCGGTGCCGGTCTGGGCCTGGCCGATCACGTCGTGGCCGCCGAGCAGCTCCGGGATCGCCTCCTCCTGGATCGGCGACGGCTCGACGTAGCCGAGCTCATCGAGCGCCTGCTGGATCGCAGGGGAAAGTCCGAGGTCT
>Ga0153956_1001146_pt1 | contig 24796 bp, 28 predicted proteins | sample TSFL040MetaG_FD_104704 | JGI IMG/M metagenome (GOLD analysis project Ga0153956, IMG submission 104704) | Attine ant fungus gardens microbial communities from Florida, USA - TSFL040 MetaG | ecosystem: Host-associated > Fungi > Mycelium > Unclassified | place: USA: Florida, Wekiwa Springs... | reverse complement strand
GAAATGCGCGGCGCCGTCGACGCCGAAGGTGCCGCCGCCCATATAGGCGCGGTCGAGATAGAGTTTCAGAATCTCGTTCTTCGTCAGCCGCGTTTCCAGCCAGATCGCAAGGAAGGCTTCGTTGACCTTGCGCTCGATGGTGCGCTCGTTCGACAGGAACAGGTTCTTGGCGAGCTGCTGCGTGATCGAGGAGCCGCCCTGGCGCACGCCGCCGGCCTGCGCATTGGTCACCAGAGCGCGCGCGGTGCCGGCGACGTCGATGCCGAAATGATCGTAGAAGCGGCGATCCTCGGTGGCGAGCGTCGCCTTGATCAGGTTGTCCGGGAAGTCTTCCAGCGGGATCGAGTCGTTGTGCTTGATGCCGCGGCTGCCGATCGGATTGCCATAGCGGTCGAGGAAGGTGACGGCGAGGTCGGATTTTTTCAGCCAGTCTTCATCGGCGGTTTCGCGGAACGCCGGCTGCGCCAGCGCCAGCATCAGCACGAGGCCGCCGAGGCCGAGCGTGGCGGCTTCCGACAGCGGCTCGATCAACAGCCAGCGTTTCCAGTTGCCGACATGGAAGCCGTCCATGAAGGTCGAATAGCGCTCCCAGAGTTCGCGGACACCGCGGCCCGAGGAGAACAGGCCGGAGTCGATACGCGCATCGAGATCCAGCAGGAAATGCCGGATTTTGGTGATCCACTTCGAAGGCACGATCTTCGGCACTTTGGCCCTTGGATGTGTTGCGGCGTTGATGAGTCTGTTGCGGGTCAAATACGGCATCCCGGCGACCGATGGCGGCGCGGGAGACTCGCCCGATATGTAGCCGAGTAGGGCCGATAAACCAACGGCAATGCAGTATAATCGCGTGTCAGCCCTAACGGGCTGCGGGAAAGCAGGATGTTGGCTTCCGACTTTCACCTCGGCCCGTATCCCGGGCGCGATGCAACGTGAAACGTTGCTTCGCAGAACCGGGATCGCACGAGACGCCGGCGTTTGATACGGTCCCGGCTCTGCGGAGCGGCATAAGAATGCCGCACCGCGTCCGGGACACGGTTTCCACTCAGGCCGATCATGCTTTAGAACGGCGCTTCGTCCGCAAGACTGGATTTCGCCCCATATGACCGCGCGCCCGCCACGTCGCTCCGAGCAGGAGGGAATGTTCTGGAAAACCAAGGCGTTGGAGGAAATGTCCGACGCCGAATGGGAGAGCCTGTGCGACGGCTGCGGGCGCTGCTGCCTGAACAAGCTGGAAGACGAGGATACCGGCAGGATCTATTACACCCACATCTCCTGCAAATTGCTCGATTCCGGTCTATGCGCTTGCAAGGATTATGAAAATCGATCCGACCAGGTGCCGGACTGCGTCCGCCTGACGCCCGAGAACGTCCGCGCCCTGAGCTGGCTGCCGCTGAGTTGCGGCTACAAGCTCGCCGCCGAGAAACGCGATCTGTATTGGTGGCACCCGCTGATTTCCGGCAGCCGCGACACCGTGCACGAGGCCGGCGTGTCGGTGCGGGGGCGGGTGGTGGCGACGGAAGCGACGGTGCCGGATGAGGAACTCGAAGACCACATCGTGTCGTGGCCGACCCAGTTGCCGCGTCGGGCGAAGCTGAAGAAGCGGCCGGCGGAATGACCACGGCGCCGCGGCTGTCGCTGATCGTCATCACCAAGAACGAGGAAGCGTCGATCGCGCGCTGTCTCGGATCGGTGGATTTTGCCGACGAGATCGTGGTGGTCGACAGCGGCAGCACCGATCGCACGGTGGCGATCGCCGAGGCGCACGGAGCGCGCGTGGTCGTGACCGCCGACTGGCCCGGCTTCGGGCCGCAGAAGGCGCGGGCGCTGGATCTGGCGCGCGGGGAGTGGGTGCTGTCGCTCGATGCCGACGAGTGGATCGAGCCGCAATATGCCGCCGCGCTGAAGGCGGCGATGGCGGCCGGCGACCCGCCGGCTGCGTATCGGACCTCGCGCCGTTCGCGCTTCTGCGGCACCGTCATCCGGCACAGCGGCTGGTCGCCGGATTATGTGGTGCGGCTGTTCCGGCGCGGCCATGCGCGATTTTCCGACGATCTCGTGCATGAGCGGCTGATCGTCGACGGGCCGGTCCGCTTGGGCGCGTTCAAGATCGATCACGATTCGATCACGTCCTGGGCCGATGCCGAGGACAAGATCGTGCGCTATTCCACGGCCGCCGCCCGGCAGATGTTCGAGCGCGGCCGGCGCGGATCGGAGTTGCAGGCGGTGCTGCATGGCGCGGCGGCGTTCCTGAAGGCATTCGTGCTGCGGGCCGGTTTCCTCGACGGCGCGGCGGGGCTCGGCGTGGCCAACTACAATCGGCGCTATGCCTACCAGAAATGGCGGCGGCTGGCGGGGCTGCGCCGGTCCGGCTGATCACGCATTCGCGAGCGACCGCCCGCGGCGGGACGCTCCCATGCAATGAAACGACTGTTGCAGGGCCGCGCGGAGGCATAGATTTCTGCCATTGCTCCGGCGCGCTCTGCGTCGCCGACGGCGTGATTTGTCACAGCATCGAAGCCTCCATGAACAAGATCGAACGCCAGAGTCGCGGCGCAGCCGGCGGCCAGCCATTGTCGGGTGAACTTCTGTCACAGGAAGCTGCCGAAGAACTCTGCCTGATGTCCACGGAAGCCATCGATTTCGAGCATGCGCCGCCGCCGGTGGCGCATGTCGCGCTCACCCAGAGCGAAGTGCGGACCATCCTGATCAGCCTGCTGCTCGCCATGTTCCTGGCGGCGCTCGATCAGACCATTGTGGCCTCCGCGCTGCCGACCATCGGACGGCAGTTCGACGATGTATCCAACCTGTCGTGGGTCATCACCGCCTATCTGCTGGCATCGACCGCGGTGGCGCCGGTGTTCGGATCGCTGAGCGATATCTACGGCCGCCGCGCCACCATCATCACGGCGATGTCGCTGTTCATCGCGGGATCGGTGCTGTGCGCGATGGCGCCGAACATCATCGTGCTGATCGTCGCGCGCGGGCTGCAGGGCCTCGGCGGCGGCGGCATCCTGCCGATCGTGCAGACCATCATTTCCGATGTCATCTCGCCGCGCGAGCGCGGTCAGTATCAGGCTTACTTCAGCGGGGTGTGGGTGGCGGCCGGCATCGGAGGGCCGATCCTCGGCGGCGTGTTCGCGGAGCATCTGCACTGGTCGATGATCTTCTGGATCAACATTCCGCTCGGCATCGGCGCGCTGGCCTTGATGCTGCCGAACATGAAGAAGATTCCGGTCTTCCACCGCCGCCGCAAGGTCGATTGGCTCGGCGGCATTCTGCTGATGGTGTCGGCACTGGCCTTCATGCTGGCTTTGACGTGGGGCGGCACGCGGTTTTCCTGGGCGTCGCCGACCATCATCGCATTGCTCGGTGCCGCCGCCGCGATCGGCTTCGCGTTCGTGTGGCATGCGATGCATGCCGACGAGCCGTTCCTGCCGCTGCCGCTGATGTCCGGCTCGGTGGTGCCCTATGCCATGGCCGCCGGCAGCTGCTGCATGGGGGCGATGCTCGGTCTCACCGTGCACATGCCGCTCTATTACGAAGTCGTCTACGGATTGACCGCCGCGCAAGCCGGCATGGCGCTGATCCCGATCGCCGCCGTGTCGGTGGGCGGCGCCGCGATCGCCGGCCGCGCGATGTCGCGCACGCCGCGTTACAAGCGGCTGGCGATCGGCGGCGTGGCCTGGGCGGCGGCGATGGGGCTGGCCATCGCGCTGCTGATGCCGTTGCCGCTGCCGCTCCTGCTGGTGATGCTGGGGATGCTGTCGATGGGGCTCGGCATGGTGTTTCCCGTCAGCCTCGTCTCGATGCAGAACGCCGTGCCGCGTCCGCAGGTCGGCACCGCCACGGGCGCGATGAACTTCTTCCGCGCGCTGATGTCGTCCTTCGCGGTCGCGGCCTTCACGACGGTGCTGTTGATGGCGCTGGGCTCGGGCATCGCCGTGAGCGGCGAGCACGTTCAGGCGACCGACGCGATTCCGCGCGACGATCTGGTCCGCGCATTCCGCTACGTGTTCGAGGCAGCGGCGGCGCTGCTCGCGCTGGCGGCCGTCTTCCTCGCCCTGATGGAAGAACGTCCGCTGGCCGGCCCGGCGATGGCGGCGGCGACCGATCTGGTGGGAGAGTGACGCGCGTCCTATCGGGCGTCTCCCGCGCCGGGATCGTGACCGCGCGATTCATTCATAATTGACGCAGTTCGTGAACGCGGCTGCAACTTCTCCCGCCTAATCTGCCCGCATTGCCGGGGCGGTGGCGGAAGACATCCGGCGCCGATATTTGGAGTGCGGGCCGTGCAGCGGTTGATTTCGAATTTTTTGAGCGACGAATCCGGCGCCACCGCGATCGAGTACGCGCTGATTGCCACGGGTATCAGTCTGGCCATCATTGCAGTCGTGAACGCGCTCGGGACGACGCTGAACGGCCGCTATGCGGCCGTGAGTGATGCGCTGAAATAGATCACGCAATCGCCCGGCCGGAACGCAATGTCGTGAACGGCCTGTCCGGGGCGGGGATGCGCCCTATATGCTGATGCGCGGGCGGGCTGCCCGCGCATGGTCATAGCGGGGGCGTATCATGACGGTATATCTTCGATGGTCGGCTGCGGCCGTTCTGGCGGTTGCGGCTTTCGTGCTTTCCGGGCCGGCATCGGCCGGCGGCGCGCAATACTGTATCGCTTACAGTTCCGACGGCGGCGCGAATTCATCCGTGCGCAACTGCACCTTTTCCGATTATCAGCAATGCGTGGCTGCAGCGGGCGGAACACGCGGTATATGTGTAGGCAATATCGACTATCATGGCGGGCCAGACCCGCGGCAAAGTCCGCGCAGGCGCCGCTAGGAACAGGAGAATGCCGATGATGTCGGGCCGGATCGCTCGGGGTGTCGCCGCCTTGTCGGTGGCGATGGCGACGTTGCTTGCGTTCGATGCCGCCGACGCGCGGCCCAAACGTGCGGTGGCTGCGGAGCGTTCCGGCATCCCGCCGTTCTGCGTGCGGATCGTCGGACCCCGCGGGTTCGATCTGCCGCAGATCTGCCGGTTCTACGACTATCAACAGTGCCTGCGGGCGTCCGCCGACCTGCACGGCAATTGCGTGATCAATATCGACTATCCCGGCAAAATCACCGGCGCGCCCGGCGCCACCTGGTCGCAGCCGGGGTGGCAGTCAACGCGCTGATCGTGCAGGGGAAATAGTCCTGCGACAGGATAAATTTCTTTCCTAGGATTTTTGCCCTTGACAGCGTCGCGCTGCCGGGGTAGGGTTACGGCATGCTCCATAATTGGGTTCGCGAAAGCGGTGCGGCCGTTTCGTCATGAAGCCGTAGTCATGAAGCCGTCGGGCGGATGGGCGCAGCACATCCGCCGCGGAGCTTGCCGCAGGCGATGGCGGCGGATGACATGCGTCGTCCGCCCTACGGCCCCGAGATCGTTGCTCTCACAAAGAGTTTCAACCATGGCTATCAAGTCCACGGCCCGACCGGCAACGAAGCCGGTGCGGGCTGCTGCCGTTTCCGCGGCAAAAAAATCCGCTGCGGCCAAGCGTGCCGTAACGCCCAGGCGCACGCCGTCGCGCATCAAACTCGTCAACCGCATCGTCGATGTGATCGACGGCCAGCTCAATGCGATCGAGGACATCACCCGCGATCCCGCCCGCAAGGGTGCGGCCCGCTCCGAGGCCGAGCGCCATGCCCGGACGGTGGCGACGCTGTCGCGCGTCGTCGCCGAAATGAAGAAAGAGCAGGCCGGGACAAAGCGGAAGACCCGACATGACGAAGACCGTCCGGACGACCTCGACGAACTCCGTGAGCGCCTTTCTCTCCGTTTGGCAGAACGCCTCGGACGAGGAGCGGCGCTTTCTGTGGGCAACCATGCGCGAAAGCGAAGCCGTCTTTCTCAGTGAGCACTGGGAAGTCTTCGCGCATCCGCATCAATTGCCGCCGGATCGCGCCGCCGATGGAAAGCCGTGGTTGACCTGGCTGCTGATCGGCGGGCGCGGCGCCGGCAAGACCCGCGCCGGTGCCGAATGGGTGCGCGCGCAGGCGCTGGGGCGTCCGCCGTTCGCCGATGCGCCCGCCGGCCGGATCGCGCTGGTGGGCGAGACCGAACACGATGTCCGCGAGGTGATGATCGAAGGCATCTCCGGAATTCTCGGCGTTCACGAACGGCACGAGCGGCCGGCGTGGATTCCGACGCGGCGGCGGCTCGAATGGGCGAACGGCGCTGTCGCGGAGGTGTTCTCCGCGGAAGACCCGGAAAGCCTGCGCGGGCCGCAATTTCATTGTGCCTGGTCGGATGAGATGGCGAAGTGGCGGCGCGCCGAAGACGCCTTCGACATGCTGCAATTCGGCCTGCGGCTCGGTGCGCAGCCGCGCCAGTTGATCACGACGACGGCGCGGCCGAACGCATTGCTGAAGCGGCTGCTCGCCGATCCGAGCACGGCGACGACCCGCGCGGCGACGGTGGCGAATGCGTATCATCTGGCGCCGAACTTTTTGCAGAGCGTGCTCGGCCGCTATGCGGGCACGCGGCTGGGACGGCAGGAACTCAACGGCGAGATCGTCGATGACCGGCCGGATGCGCTGTGGTCGCGCGGTTTGCTGGAGCGGTGTCGTGTTGATGGCGTGCCGAACCTGCAGCGCATCGTCGTCGCCGTCGATCCGCCGGTGTCGTCCACCAAGCGCGCGGACAGTTGCGGCATCGTCGCCGCCGGGATTGCCGAAGGCGGTATGGTCTATGTGCTCGCCGACGACAGCGTCAGCGGTGCGACGCCGACCGTGTGGGCCAACAAGGCGATCGCGCTGTGGCGGCGGCTCGAAGCCGATGCGCTGGTCGTGGAGGTCAACCAGGGCGGCGACATGGTGCGCACGGTGATCAACGAGATCGATGCCGGTGTGCCGGTGACGGCGGTGCGCGCCTCGCGCGGCAAATGGCTGCGCGCCGAGCCGGTGGCGATGCTGTATGAGCAGGGCCGCGTGAAGCATGTCGGCGCGTTTCCGGAACTCGAAGACGAGATGTGCGATTTTGCCAGCACCGGATTGTCGTCGGGCAAATCGCCGGACCGGATGGATGCCCTGGTCTGGGCGATCACGGCACTGGCGCTCGGCCGCCGCAACGACGGCCCGCGGATCAGGATGCTGTGACATTGCCGTCATCGCCCGCAGCAGTGGGGGCGGATGGGCACAGCACATCCGCCGCGGACCTGCCGCGGGCGATGGCGGCGGATGACATTCGTCATCCGCCCTACGGCTGACGGCTGTCATCGTCCGCGAAGGCGGGCGATCCAGTAAACATTGTTGATCGAAATTGAAGCGCGACGCTTGCGTGTACTGGATCACCCGCTTTCGCGGGTGATGACAGCCGGAGTGAGCGTGGTTTTGCCACATAGATACGGATCGCACCGATGTTCTCACGCTTGAAAGCCTATCTCGCGGCGCCGGAAGCCAAGACGTCGCGGACCGCGCGACTGTTCGCGTTTCAATACGAGGGAAAAGCGCGGTGGACCGCGAAGGACTATGCGGCGCTGGCGCGGGAAGGTTACATGGCGAATGCCGTCGTGCATCGCGCCGTCCGGCTGATTGCCGAGAACGCGGCGGCGTGCCGTTTCGTCGTGTTCGACGGTGCGCGTGAGAGCGAAGCGCATCCGTTGGCGCAGCTGGTCACGCGGCCCAATCCGCGCCAGGACGGCGGCGTGTTCTTCGAGACGCTCTACGCGCATCTGCTGCTTGCCGGAAACGCCTATGTTGAAGCGGTGACGCTCGACGAGCGCGTGCGCGAGCTGTATCCGCTGCGGCCGGATCGCATGAAGCTGGTCGCAGGCCGCGACGGCTGGGCGGAAGCCTATGATTACAGCGTGAACGGCCGCAGCCTGCGCTTCGATCAGGCATCGGGCGCGGTGCCGCCGATCCTGCATCTCACATTCTTCCATCCGCTCGACGATCACTACGGCCTGGCGCCCATCGACGCGGCGGCCGCCGCGCTCGACACGCACAACGCCTCGGCGAAATGGAACAAGGCGCTGCTCGACAATGCGGCGCGGCCGTCCGGTGCGCTGGTCTATGCCGGCGCGGACGGCGCCGTGCTGTCGGAAGCGCAATTCGACCGGCTCAAGCGCGAGCTTGAAGGCAACTATCAGGGCGCGGTGAATGCCGGCCGTCCGCTGCTGCTGGAAGGCGGGCTCGACTGGAAGCCGATGGCGCTGACGCCGAAGGACATGGACTTTCTCGAAGCCCGCCATACCGCCGCGCGCGAAATCGCACTGGCCTTCGGCGTGCCGCCGATGCTGCTCGGCATTCCCGGCGACAACACATTCGCGAATTTCGCCGAGGCCAACCGCGTGTTCTTCCGTCAGACCGTGTTGCCGCTGGCGGCACGCACCGGCAACGCGCTGGCGCAGTGGCTGGCGGGTGAATACGGCGACGACGTGCGTGTCGAGATCGACACCGACCGCATCGATGCGCTGGCCTCCGACCGCGTCGCACTATGGGAGCGCGTCAATGCGGCGGATTTCCTGACATTGAACGAGAAACGCGAGGCGGTCGGTTACGCGCCGGTCGAGGGCGGGGACAGGCTGATGCCATGACCGTTATGTCCGACCTGATCGAAACGTTTCTCGCCCGCGGCGACCTCGCGCATCTCGCGCTGTTCCTGTGGGCCTCGGTGGCGAGCCTTGCGGCGCTGTTCGCATTGCGCGAACTCGCCGGCGCCTCGCGCCGCTTCGACGAATTCGTGCGCCAGCTTGCGCTGTTCAACCGCCGTGCGCGTGGCGGCGACGATGATGGCGGTGGTCGTTAGGGCGCTGGGATCTGTGTCCCGGACGCGATGCGGCGCGGAGTGCCGCTTCGCAGAGCCGGGACCGTCGCGAACGTCGGCGTCCGGGACAGGGAAATCGCCTTCAGGGAGCATAACAATGGACAGTCTGCATGCGGCTTTGCGCGCGATCCGGCCGGAGACGAAGGGACAGGATCACTTCAATGTCTTCCGTGAATTTCTCGCTCATCTCGACCGGTTGCAGCGGCAGGCGGTGAAGCTGCCGCCGCATCAACCGCGCCAGCGCGTGAAGGCGAGCTGAGTTTTCCCCTCTCCCCCAGCGCTGCGTAGCAGCGCGCAGCGGGAGAGGGGACACTTTTGTCCGTGCTTTCAGCTTTTCATCCCCTATCCCAGCGAGGCCGCCGATGCTTGCGCCCACGCCTGATTCCGCGCGTCTCGCGCTGATGCCGGATGGCATCGTCGAGGGCTATGCCAGCCTGTTCGGCGTTCTCGACCAGGCCCGTGACATGGTGATGCCTGGCGCGTTCACGCGGACGCTGCAGCAGCGCGGGCTGCGGCGCATTCCGATGCTGTTCCAGCACGATCCGCGCGAGCCGGTCGGCATCTGGCTCGACCTGCGCGAGGACATGCGCGGCCTGTGGGCGCGCGGGAGATTGATCCCGGACGTGGCGCGGGCGCGCGAACTCTATGCGCTGCTCAAGGCGGGCGCGGTCGACGGCCTGTCCATCGGCTACCGCACCCAGCGCGGCCGGATCGATCCGCGGACGCGGGTGCGCCGGCTTTACGATGTCGATCTCTGGGAAATTTCGCTCGTCACCTTCCCGCTGCTCGACGGCGCGCGCGTCGACGCGGTGAAGCAGACGCGCCTGCGCGCCGACGCCGAGCGCGCATGGGCACGGATGACCGGTTCAGGCGGCGGCGCGGATGCACCGCCGCCGCCTGCGCGGCGCGGGAGGGCAGTGGTGTCGCTGCACTCCCGCGCAGCCCGCAAACAGGCGCTGCGTGGCATCGGCCGCGCCCCCACGCTTTTCACGCCATCTCCCTCGTTGAAACCCACGGAGCTGAATCCATGACGTTCGATCTCACCGATGCCGCCCCCGAACACAAAGCCGGCTTTGCAGCCGGTTACGCCGCGCCGCGCGATGACTTTGATGAACTGCGGCAGACTTTCGAAGCCTTCAAGGCCGCCAATGACGAGCGCCTGGTGCGGATCGAGCAGAAACGCGGCGACGTGCTGCTGGAAGAAAAGGTTGACCGCATCAACGCGGCGCTGGATGCGCAGCAGCGCAAGATGGACTCTCTCGTGCTGAAAGCCGCGCGGCCGGCGATGGCGGCCGAGCAGGCCGGCAAGGCGCAGGTCAGCGAACACAAATCCGCTTTCGATGCTTATGTGCGCTCCGGCGCGAGCGATGGGCTGCATGCGATCGAGAGCAAGGCGATGTCGGCCGGCTCCGATCCCGACGGCGGCTATCTGGTGCCGGAAGAACTGGAGCGCGGCATCGGCGCGCGGCTGGCGTTGATTTCGCCGCTGCGCAGCCTGTCGTCGGTGCGGCAGATTTCCGGCGGCGTCTACAAGAAGCCGTTCATGACCGCCGGGCCGGCGACCGGCTGGATCGGCGAAACCGCGGAGCGGCCGCAGACCACCGCGCCGGGCTTCGACGTGCTGTCGTTTCCGGCGATGGAGCTCTATGCGATGCCGGCGGCCACCGCGACATTGCTGGAGGACGCGGCCGTCGATCTCGACGACTGGCTGGCCGGCGAAATCGATCAGGCGTTCGCCGAACAGGAAGGCATGGCCTTCGTCTCGGGTGACGGGACCAACAAGCCGAAAGGTTTTCTCAGCTACACCACGGTCGCGAATGCGTCGTGGAGCTGGGGCAAGATCGGGCATGTCGCCACCGGCGTCGCGGGCGATTTCGCGGCCTCGGATCCATCGGACAGTCTTGTCGATCTGATCTACGCGCTGAAGGCGGGCTATCGGCAGAATGCCAGTTTCGTGATGAACCGCAGGACGCAGGCCGAGGTCCGCAAATTCAAGGATACCACCGGCGTTTATCTGTGGCAGCCGCCGGCCACCGCCAGCGGCCGTGCGAGCCTGATCGGCTTTCCGCTCGCCGACACCGAAGACATGCCGGACATTGCATCAGGCTCGCTGTCGATCGCCTTCGGCGACTTCCGCCGCGGTTATCTGATCGTGGACCGCCAGGGCGTGCGCGTGCTGCGCGATCCGTATTCCGCAAAACCCTATGTGCTGTTCTACACCACCAAGCGCGTCGGCGGCGGCGTGCAGGATTTCGACGCGATCAAGCTGCTGAAGTTCGCGGCGAGCTGAATCGCAGCCGTAGGGCGGATGGGCGCAGCCCATCCGCCGCCGCGCTTGCGGCAGGTGACGGCGGCGGATGCCGTTGCGCGTCATCCGCCCTACGGTTTCTTTGCCGATCCGCACGCGCGGCCGGTGCGTCATTACGGCTCCTTGCTCAGCAGTAGCCATGCCAGCCGCAGCCGTAGGGCGCGCGATCGAAGATCGTGTCCGGCTTGGTGCCATAGTAATTGTGATAGTAGTAGGAATTCGGCTTGCCGTAATAGCCGTGCACGACGGAGGAGACGTCAACCTCGGGCGCGTAGGTGACGATGGGTTCTTCGACGGGCTTTTGCTTGTCCGCTATGGCGGTGCGGCCTGTCTTTGCAGCCGGTTCCGCGAACACCGCGCCGAGGCGGCTGTGCCCGGCGAGATCGGCGGCATCGGCCGTCGCCGCGCCGAGGGCGCAGGCGGTGAGCAGCAGGATAGGAGTGAGAGTCCGCATGATTCGCAGAGAATAGCGAAGATGGATTTACGAAGGTTAACGATGCGGGCGTGCGCCCTTTCTTCCTTCTCCCACAAGGGGAGAAGGAAGAAGAACGAGAGACTTACAGCGCCACGCCCCAGGCTTTCGCGGTCTGCACGATCCAGTCGCGGTAGAGCGTCAGCGGGGTGACGCCGGTGAGGCCGCCGCAGCCTGCGGCGTTCTTCGCGGCCGTCGACCACGAGATCACGCCGATGATGACGTCGCGGCCGTTCTGCTGTTGCAGCACCGGGCCGCCGCTGTCGCCGGTGCAGGCGCCGAGGCCGGCGCGCTCGTTGTTGGTGGCAGGATCGAGCAGGCGGATCTGCAGTTTGCCGGGATGGCTGGTGGAGACGAGATCGGCGCTGCGCGGCGTGCCGCCGCTCCGGCCGTCGCCGCGGGCGGCGACGCCGATGCCGGCGACCGTGTAGCCCTGGCCCGCTTCGAACGGCTCAACGGGAATGCCGAGCGGCAGCACGGTCTTGCCGACCAGGGGATCGGCGAGCTGCAGCAGCGCGATATCGGCGCTGGCGCGATGCGACCTGATGCCCTGCGCGTTGAAATTCGGATGGTCCGCCACGCGCTTGACCGCGAGCAGTTGCGGCTGCCGCTGCGCGTCGTATTGCACGATCTTGTAGCTGGCGCCGGGCGTCACGCAATGCGCGGCGGACAGCACCAGCGTCGGTGCGATCAACGCGCCCGAACAGAAATTCCCGCGCGAGCCGACGATGGTCAGCACGCTGCGGCTGAGCGCGCCGTCATCGGTCCGGGCGCCGCCGACCAGCGCCTGTGCCGGGCTGAAAAGGAATGACGTAAGCGCCGCCACCGCGAGCGCGCGACCTGCCTGAATCATGGCCGGATGTCACCGCCGCACCGGCGCGATGTCAATTCCCCGAATTGTTCATGATGCCTACCGTGAGGATAAGCATGTCCGCGATCCCGTTGACGCCGCCGGTGGCGGAGCCGCTGACGCTCGATGAGGCGAAAGCGTTCCTGCGTGTCGAACATGACGATGACGACGATGTCATCGCCGCGCTGATCGCCGCCGCGCGCCGGCATGTGGAGATCACCGCGCGCTGCGCGCTGGCGAGCGATGTGCCGGACGATCTGCGCCAGGCGATCCGTCTGCTGCTCGCGCATTGGTACGACCACCGCGCGGCGACCGACGCCGTGCCTGCGCGCGTGTCCGCGCTGATCGCGCCGTATCGGATGCTGTCGCTATGATCGATCCCGGCCGATTGAAAACGCGGCTCGTCATCGCGGAGCCGCGTGACAGCGACGACGGGCAGGGCGGCGTCGTGCGCGATCATGCGGCGGTCGCCACCGTCTGGGCCGCCGTGATGCCGGGCGTCATGCGGAATGCCATGGAGGCCGATGCGGAGTTGGCCGTCGTGCGCTTGCGCATCGTGCTGCGCAACGGACTGGCGCTGACGCTGCGGCACTGCCTGATCGACGGCGACAAGACCTATCGCATCGTCGCGCTGCGCGACAGCGCGGACCGGTGCTTCACCGAGATCGATGCCGAATGGCGGATCGATTGACGCTTCACGGAGCTTGCCATGCCTGTTGCCAGTGTCGCGCTGCGCGCGGCGATCCATACGGCGCTGAAGGCCGACACCGCGCTGGCCGCCGTGCTCGGCGGCGCGCGCGTGCATGACGAGGTACCGCGCGATGCCGCGTTTCCCTATGTCACGCTCGGCGACAGCCGCGTCGCCGATATCTCCACCGACGACGGCGACGTGCAGGAGCATCAGCTCACGCTGCATGCCTGGTCGCGTCAGGGCGGCCATAAGGAAGCCCATGCGATCGCCGGCGCGCTGCTGGCCGCGCTCGACGACGCGCCGCTGTCGCCCGGCGGCCATCGCCTCGTCAACCTGCGCTTCGCCGTCGCGGACATCCGCCGCGAAAGCGACGGCCGCACCTATCACGCAGTGGTGCGGTTTCGCGCGGTGACGGAGCCGTTGAATTGATGGAAGCCGTAGGGTGGGCAAAGCGAAGCGTGCCCACCATCGGCGGGAGATGGTGGGCACGGCGCTGCGCGCCTTTGCCCACCCTACATTCTGCGCCCGGCATACAGGATCATAAAAGGAGTCCGGCATGGCCGCACAAAAAGGCAAGGATCTGCTGCTGAAGATTCATGACGGCGCGTCTTACGTGACGGTGGCCGGGCTGCGCAGCCGGCGCATCGCGTTCAACGCGGAGCTGGTCGATATCACCCACGCGGAGTCGGTCGATCGCTGGCGCGAGCTTCTGGCCGGCGCCGGCGTGCGCCGCGCCTCGCTGTCGGGGCGCGGGCTGTTCAAGGACAGCGCATCGGACGCACTGGTGCGGCAGCAGTTCTTCGACGGCAGCATCAACAACTGCCAGATCGCGGTGCCGGACTTCGGCACCATCACTGGTCTGTTCCAGATCGCAAGCCTGGAATTCGCCGGCGAGCACAATGGCGAGGTGACGTTCGATATCGCGCTGGAATCGGCCGGGCCGCTCGCCTTCGCGGCGATGTGAGGTGCGGGCCATGGCGAACAGGCATCGCGGCGAAATCGCCGCCGATCTGGACGGCCGCAGCCGCATTCTGGTGCTGACGCTCGGCGCGCTGGCGGAATTGGAAACGGCGTTCGGCGCGGATGATCTGATCGCACTCGCGGAGCGGTTCGGCGCCGGGCGGCTGTCGGCGCGCGATCTCGTGCGCATCATCGGCGCCGGCCTGCGCGGGGCTGGCGAGGCGGTGAGCGACGACGAGGTTGCGGCGATGACGGCCATCGGCGGTGCGGCGGGTTTCGTCGCCATCGCCGCGGAGCTGATCGCGGCAACCTTCGGCGAGGGCGCGCGATGACGCCGTTTCCATGGCAGGCCGCGATGCAGGTCGGTCTCGGAGTGCTCAGGCTGCCGCCGGATGCGTTCTGGCGCATGACGCCGCGTGAGCTGGCCGCCGCGATAATCGCGTTGCGCGGCGGTGTGGTGGAGACCATCGGCCGCGCGCGGCTCGATGACTTGATGCGGCAGTTCCCGGATCGAAAGGCGGATCATGAGTGATGTGCACGACATCGGTGTCGCGGTTTCGAGCGTCGAGGGACTGACGGCGAAAACGGTCGATCTCACGACGGCGGCGACCACGTTTGCGAAGACGATGACGCAGGCGTTTTCGTCATCGAGCGCCGACGGCCGGAAATTCGACGACGTGCTGAAATCGCTGGCGACCAGCATGACATCGCTGGGCTCGGGCGGAAGTCTCGCCGGCGGATTGCAGAACATCGTGTCGGGGTTGAGCGGCGCGGGCAGCGTCAAGCCGTTCGCGGCCGGCGGCGTCATCGGCACGCCCAGCTATTTTCCGATGGCGGGCGGCACCGGGCTTGCGGGTGAAGCCGGGCCGGAAGCGATCATGCCGCTGCAGCGCGGTGCCGATGGCAGCCTCGGCGTCGCCGTGCAGGGCGGCGGCAACACCATCCATGTGCAGATCGCAACGCCGGATGCCGACAGCTTCCGCCGCTCGGAAAGCTATGTCACCGGCCAGATCGCCCGCGCCGTGGCGCGCGGCCAGCGCAGCCTGTAGCGCGCTCCGTCCCTCATGGTGGGGGAGTACGGCTTGAACTTCAAGTGTGGGGCCATCCTTCGAGACACGCGCGGTGCGCGCTCCTCAGGATGAGGGATGGCGATGGCTGCGTCTATCCTATCGCGCCTCACACTCCCTCCTCATGGTGAGGAGCGCGCCGCTGGCGCGCGTCTCGAACCATGAGATGGGAGTTGCAGGAGAGACATCATGACCGGCTTTCACGAGGTGCTGTTTCCGCTCGATATCGCGCTGAAAAGCGCGGGCGGGCCGGAGCGGCGCACCGAGATTGTTTCCTTCGGCTCCGGCCGCGAGGAACGCAACGCGCGCTGGGCGCATGCGCGGCGGCGCTACGACGCGGGCTACGGCGTCAAGTCGCTGAATGCGCTGCGCAGCGTGGTGACCTTCTTCGAGGAGCGGCGCGGGCGGCTGTATGGATTCCGCTGGCGCGACCGGCTCGACCAGATATCCGGCGTCACTGCAATCTCGGCGCGCGATCAGGGCATCGGCACCGGCGACGGCGCGCGAACGGTGTTTCAACTGGTGAAGACCTATGGCGGCGTGTTCGCGCCGTATCAACGGCCGATCAGCAAGCCGGTGGCGGGCAGCGTGCGCGTGGCGGTGAACGGCGGCGAACTGCCGGCGGCGGATTTCGCCTGCGATGCAGCGACGGGGCTGGTGACGCTGGCGACGGCGCCGCCTTCCGGGGCGGCGATCACCGCAGGCTTTCGCTTCGACGTGCCGGTGCGTTTCGATACCGACTATCTCGAAGTCGATCTGTCGGCGTTCGCCGCGGGGGCGATTCCGAACATTCCCGTGCTGGAGATCCGGCCATGAGAACCATTCCGGCGGCACTTCAAGCCCGGCTCGATTCCGGCGTCACCACATTGGCGCAAGCGTGGAAGATGACACGGCGCGACGGCGTGGTGGCGGGCTTCACCGATCACGATTGCGATCTCGTGTTCGACGGCACGACGTTTCGCGCCGGCACCGGTTTTGCCGCGTCCGAAGCGAGCAGCCGCTTCGACCTATCGGTGAATGGCGGCGACATCGCCGGTGCGCTCGACGGCGACAGCCTCAGCGAAGCCGATCTCGCCGCGGGCCGCTATGACGCCGCCGAGATTGAAACCTGGCTGGTGGACTGGAGCGACGTTGCGCTGCGCGTGCTGACGGCGCGCGGGCGGCTGGGCGAAGTGAAGCGCGAGGGCATTGCCTTCGTCGCGGAAATCCGCGGGCTTGCCGATCTGTTGTCGCAGGAGAGCGGGCGGCTGTATACGGCGGCATGCAACGCTGATCTCGGCGACAGCCGCTGCCGCGTCGATCTCAACGCGCCATCCCGGCATGGGAACGGCACTGTCGCAGCGCTACGCGGTGCATCGATCTTCACGGCCGGCGGCCTCGACGGCTTTGCCGATGGCTTCTTCACCGCGGGCCGCTTGAGGTGGACCGGCGGCGCCAATGCCGGGCTGGCGATCGAAGTGAAGCTGCATCGCGTGGACCGTGGCGAGGCGGTGCTGTCGCTGTGGCAGGCGATGCCGGAGCCGATTGCGGTCGGCGATGCATTCATCGTCACCGCCGGTTGCGACAAGGCGCTCGCGACCTGCCGGGACCGCTTCGGCAACAGCGACAATTTTCGCGGCTTTCCGCATATCCCCGGCAACGATTTCATCATGAGCTATCCGACGCCCGGCACGCTGTCCGACGCGAGCGGCAGTTCGCTGTTCGGAAGTTAGAAATTTCGAATTTGATGAAACGTGTCCCGGGACACGGTGCAAATGGAGGACTTCCATGGCCCATCCCATCACCCGCGATGCCATCGTCGCGGAGGCGCGGAGCTGGATCGGGACGCGCTATCGGCATCAGGCATCGGTGAAAGGCATCGGCTGCGATTGCCTCGGCCTCGTGCGCGGTGTCTGGCGCAACTGCATCGGGCCGGAGCCGGAAGCGCCGCCGCCTTATTCGCCGGATTGGGCGGAAGCGCGCGGCGAGGAGGCGCTGGCGGATGCCGCGCTTCGCCATCTCGTCGCCGTGCGGACGGATGCGTTCGGTGCCGGCGACGTGCTGCTGTTCCGCTGGCGCGACGGCTGCGTGGCCAAACATGCGGGGATCGCGAGCGGCGCCGACACCATGATCCATGCCCATGACGGCGCTGTCGTCTGCGAGATCGCGCTGGCGCCATGGTGGCGGCGACGGCTGGCCTTTGCGTTTCGGTTTCCCGGAGTGGCCTGATGTCCACGCTCGTTCTCTCCAGCGCCGGCGGTGCGATCGGCGGTCCTGTCGGCGCCATTGCCGGTTCGATTCTCGGCGGCGTCATCGACAATGCGCTGTTCGGTGCGGCGGCGGGCAAAGAGGGGCCGCGGCTCGCCAGCCTCGATGTGATGGCATCGACGGAAGGCGCGCCGATCCCGCGCGTCTACGGCCGCGCGCGGCTCGCCGGCCAGGTGATCTGGGCGACGCAGCTTGACGAGATCGCGGGAACGGACGCGACGGGCGGCGGCAAGGGATTCGGCGGATCAATCGACAGCGGGGCGGTCTATAGTTACTTCGCCAATGTCGCGGTGGGACTGTGCGAGGGCGTGATCGGCCGCGTGGCGCGGGTGTGGGCGGACGGCAAGCCGCTCGATCTCGACGGCATCAACATGCGCGTCTATCGCGGCACCGAGGATCAATCGCCCGATGCGTTGATCGTCGCACGGGAAGGCATCGGCAATGCGCCGGCCTATCGCGGCCTTGCCTATGTCGTGTTCGAGCAATTGCCGCTGGCGGGGTTCGGCAACCGGATTCCGCAACTGTCGTTCGAAATCGTCCGGCCGATCGGCCTGCTCGAACAAATGGCGCGCGCGGTGACGCTGATCCCCGGCACCACGGAATTCGGCTATGAGCCCGCGGCGGTGGTGCAGGTGCTCGGACCGGGGCAGGCGGCGCCGGAGAACCGGCATGTCGCTTCCGCGCGATCCGATGAGATCGCGGCGCTCGACGAGTTGCAGGGCATCTGTCCGAGTCTCGAACGGGTCGCCGTCGTCGTATCCTGGTTCGGTACCGATTTGCGCGCCGGGCACTGCACGGTGCAGCCCGGCATCGACAATGCCGAGAAGCTGACCGATCCGCTTGCCTGGTCGGTCAGCGGCATGACGCGGCCGCTCGCCTATGTCGTCTCGCAGCCGAACGGCAAGCCTGCCTTCGGCGGCACGCCGTCGGATGACAGCATCGTGCATCTGATCGCGGAACTGAAAGCGCGCGGGTTGAAGGTGACATTCTATCCGTTCGTGGTGATGGACATTGCCGCGGGCAACACGCTGCCCGATCCATGGACCGGCGCCGCGTCGCAGCCGGCTTATCCGTGGCGCGGACGGATCATCTGCGATCCCGCGCCGGGGCGGGCCGGCTCGCCGCAAGGCACCGCGGAGGCTGCGGCGCAGATCGATGCTTTCTTTGACGGCGGTATCTGGAACTATCGCCGCATGGTGCTGCATTACGCACAGCTTGTCATGACCGCAGGCGGTGTCGATGCGTTTCTGATTGGCTCGGAGCTGCGCGGCTTGACGCGCGTGCGGTCCGGCTCAGGCGTCTATCCGGCCGTGACGCAGCTCACGGCGCTGGCGAGCGAAGTGAAAGCGATCGTGGGCGCAGGTACCGTCGTCACCTATGGTGCCGACTGGACCGAATACGGTACCGATGTCGTCGCGCCCGATGCGTCGGAGGTGCGGTTTCCGCTCGATGCATTGTGGGCGTCGCCGGCCATCGATGTCGTCGGGGTCGATTACTACGCGCCGCTGGCGGACTGGCGCGACGGGCCGCTGCATCTCGACCGGGCACAGGTGCGCACGATCTACGATCGCAGCTATCTGCAAAGTAATCTTGCCGGCGGCGAGGCGTTCGACTGGTACTATCCCGATGACGCTGCGCGCGCCGCGCAGCAGCGCGCCGCCATCACGGACGGGCTCGGCAAGCCGTGGATGTTTCGCGCCAAGGATCTGTGGAGCTGGTGGGCGAATGTGCATCATGAGCGCATCGGCGGCGTGGAGCTTGCGGACACCACGGCCTGGATTCCGTGCAGCAAGCCGATCTGGCTGACCGAGGCGGGGTGCCCCGCCGTCGACAAAGGGGCCAATCAGCCGAGCGTGTTTCCCGATCCGAAATCGTCGGAGAATCTTGCGCCGTATTTTTCCAGCGGCACGCGGGACGATCTGATTCAACGCCGTCATCTTGAGGCGGTGCTGTCCGCGTTCGATCCCGCGTTCGGTGGTGGCGAGACGCTCAACCCGATTTCGCCGGTCTATGGCGGACGGATGATCGAAGTCTCGGCCATTCACCTGTGGACATGGGACGCGCGGCCTTATCCGGTGTTTCCGGCAGCCGAAGATATCTGGAGCGACGGCGCCAATTGGCATACCGGTCACTGGTTGAGCGGCCGGCTCGGCGGCGCGCCGTTGGATGCGCTGGTCGATCGGCTGGCGACGGATAGCGGCGCGGCCGACCTCGATGCGTCGGCACTGTCCGGCGGCTGTGACGGCTATGTCGTCGACCGACCGATGACCCCGCGGGCGATGATCGAGCCGCTGTCGGCCGCCTATGCGTTCAATGCGACGGCGGCGGACGGAACTTTGCGCTTCGTGCCGCGCGGCGGTGCCGTAGTCGCGGAACTGTCGGAGGACGATCTGGTTGCGCCCGACCAAGGCGCCCTCGCGCAGATCGTGCGCGCGCAGGAGACCGAATTGCCGCGGCAGGTCAGCATCGGTTTCAGCGATGCGCTGGCGGATTACCGCAGATCGGCGGTGACCTCGCGCAAGCTGACGGGCGGCGCGAGCCGCCTGCTGCAGGCCGATCTTGCCGTGATCACGAGCGACGCCGCGGCGACGCATCGCGCGGAAATCCGGCTGCAGGATTTGTGGGCCGGTCGTGAGCGTGCCGAATTTTCGCTCGGCAGGCAGATGACCGCGCTTGGGCCGGGCGACGTGGTGGCATTGACGCTCGATGGCCGGCGGCGCCTGTTCGAGATCGGTGCGCTTGTCGATACCGAAGCGCGGCGCGTGACGGCACGCAGTATCGATCCGGATCTGTTCGATGTGCCGTTGCCTGCACCGAAGATCACGGTGCGCGACATTCCGCCGGCGCTCGGACCGGTGCAGGCGATCGCTCTCAATCTGCCGGTGATCGACAGCGGCGATGCCGATGTGCTGACGCGGCTGGCGGTGTTCGCCAATCCGTGGCCCGGCGGGGTGACGATCTGGCAATCGAAGGACGGCGCGAGTTTTCAGGTCGCGGCCAGCGCGCCGATGCCGGCGGTGATCGGCGAGACGCTCGATCCGCTGCCCGAGGGGCCGGTGGCGCGCTGGGACAATGCCTCGCGCTTGCGCGTGCGGCTCCATGGCAGCGCGTTGAACGCGCTCTCCGATGCGCGCGTGCTCGGCGGCGGCAATGCAATGGCGGTGCAGAATGACGATGGGCAATGGGAAATCCTGCAATTCGCGCAGGCTGAACTGGTCGATGAGCGAACCTACCGGCTGTCGCGTCTGCTGCGCGGGCAGGCCGGCTCGGACGATGCGATGGTGTCCTCGCTTCCTTCCGGTGCATGCGTGGTCCTGCTCAACGATAGCCTCGTTCCCGTCGCGCGGGGATTGGATGCACTGGACCGGCCGTTGTCGCTGCGGCTCGTCGGCCGCGGGCGCAGCCACGACGATGCCGGCGCGACGGCGCTGACGGTGGTGCCGGATCGCACGGCGCTGCTGCCTTTGGCGCCGGTGCATGTGAAAGCCGTGCGAGCCGGCGATGGCGTGCAGGTGAGCTGGATCCGCCGCACCCGGATCGACGGCGACGGCTGGGCCGGCGAAGTGCCGCTCGGCGAGGAGAGCGAATTGTATCGGCTCGATATTCTTGCGGGCGGCACCGTGAAACGCAGTATCGTTTGTCCGATACCGCAGGCGATCTACATGGCAGTCGATGAGATTGCCGATTTCGGCACGCCGCAGGCCTGCCTGCATTTGCGCGTGGCGCAAGTCTCCGGCACCGTCGGGGCCGGGCGAGCGGCCGAGATCACCGTAGTTTTTTAATCGTCATTGCGAGCCGTAGGATGGGTTTCGCGCGCTCTACCCATCCTGCAGGACTACCCATCCTACAAGGCGGCGCGGGAGGATTGAATGACCGATACGCCCAATCTCGGACTGCCCTATATCGATGTCGCGCAGGCACAGAAACATGTGACGCACAACGAGGCGCTGCGCATTCTCGATGCGGCGATACAGGTCGCGGTGACCGATTGCGCGCATGCCGCGCCGCCGCCGATGCCGTTCGATGGCGAGCGCTATCTGGTGGCCATGGGCGCAACGGGTGATTGGAGCGGCCACGATCAGGAGATCGCAGCTTGGCAGGACGGCGCGTGGTCCTTTCTCGTGCCGCGGCAGGGATGGTGTATCTGGTCGCGCGCCGACAATGCGCTGAAAGTGTTCGACGGCACGGCATGGCGCGATCTGCTCGACGCGGCCGTGCATGTCGGCATCAATACGACGGCGGATGCGGTCAACCGGCTCAGCGTCAAATCCGATGCGGTGCTGCTGTCGCATGACGACGTCACGCCGGGGAGCGGCGATATCCGGTTGGCGCTGAACAAGGCGGCGTCGGCGAAGGATGCCGCACTGGTCCTGCAAACCGGATTTTCGGCGCGCGCATTGCTTGGCCTGCTCGGCGACGACGATTTCGCCATCGAGGTATCGGCCGACGGCGCGACGTTCAGCCCGGCCGTCGTGATCGATCGTGCCAGCGGCCAGGTCAAACTCGCGCAGTCGGCGAAGTTTTCCGCTTACATGAACTTCGACCAGTATTGCGCGGCGAACACCTTGACCAAGGTCCAGTTCAATAGCGGCCGACATAACGACTTCAATGTCTTCGATGCCGCGAACAGCCGGTTCGTCGCGCCGGCTGATGGCTATTATACGTTCGGTTATCGCGTGCTGTTCAAGGCCAACGCCGCGCTTCCGGTTTCGATGACCGCGACGCTGTACAGGAACGGTGTAGAACTCACGGACGATGCGCGCATGCAGACCTCATCGGCATTGGTGGGCAACAGGACCTCGCTCAGCGCAAATGCCGTGCTCGCGCTCGCAGCCGGCGATACGGTCGAGGTCCGGGCCATGATGGAAACCAATGACGGTTACATCGCCGCCGCGCAGAACAGTTTTTACGGCTATCGCATTCCCTGATTCAGCCGAAGTAACCTCACACTCCGCCCTATGGGCTGGCGGATTATCCCCTTAACTCCGTCCTCATGGTGAGGAGGCGCGCAGCGCCGTCTCGAACCATGAAGCGGCTTGGTTTCGAAGCGAGCCGCCATCCTTCGAGACGCCGCTTCGCGGCTCCTCAGGATGAGGGGCTGAGCGGGTAGCTTGGTCATTGTTCTCATTCGTCATCGGGAGATTTTCGTCATGCAGCTTGAAGAAGCCACCTTGCGGCGCTTGTGGCCGCGGGGCGATTGTCGCGTACCGGGATTGATCGCGGGGATCGCGCAGTCGTCCGCAGATGTTTTCACGCGCCACGGCATCACCACGCCGCAACTCGTTGCGCATGTCATGGCGCAGATCAGTCATGAGTGCGGGGCCGGGCGCGATCTGATCGAGAACATGAACTATACGGCGGATCGCATGATGCAGGTCTGGCCGTCGCGGTTTCGGACGCTGGCGCGGGCACAGCCTTATGCCGGCAATCCGCGCGCGCTTGCCAACAAAGTCTATAACGGACGCATGGGCAATCGCGTTCGTTCCAATGACGGCTGGAATTTTCGCGGGCGCGGCGGGGCGCAGACCACCGGGCGCGAAGGTTACGAACGGGTGAGGCAGGCGACCGGGCTCGATGTGATCGCGCAGCCGGATCTGCTGATCGATCCCCGGCATTTCCTGAACTGCGCGGTCGCCGACGTCATCGCCTGCGGCTGCCTGCCGTTTGCGCGGGCTGACGATGTTGTCGGGGTGACCCGGCGGCTGAACGGAGGTCTCATCGGCCTTGTGGAACGCAAGGCGTGGCTCGCGATATGGAAGCAGGCGTTGCGGGATGTGCCGGACACGCCGCCGGCGGTCGCGTCGCCGCCGCTTGCGCCGGATCATCCGGCGCCGAAACCATCCACCATCGCATCGTTCGTTGCCGCACTGGCGGCGGTGTTCCGGAGGGCCTAGCCATGGAATGGGGTGATCTGGCCAAACAGGTGATTTCCCTGGGAGCGCCGATGCTGGGCACCGCGCTGGGCGGTCCGCTCGGCGGCATTGCCGGCGATATTCTGGCGCGAACCATCGGTGCGGCGAGCGCGACGCCGACGGATGTGCAGGCGGCCCTGCCGGCGGCCGATCCGAACAGGATGGCCGAGGCGGAGGCGCGCTGGGCGGAGATGATCCGTGCCGAGGTCGAGACACAGCGGGCGGCGATTTCCGAGACTCAGGCGACGATCCGTGCCGAACTCGCGAGCGAAGATGCGCTGCAGCGCTGGTGGCGCCCGGCTTATGCGCTGGAACTGACGGTGGAGTGCGCCACGCTTTGGGCGGTGCTGATGCATGAGTTCTGGACCGGCGATATCCAGACCGTCAACGCGCTGGTCAACGCCACGGCGCTGCTGGTGACCTATTGGGGGTTCCGCTTCGGCGTGCTAGGCGTCTATATCAGCGGCCGCACCCGCGAAAAGGTTTGCGCGGTCACCGGCCAGGATGCGCCCGGCGTGATCGAGAAGCTGATCAAGGCGGTCGTGAAGAAAAAGTAATATCGGCGGTCGGCCGGTATTCATTCGGCGTTCACCCGCGTGGGCATCCATTCGGGCATGTGACCGCGGAGAACACCCTTGCGCCTGCTCGTTGTCGAAGATGATCCCGATCTCAACCGTCAGCTCACCACGGCGCTGACCGATGCCGGCTATGTGGTCGATCGCGCCTTCGACGGCGAGGAGGGGCATTTCCTGGGCGACAGCGAACCCTATGACGCCGTGGTGCTCGATATCGGTCTGCCGAAGATGGACGGCATTTCGGTGCTGGAGGCGTGGCGGCGCAACAACCGCGCGATGCCGGTGCTGATCCTCACCGCGCGTGACCGCTGGAGTGACAAGGTGCAGGGCTTCGATGCCGGCGCCGATGACTATGTCGCCAAGCCGTTCCATCTGGAGGAAGTGCTGGCCCGCATCCGCGCGCTGCTGCGCCGCTCGACCGGCCATGCGCAGTCGGAACTGTCCTGCGGTCCGGTCGTGCTCGATACCCGCACCGGCCGCGTCAGCGTGTCCGGTAATCCCGTCAAGATGACCTCGCACGAATACCGGCTGCTGTCCTATCTGATGCACCATACCGGTCGCGTGATCTCGCGCACCGAACTGGTCGAGCATCTCTACGACCAGGACTTCGATCGCGACTCCAACACGATCGAGGTGTTCGTCGGCCGCATCCGCAAGAAGCTCGGCGTCGACATCATCCAGACCGTGCGCGGCCTCGGCTATCTCCTGACGCCGCCGCAAGCGGGAGGCTGATCGATGGTGATCGTCGATCCCTTTACCTCTCCCCACCGGGGAGAGGTCGCGCGTACTTGCGCGCGGGTGAGGGGGCTTACACTCCGACGGAGTTTGCGGCGCCCCCTCACCCCAGCCCTCTCCCCTCTTGCGAAGCTTCGCTTTGCTGGGGGGAGAGGGAGCGCGACGCCAGCGCGT
>Ga0153956_1001145_pt1 | contig 24800 bp, 27 predicted proteins | sample TSFL040MetaG_FD_104704 | JGI IMG/M metagenome (GOLD analysis project Ga0153956, IMG submission 104704) | Attine ant fungus gardens microbial communities from Florida, USA - TSFL040 MetaG | ecosystem: Host-associated > Fungi > Mycelium > Unclassified | place: USA: Florida, Wekiwa Springs... | reverse complement strand
TCCCGGCACGGTCCCTCCACCTCTCCCCCCGGGAGTGGCCCGGGAGGGACGGCGGGGGTGACCCTGGACGAACCTCCCCGCAGTTCGTGAGGGAAGGGTCACCCCCGCCGTCCCGGCCACGCCCGCCCGAGCCACGCCCGCCCGGGCCGTGGAGGGGAAGGCCGGTCCTTTGTACGTCCCTTCCCCGGGGCCCGGGCGCCAGCTCAAGGCCCAGGCCACGAAGCGGCGGTAGGCTCGACCGGTACCGCCGACCATGAGGAGGGGTGAGGATGAGAGCCGAGGAGATCAACCAGTCCGTCCCTCCGAGCGGCGAGGGCTGCGCGGAGTGCACGGCCGCCGGGGGGTGGTGGCTGCACCTGCGGCGCTGCGCGACCTGCGGTCATGTCGGCTGCTGCGACAACTCGCCGGAGCAGCACGCGGCCCGCCACCAGGAAGCGACCGGCCATCCGATCATCCACAGCTTCGAGCCGGGCGAGGACTGGTTCTACGACTACCGCTCCGAAGAGTTCTTCGAAGGCCCCGAGCTCGCCCCACCGGCGGCCCACCCGCTCGCCCAGGGCGTCCCCGGCCCCGCGGGCTCCGTCCCACCCGACTGGCAGTCGAAGCTGCACCGCTGAGTCGGGTCGGACCGCACCTGGACCGTCATCCGCGAGAATGGCGGCGTGCGGGTCGCGGAGATCAAGGACAAGGCGGTCGGGCCGGGGACGCGTGAGGACCCGGTGCCGGGGCTCGGCCAGGCCCTGATCCGGGTCCGCGGGGCGGGCGTGAACGGCGCCGACCCGGTCCAGGTGGCCGGCTTCTACCCGCCCCCGCCCGAGGCCGGCGTCGCTGGGGACATCCCCGGCATGGAGCTGGCGGGCGAGGTGATCGAGTCGCGCGCCCCGGTGCCGCGGTTCGAGCCGGGTGCGCGGGTGATGGCGATCGTCGCGGGCGCCGCGCAGGCGGAGCTGGCGGTGGTCGACGAGCGGCAGCTGATGCCGGTCCCCGAGGCGCTCGACTGGACCCAGGCGGGCGGCTTCCCCGAGGTGTTCGCGACCGCCTACGACGCCCTCGTCGGCCAGGCGAGGCTGCGCAGCGGCCAGCGGCTGCTGGTCAACGGCGCGGCCGGCGGGGTCGGCACGGCCGCGGTGCAGCTCGGCCGGGTGCTGGGGGCCGACGTGACGGCCTCGGTGCGCAACGAGAAGAACCGCGCCGCGGTCGAGGAGCTGGGCGCCGACCGCGCGCCGGCGCCGGAGGAGGCATTCGAGCACGGGCCCTTCGACGTCATCCTCGAGCTGGTCGGCGCGCCGAACCTGGTCGAGGACGTGAGGGCGCTGGCGGCCTGGGGCACGATCGTCGTGATCGGCGTCGCGGCCGGGCACGAGGGGACGCTGGACCTGCGTCGACTGATGACCAAGCGCGGCACCGTGCGCGCCTCGACCCTGCGCTACCGGGCGCCGGAGGAGAAAGCGATCCTCGCGCGCGAACTGGAAGCGAGCATGCTCCCCCTGGTCGCCGACGGCCGCCTCCGCGTGCCGATCGAGGCCGAGCTCCCGCTCGCCGAGGTCACCGCCGCCTACGAGCGCTTCACCGTCGGCGGCCACCTGGGCAAGATCGTCCTGCGCTGCGACTGAGGCTTTGGGGGCCGCGGGCGGGGCAAGCTGTCGCCCGGGGGCGGCTCATCGGAGGTCCGGGGCGCATGTTCGGGGACGAATGTTCAGGGACGAAGGCGTGAGCCTCGCCCGTGTGCACCTTCCGTGACGCCGGCCCCGCCGAACCGCTACGCGGCCTCCGCAGCCAGGACGGTGGCGCCGAAGAGGAAGGCGGCGGTCGTTGCCAGGACCACCATGCGGGTCGGGGGGCCGCCGTGGACGCCGGTCTCGTGGACGACGGCGTGGCCCTTGCCGCGGGCGATGAGGAAGCGGTTGACGGGTACGGTGACGACCGCGGCGACGGCCAGCGCGAAGCTCAGGCTCCCCCAGAAGAGCAGGCTGCCGAGGCCGGCGTCCAGCGCTCCCGGCACGGCGAGGACGACGAGGTTGTCGACCACCTCCATGGTGGCGATGCTGAGGGTGTCGGCGGCGAGCGCGATCGGGATCACCGCGGCCGGCGCGAAGCCCGCGCGGAGCAGCGGCAGGCTGGTGAGGCCGTAGCCGAAGGCGAACGCCAGGACGATCGAGAGGACGACGGTCCCCAGGTTCGAAAAGCCGATGGCGGTGCCCACCGCCATCCCGGCGATCTCCCCGATCGCGCACCCGGTCAGGCAGTGCATGGTCGCGGCGATCGCGGTCGCGGTCAGCGCCCCCGCGTCGGCGGGCGAGCGGTGGTGATGTGCGTCGGCGGTGTCCATCCCTGGGCCAGTATACCCCCTGGGGGTATAGGTCAGACGGAGGGCTCGGCGGCCTCGTCGGCGACCGGGAACATCTGGAGGCGGGCGTGGAAGGCGTTCGCCACGCGGAGCGCGTGGACCTTGGCGGCGGCGGCGAGGGGACCGTCGAAGAGCTCATCGACGGTCTGACACCAGAGGACCAGCCAGCGCTCGAAGTGCTCCTTGCGCAGGCCGCCCGCCTTGCGGTGGAGCCCGGCGTGGACGCCGAAGGCGCCGCCCGCGTAGGTCTGCGCGCCGAGCAGGATCGTCGCCCAGAAGGAGGCGATCACCGGGATGTGCTCCTCGAGGTCGAGCTCGGCGACGTCGGTGAAGATCCAGCCGATCAGGTCGTCCGCCATCGCCTTTTCGTAGAAGGCGCGGACGAGCCGCTCGCAGTCGGCGCTGGTGGCGATGTCGGGACGAACCTCGGGGGCGATCCCGCAATGATGACGGCCGCGCCACGCGGGCGGCCGCGGCGCCGAGATGAGAGAGGTCTCATCACCGTTCAATCGCCGCTTCATCTTGCCGCGCAAAGGTGGCGTCGATGGCCATGGTCACCACCCCGCCGCCGCGGTCGACGCGCCGGCGCCCGCGCCCCGCGAGGCTGCCGCTCTGGCGGCGCGCCCGACGCGTGCTGACCGTCGCCTGCGCCTTCTGCCTCGCCGTCGCGGCGATCTCCTGGCTGCCGGCGGTGACCGGCAGCCGCAACCTGAGCCTCACCGTGGCCAGCGTCGAGTGGCTGCGCAGCCACGGCGGCAACCCGATCGTCTCGGAAATCGAGAACGCCTACTACGAACTGAGCGCCCCCGAAAAGGGCGGGCCGGCGCTGACGGCGCTGCCGCAGGTCGGGGTCGGGGCGGCGGGCAGCGCCGGGACCCACGGTGGCGGCGGCGAAAAGAGCACGGAAGCGACCGCCTACGCGCCGCCGGACGTCAAGCCACTGATCCACCCGCGGCTGCCCGGCGAGGGCATCTGGAAGAAGGCGGGCGCCGGGGTCGGGCCGCGGTCCCCGGTCCTCCTCACCACCTTCCGCAGCGATCCCGAATACCCGCAGTTCGTCGCCGGGGTCGCCTGGCTCGACCACGCGCGCACCGAACTGGAATACGTCCCCGGGCTGGCCGAGCCGCCCGAACCGCTCGAAGACCGCGGCTCCGGCGAAGTGCCGCGGCACCTGCGCCGCCGCCTCGTCGCGACCTTCAACGGCGGCTTCCCGCTCGAAACCTCGGGCGCCGGGCTGGTCTACCGCGGCAAGGTGCGGGAAACGATGGTGAACGGGATCGCCACCGTGGTCCGCTATCGCGACGGCCGCGTCGACATCGTCAAATGGGACCACGGCCCGGGCGCGCCGAAGAACGTCTGGTTCGCGAAGCAGAACCTGCCGCCGATCATCTACGAAGGCAAGCTCAACCCGAACCTGAGCGACGGCCCCGAATGGGGCGAAACCGTCAACAACGCGACGCGGGTGTGGCGCTCCGGGCTCGGCATCGACGCGCAGGGCAACCTGATGTACGCGGCGGCGAACTACCAGACGGTCGAATCGCTGGCCAAGGTGCTCCAGCGGGCGGGCGCGGTGCGGGCGATCGAGCTCGACATCAACGAAGACTGGACCAGCTTCATCAGCTATCGCCACCCCGGCGCGGGCCGGCCGAGCAACCTGCTGCCGGAAATGTTCCGCTCGCCGGAACGCTATCTGACCCCGGACGAACGCGACTTCTTCGCCGTCTACCTGAAACCGGGGCAGCCCTGGTGAGGCCGCCGCGTCACGTCTCCCCCGCCGCCGCGCGCCGGCGCTCGCTCCTGGTCGACGTCGCGCTCGGCCTGGCGCTCGCCGTCCTCGCGATCGTCGCCGCCGCCGGGATCGGCGTGGTCGGCTTCTTCGGGCTGGTCTGCGCGCTGGTCCTGGTCCCCTGGTACCTGGTCGAGCGCGGGCTGCGGTCGGGCCGCCGGCGTCATCGCCGGCGTCGCTGAGACGTACGAGGCCGGCATCGCCGATTTCCGCGAGCGCGGGCTGCGCGCCGAGGGGTACGAGGTTCTCCCTGACGATCCTCGGCCTGGTGCTCGCGCGGGCCGTGAACATCCTGACCTGACGGTCGAGGCCCCGATCAAGCGGACGACGGGCCTCGAACCCGCGACCTCAAGCTTGGGAAGCTTGCGCTCTACCAACTGAGCTACGTCCGCGTGGGGCAATCCTAGGGGCTCGTGGCCCCGGTGGCCGTCCGAGGTGGCGTCCTGGGCGAACTCACCGCCCGGGGGACCCTCCGTGGCCCTGATCCTGGGGTCCGGATCGAGGCGCCTGAGGAAGACGGACGGAAGCGTGACGTCCCCGGCGTCTCCGGCAAAAGGAACAGCTGGCCGAGCCGTCCCGCCTAGAACCGGGTCGGACGGGCGCCGGCGAAGCGGGCGCCGTCGGCGACGCGCAGTCGCACCTCCTCGCCGACCGCCGGGCCCGGCAGCGGCGCGTGGCAGGAGAGGCGGCCGCCGGGCAGCTCGAGCTCGAGGCGCACCGCGTCCTCGACCAGGACCCGGCGGGTGACCCGCGCGGTGAGCGGGCCGGCGGGGTCGAGGGCGACGTGGCCGGGGCGCAGCAGGCGGAGGCCGTCGGCGTCGGTGAGCTCGCCGTCGAAGCCGAGGAAGCGGGCCACCTCCGGGGTCGGCGGGCGCTCCAGCACCTCGCCGGGGGCGCCGCTCGCGGCCACCCGCCCATCGAGCAGGACGACGACGCGGTCGGCCAGCGCCCAGGCCTCGGCGCGGTCGTGGACGACCAGGCAGGTCGCGCGGTGCGGGTCGCGGAGGACGTCGGCGACGGCGTAGAGGAGCTCCGAGCGGACGCTCGGGTCGAGGCCCGCGAACGGCTCGTCGAGGAGCATCACGTCGGGCTCGACGGCGAGGACACGGGCGAGGTGGACGCGGCGCGCCTCGCCGCCGGAGAGCGTCGTCGCCCCGCGCCCGGCGAGCCCCTCCGCCCCCAGCGCGGCCAGGGCGCGCAGCGCCCGCCCGCGCCGCTCGCCCCGCGGCACCCCCCACCAGGCCAGCGCCAGCTCGACGTTGGCGAGGACCGGGCGCCGCGCCAGCGCCGCGGTCTGCCCCGCCGAGGCGAGCCGCCCGTGGCACTCGAGGCTGCCCGCGGCGCGCGGCAGGAGCCCGGCGAGCGCCGCCAGCAGGGTCGACTTCCCGGCCCCGTTCGGTCCCAGGATCGCGGTCACCTCCGCGCGCCGCAGCTCGAGATCCACACCCCGCAACACCTCGGCGCCCCTCCGCCGCACGGTCAGCCCCCGCGCCTCCAAGACTCGATGTTGATCGGCCGTCATGAGGCTCGCCAGCCTGGGAGGAGGCCGCGGCGCCCCCGCTCTTCGCCCGCGTATTGGAAGACGGTCAGCATGCCGCCGCAGAGCGCCACCAGGCCGAGGAGCAGGAGGCCGAAGGCGATCGCCGTCCCGTATTCCCCCGCCGAGACCTCGGTCAGCACCGCGCTGGCCAGGGTCTGGGTCTGGCCGTGGATGTTGCCGCCGACGAGGACGACGGCGCCGACCTCCGAGAGGGCCGAGCCGAAGGCGGCGATCGTCGCCCCGATCACGCCGACCCGCGCCTCGCGCAGGGCCAGGGTCGCCAGCTGCGGGCGGGACGCGCCGAGGGCGCGGGCCTGGTCGAAGAGCGCCCGCGGCACCGCGTCGACGGCGGTCGCGGTGAAGGCGCCGACGATCGGCAGGGCGAGGATCGCCTGGGCGAGGATGACTCCGTTCAGCGTGTAGATCCATTCGAGGCCGCCGAGCGGGGCGCCGCGGAAGAGGAAGAGGGCGACGATCAACCCGACCACCACCGGCGGCAGGCCGAGGCCGGCGTTCAGCAGGGCGAGCAGGACCCGCCGCCCGCGGAAGCGCCCGAGGCCGCAGGCGAGGCCCAGCGGCAGCCCGGCCAGCAGCGCCAGCAGCGTCGCGCCGATCGCGACGTGGAGGGTGACGAGGACGACGTGGAAGACGTCGCCGTTGCCTTCGAAGATCAGTTCGAAGGCCTGCTTGACGCCGTCCCAGATGAAGTTCATCGCCGCGGCTTCGGGGCGCCGACGATCACCACGCGGCCATCGGCGAGGCGGTAGGCCTGGCCGATCCGTTCGCCGCTGCCGACCACCTTGCGGTGGCTGAGCCTGACCGCCCGGACGCGGTCGCCCTTCTTCACGATCACCGTTTCCTGGCCGTGGCTCTTCTTGGTCACGGTGACGTCATCGGAGGTGAGCAGCGAGGAGAGGTTGAGCGAGGCCAGCGCCGCCAGCAGGAAGGCGACGGCGAGGACGATGCCGAGGTCGAAGAGGTTGACCAGCCCTTCGAGCGGGTCGCCGGCGCGGTCGCCACGCCGCCGCGCGTGCGGGGTGACGAAGGTGCGCCGCGGGCGCGGCGGCGGAGCGCTCATTGGGCAACCTCCCCCTCACGCTTGTTACCCATAGGGGAACAAGCGTCGGCGGGGGTCCGCACCGGGGGCCTCATGGGCGCGGCCCCAGCAGGCGGCCGGCGACGAACTGGAGGTCGGAGAGGTCCTGGCCGTAGAGGCGGTCGCGGACCAGCGAGATGACGAAGGCGAGCGCGCCGATCAGCAGGCCGATGACGGTGACGCTGAAGGCGACCCGGAGGTTTTCCGAGAGCTGCTGGACGTCGCCTTCGGCCAGCCCGGCAAGCGCCGGCGAGAGCGGGATCAGCGTCCCCATCAGCCCCAGCGCCGGCCCCAGCCGCACCAGCGCCCGGCTGCGCTCCAGCTTGCGCATCGATTCGAAGTCGAAGTCGGCGAGCGCCTTCGCCCCCTCCTCCTCGCGATCCGGCCGTTCCCACTGGGCGAGCAGGCGCTCGATCGTCACCCCCATCGCCGGGGCGGCGACGATCCGCCCGAGCGCGGCCGCGGCGGCGGCGTAGTCGCGCCGCGTGCGGAGCGCCCCCAGCGCCTCCTCGGTGGCCGCCTGCAGGCCGGTGTAGCTGCGCCCCCGCCGGCGCGACACCTCGATCGCGAACCGCCCGAATTCGACCAGGACCACGGCGAGGCAGAGCAGTGCCGCGACCAGCACCGGCACCCGCAGCGCTTCGGCGATGTGGAAGAGGACGTCCTCGATGTCGGCGAACGGGAGCACTGGTCAGCGGACCGGCCGGCTGCGGCGCCACTCGAACAGGGCCCCGCCGGCGAGCAGGGCGACCACGATAAGGGCCACGACGGGCGCCCCGGCGCCGGCGCTCCCGACCGCCCCCGCGGCCGCGCGCGAGCCCTGCCCGGCGGGCGGGCCGGCGGCGGCCGCCTCGCTCGCCGCCGGCGGGAGGTACTCACCGACCAGACGGCCTTCGACCAGTTCCCCCTGGGACGGGCTCTGGCTGGGAGAGCCATCCGGGGGGGACTTGGCGGAACAACAGCCGGGAGGTTCCGCCAAGTCCCCCCCGGATGGCTCTTCGGGCGCGGTCAGGGGGACGGTTGGCGGGGCTTCGGGGAGCGGCGTGGAAGCGGGGGCGGGAGGTTCGAGGGCGGGAGAAGCGGGGGCGGGAGAGGCCTCGGACGCGGTAGAGCGATCCGCGGGCGCGGCGCCCCGCGCCGTCGGCGACCGGTGCCGGCGCCCCGCGCCCGCGCCGCTCGGCTGCCCGCCCTTGCCGCCCCGCCCCCCGTGCCCCTTGCCCGGCGCGCCCGTCGGCTTCCCGGTCGGCTGCGTCGTCGTCGCGGCGCCGGGACCCGCGGCGGTCGGCGGGTTGCCGACGACGACCGCGGCCGACGCCGATTCCCCGCCCGATTCCTCGCTCCCGAGGGCCGTCGCCCGCACCTCATAGGTGCCGCTGCCGGAGAAGGCGTGGGCGATCGACTCCCCCGACGCGGTCGTGCCGTCGCCGAAGGTCCACTCGTAGCTGAAGGTCTCCCCCGGCAGCCCGCCGCTCGCGACGGCGGCAAACCGGACCGGGTCGCCGGCCGCGGTGGAGGTCGGCGACGCGGTCACCTGCACCCCGACGACCTCGCCGCCGTGCACCCCGATCGTGAGCGCTTCGCCCGAGACGGTGGCGATGTTGTCTTCCGCGTTGACGTCGTCCGCCTTGCTCGCGATCAGCGGCCGGAGGAACCGCGTGCCGGCCCCGTCGATCGAGACCACGGCAGGCTTCCCACCTTCGAAGGCAGGGGACGGTTCGCGGAAGTCTTCACCCGGGAGATAGGCGACGGTCCCGTTGGTCCGCGGGATCGTCAGGTAACCGCTGCCGTCGAACGGCACCCCCGATTCCGCGAGCACCTTGCCGACCGGCATGCCGGTCCGCGCGGTCGGCTGCCCGGCTTCGCCGGGGGTCGCCCGCAGCAGGTACGTCGTCGACGACGTCGACCCGGCCTCGATCTGCCCGGCGCTCACCATCCCGGAGGCGCCCGGTCCGACCACCTCGACCCCGGGCCCGACCGCCGCGCCTGCCGGGGCCGCGGTCGGACCCAGCAGCACCAGGGTCAGTGCACCGAGACGGAGACCGCGCGCGAGGTGGCAGGCGAGATCACGCCGGGATCCCGATAGCGGACGCGGAGCTTCCATTTGCCTGACTTCAGCTTGACACTGACCTTGTAGGCGACGCCTTCCCTCGCCCGGACCTTCTTCAGCGCGTGGAACTTCTGCTTGGTGCCGAGCTTGCGGCCCTGGATCACCAGCGTCGGCGCGGTCGCGGCGCCGGCCGCGGGGCCGATGGTGCCGCGCAGGGTCACGACCTTCTTCTTCTTCGCCGGCTTGCGCAGGACGATCGTCGACTTCACCGTCAGGGAGCCCGCGTCGGCGAAGGTCTGGGTCAGGCCGCCGGCGGCGATCAGCGGCGTGATCCCGAGGTCCGGGTAGGCGGCGTCGGTGTCCGGCATCTCGACCCGCAGCAGGCCTTCGCGATCGGCGGTCCCCCCCAGCGAGTAACTGCCGTCGGCGCCCGTCTTGGCGGAGGCGATCGTCGTGTAGGTCGGCGACTGCCCGGCGGCCGGGAAGGGCGCCTGCTGCAGGTTGACCGGTACCCCGGCGACGGCCGGCGAGCCGGGCAGCAGGTTGGTGAGGCTGCCGGTGACGTTGAACCTGTCGCCCGCCGCGTGGACGCCGCCGACCTGGCTCGCCGTCATCCTCGGGTGGGCGTCGGCGAAGAGCGCCGGCGCGCTCGCGCTCGGATAGTCGGCCAGCTTGGCCTGGAATCCGGCCGAGGTCAGGTACGCCATCAACGCCTTGGCACCGTCCACGTTGATCGCGATACCCGGCTCTTTGGCCGGATTGATCGCGTAGAAGGAGAACGGGTTGGTGAGCAGGTTCCGACCGCCGGGCGCAGTCGCCTCGTTGTCCTGCGAGACGATCTCGAGGCGCGTCACCGAACCGTTGGCGACGAGGCGGTTGAAGGTGCCGCGGTCGGTCATCTCATAGCAACCGGTCCCGCCGAGGGTGGGCGGGCATTCCTGCGTCTGCAGCACGGTCTGCGCCTGCCCCGCCCCGGCTTTGTGGTACCAGGTCGCGGTTTCTTCGGTACCCGCCGGGCCCGGCTCGCCGCGCTTGTTCAGTTCGACCCCGGTCAGCTTCCAGACCGCGATCTCCTGCGTATTGGTGCCCGAGTTGTCGCCGCGGGAGACGAAGTTGGCCTTGCCTTCCGCGCCCGCCTTGGCGATCAGTTCGTAGGCGAGGACCGCGTCGTGGGGAGCTTTCGCGAGCACCTCGGCGGGATCGTCGAGCGGCCCGGGGATCACGTAATCGGAGTAGAAGACGGCCCGGCCGCGCGGTTCCAGGGAATAGCCTTCTTCGACGAAGGGCTTCTCCTGGCTCGGCGCGTGGACCATCAGCGCGTCGCCCTGGCCGGCCTTCGCCGCGGCGATCGCCTGGCCGGTGCCGACCGCGACGTATTTCAGTTCGTACTGCGGGTAGGCGGCGGCGAAGCCGGGTTCGATCACGTCTTCGAGCAGCCCCGCGTCGCGCACGTCGGTGGTCCCCTGGACGATCACCGGCGAGGCCGCGAGCGCCGCCGGGGCGAGGACCAGGGCGGTGCCGAGGAGAAGCGTCGCGGGCACCCCCGTCCGAGCACCTCGTCCACAGATCCGCCGCGCGAGCCTCCGCATGTACCCCACCTTCCGGTCGATTCTACCCAGGCGCTGCCTAGGAGCGATTGGATCCAATCTACATGAGAGCGCGCCGCGACGTCGCTCCCCGCAAGGGCGCGGTCGATCAGCGTTCAGAGCGGCGAAACGGGACGCCGCGGTGCGTCACTGCGGCCAGACGAAGTGACCGAGGAAGAAGGCGATGACGAAGACGACCAGCAGGATCTGGGAGAGCATGAAGATGGCAACGCCGATCCAAAAGCCGAGGCCGATTTTCTGTTCCAGGTTCACGGGGAGCGGAAATTATCGCAAAATTCCCCCGGAAATCGGAAAGTTCCCCCCAGAACCGAATCTGTACCTAAGATTGGAGCGTGGCGGTGACCCGGACCAAAGGCTTGCATCTGCGCAACAGGTCGCGCGCGAGCCTGCGCGCGGAGATCGCCGAGGTGGCGTTCAAGGTGTTCGCCGAGCGCGGTTTCGACCAGGTCACGGCCACCGAAGTGGCGCAGGCGGCCGGGATCTCGCGGGCGAGCTTCTTCCGCTATTTCGAGTCGAAGGAGGACGCCGTCTTCGTCGCCCAGGACGATCTGGGCGTGGACGTCGCCGACGCGCTGCGCGGGCGCCGCGACGGTGAGGACGCCTGGACGGCGCTGCGGGGCGCGCTCGACGTCGCCGTCACCACCTACCAGTACGACCCCGACGAGGCACTGGCGCGGCTGCGGCTGATCCGCGGCACGCCCGACCTGCGCTCGCACCAGCTGGACCGCCTGGAGCAGTGGAAAAAGGTGATCGGCGCGGCGCTGGCCGAACGGCTCGGGGTGCGGGACGACGACATCCGGGTCGAGGCGCTGGTCGGCGCCGCGCTCGGCGCCCTCGACGCCGCCCTCTCGCGCTGGTCCCAGAGCGATGGCGCCGAAGACCTGATCAGGCTGATCGACGAAGCCTTCGCGGTGATCGCCGACCCCTTCCCGCGCCTCGGCGGCAAGACCTGAGGCGCGCGCCCGCGCCGCGCCGCCGCGCCGCCCTTGAACCGGCGCTTAGGCGCTTTTCGTAGTCTCTGATGTCCCGTGCGCATCCGCTCGATCATCGCCATCCTGGTGGCCGTCGCCGTCGTCGCCCTGCTCGTCTTCGGCCTCGTCAGCAAAGGCAACTCCCGCCTCGCGGTCGGCGAAGCGGCGCCCTCCCCGACGCTGCCGAAGCTCGACGAAACGGGCACCGGCTCGCTCAAGGAATACCGCGGCAAGTGGGTGCTGGTGAACTTCTGGGCCTCCTGGTGCATCCCCTGTCGCGGCGAGGCGCCGGCGCTGGAGCAGTTCCAGAAAGAACACGCCGGCAAAACCTTCACCGTGGTCGGGATCGACACCCAGGACCTCAGCGACGACGGCACCAAGTTCGTCGAGCAGTTCGAACTGAGCTACCCGCAACTGCACGACGGCAACGGCGACAACGGTCACGAATTCGGCACGACGGGCGTCCCTGAGAACTACCTGCTCGAACCGAACGGCAAGCTCGCCTGGGCGACGCCGGGACCGGTCGACACGAGGATGCTCGACGAACAGGTGGCACCGCTCCTGCCGCCCGGCTCGAAGGAATCGTGAGCGCGCGAGCGCGACGCGGCGGGCCGGCGGCGCTCCTCGCCGTCCTCGTGGCCCTGGCCGCCCTGGCGCTGCCGGCGGCGGCGGGCGCGGCGGACCCGCCGAGCTCGATGCGGACGACGCTGAACGAAATCGAGGAGGAAGTGATGTGCCCGGTCTGCGGCACCCTGCTCGGGCTGGCCGAATCGCCGCAGGCGACGCGGGAGAAGGCCTTCGTCGAAAAGCTGATCAAGGAAGGCAAGAGCAAGAACGAGATCAAGGACGCCCTGGTCGCCCAGTACGGCGACGCGGTGCTGGCCGAACCGAACGGCAGCGGCTTCAGCATCTCCGCCTACGTGGTGCCGATCGTCGCCTTCATCGTCGCCGCCATCCTGCTCGCCGCCGCGGTCTGGAGATGGCGCCGGTCGTCCGACCCGGGCGACGACCACCGCCCCGCCGCCGAGGGCCCGAGCCCCGAGGACCGCCGCCGCCTCGACGAAGACCTGGGCCGCTACGACCTGTAGCTGACGACGACGGCACCCAGCGGGGGCATGCCGAGCCAGGAGAGGGCCTCGGCGTTGGCCTTGGCGGTGCGGCGGTCGGGGCGCTCCGACAGGGCGGCGAGGACGCAGTCGGCCTCCGCGGCGACGGAGCTGAGCGCGCCTCCCGCGCCTTCGAGCGACGGGCCGAGGAGGACGACGAACTCGTAGGCGCCGCGCAGCTTCGTCGCCATGTGGTGGAAGCTGCCGAGGCCGAGGAGCGTCCGCGCGTCGCCGGTCGCCCGCCCGGCGCAGACGCAGGCCAGCGGCCCCGCCCCGGGGGAGCTCGCCGAGCCCGCCAGGACCAGCGGCTGGACGATGTCCCGCGGTGTCACCTCCCAGCGCAGGTACTCATGGAGGCCCGGTTCCGGGGACAGTCCCAGCTCGGCGGCGATCCGCGGCCGTTCGACGTCGCACTCGACCAGCGCCGTCGCCGTCCCCGCCGCCGCGCCCGCCCCGGCCAGCGCCACCGCGAGCGTCGCCGCCGGCGCCGCCGCCCCGGTCACCAGGACGACCCGCCGGCCGCCCACCCGCTCGAGCACGCCGCGCAGCGCCGCCAGATCGTTCCGCCGCAGCCCCCAGGCGCGCCCGTTCGAGGAGGCCGGCGCGCCGATCTCGGCGAGGACCGGGAGCTTCGCGCTCACATCCGCTCGGGCGCCGAGATCCCGAGCAGGCCGAGGGCCCCGGCGATCGTCCGCTTCGCCACCAGGCAGAGGGCGAGCCGCGACGCCTCGACCCCCTCCCCCTCGGCGCCGACCACCTGGCAGTCGCGGTAGAAGGCGTGGAAGTCGGCGGCGACCGCGGTCGAGTAGGCGCAGATCCGGTGCGGCGCCCGCCGCGCCGCCGCCTCGCGCACCTCGTGCGGCAGCTCCAGCAGCCGCTTGACCAGCGCCTTCTCGCTCGGCGCGAGCGGCTCGGCGCGCCCCTCGGGGTCGAACGCCGTCGGCACCGCGCTCCCCACCTCCTCGGCCTTGCGCAGGATCGAGGCGATCCGCGCGTGCGCGTACTGCACGTAGTAGACCGGGTTCTCGCTCGCCTGCTTGCGGGCCAGGGCAAGGTCGATGTCGACGGTCGTCTCGTGGGACCGCGAGAGCATGAACCAGCGCGCCGCGTCGGTGCCGATGTCGTCGAGCAGCTCGTCGAGCGAGACGAAGTCCCCGCTGCGCTTCGACATCTGCGCCCGCTGGCCGTCCTCGACGATGTGGACGAGCGACATGATCAGCGCCTCGAAGCTCTCCGGGTCGGCCCCGAGCGCCTCGATCGAGGCCCGCAACCGGCCGATGTAACCGTGGTGGTCGGCGCCGAGCACGTCGATCAGCCGGCCGAAGCCGCGCTCCAGCTTGTCCCAGTGGTAGGCGATGTCCGGCATCAGGTAGGTCGGCTCGCCGTCGGAGCGGATCAGCACCCGGTCTTTGTCGTCGCCGAATTCGGTCGTGCGCAGCCAGAGCGCGCCCTCGTGCCGGTAGGTGTGACCGCCCGCGTCGAGCTTGGCGAGGGCCGCCTCGGCGTCGCCGCGGTCGACCAGGCTGCGCTCCGAGAACCAGGTGTCCATGACGACGCCGAAGCGCGCCAGCGTCTCGCGCACCTGGTCGATCATCAGCGCGATGCCGCGGTCGCCGACGGCGGCGAGATCGTCCGGGTCGATCCCCGCCGCCGCGATCGCCGTCCCCAGCTCGCCCACGTACTCACCCTGGTAGCCGCCCTCGGGCAGCTCCTCGCCCTTCATCCGGGCGCTGATCGAGCGGGCGAAGGTGGTCACCTGGGACCCCGCGTCGTTGATGTAGTACTCGCGCTCGACCGCGTGGCCGACCGCCGCCAGCAGGCGCACCACCGCGTCGCCGTACGCCGCCCCGCGGCCGCCGCCGACGTGCAGCGGGCCGGTCGGGTTGGCGGAGACGAACTCGACCAGGATCCGTTCCGGCGCCGCCGTCGGGGCCGGGCCGAGGTCCTCCCCGGCCGCGACCAGCGTCGCCAGGGCGCGCCGGTACCAGGCGTCGGAGAGATAAAGGTTGACGAAGCCGGGACCCGCGACCTCCACCCGGTCGAGGCTCCCCGCCGCGCCGCCAAGGATCCCCTCGAGCTCACCGCGCAGGCGCTCGGCGACGGCGCGCGGGTTGTCGCCGAGCGGCCCGGCGAGCAGCATCGCCGCATTGGAGCTGTAATCGCCGAGGTCGGGCTTGGGAGGACGGTCGAGGGTCGGGGCCGGCTCGGTGGGCTCGCCATTGCGCAACGCCCGCGCGGCGGCCTCGACGGCGCCCTTCAGCTCGGCGATCGAATCGGTGGGAGGCATGGGGGCATCGTAGGAGACGGTTACCCTGGATCGCTTGCGCGTCGGGGTGATCTCAGATGTCCACGCCAATCTGCCGGCCCTGGAAGCGGTCCTCGAGTCGATCGAGACCGCCGGTCCGGAGGAGATCTGGTGCCTCGGCGACGTGGTCGGGTACGGCGCCCAGCCGGACGAGTGCGCGGCGCTGGTGCGCGCGCGCTGCGCCTTCTCGCTGAACGGCAACCACGACCTGGCGGTGACCGGCGCGATCGACGCGAAGACCTTCTCGGAGACCGCGCGGGCGGCGGTCGACTGGACGCGCGGGCACGCCGCGGCGGCGACGCTGGAGTTCCTGGGCGGGCTCGCGCCGGAGGGCGCGCGGGCGGGCTTCGGCCTCTTCCACGCCTCGCCGCGCGACCCGATCTGGGAGTACGTGCTCTCGATCGACCAGGCGGAAGCGAGCCTCGACGCGCAACGCGAGCGGATCTGCCTGATCGGCCACTCGCACGTCGCGCTCTTCTTCACCCGGCCGCCGTCGAGCGGGCGGCGCAGCTTCGCCACCGGCGCCCAGGCCGGCGACGGAGACCTGCTCGAGCTCGGCGAGGGCGAATGGCTGCTGAATCCCGGCAGCGTCGGCCAGCCCCGCGACGGTGACCCGCGCGCCGCCTGGCTCGAGCTCGACACCGAGGAGCGGACGGCGCGCTACCACCGGGTTCGCTACGACGCCTTCGCGGCGGGCGCGGCGATCCTCGCGGCGGGGCTGCCGCCGGCGCTTGCCGAGCGGCTCCAGATCGGCCGCTAGCCCTGCCGAAAGCAACCCGACAGACGACCCATACAGGCGAAACATCCGCTCAGATGCAGGGTAAATATCGACTCAGAAGTGTTCTCTAGACTCGAACAATGGGTCACGTCCGCGCAGCTTCCCTTGTCCTTTTCGTGCTTGCGATGGGACTTCTGGTGGCCGCCTGCGGGGGCGGCGGCAACGGCGAACTGCTGCCCGGGACGACCGCCGACCAGATCACCTCGAACCTCGACCAGGTGCGGGTGAGCTTCGAAGAAGGAGACTGCGAAAGGGCCGAAGACGGCGTCGCCAACGTGAGCACGGAGGTCGAGGAACTCGGCCGGGTCGACGCCCAGCTGAAGAAAGCTTTGCGCCACGGCGCGGCAAAGCTGTCCGAGGTGGTTTCTACCTGTAAGGCCGAGGAAGAAGAACGAGAAGCGGCGGCCGCGGAAGCCGAACTGGAAGAACAGGCGGAAATCGAAGCCGAAGAACTCGCCGCCGCCGAAGCGGAAGCGTTCGAAAAGGAACAGAAGGCCGAAGAACGCGAGGCAAGGAAGACGGCCCAGGAAAAAGCCGAAGAAGGCGCCGAAGGGCCCGGTCCGGGCGAAGCCGAAGAACCGAACGGCAACGCCAAAGGCCACGAAAAGCAGGAAGAAAGCGTCGAACCCCCAATTGAAGGCGAAGAAGAAGTGACTCCCCCCGGCGGTGGTCCCGCGGGCGGAATCGGCCCGGGCGCCGCGGTCGAAGGCGGCAGCGAAGGCTGATGGAGGCCGGAACCCTCTCAGGGCGATACGAAACCGGCGAGCGGCTCGGTTCGGGCGGGATGTCGAACGTCTACAAGGCGACCGACCGCATCCTCGAGCGGACCGTGGCGGTGAAGATCCTCGCCGAGCACCTCTCCGACGACGAGCGCTTCGTCGCCCGCTTCCGGCGCGAGGCGCTGGCGGTGGCGCGGCTGATCCACCCCAACATCGTCCAGGTCTACGACTCGGGCGTCGACGACGGCCGTCACTACATCGTCATGGAGTACGTGGCGGGACGCTCCGGCGCGCAGCTCCTGCAGCGCCACGGGCCGGTCGACGCCGAGACCGCGGCCGAGATCGGCATCCAGGCCTGCGCCGGGCTCGACTACGCGCACCGCCGCGGGATCATCCACCGCGACGTCAAGCCGGGGAACCTGATGATCACCGGCGGGCCGGTGGGCAGCGGCGAGCTGGGCGTGAAACTGACCGACTTCGGGATCGCCCGGGCGATCGAGCAGACCCGGATCACCCAGGTCGGCTCCGTCGTCGGCACCGCCGCCTACCTCTCCCCCGAGCAGGTGCGCGGCGACGAGGCGACCCCGGCGACCGACGTCTACGCCCTCGGCGTCGTCCTCTACCAGTTCCTCACCGGCCGCCTGCCCTACGAGGGCTCCTCGCTGGCCGAGCTGGCGGTGCGCCAGCAGAACGAGAAGCCGCTGCCGCCGAGCACCTACAACTCCGAGGTGCCCGAGCCCCTGAGCGCCGCCGTGCTGCGGGCGCTGGAGGGCGACACCAGCCGCCGCTACGCCAGCGCCGACGAGTTCGCGACCGGCCTCCAGATGGGGCTCGAAGGCGAAGATGTCTCGGCGATCGAGGGCCTCGGCGAAGGCAACACGCCGACCCGCGTCCTCGGCGGCGACACGGCGGCGACCCGCCACCTCGACCGCACCACCGCCCAGACCGAGTACCGCCCGGTACCGCCCCCCGCGCGCCGCGTCGAGCCCCGCCGCGAGGTCGTGCCCCGCCGCCAGGAACCGTATCCCGGCGACCCCCGCGCCCAGGCCGCGGCGCCCGCGTCCCAACAGCCCCAGCCCCGCAAGAAGCGCTCCGCCTTCTCCCGCTTCGTCCGCTTCGTCTTCGCCCTGGTCGCCCTCGTCCTCGTCGCGGGCGCCGTGGCCACCGGCGTGATCCTGACCACCGACAAGGCCGCCGGCGTCCACATCTCCAAGGTCGCCGGCGACACGGTCCACAAAGTGGTCGAAGAATTCGAAGAACTGGTGTCCAAGAACAAGGAATGAGGCCTCCGGCGGTCCCCCAGCTGTTCCTTATGCGCCTATGAGGCGCATAAGGAACAGCTGGGGGGACGGGGCCCGTGGACGGACAAGGGACGGGCCCTCCCGTCCACGGCCCGGGCAGGCCGTGGCTCGGGCAGGCGTGGCCGGGACGGCGGGGGTGACCCTTCCCTCACGAACTGCGGGGAGGTTCGTCCAGGGTCACCCCCGCCGTCCCTCCCGGGCCGTTTCCGGGGGGAGAGTGGAAGGGACCGTGCCGAGAGGGTCACGGGAGCTTCACGGATCCCTCACCGAAGTGTGACCCCGTCACGAAGACGCCGGGAAGGTCACGCTTCCTCCCGTCTTCCTCAGGCATCGCGGGTCACGCGAGGAGGCGCGTTCGCAGTTAGCGACAACATGTGTCGCTAACTGCGAACTCACCCGGGGCCGGGGCTCTCAGGAGCCACGGGAGTGTGACGTCCCCGGCGTCTTCGCCACGAACCCTTGACGTCTTCCCCCGCGAAGCCTCACGTCCTGGGCTCCTCATGGGGGTGACAGCCTGCCAGGACCCCCATGAGGAGCCCAGGACACCCCGGACCATCTCGGACGGCCGCCCGCCCCGCGAGCCCCCGTCCCGTCCCTCATCGAGCCGAGCCGGCCTCCCAAGGCGACGCCCCGGCCAGCACCGCCCCGCGGTAGGCCTCGAAGCGCCCCGCCTGGATCGCGCGCCTCGCGTGGGTGGTCAGCTCGCGCATGTAGGTGAGGTTGTGGAGGACGAGGAGGCGGACGGCGGTCAGTTCTTCGGCCCGCGAGAGGTAGGAGATGTAGTCGCGGGTGTGACGGGTGCAGGCCGGGCAGGGGCAGCCCTCGACCAGGGGGCCGCGGTCGCCGACCCAGCGGTTCTTGCGGAGGTCGAGGCGCCAGCGGGTCTCAGGGCGCGGCGCCAGGGCGACGCCGTGGCGGGCGAGGCGGGTGGGGACCGCGCAGTCGAAGACATCGAGGCCGAGGGCGATGCCGCCGAGGAGGTCGTCGACCTCGCCGATGCCGAGCAGGTGCTTGGCCGCTCCCTCGGGCAGGAGCGGCGCGGTCATCGCGAGGACGGCGTGCATCTCCTCCTTGTCGCGGCCGAGGGTGCCGCCGATCGCGATGCCATCGACGCCCGCCGCCGCGATGTAGGCGGCCGATTCGCGCCGCAGATCCTCGTGGGTGCCGCCCTGGACGATCCCGAAGAGGGCCTGGTCACGCGGCCCCTCCGCCTCGTGCCAGGCGATGCAACGGTCGAGCCAGCGGTGGGTCCGCTCGGTCGAGCGCGCGGTGTAGTCGCGGTCGGCGTGGAACGGCGTGCACTCGTCGAAGGCCAGCGCGATGTCGGCGCCGAGCGCCGCCTGCACCTGCATCGAGACCTCCGGGGAGATGAAGAGCTCACGCCCGTCGCGCGGCGAGCGGAAGCGGGCGCCCTCCTCGGTGATCTCGACCTCGGAGCCGTGGTCGCCGGAGCGCCCGCTCCCCTTCACCTCGTTGGCGACGCCGCCGTGGGCGAGCGAGAAGACCTGGAAGCCGCCGGAGTCGGTGATCAGCGCCCGGTCCCAGTTCATGAAGCCGTGCAGGCCGCCCGCGGCGGCGATCCGCTCCGGCCCCGGCGAGACGAACAGGTGGTAGGTGTTGCCGAGGATCAGCTGGTAGCCGAGCGCCTCGACCTCGTCCACGTCCAGCCCCCGCACCGACCCCTTGGTCGCCAGCGGGATGAACGTGGGCGTCTCGATCGGCCCGTGCGCCGTCTGGACGACCCCCGCCCGCGCCGCCCCGTCCCGGGCTTCGATCACAAAGTTGAGTCGATTCGGATCGTGGCGCATGCCGATGGGCCTAAAACCTGCCTATACGTCCGGTTATCGGCCCATCGACCGCGGGGGGCGACGGAAACGTCACGAGGAGATGAGGGAGTGACCGGTCATCGGGGCCGGCTGGGGGATGCCGAGCAGGGCCAGGGCCGTGGGGGCGACGTCGGCGAGGATGCCGCCGGAGCGCAGCGTCAGGCCGTCCTGGGTGACGATCAGCGGCACCGGGTTCAGCGAGTGGGCCGTGTTCGGGGAGCCGTCGGGCTCGAGCATGTTGTCGCAGTTGCCGTGGTCGGCGGTGATCACGCAGACGCCGCCCTTGCCCTCGACCGCCTCGACCACCCGGCCGAGCTGCGTGTCCACCGTCTCCAGCGCCTTCACCGCGGCCGGGATGACGCCGGTGTGGCCGACCATGTCGGGGTTGGCGAAGTTGATCACGCCGAAGCGGAACGAGCCCTCCCCCCAGCTCTCGACGAACGCGTCGGCCGCCGCCGCGGCGCTCATCTCCGGCTTGTGGTCGTAGGTCGGCACGTCGCGCGGCGATTCGACCAAGGTCTGCTCTTCGCCGTCCTGCTCCCCCTCGCGCCCGCCGTTGAAGAAGTAGGTGACGTGCGCGTACTTCTCGGTCTCGGCGACGTGCAGCTGCCGCCCGCCGGACGCGGCAATCGTCGCCGCCAGCGTCGTCTCCGGCCGCCGCTCGAGGAAGGCGACCGGGTAGGGCCACTCTTTCCGGTAGGAGGTCATCGTCGTCAGGTCGAGCGTCGGCCCGCCCGCGCGGCTGAACTCGTCGAAGTTGGGCTCGGCCAGCGCCCGGGTCATCTCGCGCGCCCGATCGGGGCGGAAGTTGACGAAGATCGCGACGTCCCCCGCCGCGGCGCCGTCGTAGTCCCCGATCACGGTCGGCAGCACGAACTCGTCGGTCTTCCCGTCCGCGTAAGAGGAGGCGATCGCCTCCGCCGAGCTCGCCGCCTTCTGCCCCTGGGCGTGGACGATCGCGTCGTAGGCGAGCCTCACCCGCTCCCAGCGCGTGTCGCGGTCCATCGCGTAGTACCGCCCGCTCACCGTCCCCACCCGCCCCGCGGCGCGCAGCCAGCTCTCCAGCTCGGCGAGGTACTGGCGCCCACCCGTCGGCGCCGTGTCGCGGCCGTCGGTGAAGGCGTGGAAGACGACGTCCGGCACCCCTTCCTGGGACGCCAGCTCGACGATCGCCTCGAGGTGCTCCCAGCCCGAGTGGACGCCACCGTCCGACACCAGCCCGAGCAGGTGCAGCCGCCCCCGCGGGCTTTCGCGCGCCCGCGCGCAGGCGGCGACCAGCGCCTCGTTCTCGTAGAAGCTCCCGTCGGCGATCGCGCCGTCGATCCGCGCCAGGTCCTGCTTGACGATCGCCCCGGCGCCGAGGTTCAGGTGCCCGACCTCGGAGTTCCCCATCTGGCCGACCGGCAGGCCGACGTCCGGCCCCTGCGCCGACAGCTCGGTGTGCGGATAACGCTCCCAGAGGCGGTCGAACACCGGCGTCTCGGCGAGCGAGACCGCGTTGCCGGGACCGGCGGGCGCCAGCCCCCAACCGTCGAGGATGACCAGCGCGACCGCGGGCACGAGGGTCATGGGACCGCCTACGCCGCCTCGACGATGGCGGCGAAGTCCTCCGCCACGAGCGCCGCGCCACCCACGAGCGCCCCGTCCACGTCCGGCAGCGCCAGCAGCTCGGCCGCGTTGCCCGGCTTCACCGAGCCGCCGTAGAGGATCCGCACGTCGCCCGCCGCCGCCCCGCGCGCCCGCAGCACATCACGGATGAACGCGCACGCCTCCTGGGCCTGCTCGGGCGTCGCGACCTTGCCGGTGCCGATCGCCCAGATCGGCTCGTAGGCGATCACGACCTTGGCGACGTCCTCGTCGGACACCTCCGCCAGGTCCGCCTGCAGCTGGCGCTCCAGCACTTCCTCGGTCTGCCCCGCGTCGCGCGCCTCCTCGGACTCGCCGACACAGAGGATCGGCTCCAGCTCCGCGGCCAGCGCCGCCGGCACCTTCCGCGCCAGCGCCGCGTCGGTCTCGCCGAAGAACTGGCGCCGCTCGGAGTGGCCGAGGACGACCGCCTCGACGTCGAGCTCGACCAGCATCGGCGCCGACACCTCGCCGGTGAAGGCGCCGCTCGCCTCGCAGTGCATGTTCTGGGCGGCGACCCGGACGGCGGTCCCGCGCCGGCGCTCGACCACCTCGTGCAGGGCCGTGAACGGCGGGCAGACGACCACGTCGTGCTGGGTCGCGGCGATCCGCGGCAGCAGCGCGTCGATGAACTCGGCCGCCTCGGCGACGGTCTTGTTCATCTTCCAGTTGGCGGCGATGTACGGCGTGCGGGACATGGGTCTCCTCGTTCCTGGATCCGGGCTCTTCAGTCTTGCGCGGGCTTGGCGTCGATCAGGGCCTCGACGCCGGGCAGCTGCTTGCCCTCGAGCAGCTCCAGCGAGGCGCCGCCGCCGGTCGAGAGCCAGTCGACCCTACCTCCGAGACCGAACTGCACCATCGCGGCGACCGAGTCGCCACCGCCGACCACGGTCTTGCCGGGCGCCGCGGCCACCGCATCGGCGACGGCGCGCGTGCCGGCCGCGAACGGCTCCATCTCGAAGGCGCCCATCGGCCCGTTCCAGAGCACCGTCCCGGCCCCGGCGACGGCCTCCGCGTAGAGCGCGCCCGTCCGCGGGCCGACGTCGAGCCCCATCCAGCCCGCCGGCACCTCGACCCCGTCAAGCTCCTGCCGCTCGGTGTCGGCGCTGAACTCGCGTCCCAGCACCAGGTCCACCGGCAGGGTCAGCTCGCAATCGGACGCCGCCGCTTTGGCCAGCGCCTCGCCCGCCGCCGCGACGCTCTCGTCGTCGTAGAGCGAGTCGCCGATCTCCTTCCCCCGCGCCTTGAAGAAGCTGAAGCACATCGCGCCGCCGATCAGGATCTGGTCGGCGACCTCGAGGAAGCGGTCGATCACGCCGACCTTGTCGGAGACCTTCGCCCCGCCCAGCACCACGACCAGCGGCCGCGCCGGGTCCTCGACCACCCTGCTCAGTTCGGTCACCTCGCGCTCCAGCAGGAGCCCGGCGTACCCCGGCAGGTGCCGCGCCACGCCCTCGGTCGAGGCGTGCGCCCGGTGCGCCGCGCCGAAGGCGTCGTTGACGTAGACCTGCGCCAGCGAGGCCAGCGAGCCCGCCAGCATCGGGTCGTTCTTCGTCTCCCCCGGCTCGAAGCGGGTGTTCTCCAGCAGCAGCACTTCGCCCGGCCCGAGGCAGCCCGCCGCGAGGTCGACCTCGGCGCCGATCACCTTCGGCGCCTGCGTCACCGGCACCCCGAGCAGCTCACTGAGCCGCCGGCTCACCGGCGCCAGCGACAGCTCCGGCACGACCTCGCCGCCCGGCCGCCCGAGGTGGGAGGCGAGCACCAGCGCCGCCCCCCGTTCGCGCAGCAGCTCCAGGGTCGGCAGCGCCGCCCGGATCCGCGTGTCGTCGACGACCTCGCCGTCCTTCAGCGGGACGTTGAAGTCGACCCGGACGAGGACGCGACGCCCCTTCACGGTGGCGTCGCGCACGCTTGCCTTCGAGAACGCCATCAGCCCTCCGCGCGCTCCGCTATCGCCGCCGGACCGTCAGAGGACCTTGCCGGCGAGCTCGACACAGCGGTTCGAGTAGCCCCACTCGTTGTCGTACCAGGCGATCACCTTCGCCATGCGGCCGTCGCCGATCACCATCGTCGACTGCGCGTCGACGATCGAGGAGTGCGGGTCGCCGACGATGTCGGAGGAGACGATCGGGTCCTCGGTGTAGGCGAGGATGCCCTTCAGCGGGCCCTCCGCCGCCGCCTTCAGCGCCGCGTTGATCTGGTCCGGCGTCAACGGGTTCGGCGTCGTGAAGACGAGGTCGACGGCGGAGCCGGTCGGCACCGGGGCGCGCATCGAGAAGCCGTTCAGCTTCCCGTTCAGCTCCGGCAGCACCAGCCCGACCGCCTTGGCGGCGCCGGTCGTGGTCGGGATCAGGTTGAGCGCCGCGGCGCGCGAGCGGCGCGGGTCGGAGTGCGGCATGTCCTGCAGGCGCTGGTCGGCGGTGTAGGCGTGGATCGTCGTCATCAGCCCCTGCTCGATCCCGAAGGACTGGTGGAGCACCTTGGCCAGCGGCGCCAGGCAGTTGGTCGTGCAGGAGGCGTTGGAGATGACGTCGTGGCTCGCCTTGTCGTAGACCTCGTCGAAGTTGACGCCGAGGGCGACGGTGACGTCGGGTTCGGTCGCCGGCGCGCTGATGATGACCTTCTTGGCGCCCGCGGCGAGGTGCTTGGCGGCGTCCTCGCGCTTGGTGAAGAAGCCGGTCGACTCGATCACCACGTCGACGCCGAGCTCACCCCACGGCAGGGCGGCCGGATCGCGCTCGGCCAGCACCTTCAGCTCCTTGCCGCCGATCGTCAGCGCGCCGTCGCCGACCGCGACCGTCTCGGGGAAGCGCCCGAGGATCGAGTCGTACTTGAGCAGGTTGCCCATCGTCGCGGTGTCGACCAGGTCGTTGACCGCGACGAAGTCGATGTCCGCACCCGCCGCGTGCGCCGCGCGGAAGACGTTGCGCCCGATCCGCCCGAAACCGTTGATCCCGACCTTCACAGCCATGAAGCCTCGCTTCCCTAATTCGTTTGGACGAGCCGATCCTAAGGATTCGGCGTTCTAATCGGACCCGACGGTGATCTCGATCTCGTAGCCGTCGGGGTCCTGGAGGAAAGCCGAGTAGGAGCCCGAGCCGTAGGAGCGGCGTTCGCCAGGCTCCGCGACGCTCGTGCCGCCGGCTTTCATCCCGTTTTCGTAGGCCGCCTTGACCGCGACGATGCCGAGCCCGGAGACGCAGAGCAAGCCGTAACCGGGCCGCGGGCCGTGGTGGGCGGAGATGAAGAAGACCGGTTTGGCGATCCCATAGCCGATCGTTTTGTCCTCATCGAAGTGTCGCCTCCAGCCAAGTGGGGCGAGCATCGTGTCGTAGAACGAGGCACTTCGTTCGAGGTCCGAAACCTCAAGGAGGACGTGGTGCAGCATGTTGCTGGCGGGAATTTATCTGGACCGGGCGGCGGGGGCGGCGCGCCTCACCCCGAGCGGGGGGTCCAGCGGAAGAAGCGGAACGCCAGGAGGAGCCCGCCGAGGCCCCAGATCGCGACGATCAGCAGGTCGCCCCAGGCCACCGCGTGGGCCCCGCCGGGCACGTAGGCGTCGAAGAAGGCGAGGAAGAAATGGCGGATCGGGAAGACGTCGGCGAAGTGGATGATCCCGCTTGGCAGCTGGTCGTCGGGGATGAAGACGCCGGAGAGGAAGTAGAGCGGCAGCAGCAGGAAGTTGACGATCGGGGCGGCGGCGTCCTGGGTCGGGATCGCGGCGGTGAGGGCGATGCCGAGGCAG
>Ga0153956_1001144_pt1 | contig 24804 bp, 17 predicted proteins | sample TSFL040MetaG_FD_104704 | JGI IMG/M metagenome (GOLD analysis project Ga0153956, IMG submission 104704) | Attine ant fungus gardens microbial communities from Florida, USA - TSFL040 MetaG | ecosystem: Host-associated > Fungi > Mycelium > Unclassified | place: USA: Florida, Wekiwa Springs... | reverse complement strand
GCGCTGAACGCGGCCGCGACCGACCTGCCGGGCGACCTGCCGCAACTGCCGATCTTCCGCAAGGTGAATCCCTCGTCCTCGCCGATCCTCATCCTCGCGCTTACCTCGAAGACGATGTCGGCGAGCGCCATGTACGACGTCGCCGATTCCGTGATCGCCCAGCGCATGTCGCAGGTCGAGGGGGTCGCCGAGGTGACGGTGAGCGGCGCCGATCAGCCCGCCGTCCGCATCCGCGTCGATCCCGCGCGGCTCGCCGCCATGGGGATATCGCCGGAAGACGTGCGCACGGCGGTCGTCGGCACCAACGCGCTCGGGCCGGTCGGCAGCATCGACGGCGGCTGGCTCGGCGAGTCGATCGCGACCAACGACCAGCTGAAGAAGGCGGACGACTATAAAGTGCTTGTCGTGAAGACCGTGAACGGCAACGTGATCCGTCTCACCGACATCGCCGCCATCCAGGACGCGACGCGGAACAGCCGCTCCGACGCGCGTTTCAACAGCCAGCCCGCCGTGCTCCTGATCGTCACGCGGCAGGCGACCGCGAACGTGATCGAGACGGTGGACGGCATCAAGGAGCTGTTGCCCGAATTGCGGCGATGGATTCCGGCGAGCCTCGAAATCTCCATCCTGTCCGACCGCACGCAGACGATTCGCGCCAGCGTGCGCGAAATGCAGATGACGCTCGCGGGCACGGTCGTGCTCGTGATGCTCGTCGTCTTCGTGTTCCTGCGGCGGGTGTCCGGCACGGTCGCGGCGGGCGTGACGGTGCCGCTCTCGCTCGCCGGCACTTGCGGCCTGATGTGGCTCGCGGGCTTCACCATCGACAATCTTTCGCTGATGGCGCTCGCCGTCTCGGTCGGATTCGTCGTCGACGACGCGATCGTGATGATCGAGAACTGCTTCCGCAATCTGGAGCGCGGAAAGTCGCCGCTGCGCGCCGCCTACGAGGGGGCGAAGCAGATCGGTTTCACCGTCGTCTCGATCTCGGTTTCGCTGGTCGCGGCCTTCATTCCTCTTCTTCTGATGGGCGGCATCGTGGGGCGCCTGTTCCGCGAATTCTCGGTGACGCTTGCGTTTGCGATCATGGTCTCGACCGCGGTCTCGCTTTCGGTGACGCCGATGATCTGCGCCTATTTCGTGCGCGAGGCGCCGAGCCCCGACGCGACCCGTTTCGACCGTTTCGTCGAGACGGTCTTCAACTGGATCCTGACCCGCTACGAGCGCTCGCTCGCCGTCATCATCCGCTTTCACTCGCTCGCGCTCCTGTCGGTGCTCGCGACCATCGCGCTCACGGGCCTCCTCTATGTGAAGCTTCCGAAAGGATTCATCCCGCCGGACGACACCGGGCTCATTTTCGGCGGCACGCAGGCCTCTCCCGAGATTTCCTTCCAGGCCATGAAGGGCCTGCAGCAGCAGGCGCTCGACATCGTGCTGGCGGACCCCGCCATCGCCGGCGTCGGCTCCTCCATCGGCACGTCGAGCTTCAATCCTTCCGCCAACCAGGGCCGGATGTTCATCAGCCTGAAGCCGCTCGAAGAGCGCGGCTATCAGACCACCGCCGAGGTCATCAACCGGCTGCGCGGCAAGCTCTCGCATGTCGCCGGCATCCGCACTTTCCTGTTTCCGGCTTCCGACGTGCGCGTCGGCGGGCGGCAGAGCCAGTCGCAATATCAATACACGGTCTGGGATCCGGACTTTAACGAGCTGAAGGAGTGGTTCCCGAAAATCCTGGAGCGCGTGAAGCAGGTGCCGGGGCTCGTCGACGTCACGACGGATCGCGAGCAGGGCGGCCTGCAGGCCAATGTCGTGATCGACCGCATGGCGGCCTCGCGGCTGAACGTGCCGATCGGGAATATCGACAACGCGCTGAACAACGCCTTCTCGCAGCGGCAGATTTCGCAGATCTACGGGCCGCGCAACCAGTATCAGGTCGTGCTCGAGGTCGGCGCGCAGTTCCAGCGCGACCCGGTCGACCTCGGCCAGATCTACGTTCCCTCCACGACCGGCGAGCAGGTGCCGCTCTCGGCGCTCGCGAAGGTCGAGCGCACGCTCTCGCCGCTCACGGTCAACCACCAGAAGCAGTTTCCGGCGATCACCATCACCTACAACCTGAAGCCGGGCATGTCGCTGGAGGAATCCTCCGATGCGATCACGCAGGCGGTGCAGCAGCTGCATCTGCCCGATTCCGTGCATGCCGAATTCGCGGGCGAGGCGGCGGCCGCCGCGAGCGCCGCGAGCACGCAGCCGCTGCTGATTCTGGCGGCGCTCATCGCGGTCTATATCGTGCTGGGCGTGCTCTACGAGAGCCTCGCGCATCCGCTCACGATCATCTCCACGCTGCCTTCGGCGGGCCTCGGCGCGCTCCTGGCGCTCATGGTGACGCGCTCGGAGCTCACGATCATCGCCTTCATCGGCATCGTTCTGCTGATCGGCATCGTGAAGAAGAACGGCATCATGCTGGTGGACTTCGCGCTGGAAGGCGAGCGCAAACGCGGGCTTTCCCCGGAGCAGGCGATTTTCGAGGCCTGCATCGAGCGCTTCCGCCCGATCATGATGACGACGCTCGCGGCGATCCTCGGCGCCGTGCCGCTCGTGATCGCGAGCGGTCCGGGCTCGGAACTGCGCCGCCCGCTCGGCATCACCATCATCGGCGGCCTGATCGTCTCGCAGGCGCTCACGCTCTACACGACGCCGGTGATTTATCTCCTGCTCGACAAGCTGCACCGCCGCCTCGGCGGCGCCGCGCAGATCGAGCGGCCGCGGAGGAATCCCGGCGGGACGGAGCCGACGGCGGCGCGCTAGACTTCGATCCGTTTGGAACCGGGATTTGCGGGATATGCTCTGGAGCGCGATCGTGCCCGGCAGGCTCTAGCGTATCCCGCTGTAGGCGGCCGCGATGCTCCGCACCATGTTGACGAGACGCGGGCCGACGTCGTGCTCGAGCCGCTCGCGCGAAAGCTGAAACGCCGGCGCGCCGCAGTTGAAGACGAAGATGCCGGAATCGTCGGACGGCATGAACGGCACGCCGACCGCGCCTACATCCGCCTGCCAGTCGCCGTAGGAAAGGGTGAAGCCGTGCCTCTTGTAATCGGCGATTCCCTGCTCGATTCCCTTTTTCGTTTCCGGCCAGTCCTTGCCGTTGCGTTTTTCGATGTGGTTCAGGAGCCACTCGCGCTCGTCCTCGGGGAGCGCGGCGATCATCGCGCGGCCCATCGAGGTGGTCGCGATCGGAATGCGCGCGCCGAGGTCGAGCCGCAGCGCCGTCGCGGTCTTGCCGCGCGCCTGCTCGATATAGATGAGGCTCAGGCGGTCGCGGATGCCGAGCGCCACCGAAGTGCCGGTCGCGTCCGCGAGTTCCTGCATGTAGGGAAACGCCACCTGCCGGATGCGCATGTTGATGAGCGCCGAATAGCCGATCGAGAGCGCCGTCGGCGCGAGCGCGTATTTCGACAGGCGCTCGATATGGGTGAGATAGCCGAGCTTGGTGAGCGTGTAGGTGATCCGCGAAACGGTCGCCTTCGGCAGGCCGGCGCGGATCGCGATCTCCTGGTTGCCGAGCAGGTTGTCGGTCGGCGTGAAGGCGCGCAGCACGTCGAGCCCGCGCGCGAGCGCGATCACGAATTTCCGGTCATGAGAGGGAGCCGCGGCCGCGATGGCGCGCGATCCGTCGGTTTCCCATCGCTGGTAAATGGACACGGCAACGACCTTGCGAAATGGCCTCGAATTGACAGCAATCGCACCACTTCCTAGCGTCGCGGTCAATATTGCGGAACAGCATTCCGCTAAGTGAAACATGCGGCAAGCATTTGAGCCGCCGCGATTTGGGGGAACGCCTTGTCCGGAACCGTAACCTTGCAGCGCGACGGCGATGTCGCCGTCGTTCTCGTCGACAACCCGCCGGTGAATGCGCTCAAGCATGAAGTGCGGCTCGGCATTCTCGAAAGCATCGGGCAGGCGGCGGCGGACGAAGGCGTGCAGGCGATCGTGCTCGCCGCGAAGGGCCGTACCTTCATGGCGGGCGCGGACATCTCCGAGTTCGGCAAGCCGCCGCAGGCGCCGGCGCTGCCCGAAGTGATCGCCTTCATGGAGACGGTGAAGAAACCGGTCGTCGCGGCGCTGCACGGCACGCCGCTCGGCGGCGGGCTCGAAATCACCTTCGGCTGCCACTTCCGCGTCGCGTCGCCCGCCACCAAACTCGGGCTTCCCGAAATCAGGCTCGGCCTCATTCCGGGCGCGGGCGGCACGCAACTTCTTCCCCGGCTCGTCGGCGTGGAGAAGGCGCTCGCGATGATTCTGACCGGCGATCCGATCCCGGCACGGGATGCGCTCGCTTGCGGACTGATCGACGAGATCGCCGACGGCGACGTTACGCAGGCGGCGATCGCTTTCGCGCGCAAGGCGGCGGCCGGGAAGCGCCCGCTCCTTCATCCGTGCGAGCGCGACGAGAAGATCGGGAGCGCGGGCGCGGAAGCCTTCGACAGGGCGGCGAGCGCCTATCTGAAAAAGGCGCGCGGCATGGATGCGCCGAAGGCGGCGGTCGAATCGATCCGCAACGTCTTCACGCTTTCCGCCGGCGAAGGCCGGAAGCGCGAGCGCGAACTGTTCATGCCGCTCATGATGGGCGAGCAGTCGAGGGCGCAGCGCTACATTTTCTTCGCGGAGCGCGAGGCGCAGAAGATTCCCGGCGTCGGCAGGGAAGTCGCGCCGCGCGAGATCGGGTCCGTCGCCGTGATCGGCGCGGGCACGATGGGCGGCGGCATCGCGATGTCGTTCGCGAATGCGGGCATTCCCGTGACGGTGATCGAAACCGGCGGGGACGCGCTGAAGCGCGGCTTCGCCGCGATCGAGAGGAATTACGCGGCCAGCGCGAAGCGCGGCAGCATCGCGCAGGACGAGGCGGACAGGCGGCTGTCCTGCCTGAAGGGCGAAACCTCGCTCGAAGCGGCGAAGGACGCGGACCTCGTGATCGAGGCCGTGTTCGAGGACATGGGCGTGAAGGAGCAGGTCTTCGGCGCGCTGGGCCGGATCGCGAAGCGGGGCGCGGTGCTCGCGACCAACACCTCCTATCTCGACGTGAACAAGATCGCGGCGGCCGCCGAGCGGCCGGGCGATGTCCTCGGCATGCATTTTTTCAGCCCGGCGAACGTGATGCGGCTCGTCGAGATCGTGCGCGGCGAAAGGACCGCGCCCGGCGTGCTCGCGACCGCGGTCGCCGTCGCGCGCTGGCTCGGCAAGGTGCCGGTCGTCGTCGGCGTCTGCCATGGCTTCGTCGGCAACCGCATGCTGGCGCAGCGGCAGAAGCAGGCGGCGGACCTGCTGCTGGACGGCGCGCTGCCGCATGAAGTCGACGCCGCCCTGACGGATTTCGGCTTCCCGATGGGGCCGTTCGCCATGAGCGATCTCGCCGGCCTCGACATCAGCTGGCGCAACCGCAAGGCGCTCGGCACCCGTTCGGAAATCGCCGACACGCTTTGCGAAATGGGCCGTTTCGGCCAGAAGACCGGCAAGGGCTATTACCGCTACGAACAGGGCTCGCGCGCGCCCGTTCCCGATCCGGAAGTGGAGGCGATCGTCGCGGCGGCCTCGAGGAAGCTCGGCCGCGAGCGCCGCAGGTTCGGCGCGGAGGAAATCGTCGAACGGCTGGTCTATCCGATGGTCAACGAAGGCGCCCGCATCCTGGACGAAGGCATCGCCGCGCGTCCGGGCGACATCGATGTGATCTGGGTCTTCGGCTACGGCTTTCCGGCCTGGCGCGGCGGCCCGATGTTCCATGCCGACCGGATCGGACTCGCGAAGATCGGCGAGCGGCTCGGGACATTCGCGCGGGAAACCGGCGACGAAACGCTGGAGCCGTCTCCCTTGCTCGCGAAACTCGCCGCGGAAGGAAGCGGCTTCGCCTCGCTCGCGGCGAGGAAGTCCTGATAGCCCGGGAAATCCCGGCGTTTATGCGGGAACGCGCGGCGCGACCGCGTGATGCGGCCATGGCCGGTGGTTGACGGTCGGAATCCGCCACAGGCCGCCGCCCGGCAGGTGATCCGCGCGGGTGATCGAGCAGTTATCGATGTTGAAGGCGAGCGCGCGGTCGGACGAAAGCTCGAGCGAGACCGCGAGCATCGCCTTGATCGTGCCGCCATGCGCGACGCAGACGATGTTCCGCCCGGCATATTCCTTCGTGATGCGCTCGATCGCGGGCTTCACCCGCGCGATCAGGTCATCGAAGCTCTCCCCGCCCGGCGGCCGTTCGTTGGCGGGGCCGAACCAGAACGGCGCCTTCCTGTGCGTGCGGTAGAAGCCCTCGCGGTCGAGGCCCTGCCATTCGCCGAGATGCTGCTCGGCGAATTCGGGCACCTTCAGCGGCTGCTGCCTGGGGCGGTGCTTCTCGTCCATCGCCGCCGCGATCGCGTTGGCCGTCTGCACCGTGCGCACGAGATTGCTGGTGAGCCAGACGGCGTCCTTCGGAATTTCGTGCGCGACCGCGCGGAAGACTTCCTCGTTGGAGCAGTCGCTGTCGACGTCCTCCTGGCCGTAGATCCGCACATTGTCCGGAACGGGCGCGTGCCGGATCCACCACCAGTGCGTCTCGTGCGACATTTCTCTTTTCCCCGATGCGTTTCGTCTTACAATCGCTTTGACACGATCGGCCGGTCCGATCCAGAAAAATCGCCGGGACGAACAGAGGAAGCTGCGAGGAAACGGCATGACGGCGGAAGAAATGCTCGCCGGCGAATTCGGCACGATCCCCGCGCTGATCCGCCTGCATGCGGAGGAGCAACCCGATTTTACCGCGCTGAAGCTGTATCGCGGGCGGATGAGCTACCGCGCGCTCGACCGCCTGATGGATCGTGTCGCGGCGGGCCTGCAGCGCGACGGCGTGAAGCCGCGCGATACGATCGCGATCTGCGCGGCGGCGGCGCCGGAATATGCCGCCGTGTTTCTCGGCGCGCTGCGCGCGGGCGCCGCGGCCGTGCCGCTGTCGCCGTCCGCGACCGCGGAAAATCTGCTCGCGATGCTTGCCGATTCCGGCGCGCGGCATTTCTTCGCCGACGCGGCCGCCGTCGCGCTGTTGAAGCCGCTTTCGCTTCCGGACGGGATGAAGCTCGTCACGCTCGACGATTCGAGCCGGGGCCGGACGTTTTCGGCATGGCTTCCGCCGGAGGACGCGAAGCCGGACGAGATCGCCGCGAGTCCCGGCGATCCCTTCAACATCATCTATTCCTCCGGCACGACGGGCATGCCGAAGGGCATCGTGCAGCCGAACGGCATGCGCTGGGCGCATGTCCGCCGCGGCATGCATTACGGTTACGGCGCGGATGCGGTCACGATTATCTCGACGCCGCTCTATTCCAACACGACGCTCGTGAGTTTCCTGCCGACGATCGCATTGGGCGGAACGGCCGTGCTGATGCAGAAGTTCGGCGTCGCGGAATTTCTCGCGCTTTGCGAGCGCGAGCGCGTCACCCATGCGATGCTCGTGCCCGCGCAATACAAGCGCATTCTGGCGCATCCCGATTTCGATAAATACGATCTCTCCGGTTTCCGCGCGAAATTCGCGACAAGTTCGCCGTTCCCCGCCGCGCTGAAGGAGGAAGTGCTGGAACGCTGGCCGGGCGGCCTGATCGACAGCTACGGCCTCACCGAAGGCGGCGGCACCTGCATGCTGGCCGCGCACGAATTCCCGGGCAAGCTGCACACCGTCGGCCGGCCCGTGCCCGGCCACGACATCCGCCTGATCGGCGAGGACGGCAAGGAAGTCGCGAAAGGCGAGGCGGGCGAAATCGTCGGCCGCTCCGCGATCATGATGACCGGCTATCACAACCGGCCCGATCTCACGGCGGCCGCCGAATGGTTCGATCCGCAAGGCAACCGCTTCATCCGCACCGGCGACATCGGCCGCTTCGACGAGGACGGCTTTCTCATGCTGCTCGACCGCCGCAAGGACATGATCATCTCCGGCGGCTTCAACATCTATCCGAGCGATCTCGAGGCGGTGCTTCTCGGGCACGAGGCGGTGGCGGAGGCGGCGGTGGTGGCCGCCCCCTCCGAGCGTTGGGGCGAGACGCCCTTCGCCTTTGTGGTACCCAAATCCGGCCATGAGATCGCGCCGGAAGCCCTGCGCGAATGGGCGAACGGAAAGCTCGGCAAGACCCAGCGGATCGCGGAAATCCGCTTTATGCAGGAATTTCCCCGCAGCCCCATCGGCAAGGTGCTGAAGCGCGAATTGCGCGCGGAGCTTCCGCTCCAGCCCTGATCGTTGCCGGGGCGCGGCATTGCGGCGCAGCCAAAACTTAGCTCTGCAAAACCCTTTCCGGCATGAGGGAGGGGCTTGTCGTTCCCATGCCGCCCGCTAAAGCCGTTAGGCAAAAATGCGAAGCGGGGGGGACAGCATGCAACAGTGGTTTTCGAACCTGCGCGGCGATGTCGAGGGCGGGATCGTTTCGGCGCTCCTGGCCGTTCCGCTCACCATCGGTTTCGGCATGTTCGCCTTCGTCTCGCTCGGCGAGGAATATTTCGCGAGCGGCGCGATCGCGGGCATGTTCACCGCGTTCATTCTTTGCATCGTCTGCGTGCTGCTCGGCGACAGGGGCACGACGGTCTACGCGCCGCGCATCAACTCGACCTTCTTTCTCGGCATCTTCACCTACGGGCTGGTGCATGGCGGCGACGCCGAGATCGCCGCGGGCGGCGTGCCGCTGATCCTCGCGATCGTCTTTTCGGTGGTCGTGCTGGGCGGCGCGCTGCAGGCGTTGTTCGGCCTCGTGCGGCTCGGCACGCTCATCAAGTTCGTGCCGCATCCGGTGATGGCGGGATTCCAGAACGCGGCGGCGGCGCTTCTTTTCCTCGTGCAGCTCGCCAATGTCTGCGGCCTCGAGCGGCACATCTCCTTCATGCAGATGTACAAGCATCTTTCCGACGTGCGGCCGGCGAGCCTCGTCATCGCGGCGGTCACGTTCCTCGCGATGTGGAACGCGAAGAAGTTCTTGCCGAAAATTCCGCCGCTCTTCGTCGGCCTCGGCCTCGGCACCGCGATTTACTACGCGCTTCTCTCCACGGGATACGGCGGCTATCTCGGCCCGATCATCGGCAGCTACAGCACGGTGCCGATGGAGCATGTCCGCTTCGGCTATTTCGACGGCCTCTGGCATTCGCAGGGCTTCTTCCGCTTCGTGCCCGAGATCGCAGGCGGCGCGCTGGCGCTCGCCATCATCGCCGCGATCGACGCGATGCTCTGCGCGAAGCTCGCGACGCCCGCCGGCGAGAAGACGCCCGACAGCAATCGCCTGCTGATCCGCCTCGGCCTCGGCAATGTCGCCTCCGGCCTGTTCGGCGGCATTACCAGCGGCATCAATATCGGCGCGAGCATCTCCAACCGCGGCTTCGGCGGGAGAACGCCGCTTTCCGTGCTCGTGCATGCGGCGGTGCTCGTCGCATTCGCCGCCGGTTTCTGGCGGACGGGCGCCTTCCTGCCGCAGGTCGTGCTTTCGGCCTGCATCATGGTGATCGCGGCCCAGCATTTCGACGCGTGGAGCCTCAAGCTGCCCGCGCGCGTGCTCTCGGGCAGCGCGAGTTTCCGCCGCGCCTCGGCGCTCGATCTCGTCGTGGTGCTGGTGGTCGCGGCGCTGTCGGTGCTGTTGAACATCGTGCTCGCCGTCTTCATCGGCATCGCCATCGCGATTCTTCTCTTCGTCGTGCGCATGAGCCGCGGCATCGTCCGCCGCAGCTACAGCTGCGACGCCGTTCGCGCGCGAAAATCGCGCGCGCCGCAGGAGCGCGCGCTGCTCGACCGCGAGGGAGGCTCGATCGTGGTGATGGAGCTGCAAAGCGCATTGTTCTTCGGCAGCGGCGAGACGCTCGCGGCGGAAATCGAAGCCGCGCGGGAAGCGGGCGCGCGCACCGTCATCCTCGATCTGCGGCGCGTGACCGAGATCGACACCACCGGCGCGCAGGTGCTCGCTGGCATCAAGGCGAATCTCGAGCGGGCGGGCAAGAGCCTGCTGTTCGCGGTTACGGCCGGCAGCCGCCCCGCCGTTCGCCTGCGCGATTTCGGCGTCGCGGAGCCGGACAGGATTTTCCCCGACGTCGACCGCGCGATCGAATGGGCGGAGGACGGCCTCCTGCGCGAGAAAGCGCCGTCATCCGCGTCCGGCGAGGAGATTCCGCTCGAGAAAATAGATCTGCTGCAAGGCTTTGCGCCGGACGAAATCGCCAGCCTGAAAGGGAAATTCCGCCGCGAAAGCTATGCGCCCGGCAAGGTCGTCTTCGCCGAGGGCGAGCCCGGCGACGAAGTCTTCCTGATCGCGAAGGGAACGGCGAGCGTCTTCATCGGGCAGCCGCGCGGCGGCGATATTCGTCTCGCCACCTTTGCGGCGGGCACGGTTTTCGGCGAACTCGCCCTGCTCGATGACGGAACGCGCTCCGCGTCCGTGCGCGCGAATGACGAACTCGTCTGCTACGGGCTGACGAAGTCGAGCTTCGCGGCACTCTCGCAAGAAAGCCCTGCGGTTGCGATCAAGTTCGTTTCGGCGCTCGGACGCGAACTCAGCGCGCGGCTCCGCGGCGCCAATCGCACGATTCATCAGTTGGAGAGCTGAAGCTGGAAATCCGAAGCTGGAAATCCAAGGAATAACACGCCGGGAGGGGCGAAGCAGGGCCATGCCTCACTGATACGGCCCAAGAGGCCACTCCCGGCGGGACGTTCGTGAATCGCCGCTGCGCAGGAAGCCCGAACGGTTGCTTCAGGCGGTTAACGCGGCAAGCTGGGCCGGTGGTGTCATCAAAACCTCCGCTTCGCTTGATTACTTGTATGTGCGCCGTCTCCGGCACGTTTCAAGGTTCTCGCTGAAACGAGTCGAAGTCAAGACGCATCCGCGAAATAGAATTGCGAATTGGCGAATTCGCTTCAGGTTCCGACTTTCAGTTCCGAAACGAGCCCGCGCAGCTGCGCGACGACGCTGAGCGCGACCACGCGGCCGGTGCGCGGATTTTCCGACGGAATGTTTTCGATCGTCATCGAGAAGCGAACGGTGTCGGCGTCGACGTCGATGCGATGCGTGTTCCGCTGCACCGTGGGGTCGGCCCAGATTTCGAGTTGCGTTTTGTCGGGGCCGATCCCGGCAAGGCTCAGCGCCGCCGCGACGTTCACATTCGCCGGAAATCCGCGCGCGCCTTCGCGCGCGCTGCCGTCGAACACCTTGAGCGGCTCCTTGAGCCCGATCACCGAAAGATTGCGCTCCTTCAGATAAACCGCGCCTTCGAGTCCCTCGGGCGGCTTGCGCGTCACCATTTTCACCGAATGAATGCTGCCTTCGGCGGCGGCCCGCACCGCGTCGAGGCCGAGCAGCGCGCCGGTCGGCACCAGGATGCGCGCGCCGGTTTCGCGCGCGCGGCCGACGAGATCCCAGTTCTCCAGCAGCTTGCCGACGCTGAGCGGCACGAAAATCCGCCCGCGCTCGATCGCGGGCGAAGCGAAAGCGCGGAACTCCTGCGGCGGCAGCCCTTCCACGATCACGTCGCAGCGTTCGGCGAGTTTTTCAGCGTCGAGGACCGGGATGGATTCGCCGGTCACGGTCTTTCGCGCTTTTGCAACGTCGCGCACGCTGATCGCGGAAAGCGCGAGGCCGGGGATTCCGGCGAGGAGCCGCTTCGCGACTTCGCGGTTGACGGCGCCGAGCCCGGCGAGCCCGATTTTCAGGGGAGCTTTCAAGATGCACCTGTTCTTTGTCGTGAGGAAGGTTCAGCGCGCTGTTGCGGCCTGCAGCGCCAGCGTTTTTTCCGAAAGCCGCTCTTCGAGCCGCGCGATGTTCTGCAGCAGGCGCTCGCTCGTGAGCTTCAGGAAATAGAATCCGAATTGCGGGTTCTGGAAATAGAGTTCGCGCAGTTTTTCGTAGCTCAGCGTCAGCACCTCGCCGTCGGCCAGACATTCGAGCGAAGCAGTGCGCCGATTTTCCGGCGCGAGCAAGCCCATCTCGCCGACGAGGTGGCCGGGCGCGACCTCGATGCCGAGCTCGGTCAGGAGAAAATTTCCCGTGACGGTGTAGTACATTTCGTCGGCGACGTCGCCTTTCTGGAACAGGAGATCGCCCCGGAAATACTGCCGCCGGGTCATGAAGGGCTTGAGCCAGTTCATGGAAAGATCGCCGCTCGCCGACACTTTCACTTTCTTCACCAGCACCAGCATCTGCCGCAGCCGGACGATGTTCAGCGGCAGCAGCAGGAGGTACATGAAGAGCGTCGGGTAGGCATGGGCGAAATAGCCGTAGAGGATGAAGAAGAACGTGCTCACGATGCCCGCGATGCGCAGCGGCACCATGGTTTGCATGGCGATGGTCGCGACGTAAAACACCGCGCCGATGGCGGCGAAGAATTCCCCCCAGCCGATATGTAGACCGCCGATATGCATTGCCTGCCTCCCGCCCCCTCGACGCGCGATCCGATGTATAACCTCTCCGGTCGGAATAGGCGAAGGCCGGGGAGCTGTAGGGTGGCATGAGGCACAAGGGACGGGGGAGCTATCTGCTGCTGGTGGGCGGCGTGATCGCGGCGGCGATCGCGCTCCGCGTGTTCGACCCGTTTTTCGTCCAGGCCCTCCGGCTCATCTCCTTCGACGTCTACCAGCGGGTCGCCCCGCAGCATTTCGACAAGTCGCTGCCGGTGCGCGTGGTCGACATCGACGAGGCTTCGATCGCGAAGATCGGCCAGTGGCCCTGGCCGCGCACGGTGATGGCCGACCTCGTGAAGAGGCTGACGGCGAAAGGCGCGGCCTCGATCGCCTTCGACGTGATGTTTCCCGAGGCCGACCGCACCTCGCTCGAGGAGGTCGTGAAGCATCTCCCGCCGGACCAGGCCGGGCGGCTGCAGGGCGCGGTTGCCGGGACGCCGCCGAACGACCGGATTTTCGCCGAGGCGCTCGCGCAGACGCCGAGCGTGATCGGAATTACGCTCACGTCGAGCGAGAACGCATTCGTCTATAAGCCGAAGGCGGGCTTTGCGGTGGCGGGCGACGATCCGCGTCCGTTCCTCGCCGCCTTCACCGGCGCGACCGGCAACCTGCCGATCCTCACGGAAGCCGCGAAGGGGCTTGGAGCCCTGAACTGGACGCCCGGCCGCGACCAGATCCTGCGGCGCGTGTCGCTGGTCTATCGCCTCGGCGACCAGTATGTGCCCTCGCTCGCGGCGGAAGCGCTGCGCATCGCGCAGGGCGCGTCGACCTATGTGCTGAAATCGTCGAATGCGAGCGGCGAGACGGCGTTCGGCCACGCCACCGGGCTCAACCATGTCCGCATCGGCGATATTGATGTCCCGACCGACGCGGAAGGCGCGGTCTGGATGAAATTCCGCGCGAGCGAGCCCGAGAGCTTCATTCCGGCCTGGAAGGTGCTCGCGGGCGAGGTGCCGGACGAGGAAGTCTCCGGCCGCATCATGCTGGTCGGCACCAGCGCGCCGGGGCTGCTCGATCTGCGGGCGACCCCGATCGATCCGGTACTGCCGGGCGTGGAGGTGATCTCGATGATGATCGAGCACATCGTGAGCGGCCAGAGCCTCAATCGGCCCGATTACGCGCCCGCGCTGGAAGAGGGGATCATCCTGGTTCTGGCTTCGCTCCTCGCCTTCGTTTTCTCGAAAGTGTCGGCGCGCAGCGCCGCGCTTGCCGGCTTCGTGGCGGTGACGGCGTTGCTGCTTTCCGGCTGGCTTGCCTATCGCTATGCCGATCTTCTGCTCGATCCGCTCTATCCGGCGCTCGCGCTTATTCTGCTGATGGGCGCCGCGACCTTTCACATCTACCGCCGCGTCGAATTGCAGCGCGGCGAAATCCGCGGCGCGTTCGGCCGCTATGTCGCGCCGGTGGTGGTCGAGCGGCTGATCGCCAATCCCGAGCGTCTGGAGCTCGGCGGCGAGGTGCGCGAGATCACGCTGATGTTCTGCGACGTCAGGAACTTCACCTCGATCTCGGAAACCATGAATGCGAGCGAGCTGACGACCTTCATCAACGAATTGCTGACGCCGCTTTCCGAGACCATTCTGGAGTGCCGGGGCACCATCGACAAATATATCGGCGACTCGATCATGGCGTTCTGGAACGCGCCGCTCGACGAGAAGGATCACGCCGCGCTTGCCGTGCGCGCCGCGCGCGGCATGGCCGCCCGCATCCCCGATCTCAACCGGCACTGGCAGGAGCGCGCGGATGCCGCCGGCAAGACGTTCATTCCGGTCCGGATCGGCATCGGCATCAACACCGGCAACTGCTGTGTCGGCAATCTCGGCTCGACCCAGCGCTTCGATTATTCCGCCATCGGCGACGAGGTGAACCTCGCCGCGCGCCTCGAGGGCCTTTCCAAGCTCTATGGCGTCACCGCGATCGCGAGCGAGCGCACCATCGGACAGCTCTCCGACCCGCAGGCCGTCGAGCTCGACGTGGTCCGGGTAAAGGGCCGTACCCGGCCGACGCGGATTTACACGTTCCGGGATCTGCTCGGCGACGGCGTTCCGGCGGAATTGCCCGCCATGCAGGCGGAGTTTTTCGCGGCCTATCGCGCAAAAGATTGGGATCGTGCCGAAAGTGTGATGGAACGCACACGCGAGCGCCTTCGGCGGCTTGGCATCGGCGGGCTTGATTCGTACTATGCGTTGTTCGCCTCACGGATTGCCGCTTATCGAGCGAATCCGCCGTCCTCCGATTGGGACGGCGCCTTCACCGCCCTGGAAAAGTAAGAAGAAACGCAAAACAGTGTAGGAGCGATGTCGTGACCGATCCGGTTCATGTTGCGTTGATCGCCGTCCTGATCCTTTTGAGCAAGCATCTGATTTTCGATTTCTTCCTGCAGACTTCCTACCAGTACAAGAACAAGGGGATTTACGGGCATCCCGGCGGCCTTCTGCATGCGGGGCTGCACGCTTTCGGCACGGCCTTCCTGTTTCTGTACGTCTATCCGGGCGCCGCTCTCGCGGCCGGGATTCTCGTCGGCGAGTTCATCGTCCATTATCACATCGACTGGATGAAGGAGCAGGTCGTCAAGCGCTACGGCCTGAAGACGGACGACGCGGAATTCTGGTGGGCGCTCGGCGTCGACCAGTTCCTGCATGGCGTCACCTATGTCGCGATCGCCTGGATCGCGCTTGGCGCGCGTTTCGCTTAGTAGCGATTGTAGAACGTCAACGTGGCGATGTTGTTGGTATAGCTGCCGAGCGGCACGTTGGAATCGTCGCGCTCGTAGCGATAGTCGAAGCGGACGCTGCTTTGATTCGTCACGTATGGATTGCGGAAGATGAGCGAAAAGCCCGGCGCGTAGATGTAATCCCTGCGGTCGGTGGTCGTGGGCGGGAATACGGTATCGTCGGTCGCTTGCGCGTAGTAGCGCTTGAGCGCGGAGAAGTTGATTCCGGCGGTGACCCAGTCCGTGACGGGCTTGAAGTATTCGAGCCGCGCGCCGATTTCGTTGTAGCGGCCGGTCCGGAAATCGTCGGGCGATATGAGGAAGTTGATGTCGCCGACGGCTCCGATTCCGCTCCAGCGCCACCACGGCGAGAACACGAACAGGTCGTCCTTCGCGATCACGGCCGGAAAGAGAAGTTTCGCGGTGACGTCGGCGAACCCGCCATGCGTCGACGGGAAGAAGTCGTTGTAGTCGCGATAGCCGACGCGGTAGCGCACGATGTAATTCATCGGGCCTTCGCCGCCTTCGAAGAGCGCCGTCGCGAAGGCTTCGGTGTAGAAATAATGATGATCGAAATAGGCGCCGCCGATGCCGAGCGAGGGATGCAGCGTCATCGTCGGCGTCACCGCGTAGACCGGGCCCGACGCCGCCCCGGCATAGCCGTAGTTCAGGTCGCTGTCCGACGAGTAGAGGTTGCCCGCGAACAGCGCGGTCGTGCGCCAGCGCGTGTCGCCGATGGTGCGCTCGTCCTTCAGCAGGAAGCGCGCGAAGCCTACGGCCTGGCCCTTGCCGCCATTGGCGAAATTCTCCGGGTTGGATTCGTAGCCCGCGCCGATCTCGCTGAAGACCTCGAACGTGTTCGGCAGCAGCTTCGCCGCCGCGCGCAAGGCCCCGCTTTTCGCTTCGGCGTTGCCGGGGTCGTATTGCTGCACGCGCTCGTAGGCGCCGAGCGCCTTGCCGTAATCGCCTTCCGCTTCGGCGGCGCGCGCATAGGCGAGGTTCAGCTCGATATTGCGCGGGTCGTTCATGATCTGCGCGTTGAGGCGCGCGAGTTCGTCCGGGGCGGCGCGAGCCGGGAGGCTCGCCGCCGAGAAACCCGTCAAGAGCGCCGCGGCAACGAGCAGCGTTCTACTCATGATGTGGCCAGCGCCCCTGTTACGCGAAGTGGCTGCGAATGCGCGGCAAGCTCCCAATCCGGCCGCGAAGCCCTTGTTGATTGCCCCAACAATGCCAGCCGGAACCCCGCGCCACAAGGGCAGGAAAATACCGCTTCGCCGGTGGGGCGACGGAAAGCGCGGAGTCCGCGCCCTTTTAGGGGCCGATGTGGCTTTCCGGCCACAGCCGCGGAAATCCGCAGGATGATATGGCTAGAGCGGGAGCCCGGCATGGCTTAGTGTGTCGGGCGTCATGAAGGGGCTGATAATGCGTCGCTCGCTGAAGGTATCGATCTCGATCGCGCTGGCCGCCGCGTTCTCGGTCTTTTCGAGCGGCGCCTTCGCGCAAAGCAAAATCGGCGTGGCGGCGACCGTGAAAAACCGGGTGCTGGGCAGCGGCCGCCCGCTGGCGGCGGGCGGCAATGTGCATGCCAACGAAATGATCCAGACGGGCGACGCAAGCTCGGCGCAGCTGCTGTTCGTCGACCAGACGACGCTGCTCGTAGGGGCGCAATCGGAAGTGAAGCTCGATCGCTTCGTCTACGATCCGAACGGCGGCAACGGCAAGGTGGTGATGAACGCCGGCAAGGGCGTCTTCCGCTTCGTCACCGGCAACCAGAACAAGAAGAGCTACGAGATCAACACGTCGGCCGCGACCATCGGCGTGCGCGGCACCGTGTTCACCTTCGCCAACAGCGGAACGAAACTTTACCTGACGACGTCGAACGGCCTCGTGCTCGTCACCATCAAGCCGAGCGGCCCCACGGTCGAAGTGCCGGCGGGGTATTCGATCATCGTCTATCCCGGCGGCACCTATCAGAAATTCCAGTCGTCCGACACGACGGCGTTCCTGCGGAACGCCGGGCTCGATCTGCGCCTGCTGGAGGAATATTCCAATATCGTCGGCGAGCACAACAACCAGCAGGGCGGGCTGTCCCGGCCGTTCTGGTCCACCTTGAGTAACAGGCCGCGTTAGCCGCGCGCCGCCTGCGCCGCGCAGTAGCGCGGAAAGAGAAAACCTCGCTATCGCCCCGTGCTTCGCGAGCGATAACGAGGTTTGGCTGTCGTCAGGCGGCGATTCCGGCTTCGAGCTTGCCCAGTTCGCCGAGCAGTTCTTTCGTCTGCGCCGCCGTGAGCGGCACGAGCGGCGGCCGCGTGCGCGACCAGTCGGGCGCCTTGTAGCGATCCGCGAGCACGGCTTTCACGCCCGCGACCGCGTTGAACTTTTGCATCGTCAGGCGAACGGCGGTCACGGACTCGTTGAGCCCTTTTATGTCGGCGCCTTGCCAGTTCTCGTAGAGCTTGCTGATCGGTCCCGCGTTGACGTTCGCCGAGGCGGAAATGCAGCCGGCGGCGCCCTTCTTCAGCGCATCCAGCAGCAGCGCCTCGCTTGCCGGGAACACGGCGAAGTCGGGGAAGCGCTCCATCAGGAGATTCTGGTACGGGACATCGCCGGAGGAATCCTTGAGGCCGGTGATGACCTCGGGGAATTCCTTGATGAGCCGGCCGATCAGTTCCGGCGACCAGGCAATCGCGCTCATGCCCGGGAAGTTATAGAGGTACAGCGCGAGCCGCGGATCGTTCACGCGCTTGATGACTTCGGCTACGAACGCGAACAAGCCGTCGTCGGAGACGCCCTTGTAGTAGTAGGGCGGAAGCAGCAATACGCCGCGGCAGCCGAGATCGACGGCGTGCTTGGTGAGCTTCACGGCATCGCCGATCGAAGGAGCGCCGGTTCCGGGCAGAAGCTTGTCGGCGGGGATGCCGCCCGCGACGAGTTTTTCCAGCGCATGGCGGCGCTCGTCGAGATCGAGCGAATTCGCTTCGCTGGTCGTGCCGAGCGCGGCAAGCCCGTGCGCGCCTTCCTTCAGGAGGGCGCGGCAATGCGCGATGTAGAGATCGAAATCGATGGAAAGGTCGGGGCGGAAGGGGGTGGAGGCGGCGGGCCAGACGCCGCGCGCAGGTGCTGGTTTTGTCATGCCGCGTATCTACAGAAATCCGGTACTGAATTCCACTCTTTCGGCGTTCCGGCCGGTGCAAAAACGCGGGGATTCCGGCCTCTTTCCGCTGCAAACGGCGCGGCCGCAAGCCCGTATGCCGCGGGTGAAGCCGGAAGGGCGGCAGGCGGCTCCGCTCCGGCGCGCGTTAATTTCGGCGGCGGGCGCGTTCAGGCGGGCGCGGCAAAAATAGGACGGCAAATTCCGGCAGGCTTTCCGGCCGGTCGCGGCCGTAAGCATCCGTTCACCCTATAAAGGGCGCGGCGGCGCGGCCGGCCGCTTTTTCGGGAAAGGCTTCGCTCTCTTTTTAGCGAGCGCCTTCAATCCTCTTTTAACATGAATCAAATCCTTGCCTGAATCGCGATAATTGGATCGATCCTTACAACCCTTATTAGACACGCCATCCGCGATAGTCCCCCGCTCGGATAGGGGTGTCAGGTGCGTGTCTCCACGGTTGTCATGGTTGTTCTCGCGGGCGTGTTCGGCCTCGCGGCGGTTTTCGTCGCCCAGATGTGGCTCTCGCATCAGGATGCGCTTCGCTCGAAGGCGGTGAAGGCCGAAGTGAAGCCCGCGGCGACGCGCAAGGTCGTCGTCGCCCGGTCGCCGCTTCGTTTCGGCAATCCCTTGCAGGCCGGCGCGGTCAAGGAAGTCGATTGGCCCGAGAACGCCGTTCCTCCCGGCGCCTTCGCTTCCGTGAACGACATGCTCGCGGGCGGAAAGCGCATCGTGCTCGCGCCGATCGAGCCCAACGAGCCGATCCTCGCGGCCAAGCTGACGGGTCCCGGCCAGCGCGCGACCTTATCCGCGCTCATTCATCCCGGCATGAAAGCCATGACGGTGCGCGTGAACGACGTCGAGGGTGTCGCCGGCTTCGTGCTGCCGGGCGATCGCGTCGACGTGATGCTGACGCGCCGCAACGACAAGTCGGGCACCACCGACGTCGTGCTGCAGAACGTTCCCGTGCTCGCCATCGATCAGGTCGCGGACGAGCGCAGCGAGAAGCCCACGCTTGCGAAGGCCGTGACGCTCGAGGTCGACACCGTGTCGGCGCAGAAGCTCACGCTCTCGGCGCAGCTCGGTGTCCTCTCGCTTGCGCTGCGCAAGGCGGGCGAGACGGCGAGCGGCGAAAGCCGCCGCATCTCGGCGGAAGACATCGGCCGCGACAACGCGCCGGCGGGCAAGAAGAATTTCTCGACGGTCACGGTGATCCGCGCGCACGAAAAGAAGGACTACAGCGTGCCGAACGAAGACGGCCCCCAGCGGGGCGGCGCCGGTACCGGCAACGCAGTCAGCGCGCGCTAGGGGCATCGCGATGAAATCCAGAACCGCAATATCCGCCGTGGCCGCGACGAACGGCCGCTTCCAGAAGCTCGGAAATCTCCTGATCTCGCTCGTCGTCTTCATGGGCGCGCTGGCGATCTTTCCGCCGTCGCCGAAAGCCGCGGACACGCCGAAGCTGGTTTCCATCACGTCGGCGCATACCAGAATCACGGGCAATATCGTCGTCGCGATCGGAAAGTCCGAGGATGTCCGCACCGACGCCTCCTTCATGGAAGTCGTGGTGGGCGACCCCGCCATCGCCGACGTCAACCCGCTGACCGACCGCGCGATCTCCATTCTCGGCAAGAAGATCGGCACCACGCGCGTTTCGATCTATGCCGAGGGCAAGAAGCTCGTCGGCATTTTCGACGTCGAAGTCTCCTACGACATCGGCCGCCTGCAGGCGGAAATCGCGCGGCAGTTCCCCAAGGCGCATGTGAGGGTTTCGTCGGTCAACGGCCGCATCCTCCTGTCCGGCAAGTCGCCCGATGCCGTGACCCTCGATCGCATCGTGACGATGGCCAAGCAGTTCGGGCCGGACGTCATCAATTCCGTGAGCGTCACGCAGCCGCAGCAGGTTATGCTCGAAGTGCGTTTCGTCGAAGTGCAGCGCAACGCGGCGCGCGAGCTCGGCGTGAACTGGAAGGCCTTCGGCAACACCACGAGCGCGGTGATCGGCACGGGCTCGCTGCTCTCCAACTCGACGCCCTTCGGCTCGATCCTCTCGACGCTGCTCGGCAAGGGCTTCGAGGTCGATAACCTCATCCAGGCGCTGGAAAATCGCGGCGTCGCGCGCCGCCTGGCCGAGCCGAACCTGGTGGCGCTCTCGGGCGACACCGCGAGCTTTCTCGCGGGCGGCGAGTTTCCGTTCCCGGTCGCGGGCGCGCTCAACACCGTCACGATCGAGTTCAAGAAGTTCGGCGTCGGCCTCGCCTTCACCCCGACCGTGCTTTCGGACGGCCTCATCAACCTCAAGATCGAGCCGGAAGTCAGCCAGATCGACCCCACCAACACCATGAGCATCGGCGGCATCACCATCCCGAGCCTGATCGTCCGCCGCGCCAACACCACGGTGGAGCTGCATGACGGCCAGAGCTTCGCCATCGCCGGTCTTTTGCAGGCGAACAGCACGACGGGCGCGCAGCAGTTGCCCTGGCTCGGCGATATCCCCGTGATCGGGGCGCTGATGAAAAGCGCCTCGTTCCAGAAGAACGAGACCGAGCTCACGATCATCGTCACGCCGCGCCTCGTGCGCCCCGCGCGGCCCATCGACGTGATCAAGACGCCGCTCGACGACAGGCTTCCGCCGAACGACATGGACTTCTTCCTGCTCGGCAAGCACGAAGTCCGCCGTCCCGCGGTGGCGCGGCCCGATCCGGCGAACCCCGAGCGCAACCCCGCGGTGCCGCTCGATCCCGAGCAGGGATTCATCCTCGATCTGCCGAAGGAAAAAGACCATGTCGCAAGCCGCTGATTTGCGCCGTCTCACGCTCGCGGCGCTCGTCTGCGCCGGATCGCTGACGGCCGGCTGTTCGGACATCTATTACGCCCGCCGCGAGACGATCACGCTCTCCGCCGGCGATGCGGTCGCGACGAATATCGCCACCCAGACGATCGATTTCTGGCCGCTGGCCGCCGGCAACCAGAATCTCGTGACCGACGGCCACAAGGCGCAGGGCGCGGTCGAGCGCTATCGCACGAACAAGGTAACGCCGCCGGTCGGAACCGGCACCAGCTCCGTCGGCTATTCGGCGCCGTCGTCCGGCGCCGCCGCTGCCGCTCCCTCCGTCTCGCAATAAGAAGAAACGTTTCATGCTCGATCGAACCATGCCTGCTTCCGGAAAAACGCGCGTGACGGTCCTGACCGCGGATGGCGCGTTCGAACAGCTCGTCCGCACGACGTTCGGGAGCAACGCGCAGATCGAGCTCCATCTCGTGAAGGGCAGCCTGAGCGCCGGGAGCGGCCGGCTGAACGCCGCCGACGCGGCGGTCGTGATCGTCGATATCGACGCGACCGATCCCGAGGAATTCATGGCGCTGTCGCGCTTCGCGGCGCAGCTCGGCGGCAACCCGCCGCTGATCGCGATCACGCAGTCGCTCGACGCGGCCGTCGCCCGCAAGCTCGTGCAGGTGCGCGTCTCCGATTTCCTGATGAAGCCGATCGAGCCCATCGAGCTCGTGCGCGCCTGCGCCCGTGCCGCGCAAAGCGCGCAGGCGGGCGGCGGCGATTCCACCGAAGCGCAGATCTATACGTTCCTGCCGGCGGCGGGCGGCGTGGGCGTCACCACGCTCGCCATCCAGACCGCGCTGCTGCTGCAGGGCGGCAAGGGCAGCCAGTCCTCGGTCTGTCTCGTCGATCTCGATTTTCAGCACGGCGCCGTGGCGGACTATCTCGACATCGAGCCGCGCCTCGACCTCAACGAGATCGAGCCGCGTCCCGAACGGCTCGACCGCCAGTTGCTCGAGGTGATGCTCTCGCGGCATTCGTCCGGCCTGCAGGTGATCGCCGCGCCGAGCCGCCCGGCGGAAATGCGCTCGTTCGATCCGCTGGTGGTGACGCGGCTGCTCGACCTCGTTTCGGCGAATTTCGACTACGTCGTGATCGACATGCCGCGCACCTGGTTCTCCTGGACCGACGACGTGCTGCTCGGCTCGAACCGCCTGTTCATCGTGAGCGAAATGACGGTGCCGTGCCTCAAGCTCGCGAAGAACCTGCTCTCCTCGATCAGGGAGCGGCTCGGCGAGGGCTGCCGCCCGAACGTGATCGTCAACCGCTTCGAGCAGCGCATGTTCACGCCCGGACTGAAGCTCGCCGATATCGAAAAGGCCTTCGGCGGGGCTTTCGGCGGCATGATCCCGAACAACTACCGCGTGGTGCGCGAGGCGATCGATCGCGGCGTGCCGCTCGAAGACGTGAAGCCGGGGAATAACGTCACGGCGCAGCTGAAAAAGATCGTCGTTCCGCATTCGGCGAAATCGAAAAAATCGCCGGCCGGCGGCGAGAAAAGTCGTCTCCTTTCGTGGGTGCGCGGATGACCGTCCTCGGCCGTTTTACCGCCCGACAGGCCGCCGCCGTTTCCGGGCCGGATCCGGCGGAAGCCGTCGTCGAATCGCCGGCCTTCGTCCCGCCGATCCCCGAGATCGTCACCGAGGCGCCGCAGGACAGCAACCCGGCGCTGACCGCCAAGCTGCTGGACGCCAAGGTGCGGCTGCACCGGCGGCTGATCGAGGAGATCAACCTCTCGGCGCTCGAAAAACTGCCGCCCGAGGAGATGAAGAAGCAGATCGGCGGCCTCGTCTCGCAATATGTGATGAACGAGCGCCTGCCGCTCAACACGAAGGAGCTTGCGGGCTTCGTCGAGGAAATCCTCGACGAGATGACCGGCCTCGGGCCGCTCGAGCCGCTCCTGAAGGATTCCAGCGTCAACGACATCCTGATCAACGGCCACGAGCAGGTCTATGTCGAGCGCCGCGGCGTGCTCGAGCCGACCGTCGTCCGCTTCAAGGACGAGGCGCATCTTCTCCGCATCATCAACAAGATCGTCGCGGCCGTCGGCCGCCGCGTCGACGAATCCTATCCGCTTTGCGACGCGCGCCTGTTGGACGGCTCCCGCTTCAACGTCGCGATCCGTCCGATCGCCGTCGACGGCCCGCTCGTCTCGATCCGCAAATTCTCCAAGCGCCCGTACAATCTGAACAAGCTCGTCGAGATCGGCGCGATCCGCCCGCAGATGGCGGCGCTCCTGGCCGCGGCCGTGCGCGCCCGCATCACCACCATCATTTCCGGCGGCACCGGCTCTGGCAAGACGACGATGCTGAACGCGCTCTCCTCGTTCATCTCGGACAAGGAGCGCCTCGTCACCATCGAGGACGCGGCCGAATTGCAGCTGCAGCAGCCGCATGTCGCCCGCATGGAGACGCGCCCGCCGAACATCGAGGGCAAGGGCGAGATCCGCCAGCGCGATCTCGTCAAGAACGCGCTGCGCATGCGTCCCGAGCGCATCATCCTCGGCGAGTGCCGCGGCGAGGAGGCCTTCGACATGCTGCAGGCCATGAACACCGGCCACGAAGGCTCGATGGCGACGATCCATGCCAACAATCCGCGCGAGGCGATCTCGCGTCTCGAGCAGATGATCGGCATGGCCGGCCAGCCGATGACGATCGCGAGCGTCCGCGGCCAGATCGCGGCGGCGATCCGCGTCATCGTGCAGTTGCAGCGCTTCTCCGACGGCAAGCGGCGCGTCACCTCGATCTCGGAAGTGACCGGCATGGAAGGCGACATCCTGCAGATGCAGGAAATCTACAAATATGTCCGCACCGGCACCGACGATAACGGCGAGATCGTCGGCCATTTCCAGGCGAGCGGCGTCCGCCCGCGCTTCCTGGGCGAGCTTGCCGCGATGGGCATCAGCATTCCCGGCGCCTATTTCGATCCGTCGAAACCGCTGTGACGCCGATGCTCGATTTCAACCCCGTCACGCTGGTCTACATCTTCGCGGCGATCTCGACGATCCTGTTCGTCGAGGCGATGTATCTGATGTTCTCGACGAGCGCGTCCTACAAGACGACGGTCAACCGCCGCATGCGGCTCCTGCACAACGAGCCGAACCGCGAGAACATCCTGGTGCAGCTGCGGCGCGAGCGCTCGCTCACGAACGGCGGCGATTACGCGTTCCGGCTCCGCTCCTTCAATCGCCTGATGATGCAGTCGGGGCTTGCGATCGGCTTCTGGAAATTCGCGCTGATCGTCGCGCTGTTCGCGTCGGCCGTCGCGGGCGCGCTTTTCCTCAAGGGCCTCGGCCCGCTCGTCTGCGCCGCCGCCGGCGTTTTCTGCTGCACCGTTTTTCCTCTTTTCGTGCTCAAATTCCTGCGCGGCCGGCGGCACAAGAAATTCGGAGCGCAGTTTCCGGACGCGATCGACGTCATCGTCCGGAGCCTCAGGGCCGGCCATCCGGTGCCGATCGCGATCCAGATGGTGGGGCGCGAGATGCCGGACCCCATCGGCAGCGAGTTCGGCATGATCGCCGACGAGATCACCTATGGCGCCGATCTCGAGACGGCGCTCCGCAACATGTATTTCCGGGTCGGGCAGGAGGACCTGCCGCTGTTCGTGACCGCTGTCGCGATCCAGGGATCGACCGGCGGCAACCTGAGCGAAATCCTCGGCAGTCTCTCGGCCGTGAT
>Ga0153956_1001143_pt1 | contig 24805 bp, 15 predicted proteins | sample TSFL040MetaG_FD_104704 | JGI IMG/M metagenome (GOLD analysis project Ga0153956, IMG submission 104704) | Attine ant fungus gardens microbial communities from Florida, USA - TSFL040 MetaG | ecosystem: Host-associated > Fungi > Mycelium > Unclassified | place: USA: Florida, Wekiwa Springs... | reverse complement strand
TCGGCGGCCGACCTCGCAGAGCGCTTGCGCCATGACTACGGCCGCGGCAAAACCGCCGAGGTCACACAGGCGCTCGAGCTGCTGCGGGTCGCCGGCCTCGCCGCACGGGAAAACGAGGACGGCTGGGTGATAGCCCACCAACCGATCAACCGTCACGAAGACGACCTCGCGGCAACTCTGATCGATCGCTACAAGTCGCGGCCGTCGGGACCGGTGACCTTCGCCGCTAAAGAACGCGCCCGCACTGCCAGGCGCGAGCGCGAATCGAACAAGCAGCTCCAGACCGGCCTCGAGGAGAGGTGAGGTCGACCACCTCACCTCACAGCGCTACTCCGTCTCGAAGCCGCTCTGGTCGAATTTCAGGGTGGTCGCGTTCTCGGACACGACGCGGACCGCAGACTCCTCGAACCCTTCAGGCGAGGTCGCCTCGATCTCGATGGTGATCTTCACTGTCGAGTCCGGGGCGGCGGTGAGGTGGGCGATCACCTCATCGCTGATGTTCTTGAAGTCCATCGCGTAGCGGTCACTCGAGAGCCCCTTGCTTGCGAAGAAGCGGGTCTTCTTCGCCGGAGAGGCCACCGGGATTCCGGTCTCCCCCGGCACGGAAGCCCCTTCCCCTTTCGACGGACCCGCTGGCTGCACCGCCTCACCATCCACCCTTGGGGACCCTCCCTCTGCGGCGCGCTGAGCAGTGGCAACGTCGGGCCGCACGATCAAGGTCTGGTCGGTGATCTGGATCTGTTGCCCCTCGTCCAGCGGCAGCACAAGGCCGCGGTAGCGCTCGGCATCGGTGTCGAAGCCATCTGCGAGGGCGAAGCCGTCCTGTTCCCAAAGGATCGGCTGCTCGCGCAAGCCAGCCTCAAGCACGGACCGACCTCTGAGCCGCGGCATATAGGGGTACTGCGCGTAGGTCTTCCAAAGATCGCCGACCGACACATGACCTTCTTTCCAAAGCGCGACGGCGTGGGTGTTCAACTGGTGGCGGATCGCTGCCCCAGCCTGCTGGATGGATAGGGCTCCATCGTTACCAAGCCGGCGGGAGACCCGCTCGGCGAGCGAAGCGCCCTGCCCCTCGACCTTCGTCACACCGATCTCGATCGGCTGGCCCTGAGGCACAAGCGCCCACTGATAGGCGCCGAGCAAGCGCGCCTCGACTTTCTCGTTTTCCTGGGCGGCCTTCTCGGCGGCCTGGTCCTTCTGATTTTCGGTCAGGTCAAGGTCTGCCTGTTTGCCGAGAACCTCCTTCCACCCGAGATACGCGCGCACCGCGCTGTCGAGCTCGCCCATTCGAGCCTCATCCGCGGCGAGGAAGACGACCATGTTGCGATTCACGCGACTGGCACTGCCACGCTGCTCAGCTGCCTTGGCCGCAAATGCCAGCGCCTCGGTGTCATTTCCCTTGCCCCGGTGGACCCGCTTGGGATGCAGGACGACCAAGCGCGCTTCGTCCGTGTCCGGGATATCACCGGTCTCCTCCGGGCATACATGTACCCCTGCGAAGTCACCGCGGCTCCTCGCCTGTCCTTCCAGGCGCCTAGCGATCTCATGCCACACCTCCTCCTTGGGAATACGGTCGGCGTGGTCCTTCGCCCGCCGCGAGATGTTGGCCTGCAGGTCGTACCAGTACTTCCCGGAGCCTGAGTAGAAGTAGGTCGCGCGGTCGGCGAGCTGGTTGAGGGCCGAGTGGAAGTTTCCGATCACGTCGCCGGGCTGAGCGGCGCCTAGGAAGACGCGCGAAGCCTCGATCCCCTTATGGGCCGTGCCAATGGTCGGGACAGCGCCGACGAACACCGTCCTCGCCAAACGCTTGGTCACCGACCGCGCACCGAAGATCGGTTTTTCCTTGTCTATCTTGGCGGGCTCCGAATTCTCACCGTCGACGTCCGCGTCAATGATCGCCTTCCAGGAGTCCTGCAGGTACTGCGTCAGCTCGGCATTGACCGCGGCAGTGGCGAGCGGAACGGAGGCCGGAAGGATGAGGGGCGATTGATCCTCACCAACCCAGAGATGGTGGATCACGGTGTTCATCAACCGCAGTACGCCGCGGGTCCGCTGGAAGCGCTCGAGGCTCGACCAGTCCTCGTAGAGCCGGTCGAATAGCTCGGGATGGATGGGGTAGGTCTGCTTGATCCGCTCCTCGTAGGAGACGTCGCGCGCCTCTCGTGGGAACTCGTCGCTGTGCTTGCGGTAAAGCTCTCCAAACCTCTTGGCGGTGGCCGAGATCCTGGCGAGCGCGGTGGCGTCCGGAGTGGTGAAGAGCCGCTGGCGAACGATGTGGTAGGACTCATCCGCCGAGGCCGGACGCCATTGGTCGGCGACGCGGCGGACCACATTCTGCAGCCGACGTAGGGCCTCCACCCCGTGCGTACCGCCCACCTCCTCCTCGTTGGCCGTCGCTTCCCGGCCGTCCTCACCGGTCTCCGAAGCCGGAATCGAGATCGCGAGAAGCACCCCAGGCGTGCCCTTCACCGTCTCGGTTAGCGACTGAGCAAACGTGAACTGGTCGTCGAAGGTCCCGCCCGCCAAATCGTCGCGGGAGAAGAGGCTGCGCGCGTAGGCGACCCACTCGTCGATCAGGATCAGGGCCGGCGAGTATTTTGAGATCAGCTCGTGCAGCGCCTCGCCCGGAGGCGTGCGGTCCCTGTCTGACTGAGCCACAATGGCGAACGCCGCGGGGCCACCGAGCTGCCAAGCGAGCTCGCCCCAAAGCGTGTTGACGACCGTGCCGTCGTCCTTGGTCGAGCCCGAGGGCGAAATGTGATTGCCGACGAGCGCGACCCGGTTGATCGCGCCTAGTTCGTCGTAGCCGCCGCTGTCGCGCAGCAGGTCCTGGACGTCCTGCCCGTACTCCGCCGCCGGCGATCCCGCGGCCAGATGCCAGAGCGCGAGCATCGAATGCGTCTTGCCGCCGCCGAAGTTGGTCTGCAGGTTGATCACCGGCGACGCGTTCTCGTCTCCCCTAAGACGTTTCACCGAGCGTCCGATCAGATCCCGCAGGCCCTCGGTCAGGTAGGTGCGGGAGAAGAAGGCGACCGGTTCGGCATAGTCATCGCCCGCGTCGGCACTGTGAGTCGAAACCTTGTAGAGGTCGGCAGCGAACTCAGCCGCCTGGAAGTTCCCGGTGGCAACATCGTCGTGGGGAGGCAAAACCTCGCGCCACGGCGGGAGGCCCTCCGACTCTGGCATGGCGACGGCCGACTTCAGCGCCTTCCGGTCGTCTTTGTCGGAGGCGACCCGGCGCAGCTCGAGCCGGAGGTTCCGAATCTCCCCCGCGGCATCGGCGGCTCCGATCCCCGCGAGAAAGCGCTCGGCAGTATCGAGAGCGCGGTAGGCGTCGTCGTCACTGAAGGACTTCATGTGGGCCCAGTCATTGCGAACGTCGCGCAGCTCGCTCGCGAACGAGCGCTGCGTCGGGCTGAGCTGGCCGTCGAAAGGGAACCAGCCGGGTTTGATCTGATGGGGCACGTTCTCGGTCAGCATCCGCAGCTGGACTTGGGGGTCGGCCTTGTCGTAGGCCTGGTCGGCGGACCCTTTCTTTTTCGTGTCCTTCAACGCGACCAGCTGCGCCCAGTCGACCGCGGCATCCAACTCCGGCTCGACGGCGCGCGCGATGAACTCCTCCAAGGGCGGCGCGAGGATCTCGAACATCCTCCCGATCCGGTCGCGGTTCGAGTCCGACTTAGCCATCTCAGCAGCTCCCTGTCCCGCTCATGCATCCTCTATATCGAAGCTGGCTTGCTCGGACTGACTTCCTGCATCTCGCGATGCGTCCAAGATCTCTGGCCATGAGGTCGCAAGCGTGTTGAAGGCGAGGGCATCCTGCGTCCACCCGTTCTTCTCGGCGAGTGAGAACAGGAGGAAGGCGAGCTCCTTGACGAGGTCAGCGTCAACGGGGCCATCCGTTCGGGACGCCGCCCCCGCGAGCAGTCGCGCACTCTCATCGATGCCGCCCCGGCCGAGTGCGGCAATCATGTGATGGAGTGTCTCCCAGGCGCTGATCTGCTCGTCCTCGAGCGGGTCGTACTCGTCGGGCAGTGCAACCGGCGCCAGCAGCGTCACCCTGCCCGCCGCGCTGGTCAGGATGCCTGCTCGCGCCATGCCATCGACCGTCGTATTCCGGGCGTTGGCGAGGTTGTTGGCATCGCCGAACTTGCCGGTTCCGTACCCATGTTGGCGATACCAGGCAATTGCGAAGCGCGTAGTCGGATCGAAGTCACCCTCCTGTTCGTTGAGGACCTGATCAAGGATCTCGTTGATGCGCGCGAGGGCGGAACGGACGGTCATCGGAGACCCATCAGCCTCGATGACCGATGCATAGCGGGAGAAGACAGACATCCCCGGGCCGATCGCAGCTTGAGGGAGGTCTACGGGAGCGATTGCGCCCTGCTGGAGGTCTCGAAGGGCATGTGGCAGCTCGCGTTGGAGCGCTGCGATCAGGCCACGACGATCGATCGTAGGTGCGTCACCGAGACGTGGGCGAAGGGCAAGGACGATCGAGGACGCGAGCGCATTCGTGCCGACGCTGAGCATTCGACCGCCACGCTCGCTCCGGAGTGGCCAGGTGGCGGTGATCGCCCACCCAGAACGAATCATTCCGTCGAGCAGCGTTTCCCAGCCGGTCGACGCGTCGCCGTCCTCGTTTGAAGTGGATTGCTTAAAGGCGTAATAGACAGTAATTGGAAACTCAGAGGGAGTTTTGTCTCGCGCATGTGCGAACACTTCACGGAAGCCATCCTCAAAGAATTTCTTTGCGCCGTCCTTCCCGTTGTGGCGGTACGGGTTGGCAACGAGCTCTTGGGCCTTTGGAACGAGCATCGTTCCGAGCAGGTCGGGATGGACATCGCGCAGCGAGCGGCGCAGCCAGACATAGAAGAAGTCCGAGAGATCGGAGTAGCCGATGTTGTCGTAGTAAGGAGGATCCGTCGAGATCAAGAAGCGGCCACGGACCTCCTCGACTGCGTCCGCCTGCCGAACTACGGCGGCGAGGTGCGTCCTAGGACCACTCAGAAGCGCACTTGAGATTGACTGAAGCGCTATCACAAGATTTCCGGAAGCTCGCGCGAACGGAGAGACTTCCACAAAGTCCCACGCCATCGGCATGGCTTGTCGCGCGTAGAGATTTCTGGTCTGGTCTCGCGAGCTCGACCAAGTTGCAAGGGCATTCGACAGGTCGGTCGTGCGAGAAACTCCCAAGCCGAGATAGGTGGCAACCGCGTCGGCGTACGCTTGCGCACCACTTCCTCCGCTCGCCAGACGATCGCCAGACGGCATACCGGTAGCGATCGCGTCTGCGAGGACCCTCTCGCGGGCCGAGTCCACGAGATCGCTGAGCGTCGTCAACGCGAGCAGTTGGCGATTGGTGAACAAGTCAGCGAACCGGGTGAGTCCATAAGCAGGAGGAGAAAACCACCGGGGGTTGGCCGCGATGTCACCTTCTATGGAGGTCGGTGGCGCGGCAACGTCGGCGGCATCGCGCTGGCTGGTTGCGGGGGACTGATATATCCGTTTCCTGTGCCCTTCGGCGACGACGGCGAGCAGGGTCTTGCCAAGTCTGCCCGCAACCGCTTCCTGTCGAATATGCCCCACGCTCGCCGATGAGCCACACGCGATGCACCTTGCGCCGCGTCGCCCGGACATCGTTCCGTCGCGGTCTCCCGTGGGAGCCTTGGCCATGTCATGTCCGACCTCAAACTCGATCCGCTTGCCACTCGGGTGTCGGGGGTCGGCGACGACGCGCGGTACAACGTAGGCCTCCTTGCCTTTTTTCTTGCCTAGCCACCAAGAGCGCGCCAGCGGCATCTCGATGCCACAGGCTGGATTCGGACACGTCACAGTGCGGGCCCAAATCCACGCGATCACGGGCGCTTCGGTGCCATCGGAGAGTTCAGCCTTCGGGTAGTGCTCCCCGATCCGCTTCTCGGCCTCGTCGCGCATCCAATCGCCGTAGGCACGGATGTCCGCTGCAAGGCCCGCCGTACCCTTCCAGCCCATCATCTCGGTCTCGGCGAGACCCGGGTACACCGGAGGCTGGTCGGCGAACTTCGGCGGGATTTCGATCAATGCCTTGTTGATCAGCGCGGCGACCGGATTTAGATCCGAGGCGTGCGCCTCGAGTCCCAGCCTCTGCGCCTCCAGCGGGATCGTCCCTCCGCCGGCGAACGGATCGAGGATCGGCGGAGGGTTGCCGCCCGTCGACTTGATGATCTCCTCGTGGGCTTCTGCGAGCAGCTCCCCGTCCCGGATGTTCTCCCAGACGACCAGTCGCTCGATCAGCTTGTGCAGCCGCTCACGCTCGGCCTGCTGGGCCTCCTCGGTGGGGAACTTGTCCGGGTGCGAGGAGGGATCGTCCACGAGCTGTGCAAAGAGAACGGCACGCGCGGCCGCCAGCGGGCGCCGCGCCCACCAGAGGTGCAGCGTCGACGGGTGGCCCTGTCGAATCGACTTCTCTCTCGCCGATTCGCGGTTGATCGCCTCCAAAGGCAGAGACACCTCGATCAGTTTGCGCTTCAGGGGCTGCTCGCTCAGAACGGCTCCCTGCCTTTCGCCCACATTTTCTCCCAGTCGCCACGGATGCCGGTGGCGTCGAAGCCGCCGGTGTCATAACCGGAGAAGGGATTTTCCAGGTAGCGGACCTCGTCGTACTCGGGACCGCGGGGGTCGACGCGGACCATCGCCAGGCGGTAACGGGGCGCTGCGTTCATCGCCGTCATCGCCTCGTTGTGGGTGACGAAGAAGTCCTCGGCACCCGCGATCCGGGCCTTCACCTCGATCCGGACCGGATCACCCCCCTGTGCCTGGGAGAGAACATCGAATCCGGGGTTGTTGAACGGCTGTTCGATCGGGTGGCGCCCGAGCCGGTTCTCGGTGAGGAGAACCAGGTCCACCCCGCGCCGCTCTACGTCTTTGGTCTCGACGGCATGAAGCGGCGCGGTCTGCTCGGTCTCGTCTCCGGCATCAAGCGCGGAAACCGGCAGGACAAGTGCCGAGGTGACGACGCGCGGAGCCTTTGCCGACATCTGCTCCTGGCGGTCTAGGAGCTGGAACCGATCCCCTAACCTGACTTCGATCTCGACCGCCTTCTGCATCAGGCTGGTCTGGCTCTCGCGCACCTTCTCGCCACGCCGTTCCTTTTCGGCAGCCACGGCGGACTCACCGATCAGGCGGTTGATCTCATGCTCCAGGCGCGACTTCACCTGGTCCCGCACGCGCCTGAGCTCCGCCTCTCGGCGAGGGCGAACCTCGTCGAGGTACTCGGAGAGCCGGTTGGAGATCAGCCAGCTCGTGGCGCTGTCCTCGGCGCCGGCGAGCCACGGAAGTCGCCGCGCCTGCTCCACCGCCCGGGACGCCGGCGCGGCGACACAGTCGAGATAGGGCGCCGGCCCGGCCGCTGATACCTGGCCTTCCTCGTCGACATAGACGTAGCCGAAGCGGCGGCCGATCGTCTCCTCGGTCGCATCGCAGACCTCTTCGATCACTCCGACCAGCAGCCGGGGCGCCGCGATCGCCGAGGAGACAAGCACCGCCCCGCGGTCCAGGGCCGGTTGGAGGTCGTCGATGGTCCTCCTCATGACGGCGTCGAGCAGAGGGTGACCAGGGGCGAGTAGCTGTGCGGGCCTGCCATCGGTCATCTGGTCGGTCTCGAAGGTGACCCGTTCGTAGCTCGTCGCCACGGGTCGTTGCCGCGCCTTTCGAAGCTCCGCGGGGACATTGGTGATCTCAAACTTGGCCACCTCCCGCTTCGACATCCGGCCGCCAAGCCGTTTGAACGCCTCGCGGAACGCCCGCTCGATGTAGTGAGGCTGCAGGCGGCGGGCACGCGCCTCGTCCATCTGCGCGCGAAGCTGCGCTACATCGGCGTCCACCAGAGCGCCGCTCGCCAAGGCCCGCTCGTCAAGCAGCTCCGCAATCCCGTCCGAGATGCGCTCATCGATCACTTCCTGCATCTTGGCCTTCACCTCTGGCTGCTCGCCGTAGCGGATCGCCTCGAGCAGGAGGTCGCGCAGCGGCCTCTCTTCGAACGCAGCTCCGAGAACGTCGAAGACCTTCCCGCCGTAGGCCTTCCGCTGCTCCTCGATCTTGTGCAGCAGGAGTAGGAAGACGTCACCCTCGCGCGTGTCGCTCGCGACCAGGTTCCACAGCCTGCAGACCTCCTCCTGGCCGATGCGGTGAATTCGACCGAAGCGCTGCTCGATCCGGTTCGGGTTCCAAGGAAGGTCGTAGTTGACCATCAGGTGTGCCGCCTGGAGGTTGAGGCCCTCGCCGGCCGCGTCGGTCGCGAGCAAGACGTGGCATTCCTTATTGTGGGTGAACTCCTCGGTGATCTGGCGCCGCTCTCCACGCCTGACGCCACCGTGGATCGTGCCGACGGCCTCGTGGCGGCCGAGGACGGTGCGGATGCGCTGGCCTAGGTAGTCGAGGGTGTCCCGGTGCTCGGTGAAGATAATCAGCTTCCGCGGCGACTGGGCGCCGGGACGTTGAAGCACTTCCCCTTCGATGATTTTCCGCAGCTCCGACCACTTGCGGTCGGTGTCGGCCGCTCGCACTTCCTTTGCCTGCTCGACGAGCTCGGCGAGCTCGGCGAGCTCGATGTCCAGCTCCTCGACCGTGCGGGCGGCGGTGGCCGCATCGACCAATTCCTCCTCAAGGTCCTCGACTTCCTCCGCGGAGAACTCTTCCTCGTCGAATTCCGCGGGATCGACGGTCGGGCCCTCGGGCTCCTCGACGACACCCTTGCCTTCGATCAATTCCTGCTTGCGACGCTCGAGTCGCTCGGAGCGGCGGATGAGGGATTTGAGGATAGCTTCGGGGCTGGAAGCCAGGCGACGCTGGAGGACCGTGAGTGCGAAGCCAACCGTGTTCTTGCGCTTGCCCTCAAGTTTCGCGGCGCGATTCATTCCCTCCCGCACATAGGAGGTCACTGCCTCGTAGAGATCCCGCTCGGCCTCAGTTAGCTCATAGGGCACGGTCTCCGCGATCCGCTCCGGGAAGAGCTTCTTGCCCTCGAAGGTAAGCAGATCCTCCTTGACCATCCGCCGCATCAACCCCTCGGTGTCGGAGCGGTGCGCCCCCTCGGCGTGCTTGCCCTCGAAACGATCCCGATCGAGCAGGGTGAGGAACAGCTGGAAGTCCTCCTCCTTGCCCGAGTGAGGCGTGGCGGTCATCAGGAGGAGGTGCCGGGCAATGCGCCCGAGCAGCTCGCCGAGCAGAAAGCGTTTGGTCTTTTCCAGCTTGCCGCCGAAGTAGTGGGCGCCCATTCGATGGGCCTCGTCGACGACCACCAGGTCCCACTCGGTCTGCTCGAGCTCACCGAGCAGCTCCTCGTTACGGGCCAGCTGATCCATGCGCGCGATCAGCAGCGGCCGATCCTCGAAGACAGAGACGCCGAAGGCGCTCTCGGCGAGGTCGGTGCCGAAGAGGTCGAAGCGCAGGCCGAACTTGAGAAAGAGCTCGTCCTGCCACTGCTCGACGAGCCCGCCCGGGGCCACGATCAGGCAGCGCCGCACGTCCTCGCGAAGGATTAGCTCCTTGATGTAGAGGCCAGCCATGATCGTCTTCCCGGCCCCGGGATCATCAGCGAGGAGAAACCGGAGCGGGGTTCGCGGCAACAACTCGCCGTAAACGGCTCGAAGCTGATGCGGCAACGGCCGGATATCACTGGTCGTCACTGCGAGCATCGGATCGAACAGCCCAGCGAGCTGGATGCGTTGAGCCTCGGCGGCGAGCTTGAACTGAGTGGCATCGGCGTCAAAGGGACGCGCGACAGCATCCACGATCTGGATCCCCCCCAACTCGGCGCTTCCCAGAACACGCTCACCTAGATTGCCGTCCGCCCTGCGGAAGAAGAGTTGGACCGCATCCTCGCCGTGTCTAATCGTTGAGACGATCTCGACGGTCTCCCCGGGGATGACCCCGGAGAGCCGCGTCCGGGCGTCCAGGTTGTCGAGGGAGTCCCTCAAGCTCGCCCCCTCAGACCCCGCACGCGAATGCCCTCATTGTCACGGAATACTCGCGCATTGTTCCCCGGTCGTGCCCGAAGGTTGCCATATCGATCTCCAGGCGCCCGGTCCGCCGCTCCCCGGGGGTTCAACTAGTCGACTGAACGGCGGCATCTGCTCGAGCCGGTCCCAGCCTCGAATCCGCATGCCGTTGGCTCGGCCAAGAGCCACCCTGCGACGACACCGGCGTCGGTCAATCCCGGGAAGCTGGGAGGCACTCTACTTGGACTTGGGTGACGACGTGGAAGCCCCTGACTGCCTCGCCTGCGAGAGTGCCTAGGCGGCACTCGAGCTTGGGCAGAGCCGAGATCGTGCAAGCCGCCGTCCTCGAAGACGTCGGTGGGCTCGGCTGGCGGGGTTGTCGGTGACAAGCGTTTCGGGAGACAGGTTCGACCGTTGGGGGATTGGCGACCGATACCGGTAGCGTTCCGATTCATGGGGGTCCGGTCACGTCGTCTTAATCTCGCGCTTTTCGCTGGGTTCATCGCCTTGACCTCCGTCCCGACCGTCGCCATCGCCGGCAAGGCCGCATCGTCGTCGACACCCGAATCCCCCTGCGACCGTCGCTACAGCAGCACCCTGCTCGAGACGGGCAAGGTCCGGATCTACGCGATGCCTGCGGAACCAGAAGGAGAGGCAGAACACCGCAACCCCGCCTTCTCCGGCCGCCCGGTATTCGCCTGCCTCAAGGCGACCGGCAGGTCACGCCTCCTCGACCTTCCGGAAGTAGGTGGTGAAAAACACGCCTATTGGGTCAAGGTGGATGAACGAGTCTTCGCGGTTAACGCACCACTCGTCGCCTACGCCTATTCCCAGTACTACCTGGACACCCATCAAACCTGGGTCCGCGTCCGCAACCTTTTCACCGGCAGGGTGATCCGCACTTGCCTGGTCGGCGGCGCGATCGCCCCGAGGCGCGGTCCACAGGTCACCGACATCGTGCTCAGCCCGACCGGCGAAGTCGGATGGAACGCCCAGGGAGATTCACAGCCGAGCAGCGAAGAACACGAACCCGAGTGCAATCCCACGGCCTGAAGGGCAGCTCCTTGACGGAGGTGGGGCCTCCTCCCCGCTAACCCTCGTCGTCGACAGGGTCGCGGGCGTCAGGTGGGAGGAGTGCGCCCAGCTCCTCGGGACCTAGGTCGACAACTTGGTCCATAGAGACGATCGCTTCGATGCGAAGAGCCTCCCGGGCTGCTGGGTGCCTGAGAAGCCGTAGGCCGTCGCGCAAAGCCGGCGACCCCTCCCGGGGACGCCTTCAGGGAAGGCCTCGTCCATCGGCACCGACCCGTCAGGTCGGATGATGTCGATGCTTGCTCGCTGGGGGCCGCCGTCTCACTCCGCCCCGGGACGTCCGTCGTCGTCTCGGGAATCCCACGGGATCCCGGCTGGGCACTGCCGTCCTTGCGAAAGCGCCTCAGCATCAGCCTGGACGGCACCGATGACGTGCTCGGCGCGTCCCAGTCTGAACAGCCAGTCCGAGCCCATAGGGCGGACATCCACGAGCCCGCCCTGGCTCGTGAGTTGGACGTCGAAGTAGAAGGAGCGGGACAGTGCTCCGATGAGGGGAACCCGGGATTGCTGCCAGAAATAGAGGCGGAGCGACACGGTGGTCAGGCCGACCGGGGAGCCGACATCATCGGATAGATCGAGTCGAACGATTCGCCGGTTTCCTGAACCCATCAGGCCGATCACCTGTACCGGTGCCCAGTCGCGGCCGTGCGCCGCGAACTCATGCTGTTGAACGCCGAGTAGGCCCCATCGACCGCTCGGCACGCCCACGCTGAACTCGATCCCCGGCCGCGAGCTGCCCTTGGGCGGCCAGCGTGAATACGGGTCGACGAAGGGCCTCTCCTTTCTGAGCCGGGCAATGATTCGCGGTGCGTTATTTGCGGCGGCCAGGCCAACACTTATCTCCAAGCCCATCGTCGGGACGTTACGCGGCGCCAGGACAACGGGCAGTAACGCTCGCTCCTTTGCCCTATCAGCCTCTCCGTCAACGCAAGGCGTTGGCTCGTTGAGCTGATCAGTTGACCGAGGTTCGAGCGCCTGGCTCCTCCGCTCGATGCAAGGTTCGTCTCGCGAGAAGGTCGCGCCGGACCCTTTCTCGTTGTCGGAGAGTCCCGTCCATCGCTTGCTCGAATCCGAACCAGCTGCCTCCGCGAGCGGCGGCTAAGAGGAAGATTTCCCAGCCGAGTTCGTCAAGCTGCTCATCGGGCGGTAGGTCACGCTGCCATTCGCGACCCCATTCGACGGCGGCCCGATCACCCTTGAACTTCAGGGTCTCCAGCGCAGCCACTCGCGGAACGACGGCTTGGGCGGCGCGGACACCGGCGGCGAATGCCTCGGGCTCCGTGTCCCGACGCCAGGACACGGACCCGGTCCGACGGGACCCGGTGTCGGCGAGGCGAAGAGTTTCGGCAAAGCCGTCGATTGCGGCCAATCGGATCGGTCCCCAGTCCCAATCGCCTTGTTCGAGGTCGCGGGAAACCTCGGAAACCACGTTCGCGAGCGGCTCCATCGCCGGAAGGAGCGCCTCAAGCTGCTGGTCCGGCAGCATCGCTGCGTGAGTTACAGCGTCGAGAATGTCCGAGACCGGGGGAAGCATTTCCTCGAGTAGTGCCTCGCCTTCGGCGAGTGGGGCCAGGGGCCCGTCCGCGAAGATCCCGCCGTCTCGAAGTTGGGCCAACACCTGCTCGGCCAGTCGGGCGTCGCTCAGGGCGGCCATCTCATTCCGGATCCGTGGCTCATCGGCCAGGTCCTCGGCGAGCCAGGAGACGCTCATCGCGATCGTCCACTTGTCATCTTTGTCGATCGTTCCGGCGCGCCATCGCCGTTTGGCCTCCGACCACCACTGGGCTATCGGGAACTCGCGGGCAGCCCCTGGGACCCGCGGCAGAAGGTCGAACCTCCCCAACGACCGAAGCTCGGCGACGCCGATCTCGAACAGCTCGTCTTCCGTCGGTTCCCGTTCGGGCTCGACTATCTTCGGCTCCGCCGCCGCCCGCCGACTGGCCGGGCGGGGGGTCGGGGCGACACCGAGGGCATCGGTCAACGCCAGGCCGACTGCCTTCGCAAACTCGGGACCAACGTGGACGGGCGCGTCGATCATGAATCGTCCTGATCCCTTCGTCGGGCGATCATCGGCGCGGTAGCTGAAGCGAAGGTCGTCGAGGGAACGTGCTATTTCGGGATCGTGACTACGGAGCGCTCCGAGGATGTCGATAACCGGGCGATGCTCCGAGCGTGCGAGGGCCGCCTCGAACGACTCATCCGCGCGGAGCACGACAGGAAGAACGATGGTTCCGACCGTCTTTCCCGGGGAGCGGCGGACGGCGCGACCGACCGCCTGGATGATCGAGGCCTGCCCGCGGCGCGTGTCGATGAACGCGACCCCATCGACGCCGGGGTAGTCGACCCCTTCGGTGAGCAACTTCACGTTGGAGAGGAGCCGATGCTCGGACGGCTCCTCTGCGCAGAACCTGTCGAGGATCCGAGCGCGGGTCGCTGGCCGCATGCCGGCGCCGTCGACGTGCTCCACCCACACAGGGTCGACCGGCGCCTCGTCCGAGTCGAGCAGGTTAGATGCAGTCGGAAACTGGACACTGAACCGTTTCGACTGAGGGATCGAGGGCTGGAAGGCGACCATCCGTCGGCAGCCGAAACGGCGCATCGCCCTCGCGCATGCGATCTGGGTGGCGAGACTCGCGGCGTCCAGTTTCTCGTCACCGTCGGCGGTGACGACACGGTGCCTGGCGATCAGCTGATGCACTTCGGCGTCGGACACCGGAATGACAGCGACTTGGTACGGGCAGAGCAGTCCGTCTTCGGTCGCCTTCGCAAAGCTGAGATGGTGGACGACCCGCCCGAAGTGGGAACGGTCGTCCATCGAAGCGAGCTTCACACTGCGATCGCGAGCACGACTCTTGTCCCGGGTGCCGAAGACCGTCGGCGTCGCGGTGAAGAACAGCCTCCGATTGGCCCGGATGGCCTGCGCGTCGAGGATCGTCTTGTGTGATGAGGACTCGAGCCCCGCACATCGATGGGCCTCATCTGCGATAGCCAGTTCGAACGATCGATCGGTCAGCTCCATCGCCTTCGTGACCGCAGGGGATGAGTTGTAGGTGCAGATGGCCAGTAGAGGCTGATCGGACTCGAGAGCCTCGGCGATCGTCGCGGGGCTGGTCGTACGCAGGTTTCCGAGCTCGTCGTCCTTCGCGAGATCCTCGACTTCGGATCGCTGTCGGTCGCTGCACACCGAGAGAAGGCGCCGCTTCGTCGCTGCGTGGCGCGCCCAGACGCTGGCCGTCTGCCGCAGCAACGGGAGCGTCGGAACAAGGACGAGCACTTTCTTGGCGCGCAGCCGATCGGCGGTCCAAGCCTCGATGAGGCTCTTGCCGGTTCCGCATGCCATCACGACCTGACCACGCTCCTCGTCTGAGTCAGCCCAGGCATCGATGTCCTCGAGTGCGGCGAGCTGATGCGGCCGTGGCTCCGCGGGCTTGACCGTGACCGGGGCCAGGTCATCGACGTTTTTCGGCCAGTCCACCTCTGAGCGCCGGAGTCCGTCTCGGAGGCAGGTCGAGACAGGCTTCTCCTGCGCCCGCATCACATCGAGAGCACTGCGTGCAAGGTGGTCGGTCGAAGCGATCAGGAGGCGTTCAGAGATCAGGGCCCTGTTCGACTCGCTCAGGAACTTGTCGACGTCGCTCTTAGTTACCGAGTACTCGGCACCGTAATTCTTCGCCTGGATTGCGAGGAGGCGGCCATCTAGGGTCTCGGCCACCAGGTCGATCCCGCGGTCTCGACCCCAACGCTCTGGCCATTCATCCCAGAGCCAGACCCTCCCGAGGATCGACTTCCACAGCGGCTCGTTTTCGAGGTACCACTTGCACAGCAGCTCGAAGTCTTTGCCGTCCGCACCCAACGAGTCGAGCAGTGTGTCGAGACTGTTCCGCGGCGATGGGTCCACACGCGAAACGTAGAACGCTGAGAGGATGCCAGTCAGTCAACGGGGGGAAGGATTTCTACGTCCGCTGCCATCTGTGATCGCCACTCAAGACGAACCACGGCGACACAGGGGCGGCCTGATTCTGTTGCCGCTGGTACGCCTGCCGTTGCCGCCGCGGCAACACTGAAACGGCTTTGTGGTCGCCTTACCGCGACGTTCCGCACCAGGCCAAAAAACGTCGTGTTGCCGAGCAGTTGCCTCGCCAGGTACGAAAAAGCCCCGGGAAACCGGGGGTTTTTGGCTTACTAGAGCCTTTTCAAGGCCATACCGCTACGGGGATTCGAACCCCGGTTTCCGGACTGAGAATCCGGCGTCCTAGTCCCCTAGACGATAGCGGCGAGGGACGAGCAGTTTAGCGGGAGTCGCGGAGGATGAGCGTGTTGTGGGTCACGCACCGGTTTTGGGGCGCTTATCGGTAGATTGGCTGGTCTTGCGGCTGTGGCGGAACTGGTAGACGCGCACGGTTCAGGTCCGTGTGGGCTAGCGCCCGTGAAGGTTCGACTCCTTTCAGCCGCACTTGGAGGGGGCGCCCCGGTGGGCGTTTCAGGGCCCTTAGAGCAGGAAGGTGAAGATCGGCGAGCCGGGCGGGATCGACTCGATCTCCAGCTGGCTGCGCTCCATTCGCTCCAGCAAGGCGGGCAGGTCGGCGGCGCGTTCGAGCTCGATGCCGACCAGGGCCGGGCCGGTCTCGCGGTTGTTCTTCTTGACGTACTCGAAGACGACGATGTCCTCGCCCTGCGCCAGCACCTGGTCGAGGAAGTGGCGCAGGGCGCCCGGCTCCTGCGGGAAGGTGACGAGGAAGTAGTGGCGCAGGCCCTCGTGGACCATCGAGCGCTCGAGGACGTCGCCATAACGGCTGACGTCGTTGTTGCCGCCCGAGACGACGCAGGCGACCGGGCCGCGCGGCGGGCGCCCCAGCTGATGGAGGGCGGCGGCGCCGGCGAGCGCCCCGGCGGGCTCGGCGATGATCCCGTCGGCCTGGTAGAGGTCGAGCATCTCGGTGCAGACCGCGCCCTCCGGCACGCTGACCAGCTCGTCGACGAGGTCGCGCACCAGCGGGTAGGTCAGCTCGCCCACCCGCCCGACCGCGGCGCCGTCGACGAACGTGTCGACGTGGGACAGGGCGACGGGACCGCCGGCGTCGAGTGCGGCGCGCATGCTGGCGGCGCCCGCCGGCTCGGCGCCGACGACGCGGATCGCGGGCCGATGGCGCTTGAGCCACAGCGCGATCCCGGCGACGAGGCCGCCGCCACCGACCGGCACGACGACCGCGTCGAGCGCGACGCCGGCCGCCTCGGCCTGCTCGACCAGCTCCAGGGCGACCGTCCCCTGCCCGGCGATCGTGCGCGGGTCGTCGAAGGGATGGACGTAGACCGCGCCGCGGCGCTCGCTGTCGGCCTGGGCGGCGGCGCTCGCCTCGTCGTAGGAGCGACCCGCGATCACCAGCTCGATCCACTCGCCGCCGATGTCGGCGATCCGCAGGCGCTTCTGGCGCGGCGTGTTGGTCGGCAGGAAGACGCGGCCGCGGATGCGCAGCTCGCGACAGGCGAACGCGAGCCCCTGCCCGTGGTTGCCGGCGCTGGCGCAGACGACGCCGCGCTCGCGCTCGGCCTCGCTCAGGGTCGAGATCAGGTTGTAGGCGCCGCGGGCCTTGTAGGAGCGGCAGACCTGCACGTCCTCGCGCTTGAGCAGGACGGGGACGCCGAGCGCGGCCGAGAGCCGCTCGCTCTCCTCCAGCGGCGTGCGGCGCAGCACCGGGGCCAGCCGCGCGGCGGCAACGGCGATCGCGTCGGCGGTGATCTCGCGGGCGGCGGCGAGGCCGGTGGGCGCGGCACCGCTCGGGTCGGCGCCCGGCATCGCGGCGTCCGCTTCGGCGTCGGGACTCATGCCGGAAACGCTACCGCCGGCGCTCCCCCGGCTCGCCGGCCCCCGGCCGGGTCAGACGTGCTGGACCGGATCGGCGAGCGCCACCGCGGGGGCGCGACGTCCGGCCCGGCGCGCGTTGGTGTCGATCGCTTCGGCGAAGGTCGGCCAGAGGTCGCGCGGCAGGTCGTGCCCCATGCCGTCGATCATCATCAGCCGGGCGCCGGGGATCGCCTTCGCGGTGGCCCGGCCGCCGGACGGTTTGACCAGCGGGTCGCGGGTGCCGTGGATGACCGCGGTCGGGACCTGGACGTCGTGCAGCGCCTTGGTCCGGTCGCCGGAGGCGACGATCGCGTGCAGCTGGCGGATCACGCCGGCCGCCGAGTGGCCGCGCGCGTAAGAGCGGCCCGCCATCTCGCGCACCATGTCTTCTTCGAAGGGGAACCCGGGCGAGCCGATCACCTTGAAGGTGCGGACGGCGCGGGAGATGACCTGTTCGCGCCCCCGCGGCGGGTCGCCGAGCAGGATGCCGAAGGTTTTGAGGCTGGGCTGGCCGCTGCGGCGGTTGCCGGTCGTCGACATGATCGAGACCATCGAGCGGAGGCGCCGCGGGTGGTCGATCGCCATCTGCTGGACGATCATCCCGCCCATCGAGGCGCCGACCACGTGGGCCTGGTCGATCTCGAGGTGGTCGAGGAGCCCGACCGCGTCCTTGGCCATGTCGCGCAGCAGGTAGGGCGCGGTGGCGCGCCGCCCGAGCAGCAGGTCGACTTTGCTCGGCACCCCGGCCCGGTCGAGCTTGGTGGAGCGGCCGATGTCGCGGTTGTCGAAGCGGATGACCCGGTAGCCGCGCTCGGCGAGGAGCCGGCAGAGGCCGTCGTGCCAGGCGATCATCTGCGTCGCCAGGCCCATCACCAGGAGGAGCGGCTCGCCGTCCGGATCCCCCATCTCCTGGTAGCAGAGCTCGATTCCGTTTGCAGGCGCAATCCGCTCTTCACCAAATGAATACATTCGCGGGAGTCTAGCGACGTCTGGCCGGCCGGCCAATACCTTGTTTCGGTAGAAGCTCACAGATGAAGACGGCGATCATCTCCGACTTGCACCTCGGCGTCTCCAGCGGCGGCGACGTCGTCCGCGATCCCGCCGTCCGCGCCGTCCTGCTGGAGGAGCTGCGCGGCGCCGAGCGGGTGGTCCTGCTCGGCGACATCGTCGAGCTGCGCGAGCGGCCGCTCGGCGCGGCGCTCGACCACGCCCTCCCGTTCTTCGCCGAGCTGGGCGCGGCGGTGGGCGAGGTCGAGGTCGTCCTCGTCCCCGGCAACCACGACGCGCGCTTCGCCGAGCCGCTGCTCGACCGGCTCTCGCTCGCGGACGCGCCGCTGCCGCTCGACGCCGGCGCCGAGCCGACGCCCGGCCCGACCGCGGCGATCGCCGCGACCCTCTCCCCCGCCCGCCTGCGGATCGCCTACCCCGGCATCTGGCTGCGCGACGACGTCTACGCGACCCACGGCCATTACATGGACCTGCACCTGCGCCTGCCCCGGCTCGAGTGCGTCCTCCTCGCCGCGGCCGAACGGCTCGCCGGGCCGCTGCCCGACCCCGCCGGGCCGGCCGACTACGAGCGCCTCGTCCGCCCCCTCTACGGCCTCGCCTACGGCGCAGCGCAGGGGCGGGCGCGACGCCGCCGGACCGAGCTTGGGCCCTCCGAGGCCGCCTGGGAGCTGATCGCCGGCGGCGGGCCCGGCCGCAGCCGCGCCCGCCGGCTCAAGGCGCGCGCCGCCCGCGCCGCCTTCCCGCTCGCGGTGGCGGCCGTCAACCGCCTCGTCCGCGCCGACTTCGAGGCGGAGATCTCCGGCCAGGCGATCTTCCGCACCGGGCTCGAGGCCGCGGGCGAGCTGGCGCGCCGGCTCGGCGTCGACGGCGGCCACGTGATCACCGGCCACACCCACCGCGCCGGCCCCCGTCCCGGCGAAGCGCCCTGGCGCCTGCCCGGCGGCGGCCGCCTCCACAACACCGGCAACTGGGTCTTCTCCACCGCGCTCCACATCCCGGGGCGCCCACCGAACTCCTACTGGCCGGGGACCGTCACCTGGGTCGAGGACTCCGGCCCACCGCGCCAGGTGGAGCTGCTGCGCGACCACGAGCACGCCGACCTGCTCGCCCTCGCCACAAAGTCGCGCGAAATCGACGCACGTTCCCCATCACCCGCCCGTCGATGGGCCGAAAACTAGACATATAGGCAGGTTTTCGGCCCATCGACACCCGGGATGCGGGGGAAGTGTGACGGGGACTACGCGTGGAGCCAGGTGGCGACGATCTTGCCGATCTCGGGACCGGCGTCCTCTTGGAGGAAGTGGGAGGCATCGGCGATCGGGCGCGGGGGTGGGAAGTTGAGCTGCGCGGCGACGCGCTCGCCGACCGAGAACGGCAGCACCGGATCGTCCTCGCCCCAGAGGACCAGGGTCGGGCGCTCGTCATCGCGCAGCGCGTCGGCCACCCGTTTGCCCGCGGCGGCGCCGGGCGCGTCGGGCTCGGTCGGCAGGATCAGCGGGAAGGCGCGGGCGCCGGCCTTCGCTGCCGCGTCCACATAAGGGGCCTCGTAGGCGGCGATCACCGCGTCGCCGGGATCGTGCTTGCAGCCGCCGCGCACCAGCATCCCGACCGGCACCTCCTCGGCGTTGCGGACGAAATCGCGGAAGGCGAGCCAGGCCTCGCTCATCCGCTGGTGGCCGGTGAACGGGCCGGTCTCCATGATCACCAGCCGGTCGAAGCGGTCGGCGTGCTCGACCGCCAGCCGCAGCCCGATCGGCCCGCCCCAGTCGTGGACGACCGCGGTCGCGCCGCGCAGGTCGAGCCGCCCCAGCAGCTCCGCCATCAGCGCGACGTGACGGTCGTAGGTGTAGAAGCCGACGTCGGTCGGCTTGTCGGAGCGACCGAAGCCGACGAAGTCCGGCGCGATGCACCGGAAGCCCGCATCGCGAACCGGCGGGATCACCTTGCGCCAGAGGAACGACCAAGTCGGCTCGCCGTGGAAGAAGACGACCGGCGGCCCCTCACCCTCGTCGACATACGCGAGCCGCAGCCCGTCGACCTCCTCGTAATGCGCCGCGAAGGGATAGTCGGGCAGCCCGACCAACCGCTCCTCCGGCGTCCGCGAGACCCCCGCCCCCACCTCCATGCGCTCGAGCCTAACCGCCCGGGAGGCCGCCCGCCAGTCGCGTTCGCAGGGGGCCCTCTCGGGTTTCGTGCGCCTTCCGTGACGTCGGCCCCGTCGCTCGCTGAGTTATGGGCGCCCTGGCGCCCATAACTCAGCGAGCGCCCGAGGGCCTGTCGGGGAAGTGTGTCGGGACCCCCACCCCGGGCCCGGGTGGGACCGCGGGGGTGACCCTGGACGAACCTCCCCGCAGTTCGTGAGGGAAGGGTCACCCCCGCGGTCCCACCCCCAACGGCCCGTCCCGCGCAAAGGTCCCACGCGGCAACCCGGAGGCGTTCGAGATGCCGGTGGCGATGTCCCACGCCCTCCGGCAACCATTCCCTACTTTGTCGCTCAACTTTATGCTACGGTGCCGCCACCCGGCAATCACTAGTTAGTTAGTCGACAAACATAGGAAGGACAATGATGCGGAACGCTCGCAGGACCCGGCGGCGCGGCGTGACGATCGGCTCAGGTGCCGGTCTGCTCACGGTGCTGATCGCCCTCGTCGTCGCCGGTTGCGGTGGCGGCGGCGACAACGCCACGGCCGGAGGAAACACGAGCGGAGGCTCCTCGGGAGGCGCCAAGCTCAGCGTGGTCGGCTACTCCACCCCGGAATCGGTCTACACCGAAGCCCTCGAGCCCGCCTTCGCGAAAACCGCGCAGGGGAAGGGCGTCAGCTTCAGCAACTCGTTCGGCGCCTCCGGTGACCAGAGCCGCGCGGTCGCAGCCGGACAGCCGGCCTCGGTCGTCCACTTCTCCGTCTCCAGCGACATGGAACGGCTCGTCGAAGAAGGCGAAATCGTCTCCAAAGGCTGGGAAAAAGAGCCCTACGGCGGTTACGCGACCAACTCGGTCGTCGTGATCCTGGTGGAAAAAGGCAACCCACTCGGGATCAAATCATTCAAGGATCTGGAGCAGAACCAAGAAGCCGAAGTGATCACGCCGAACCCGTTCAGCTCCGGCTCGGCCCGCTGGAACATCATGGCCGTCTACGGCTCGGCGATCGAAGAAGGCGCCTCCGACGCCCAGGCGCTGGCCGCGGTGAAGACGGTGCTCGAAAAGACCACCGCCCAGCCCGGCAGCGGCCGCGACGCCTTCGCCGCCTTCTCCCAGGGCGAGGGCAACGTGCTCCTCACCTACGAGAACGAAGCGATCAAGGCCGAAAAGGAAGGCGAAGACATCGAATACGTCATCCCGCCGTACACGCTCCAGATCGAAACCCCGATCGCGGTCACCAAAGAAGCCCCCGAGCCGCAGGCCGAAGACTTCCTCAAGTGGATGTGGTCGGACGAAGGCCAGAAGATCTGGGCGGAAAACGGCTACCGGCCGGTCAACCCGAAGCTGGTCGACCCGCAGCAGTTCCCGGCGCCCGCGCAAGGCCTCTTCAAGATCGCCAAGTTCGGCGGCTGGGCCAAGGTCAAGGACCAGTTCTTCGACGAAGAAACGGGCTCGGTCGCCAAGATCGAGCAGGAACTCGGCGTCTCCACCTCCGGCTGATCGATGGAGGCCCACGCCGCACACTCTCCCGCCGCGCCCCGGAGCAGGTCCCTGCGCCTGCCCGGGGTGGGCGTGGGCCTCGGCCGCGGGGTCGTCGTCCTCTGGCTGAGCGTGATCGTGCTGCTGCCGCTGGCGGCGCTGCTCGACAAATCGCTCAGCGAAGGGCTCGGCCACTTCTGGGACCAGGTCAGCTCCCCGCAGGCCAAGCGGGCGCTCGAGCTGGTCCTCGTCAGCTCGCTGATCGTCGTCGCGATCAACGCCGTCTTCGGCACGATCGTCGCCTGGCTCCTGGTTCGTGACAACTTCCCCGGCAAGTCGATCGTCAACGCGATCATCGACCTGCCCTTCGCGCTGCCGACGATCGTCGCCAGCCTCATCCTGATCCAGCTCTGGGGCAAACACTCCCCGCTCGGGATCGACATCGCGCTGACCCGCGCGGCGATCGTCGTCGCCCTCTGCTTCGTCACCCTTCCGTTCGTGGTCCGCGCGGTGCAGCCGCTCCTGATCGAGCTGGACCGGGACATGGAGGAGGCGGCCGCCTCGCTCGGCGCCGGCGGCCTGACGACCTTCCGCCGCATCATCTTTCCCAACCTCCTCCCCGGCCTCGCCGCCGGCGTCGCCCTGGCGTTCGCGCGGGCGCTCGGCGAGTACGGCTCGGTGCTCCTCTTCGCGGGCGGCAAACCCGACACCCAGGTCGCCTCGATCTTCATCGGCCAGCAGATCGAAACCGGCAACGAGGTCGGCGCCGCCGCGGTCTCGATCGTGCTGCTGGCGATGGCGCTGGCCTGCCTCTTCGTCATCACCCTGATCCAGCGCTGGGGCAGCCGTCACGAAAGGGGGTCGTCAAAGTGACCGGATCGACCTCGGGCCGCTGGGGCCTGCGCGTCCTCGGGCTCGGCTACATCGCCCTGCTCCTCGTCGCCCCCCTCGTCCTGCTCTTCTACAAGACCTTCGAAGAAGGGCTCGCGCCGCCGTTCGAAGCGATCACCTCCGCCGACGGCCTGCACGCGCTGAAGCTGACCCTGCTGACCGTGGCGATCGCGGTGCCGCTGAACACCGTCTTCGGCGTGCTCTGCTCGCTGCTCCTGGTCCGCCACAAGTGGCGGGGCAACTGGCTGGTCGACGCGGCGCTGAACCTCCCGTTCGCGATCAGCCCGGTGGTCATCGGCCTCTCCCTCTTCCTCCTCTACGGCAAGCAGGGGTGGTTCGAACCGGGGCTCGCGGAAGCCGGCATCAAGGTCCTCTTCTCGACCCCGGGGATCGTCCTCGCCTGCATCTTCGTCTCGGTTCCGTTCGTGGTTCGTGAGACGGTCCCGGTGCTGCAGGAGATCGGCACCGAACAGGAGCAGGCGGCGGAGACGCTCGGCGCGGGCCCCTGGCAGACCTTCTGGCGGGTGACCCTGCCGGCGATCCGCTGGGGCGTCGCCTACGGGGTCGTGCTCTGCACCGCCCGCGTGCTCGGCGAGTTCGGCGCCGTCTCGGTCGTCTCCGGGAACATCTCCGGCGAAACCCAGACGCTGCCGCTCTTCGTCGAGAAGAACTACGAGAACTTCAACCTCCCCGGCGCGTTCGGCGCCGCGGTGCTGTTGGCCCTCCTTGCCTTGGCGGTGCTGATGGCGATGAACCTGCTCAAACGAAAGGAGGCTGCCTGATGGGCATCTCAGTCGCGGGAGCCAACAAGCGCTTCGGTGATTTCCAGGCGCTGGACGATGTGTCGATCGAGGTCCCGGACGGGTCGCTGACGGCCCTGCTCGGGCCGAGCGGCTCGGGGAAGTCGACGCTCTTGCGGGCGATCGCGGGGCTCGAGACGCTCGACACGGGTCGGGTGCTGATCGACGGCGAGGACGTGTCGAAGAAGCCGACCCAGAAGCGCGAAGTCGGCTTCGTCTTCCAGCATTACGCCGCCTTCAAGCACATGACCGTGTACGAAAACGTGGGGTTCGGGCTGAAGATCCGCAAGTGGAGGAAGGCGGCGATCCGGGCGCGGGTCGACGAGCTGCTGGAGCTGGTGCAGCTGCCGGGGCTGGCCGACCGCTACCCGTCGCAGCTCTCCGGCGGCCAGCGGCAACGGATGGCGCTGGCGCGGGCGCTGGCCGTCCAGCCGCAGGTGCTGCTGCTCGACGAGCCGTTCGGCGCGCTCGACGCGAAGGTGCGCAAGGACCTGCGGGCGTGGCTGCGCAACCTCCACGAGGAGATGAACGTGACGACGATCTTCGTCACCCACGACCAGGAGGAGGCGATGGACGTCGCCGGCCAGCTCGTGGTGATGAACCAAGGGCGGGTCGAGCAGTCGGGCACCGCCGCTGACCTCTACGACAAGCCGGCGAACGAGTTCGTGATGAGCTTCGTCGGCGAGGTCAACCGGCTTGGCGACGACTTCGTGCGGCCGCACGACATCGAGATCGTCCGTGATCGCGACGACTCGACCGCGGAGGCGCTGGTCCGGCGGATCGTCGCGCTCGGGTTCGAGATCCGGGTCGAGCTGGTGCTTGACGACGGCACCGAGGTCTGGGCGCAGCTGACCCGCGGCGAGCTCCAACGGCTCGAGCTGCGCGAGGGCGAGATCGCCTATCTGCGCTCGGCCCACGCGAAAAGCTTCAACGGTTCGCCACCGTCACACACCCCTGGGGCCTCGACTCCCCAAGGACCCACAGACGGTGGCGACGCGGAGGTCTCCGCAGCCGCTTGAAGAGGCGACGGGCGGGGTGCGCTTTGCCGGGTGGCGCCCCGCCCAATTCGCCGCCACTTTCGCCACCGCTCGAGCCATCCTGCTATCTTGAGTTAGTAGCTCAACAAACTCTAGAAAGGAGCGCAGAGAGATGGCTAAAAAGGTCGCACGCACCACCTTCACCACTCGAGGTCGGATCGCCGGGTTGATCCGCGACGAAGCACCCGCCGGCACCGGCCAGAACCGCACCACCCGCTCCGCCAACCGGGATGACTCCGACAGCAACGTCGACGACGCGATCTTCCACCGCGCCCGCCTCGTGCTCGGCGAGAACCTCCCCCGGCCCGGGCGTTAGCCGGCCGATCGACGGGCGCGGGGTTCCTGGTCCTGGCGCGGAGACGGATCAGGGACGGGGCCTTGCGGGGGACGGCCTTGCGGGGGACGGCCTTGCGGGGGACCCTTCCCTCACGAACTGCGGGGAGGTTCGTCCAGGGTCACCCCCGCGGTCCCACCCGGGCCCGGGGTGGCGGTCCCGACACACTTCCCCGACAGGCTCCCCGTCGCTCGCTGAGTTATGG
>Ga0153956_1001142_pt1 | contig 24811 bp, 23 predicted proteins | sample TSFL040MetaG_FD_104704 | JGI IMG/M metagenome (GOLD analysis project Ga0153956, IMG submission 104704) | Attine ant fungus gardens microbial communities from Florida, USA - TSFL040 MetaG | ecosystem: Host-associated > Fungi > Mycelium > Unclassified | place: USA: Florida, Wekiwa Springs... | reverse complement strand
GGTTTAACACGGTTGCGCCATCTACGGCGGTGTAACCGCCTACAATGTCAATAGCCCGAAGCAGTGCATCCTGCCAGTCCACCTTTAACCGGTCGAATTTATCCTGCTGCATGAGCTTGGTAATGCCTCTAAACGGTGGCATCACAGGGTATGTCATGGGGTGGATGATGGATTCGCGCCACCTTTCAGTTTCTTCAGGTACGATCAATACCAAACCACCGCGGCCATGTTTGCGCATGGACGCCGCAAGTTCGACCATTAAATTAATGGAGCCGTTAATAAACGGAGAATCCATTACCGGCAAAGAATTTAGCAGGGCAGGGCAGTTTTGCATGCCGGTGTTTTCTTCGTCAATGATCTTGATCTCGTCGCCTTTTAATACCGCAATGTTCAGGAATTTACCAAAACCATCGGTACGGCTGTGTTTAATAACCAGCAAGCCCGGCTCAACCACTTCAAGTACAAAACAAATGCCCGGAATGGTGAGGGTGGTTCCCCAAACATAAAGCTCATCGTTTTCCAGCCATACACCCAGGTGTATGCCGGGGCTTTCAACAGCAGGGGCCAGTTTGGTAATGTTATGCGGCGTTAAGCGTATGCGGTTGCCAAATATTAGCGGGTGGCTGGCTTGATCTGGTTTTAATATGGCGATGGATATTTTTGGCGGATGTCCTTCCTCTTTACGTAAACTGGCCCAGAACGCCACATCAATAACCGACTCGATCACAGCAGCAGCAGGCTCATGAGCAAGGTTGTCCAGTCCGATCTCTTTGGCATTAGCCAGGTGCCTGGCAAAGTGGGCTTCGATGTTCACCGCCACCATACGGGCAGGTATATAGGTAGGTTCTGACAGCATCCGTTTTTCAGTTATACTTCAAAAGTATCTTTAATGTTTTAAAATGCGATACATGTGAAGGTAAAATTAGTGAGTAGGGAATGGTAAATAGTGAATAGGTGAGTGTTGGCGGTAACGGCCTAATGGCTAAATGATTTGTGTGTTTTGCTTTTCCTGCTTCTAATGCCAACTTCCGATTGCCCACTTCCCACCGTCTATTTCGCCGGCGGCTCGTAATCAAACGGCAGTTTGTCGCCTATGCGGCGGCTGGCCATATCGCCGTGGATAAAGAAGGCGCGGTAATTAGTATAGTTGCCTCGTCTGTCAATAACAGCCTGTTTAAACGGCAGCTTCACCATGGTAGACTCTGTACCGTTGTTATCCAGTTTGATATCCTTGAGTATGGCCGTGCTAAGGTTGGTTTTTATAGCGGCCGCTTTTTTAGGATCGTAGGTTACGTAAAACTGATTGGTTTTAAGCGAGATGAAAGCGGTATCGATTTTTTTGACAATGGTGTCAAATTTCATAGGCCGCGTATCAATAGTAACCCAGGGAACGTCAAAATCGCCATCGGCTTTTAAAAAACCTTTAAGCAGCGGGTTGGCAATAAAACCCTCTTTTAAAGTATTGTTATGGTACACTGCGCGTAAAAAGTGCATAAATGAACCTTTGTAGGCATCATATCTGTTGCGCACCCAGTCGCGATGTGTGCCTTTTGAGCCCTCCATTTCGTCAAACAGCGCGTCGCCGTCAAAAATGGCGGTATTGCTGTTTATGGTAAACTGGAAATCGCGCAGCAAATAACGGATGTGGTAGCCCAGCCTTTTGTTGTCTATCAAGATAAACTCGTCGGCCTCGGCAGTTAAAATGCCTTTCGTTTTGCTGTAATTAAAGCTCAGTACTTTGGGGTTCAGTATCTCGCAGCCATCGGCAAAACGCGAGGTGCCCAAAAATTGCGCCTTAAACAAATTGTAATAACTGTCCCAGGCATCGCCTTTGCCAATAGTAACCTCGCTTAAAGCAATGGGTTTAACTACAAGGGCTATGGGTATATCAACAAGCTTATCCTCCAAAACAAGAGGGTGGCTAAATATGGCATAACCCAGCATTTTTACAATTAACTGGTATGAGCCGGCCGTGAGGCTGTTAATTCTAAACTCGCCTTTGTCGTTAGTTACAGTGTTAAATTGCGAGCCGCTGATAAATACGGTGGCTCCTTTTACCAGGTCGCCTTTTTCATCAACCACAGTACCGGTTACCGGGATAAATACCTGGGCATTAACAAAGCCGGCCAGCATAATTGCAGCCAGCGTTAAAAAAAAGGGTTTAAGGTTTAAGGTCATGGTTAGCTCAAATATATTATTTTTTAGCCGGTGGCTGATATTCATATGGAAGTTGGTCGCCAACCCGGTATTTAGCAAGGTCGCCCTCAACCAAAAAGTCCCTGAAATCGTGATGAGCGCCGCGACGGTCAATAATAGCCTCTTTAGCATACAACTTTATGGTTGTTGTTTTAGGTACTATTTTAAGCTCCCTGCGTATGATGTAGGGTCTGTTGGTTTTTGCCGACCGCGCTTTTCCGGGATTGTACGTAAACATCACTGTTTTAAATTTGAAGGAAATGAATGAACTGTCTATGACGTTTACCAGTGTATCAAACCTGATAGGGCGATCATCGATTTGCACCACAGGCGTAATCTGGTCTGATTTAAGATATTTGCCATAAACATAATTAATCAAAAAGCCCTCCTTTAAAACCGTATTCTGGTAAACCGATCTTAAAAAGTGCATCATGGAACCCTGGTAGGCTTCCAGGCGGTTCCTGTCCCATTCCTTCTGCATTCTCGGGGTGCCCTGCATAGGTTCAAAGCTGGTTTCGCCGCTGTAAAGGGTTAAATCAGTTTTGGTGTTGTAGCCGAAGTTTTTAAGTAAATATTTAATGCGATAGCCTAGTTTAGGATTTTCAATGATCAGAAAATCGTCGGCATCGGCCAATAGCAAGCCTTTATTGGTGCTAAAGTTAATAATCTTTGGGTTTAAGATCTGGCAGGCCTCGGCATTTTTTGTTTTGCCCAGAAACACTTCTCTGAAAAGTTTAAAATGCGCGTTCCACTGATCTTTACCGCCAATGTTTACCTGGTCTAAAATTACCTGTTTAGGCTGCAGTTTAATTTCAAGCAGTGCCGACTTGTTCTGAATAACTACACTTTGCGTATAGGTGGCATAACCCACCATAGTTACGGTTAACTGGTAAGTACCCTGCTCTATCTCGTTAAACCTGAAATGGCCATCCTCATCGCACGCAGTGATTTTTTGCGTACCGCTGATGAATACTGTGGCGCTTTTTAATGGCTGGTTATTTTCGGTAGATACAGTGCCGGCGATAACATACCCACTCTGAGCCAGCGTTGCCGACCGGGTAGCGAGTATTATCAATGCGGATAAGATAAGGGTTAGCCTTTTCATTTTATCAGGATGTTTTAACAGGTGGTTGATATTCATACGGCAATTGGTCGCCCACGCGTTTATAGGTCCAGGTACCCCTGATCAAAAAGCTAAGTAAAGTGCCGCCAAACACGCGGCCCCGGTCATCGACAACGATATTTTTGGCATACGATATCAACTCTGACTGATAAATTGGCTTTGCGCTGGATGTTGTCGATATTATGATAACCGAATGGCCTTTCTGTAAGGGATCATTTCTATAGCTCGATGTCTCATTCACGGTAACCATAGTATTTGCAGGATCAACAGAAACAAGGTTTGGCTGCCGCGAAATCGAATCCAGTTTTTTTAATTCCTGAGTGGCTTTTAGCTTGTCGTAAACAATATACAGTGCCTTAAATTTTAGGGATATAAAGTTGGTGTCGATAGCGGTTACTATGGTATCAAATTTCACCGGGCGACGGTCATGATAACGCTGCCCATTTCTTTCATACATCTGCGAAGCGATAAAACCCTCTTGCAATGAAGTGTTGGTAAAAACCGAGCGCAAAAAATGTGTTAATGAACCGTTGTATGCCAACAGTCGGTTTTTTGCCCATTCCTGCTTTCGCTTGTCATCGCCAGTTAATTCTTCAAACACTACATCGCCATCGTACGATGTGATCTTGGCTACCTCATTATGCTGAAAGGTTTTGAGCAGATATTTTATGCGATATCCCAATTGCGGATTTTCGATGATCAGAAAATCATCGGCATCCGCAAATAGCATGTTTTTTTTGGTACTGAAGTTAATCACCTCGGGGTTGATGATCTTACATTTAAGTGCATTGGGCGTTGTACCCAGAAATTGCGCTTTAAACAGATCGAAATTTTTTTGCCAGTTTTTATCGGTCCCTATTTTAACTTCATGCAGGGCGATGGTTTTGACCGATAGCTTGAACGTTATATTTGCCGGCTCTTCTTTCAGCATCACATTCTTACTATCAATTGTGTAGCCAATCATATTAACAGACACATGATAGGAACCCGGCCCTGGCACAATAATTTGAAAATTACCATACTGCTGCGTGGCGGTTGCCAGCTTACTACCATCAATAAATACAGTGGCACCAACCAGTGGTTTCTCATTCTCGTCGGTCACTTTGCCGGATATAGTGTAAGCCGACTGCGCCTGCACACACATTCCGGTCAGGATCAAGCTCAGGCATAAAAGGCAACTTAAAATCGGCGATTTCATGGTGCAAATTAGGTTTGGTGGTAGTAACGGCTTAGCAGGTTTATAAAATAACTAAGGCGCTAGTTAAAAGTAAGTTTTTTTGCCCCCCGTGGCAATACTATTTACCGACTTTTAGTGCTGATTTGAAGAAATGCGACATCTATATGATTTTGGTCATTTTATATTGAAATATTTTTAATAAAATGTTGTTATATTTATTATATAAGCAATACTTTTGCAAAAATTTAAAAAGGCATTATAGCGGCCTCTCCGGTCGTAACTGCATTCGCTCTTTAATCATGAAAAATTCAGACACATCCGGTGGTATTCCTGTATCGCCATTACTAAACAGTTTAGAACAAGCCGAAGGCGATGCCAAAAAGCCCGTTATTGTAAAAGGCCGGTTAATAACTATTTGCCTTTACTGCGTTGCGGTAGCCACAGCTATATGCTTTATAGCTAAGTTTTTGGTATTGTTAATTAACCTTGTAACTAACCTGGCGTTTTATCAAACCTTCAGTTTGTCGTTTAATAGCCCGGCTAATAATCACCTGGGTTATTGGGTAATGGTAGTGCCGGTTATTGGCGGTGTTGTGGTAGGCTTAATGGCGCTTTATGGTTCAAAAGCCATTCGCGGTCACGGTATCCCCGAGGCTATGGAGCAAATATTGGTGAACGACAGTAATATTAAACCTGCCATTACCATATTAAAACCGGTTTCATCGGCAATTGCCATTGGTACGGGTGGCCCGTTTGGTGCCGAAGGGCCTATCATTGCTACGGGCGGCGCGCTGGGTTCAACCCTGGGGCAGATATTTAAAGTAACCTCAAACGAGCGTAAGATCATCCTGGCGGCAGGTGCTACGGCGGGTATGTCGGCTATATTTGGTACGCCTATCGCGGCTATCTTTTTAGCTATCGAGCTTTTGTTGTTTGAGTTTTCGCCGCGGTCGATATTGCCGGTGGCCCTGGCCTGTATTACCGGCGCAGCGGGGCATCATTTTTTGTTTGAATCGGGCCCGGTATTCCCGATGCCCGATATTGAGGTGCCAACCAACCAGGCATTGTTTGTTTACAGCGCTATGGGCATAGTTGTAGGTTTCCTGTCTTTAGGTATCACCAAGATAGTTTACTGGGTTGAAGATAAATTTGAAGAACTGCCTATTCACTGGATGTGGTGGCCGGCTATAGGCGGCCTGGCCGTGGGGGTTATTGGTTTTTATTTTCCGCATACTTTGGGTGTGGGGTATGATAATATCATCGGTTTGCTTTCGGGCAGCTGGCCTTTAAAGCTGGTGCTTACCTTGTGTATTTTTAAATTCCTGTCCTGGGCCATTGCTTTAGGAAGCGGTACATCCGGCGGTACGCTGGCGCCTTTAATGACTATGGGCGGCGCCGCCGGCGCAGCTATAGGCGCATTAGTTTTGCAGGTATATCCTAGCGCAGGTATCAATATTCCGCTTTCGGCATTAATTGGCATGTCGGCTATGTTTGCCGGCGCTTCACGGGCGTACCTAACCAGTATTGTGTTTGCATTAGAAGCCACTATGCAGTCAAACGCCTTGTTGCCACTGTTGGGGGCTTGTACCGGTTCATATATAGTTTCTTTCTTTTTGATGGAAAACACTATTATGACCGAAAAGATCGTTCGCCGCGGACTTTCAGTACCTGACTCATTCAGCCCCGACCTGCTGCAAAAAATTACCGTAGCACAGGTAGTTGAAGGTGCCGAAAATCTGATCAACGCCAATACCAGTATCCATGAAGTGCAAACCTGGATAAGCGCCAATCACGCCGACGAAAGCCATTTTGTAGTAGTGAATGATCAGGGCGAATATGCCGGCACCATCCGCTTGTCAGAGATATACAGCAACCAGGCCCAAGGCGATAAGCCGCTAAAAAACATCTTAACAGCTAAAGTTAATGCCGCCGTAACCGGCGAGGATGCCTTACGGCTGGCTATAGAGCGCATGTCAAAAAACAACGTTGAGGTGTTGCCTGTGGTGTCGCATACTAACCGCAATGTGGTGACGGGCGTTATATCTTACAAAGACATTATTGATGCTTATACCGCAACCATTCAGAAAAGCGAGTACGCTCACGTTAAGATATCCCTGAAACGCCGCGGCTTAAAAATGATGGTGAAGGGCAGGCAGCATCAAAATTAAATTTAGCATACACGCTATTGCAGGAGCGCGCAGTATTTACACATACCAAACCCGGTAAACAGTAGTGTAAGATTGCCGCGCTGCGCAACGAGATTTGCTGAGCGTGTGTAACAATCGATATACAAGCTCCTCTGCATAGTTTCAATGATATATTATTATATCAATTGATTGTTCTTAATTTAAAAAGTACCTGCCTTTTGTTTATTGTTGATAGTTACTTCAGTGATATATGGCTATTATTAGGTGTAAAAAGATAGTCCTCCCCGAAGGGAGGCTTAATAGTGATAAGATTTAGGTAGATGTATATTATAAGTTAGACAATTGAACAGCCGAAGCGCCCGATAAAACTACCTTGGCATTTTTGCCGATTTTGTATTTTACCTTATCTATTTGCATACCGTCATTGTTAAGTGTGCAGTTATCGCCAACATCAAAACTGGCCGTGTCTGCTTTGCTGCCGCCACCAAAACCCAGTTCGCCCTGTGTTACCGTGGCATTTATTTTTTTCAGCAATACACCACCAACATATATGCTTCCTGGTCCGCTGGCAATTATGCGCATAGTATCTTGCGTGAAACCTGAAATTGAAACATTACCCCAGTTATATATCAGCTTAGGGCTCCCTGCCGGATTGCCTGTGCTCAGGCTTTTTAATAGCGGACAGCTGATGTTAATGTTATGACTGCGTGTTTCCTTCTCGTTTTCAACTTTAAAATTGATCTTTAACACACGATTCTCAACCGTAAACGCCAAATCTTTGTCGGCATCCTTGCTTGTCCAGATCTCCATTTTTGGGCCTTTGTTAACGCTCAAAAAAGTTTCTGACGATGTGTAATCTTCAATAACATCAAAATCCTTTATCGCAATTGAGGTAAGCCCGTAATGCGGTTTTTTATAGTCGCCTTTTAAGTACTCTGCCTTTATTGCAAAGTCAGAAACTACCAGCATGCCAATAGTCAGCAGCCCTATGCTTAGCAGCAGTTTATTGCTTGTTTTCATTTTGGATATCTTTAGTTTTTTTAAAGTCTTCGTAATATTTTAATATCTGTTGCGGCTGTATATCCAGCAGGTACAGGCTGTTTAAAAAGTCTGGCAGTTCCTGTTGTAAAAAGCGCTCGCGGCGTATGGCGTTTATCTGCGGAATAGCATCGGCAGCAACAAATAAACCCAGGCCGCGCTTGTTAAATACAATCTCTTTTTGTTGCAGATATTCGTAGGTACGCATCACCGTATTTGGGTTTACCTGCAGCTCTGTTGCCAGCTCGCGTACCGATGGTATCTTGGCTTCGGGCAGCCACTTACCCAGGCTGATATGCTCGCTCACATAGTCGGCTATTTGCAGGTATATGGCTTCTTTATCTTTAAAATTCATGGCTTAAACTTGTTTTTCTTTGAGTTTATAAAAGGCGCTTAGCCATAATAATATGATACATATTGCAAAAACAATCCAGTTCACGGTAAACAGGTTCTCGTTCAGATTAAGTGCGTAGAGTTTATTTTCAACCAAAATGTTTGGTTGAAAAAATACCGCCTGGTTGTTGAGTGCGCCCGAGCTTATAATGGACAAAAAGATATAATTGAACAAGCTAAGCATAAGCGTACCTAAAAAGAAGGTAAAGCCGGTTTTTATAAAGTGTAGTTTATTAAAATATATAGCCCCCCAAAAGCTGAACATATGAAACACTAAAAAAACGATGAATACTTGCTTTACTGGTGTTTCGTTATCAAAAAGATTAAGCAATTTATTTGATCCCTGGGTGGGATGATTTAAGCTTAATATAACCGCATCGACAGCGTAAAACGCGCAGGTAGCCACTATCAAAAATATAGGAAAAGTGAATAGCCAGGCTGTCAAAAATTTCTCTAAGTTCGATACTGGAAGTGCTAACTGCAGTATGGCTTTTTTTCGGTCGCCCAGATCGGCAAAAATGGTGCTGGTAAATATGCTGCCGCCCAACCATATCACAAACAGGTATACTGCATATTGCGTACCTTGTCCAACGCCGTTTCGGTTTGAAAATGCCGGGATGGCCAACCCCAGGAAAACGATACCTACTACTACCGTTAATGATAAAAGATAGGTTCTTAAATGCTCAAGAGTGTGTTTTTTAAAATACCACCCAAAGCGTTTCATGTTAAATGTGTTGTTCATGACCGATTTGGTTTATTAGCGTGATAAGATTTGGGTTGTTATTTACAATGGCGTTGAACAGCAGTTCCATGTCTACCTTGGTAAAGCTCTCGTCGGTATTTGCGGTGATGGCGTTGAGGCCGGAAAAGTGCGGTTCGGCATACAGATAGCCCGCGCTATTGGCAGGTATCACGCCGAAGTTTAGCTTCTCACTGATCAGATCAAGCGTTTGGTTTAGTACAATATGGTTGTTGTGCAATACCAGTACCGTATCAATCAGGTTATCCAGATCGCGCACCTGGTGGGTTGATATGATCATGCAACGCTCATCAGTTAAAACAGAAGCTACCAGTTTTCTGAATTGTGCTTTAGATGGAATATCCAACCCGTTGGTAGGTTCATCCATAATAAGCAGAGCCGTATTGGTTGATAAGGCAAAGGCGATGTAAGCCTTTTTTTGCTGACCGAGCGATAGCCTGGTTAATTGCCTGTCGACAGGAATATTAAAGTCAACCAATAATTGATCAAACTGCCGGCTGTCAAACTTAGGATAAAAGTGCCCGGTGTTTTTGGCGAATTGCTTAGCGGTAACCGGCGGCAGGTAAATATCTTCGGGAACAAAAAATAACTCCTGTAAAAAAGAAGGATTGCGTTTAGCTGCAGCCTCGCCGTTTACCCGGCAAGTGCCCGCCCAGGGGGCAGCCAAACCGGCAATATTTTTTAGCAGTGTTGATTTGCCTGCGCCGTTCATGCCCAGCAAGCCATAAATGTGTCCCGGTTTTAAGGTCAGGTTTAAATTGTCAAACAATTTGTGCTTGCCATACCCGAATGATAAATGTGAAACTTCAATCATGTTTAGGTGTATTAGTTAAATAGTACACTACAAATGTAGATCAATTTTTGACACTTCAAAATTTTTATGAAAAATATTTTTGGAGATGGATAGTTTTCAGCGGTTTAGGCTGAAAAGTGCCGCCTTTTTTGTGCATATTATTTACACAAATTAGTTACCAACACCATTTTCATACCTGCAAATAATATTTAAATTGCGATTTAAATGATGAAGCAGATTATTGAGTGTGTCCCTAATTTCAGTGAAGGTATTGATCATGAAATTATCCGGAATATAACCGACCAGATAGGTTTGGTTGCGGGTGTTAAATTATTAAATGTAGATGCCGGCCGCGATGCTAACCGCACCGTGGTAACCTTTGCCGGCGAGCCTGAAGCGGTAATCGAAGCCGCCTTCAGAGCCATAAAAACAGCCGGCGAACTGATTGATATGAGCACTCAAAAAGGCACACACCCGCGTATGGGGGCTACCGATGTTTGCCCGCTTATTCCCGTTAGCAATATCACCTTAAAAGAGGTTATAGTATATGCCGAAAAGCTGGCCCGCCGCGTAGGCGAGGAGTTGCAGATACCGATTTATTTATATGAACATTCGCAGCCCGATAAAAAGCGAAGCAACCTGGCGGCTATTCGGGCGGGAGAGTATGAAGGCTTTTTCAAGAAAATAAAGCTACCTAACTGGAAGCCGGATTTTGGCCCGGCTGAAATGGACGCCGGGCGTGGTGCTACCGTTATTGGGGCCCGCGACTTTTTGATTGCCTATAACGTCAACCTAAATACGGCGTCGACCCATATTGCCAACGAGATTGCCCGGGATGTGCGGGAGACCGGGAAAATTATTTTTGATAAAAATGGAAAAAAACGAATCCCTGGCGCATTAAAATCCGTAAAAGCCATTGGCTGGTTCATGGAGGAGTACGGCAAGGCCCAGGTTTCCATGAATTTAACCAATATTTCGGCAACGCCTATACACATAGTATTTGATGAAGTTTGTGCCAAAGCCGAGGAGCATGGTATTAAAGTTACCGGGAGCGAGCTGATTGGCATGATACCTCTGAAGGCCATGACGGACGCCGGCCGGTATTTCTTGCAAAAACAAGGTATAACCTATATTACTAATGAACCTAAACTAATTAATGCTGCCGTTCAGGCAATGGGCTTAAATGAGCTTGCGCCATTTGATCCGCAAAAAAAAATCATTGAATATCAGCTAGATGGCGTTTCATAATTTGAAAAATGCAGTCGTGCGGAGAAAATTAAACTCAAATTAGAATTTGTTAATAAATTTATAAGGAAATAATATCAAACGAAAAAACAGCGTTTTTGAGTTTTTACTAATGAATACTATCATTACCAGAATTAATTACTTATTGATTATTGTACTGCTGCTTTTTGCGGCCCCGGTAGTGGCGCAATCAACCAAAGCCACCACAAGCACCACGCAATTAAAAACCTTTTATAATTCGCTGTCACAAATTGACGTTGCCTTTAATTTCCCTGGAGGATTTAAGGAGATCAAGGCGCCCACTACCGACAGCTATCAGTATGATTACGCTATGGTGTTGCCTGATGTTGATTTTGAGATATGGTTCAGGATAAATACCCAGAAAGAAAATGAGAAACTGCTGGCCGATAAAAATATCAGGATAAATAATCCCGACTCGTTGTTTATAAGCATAGCGCAAGATCAGATTGCCTCATTCACCTCAGAAAAAACTTTTATTAAACGCTCTTTACCACCATACATCCTTAACCGGTACAATGCTGACGGGGGCTGTACCTACCTGGTAAGTATTGATGATACACCTGTAACCAAGCATTACAAATATGCTTTTGTTACCGTGCTTCAAAAAAACGGCAGCGGTACTGTAACCGCCATCGCTTTCACTAACGACAAGGGCCCCGAGTTTTTCAAAAACATGAACCAGGCCAGTACATGCTTGAAGTTTAAGGAGTAAAGATTAGTTATTAAAGATCGGAGATTGGTGATATTGTTCGTTCAACTGATCTTTAATCTTCAATAACCAATCTTAATAACCCAGTGTTGATATGTTGACAGTTTTCTCTGGAAAAACACTGCTTAACCTTTATTTTTGCTTTTGGGCCTTTGCTGTGCCCTTTCTATAAAATAGAACCTTTAAAAATGGCAGAACCAGTAAATTATAGTGAAGATAGTATCCGGTCGTTAGACTGGAAGGAGCATATACGCCTGCGCCCGGGTATGTATATTGGTAAACTGGGCGACGGCTCGGCTAACGACGATGGTATTTATGTTTTGCTGAAAGAGATTGTCGACAACTCGATCGATGAGTTTGTGATGGGCTCGGGTAAAACCATCGAGATCAATATTACTGATCATAAAGTAACCGTACGCGATTACGGCCGTGGTATCCCGTTGGGTAAGGTGATTGATTGCGTATCAAAAATAAACACCGGCGGTAAGTATGATAGTAAGGCTTTCCAGAAGTCGGTTGGTTTAAACGGGGTGGGTACCAAGGCGGTTAACGCTTTGTCGACATCATTCACGGTACAATCATACCGCGACGGCCGCACCAAAATAGCCGAGTTTGAAAAAGGCGAGCTGGTTAGAGACGAGGCTGAAAAAGATACCACGCAACGTAACGGTACGGCCATTAACTTTTTGCCTGACGATACTATTTTTCGCCATTATCGCTTTATACCCGAGTTTGTAGAGAACATGATCTGGAATTATGTTTACCTGAACTCTGGCCTTACTGTAAATTTCAATAATCAAAAATATTTTTCGGAGCGCGGTCTTTTTGACCTGCTCACTAAAAACACCGATGCCGAAACCATCCGCTACCCAATTATCCACCTCAAAGGCGAGGATATTGAGATAGCCATGACCCACGGCCAGCAATACGGCGAGGAATACTATTCGTTTGTAAATGGCCAAAACACTACGCAGGGTGGTACGCACCAGGCGGCCTTCCGTGAGGCGGTAGTAAAAACCATACGTGAGTTTTATAAAAAAGAGTTTGATGCGTCGGATATTCGCGCGTCCATAGTATCAGCTATTTCTATTAAAGTACAGGAACCGGTTTTTGAGTCGCAAACTAAAACCAAACTGGGCTCATTGAATATTGGTCCGGATGGCCCATCTGTTCGTGGTTTTGTGAATGATTTTGTGAAGAAGGAACTGGACAACTACCTGCACAAAAATCCGGCGACAGCCGATGGCTTATTAAAACGTATAATGCAGTCAGAGCGTGAGCGTAAGGATATTGCCGGTATTAAAAAACTGGCCAATGAGCGCGCTAAAAAAGCATCATTACACAACCGCAAACTGCGCGACTGCAAGGTGCATTTTGACGATACCCATGAGCGTAAACAAGATACCACTCTATTCATCACCGAGGGTGACTCTGCAAGCGGATCGATCACCAAATCGCGCGATGTAATGACCCAGGCGGTGTTCAGCTTAAAAGGTAAACCGTTAAACTGTTTCGGACTGACCAAAAAAGTGGTTTACGAGAACGAAGAGTTTAACCTATTGCAGCATGCCCTTAACATTGAGGACGGTATTGACGGCTTGCGCTACAACAACATTGTAATAGCTACTGATGCCGACGTGGATGGTATGCACATCCGTTTGCTGCTGATGACTTTCTTTTTGCAGTTTTTCCCTGATGTGGTAAAAGCCGGGCACGTATCGATATTGCAAACACCGCTGTTTCGCGTACGCAATAAAAAAGAAACCATTTATTGCTATAGCGACGAAGAGCGCAGAAATGCCATTGCTAAACTAGGTGCTAAACCAGAGATCACCCGCTTTAAAGGTTTGGGTGAGATATCGCCTGATGAGTTTGGCCTGTTTATTGGCAAAGACATGCGCCTTGACCCTGTGATTTTGAAAGATGCCAACATTAAAGGCTTGCTGGAATACTTTATGGGTAAAAACACCCCGGCAAGACAGCAGCATATTATAGGCAACTTAAGGGTTGAGAAAGATGACGAAAGCGTGAATCCAACAATTGCGGAGGATGAAGTACTGGCGGTAGCTTAACCATTCCTCTAAAATAAATAAACGCCCTTTTGCTATTTGCAGGAGGGCGTTTTGGTTTTATAAAAGTTGACAAATAGAAATTAGGCTATCAGCTAACAAACCTGTTATAATTGAAAAATATATAAACCTTTACTTAAAAATTTCCTTATCTTGTTTCCCCTCCTTTTTTCAGAGGGCTAATAAATGAAAAACCACGAAATTAAAATAGCTTTTCAAGAGTATGATTCGGTTGCCGAACTAGGTGCTGCCGACCAGGAATTATGTGCAGAGGCAGTAAAAGCAATGAAGCATTCACACTCGCCATATTCAAAGTTTAGGGTAGGTGCTGCTTTGCGCTTAAAAAGCGGCAAAATAATACATGGCAGCAACCAGGAAAACGTAGCCTACCCATCAGGCTTATGTGCCGAGCGGGTTGCGCTGTTTAATTGGGGCGCTAATCATCCTGACGATCCTATCGAGACCATGGCGGTTACCGCCCATACCGACGAATTTGAACTAAAGAGGCCCGTAACCTCATGCGGCTCATGCCTCCAGGTACTGGCCGAGTGCGAAAAAATGCAGAATAAGCCGGTGAAAGTTATATTATTTACAGATAAAAGCGTGGTTTGGGTAGCAAATGGTATTGAGAGTTTTTTGCCCTTTTTGTTTTTTGAAGAAAGATTGTCCTGAAACAGAAAATGCCCGCTTGCGGGCGGGCATTTAAACTATAAACAAAACTAAACTAATTAAGACTCGGTTTGGATTCTGGTGATCTGAAAATCATCGTGATTTTGACTGATGGTGATCAGGTTGGTGCGCACATAACCATCATAACGCATAATTAGCTTCACCACCATTTTGTTGTTGCTCTCGTCCATTACTGAAGTAGTGTAGGTGCAATTTTGCTCCACGTTTTCAGACGCTTTAAGCGACTCCAGCAATTGCTTTTTGTTAAGATTAAATTCTTTATCGCCGCGGTACATTACAAACTTCACATCTTTAGCCAGAACGTTTTCAATACCATCAACTTTACCATGAACCACCGCGTTTACATAGGCGTTTAAGGCATCATTTTTAGATACAGTAAAAGCAGAAAGATTTTTAGCATTTGCTACTGTGCTAACTACTACCAGTGCTAAGCCTAACAAAATTGATTTTAGAGTTTTCATAATATGATATTTAAGGTTATTAATTAATTTTTGTACTGATAAGACACCGGTACTTACCCAAACGTTACAGGCAAATATTAATTAATTTAACTTTTAACAAAGATTTAACATTTCAGCCGGTTTTAATAAGCGCTGCATTTAACTGATATTTATAGCATGATTGAATTTGAAACCATGATATTACAGTTTGGCCAAATGGGCGAAAAAACCGGTTGGCGGTATATTGAAATACCTGCCTGCCTGGCTCAGCAATTAAAGCCCGGTAATAAAAAGTCATTCAGGGTTAAGGGTTTTCTTGATAGCTATGCTATAAAAGGTTTTGCGTTGATACCCATGGGCGACGGCATATTTATCCTGCCAATAAAAGCCGATATCCGAAAAGATATTCATAAAGAAGCGGGTGCTATGCTAACAGTCAGATTGCAAGAACATACCGATTTTAAAGTTGATATCCCTGCTGATCTGCAAGACTGCTTTGATTTTGACCCGGAGGCTTTAAGGCAGTTCAATACACTGGTCATGTCGCACCGTAACTATTTTATCAAATGGATTGAAAGTGCTAAAACTGACGAGACGAGGGCTAAACGTATTGTTAATACGGTAAATGCTATGCTTCGTAAATGGAATTATAATGAAATGATCCGCGAAATAAAAACAGAGCGCTGATGATACTTAAGATTATTTCAAAATAATCTTAAAGTTAAATTTGTTACTAAAATATATTTCTGAATATCATCGCTGTAAACTATGTTTGCCCAAACTTTATTGCGGTGGGTCTCTATTTCAACTTTTATAAAAAAGTAATATTAACAGTTATTATACTGGCATTAGTTTATAGCTGCAAAAAAACCTCCGGCAATTATCAGCCGGAGGCTAATGATACTACCATCCACTTTTTTATAGATGCCAATAAAAATCCGGGATTAACAAGCACTAAGATACCGTTGGAATTAAAGGGAGATTCTGCCACAGCCAATGTTCCCGGCATTTCATCTGCCAGATCATTTGTACTTGACTTTAGTCCGGATACCGGCAATGTAAAAGTAAATGGTATCAGCCAAAAAAGCGGTGTTACCGTAAACGATTTTACAAAACCTGTAACCTATACCTTTACAGATTCAAAAGGTCGTACAAAAGCTATAAAGGTATCTGTAACCAATTTTACAGGTATACCCATTTTTTTCTTAAACACATCGGCGCCGGTAACCTCAGAGGATGATTATGTAACCGGTAGTTTATCTATTAATACAAACGGACAGTTTGACGCATTTCCAAAAAGTGCAGCACTGAATATAAAAGGCCGGGGTAACAGTACCTGGCTCATGCCTAAAAAGCCTTACCGTATAAAATTCAATAGCAAGCAATCTGTATTGGGTTTACCGGCGGCCAAAAATTGGGTATTGCTGGCAAACTATAGCGATAAAACCTTGATGCGCGATGCTGTGGCCTTTGACATAGGGCATCAATTTGGAGCAGATTTTACCCCGCATTACCGTTTTGTTGAATTGGTGATGAATGGCGTTTACCAGGGAAGCTATATGTTAACAGAGCAGGTTGAAATTAATGAAGGGCGGGTTGATATTAATGAACTATCAACTATTGATAATGATGCTGATAACATAAGCGGCGGATATCTGTTAGAGCTGGATATCAGGTTAGATGCTGATTACTTTTTTAGCGGAAACTCGGGGTTGCCATATACCATTAAAGACCCTGACGACATTACGCCGCAGCAATTGGATTATATTCGTAATTACATACTGCAATCAGAAAAAGCCGTATATGCCGATAATTTTGCCGACCCGCTTAACGGCTATGCCAAATATATTAATGTCGATTCATTTATCAACTGGTACCTGGTTGAGGAATTGATGAAAGATAATGATGCTATGGATTTTAGCAGTATTCATTACTATAAAGATCTAAATGGTAAATTAGGAATGGGCCCCGTATGGGACTTAGATCTGGCTGCCGGCAACTACGTAGGCACAGCGTCCAACAATCCTGAAGGATGGTGGATCAGGCAGGGCTATCTGTTTAGCCGTTTGTTTCAAGACCCGGCGTTCAAAGCCCGGGTAAAGCAGCGGTGGCAAGCCTTACAGCCCAAATTGCCTTTAATTTTTGCCAATATCGATGCTAATGCCGCTTACCTTAATTTGTCGCAACAGCAAAATTTCAAAACCTGGGACATTATGAATAGCAATATCTGGCCTGTTTCGCAAATTGCCGGTTCTTACCAAGGCGAAATAGACTATCTTAAAACCTGGCTCAAAAAACGTGTCGATTGGATGAACGCTAATATGTAAACCGGCTGTTGCCCGCAAAATATTTAAGGCTGATGTTATTATTTAGGTAATAGTGTCAGCCTTAGTTTTTTATGGTGCAAAACGTATCAAATGTGTATAAAATCCCGGTTTGTAAACATGGGCGGGTGTATGCATTTACCTATATTTACCCATCCAAATAATTTTTTGTTAGTAATGAGTGAAGATCTGAACGAAAACGCGATTCCTGAAAATAACGACGAAAAAATACATAACGTTACCTCACTCGACGGCTTGTATGAAAACTGGTTTCTTGACTATGCTTCGTATGTGATTTTGGATCGTGCGGTTCCGCATATTAATGACGGTTTAAAGCCGGTGCAGCGTCGTATTCTCCATTCGCTTAAAGAGATGGACGACGGCCGGTATAATAAAGCCGCCAACGTTATTGGTAACACCATGAAGTACCACCCGCACGGTGATGCTTCTATTGGCGATGCCATGGTGCAGATAGGGCAAAAAGATTTGCTGATTGACTGCCAGGGCAACTGGGGTGACCCGGTAACCGGCGACTCGGCAGCAGCTCCGCGTTATATCGAGGCGCGTTTGTCCAAATTTGCTCTAGAGGTAGTTTTTAATGCCGATACTACCATATGGCAAGCCAGTTATGATGGCCGTAATAAAGAGCCCATTACTTTGCCTATCAAATTCCCGCTGCTTTTGGCGCAGGGTGCTGAGGGTATTGCCGTAGGTTTGGCTACCAAAATATTACCGCACAATTTTATTGAACTGCTTGACGCCTCTGTAGCTTACCTTAAAGGCCAAATGCCTAACCTGCTGCCCGATTTCCCGACGGGTGGTTTGGCCGATGCCTCGGCTTATAACGAAGGACAGCGTGGTGGCCGTGTACGCGTTCGCGCTAAAATTGTAGAGCGCGATAAAAAGACCCTGGCTATAACCGAAATACCTTTTACTACCACTACCGGTAGTTTGATTGATAGCGTAATATCTGCCAATGACAAGGGCAAGATCAAGATCAAAAAGATCGAAGATAATACGGCGCAAAACGTCGAGATCATTATCCACCTGGCGCCGGGCATATCGCCCGATGTAACTATCGATGCACTTTACGCGTTCACCGACTGTGAGGTTTCGATATCGCCAAATACCTGCGTTATACAAGACGATAAGCCACGTTTTATCAGCGTTAATGAAATGTTGGTTGAAAGCACCAACAATACCCGTGAGTTACTGAAACAGGAGCTGCAGATCAAGTTGAAAGATTTGATGGAGCGAATATTTTTTAGTTCATTACTTAAAATATTTATTCAGGAGGGGATGTACAAGCACCCTGACTATGAAAGCTCAACAAACTTTGACGAAGTACTGGCGGTGTTAAACCGCTTGTTCGAGCCGTTTTTTTCGCAGTTTTACCGCGAGATATTACCGGAGGATTATCGCAAGCTGATTGACAAACCGATGAGCAGTATCACCCGCTTTGACGTAAAGAAAACAGACGAGCAGATCAAAAATCTGGAAGCCGAGATCAAAACGGTAAAACATCACCTGAAACACCTTACCGAGTATACAATTGACTGGTTTGAAAAGCTGAAAGAAAAATATGGCAGGGAGCGCGGGCGCAAAACCGAGCTGCGTACTTTTGATAAGGTAGAAGCCTCGCAAGTGGCGCTGGCCAACGTGAAGCTTTATGTTAACCGTGAGGATGGATTTATTGGTACGGGCTTACGCAAAGATGAATTTGTAGGCGATTGTTCGGACATTGATGAGATCATTGTCTTCCGCGAGGATGGTAAGTGTATCATTACCAAGGTGCAGGATAAGGTGTTTGTGGGTAAAGGTATTATCCACGTGGCCGTGTTCAAGAAAAACGACGAGCGTACCATCTACAACATGATCTACAAAGATGGCCCGAGCGGCATAAGCTATGTAAAACGCTTTGCTGTAACCGGTGTAACCCGCGACAAGGAATATGACCTGACCAAAGGCGGTAAAGCTTCAAAAGTACTATATTTCTCTGCCAACCCTAATGGAGAGGCCGAGATAGTGAATGTGCAGTTGAAGCCACATCAAAAGCTGAAAAAGCTGCAATTTGATGAAGATTTCGCGCAGCTGACCATAAAGGGCCGTGGCTCAATGGGTAATATCATTACCAAGTACCCGGTTAAAAAGATTATTCTTAAAAGCAAAGGACTGTCAACACTGGCGGGCCGTAAAATATGGTATGATGAGATATTGAAACGCCTGAATGTTGATGGCCGTGGTAAATATCTGGGCGAATTTGATGGCGACGATCGTATACTGACCGTATTCTCAAATGGTGTATATGAGCTTACCAGTTTTGACCTCAATAATCACTTTGATGATAAAATGGTGGTCATTGAGAAATACAACCCGGAGAAAGTTTACTCGATGGTGCATTACGAAGGTAAATCAAAAAATTACCTGGTTAAGCGTTTCGTATTTGATAATACGGCTATCGGTAAACAAACCGGTATCATCAGCGAAGAAAACGGTTCTAAAATGGTAGTAATATCGGGTGCCTCGCAGGTAGTGGTTAAGGTTGACCAACTGAAAGGTGCAGCCAAAACCCCTGAGACCGTTGAACTAAACCTGGCCGACCTGATAGATGTAAAAGGTATGAAGGCTATGGGTAACCGCCTGTCGGTACATGCCATTCAAACCGTAACCCTGGAAACCGAACATGACGATGAACAGGATGTGCCGGATCCGACTCCGGCAGCCGTAGCTGATACCGAGATCATCATCACCCCGGAAGATAAGCAGGAAGCCGATGAAGCACCTGCTATAGAGGTGAATGCCGCCGACGATGAAATAGAAAAACCGGCAGCCGGAGAAATAGCAGCGGAGTCAAACCCCGAAAAAGACAGACACCCGGCTCCTGAACCTGAGCAGACACAATCAAAGAAAGTTGATTTCGAGATCACTAACCCGGATGATATCGATATGGATGATAAAGGGCAGCTAGGGCTGTTTTAAAGTGTAAGAAAGGTATGGCATTGAGTGCTATACCTTTCCTAAATATACCTCAGTTTGGTAAACAAAATCCACGGTGCCATTAGTTTGATATTGTTCAAATAGCGTTTGCAGGTCGGCCAGAAAAGCCTGCCCGGCCTCGGTATCTTTTGGTGGTATGTAAGATGACGAAAATGCCCGGCCCACTAATCCATCCTCATCAAAAACCTGGATGTTCAGTTGTTTTTCCAGCTGATATTTGCCGTTTTTGAAAAAGTTGGTAAAATCCACATCGGTTATATTACGATGGTTCACTTCATTATAGTCTGAACCCTGTTGCTGCAATAGCAGCTCATAAGCTACCGCGAAAGCATCATATTCTATCTGTCGGTTATTCCAGATCAGGGCTACCTGGCCCTTGGGTTTCAGTATCCGCTTAAACTCTGTTTTGCTTAGCGTTTGGTCAAACCAATGAAATGCCTGAGCGCAAACTATCAGGTCAACGCTGTTTGCTTCAAGCGTTGTGTTTTCGGCAGTGCCGTTTACGGCATGAAGTCTTTCATAGCCAAATAATTGATCTTCCGAGCTTTTTCGCATGGCGTCATTAGGTTCAACTGCATATACAGTATAGCCCTTATCTAACAACAATTTTGTAAATATGCCCGTGCCTGATCCTATATCGGCAATTACAGAACCGGCGGTGAGGCCGGCTTTGTCTTTTAAAAAATCCAATATTACATCCGGGTAACCCGGTCGGTATTTTACATAGTTGGCAACACGGTTGCTGAATCTTAGGGTAGAGTTGGTCATGACGTTGCGAGGTTATGCGCTTATAAAGAAAGCTCCCTCAAAAACGTGGCCAACCTGTAATTTTTGTATAGCTTCTTTTTCACTAATGTCAACATGTTTGTTCACGCTGTCGGCGCAGCCCAGCCATGGTTCAATGCACACAAAGTCGGCACCCGGTTTGGCCCAAATCCCCAGGTAATTAAAATGCGGGAACTCTACAGCTAAAGTTTGATCATGCTTAGTGCTCTTGATACTCACTACGCGCGACTGTAAATTTTTAAACACCAGCGCATCTTTGTTAAACATATCGCGGGTTAAAAATAGTTTGCCTTTATCGGTAGTTACCGGCTCGGTTTGCCCGTCAAATAAACCCTCTGGCGACAGCAGATGGGTTTCCAGCTTTTCATCTACTTCAAACTCCAAATAATAATCTTCGTAGTTCTCGCCTTTGTTAAAAGGTACGTTAAACGCGGGGTGACCGCCAACTGAGAAATAGATCTCCTTTTTATCCAGGTTGATGAGCTTGTAAGTAACACGCAAGGCATCGTCAATTAAATCATAATGGATTTGGAAATCAAATTTATAAGGGTACTTGTTTAAAGTAGTTTCATTATATGGCAGCGAGAACCAGGCCGACTGCTCATTTGACTGCAATAGTAACAACTCGGTTGTGCGGTTAAAACCATGACGCGGCAATTCATATTCCTGTCCATCAACCAATAACTTATTATTAGCCAGCTGGCCAACAATAGGAAACAGGTTAGGCGCGTGCCAAGGCCATACGCTGGCATCAGCTTGCCACAGGTGCTCTATGCCGGTTTTTTTGTTGTAAAATGAGGTTAGCTCGCCGCCCTGGTTACGGATGGCTACTTTAAAAAGATCATTCTCGATAATTGTCATGGGTACGGTTATTAATGGTTGATGTTATCCCGCTTAAATTCAGGAGATCAAGCCGCATAAAATTATCAATATAAATTGAATAAAGGTTTACTGCGGGTTCAACTATTTGCTAATCTGTACTAACAGGCTAATCGCCATCCTGTTTGTTTTTATTTAACGGACCAATTTTAATTACTTGTCGAGATCTTAATTAAAGACTGTATTACAGAATCTTTTTGAGCACCGCTAAGTTTGTAATTGTATTTAAATATTGCATTCTCAAAATCACCGTAAGATGGATTAGGGATGACGATATACCTGCTGCCAAATTGCTGTTTCAATTTCTCGGTGACAGCCATGCGGTTTTCTTCGGATGGTTTGTTATCGTAAAGCAGGTCAAAATCAGGCAGGTTATCACCGCATAATAAAACGATGTTGTACTTCTTTAATACTGCCTGCCGGCGGTATTCTTTGCTGGATGTGTTTTGTTTAAGGATAATATGCTCTTTATCGGCATAAGGCAGATGGTATAGTTTCAGGTTTTTGGTAGTACCCTCTCGCTCATCCTCATCGCGGTTGGTAATGTAAAATACCGCGACACCCTTGGCCGCTGCATATTTAAAGAAGGATGGTGCGCCGGGTACGGTATCGGCGATGCCTTTAGCAGTCCAATTTTTCCAGGCTTTCAGGTCAAACTCCCGGTTGTTTATAGCCTGCTCGGCATCCAGTGGACTATTATCCAACAATGTCTCATCAATATCGGTTACCACTGCCAATGGCTTTTTGCCTTTATGCCGCAGTGCTTCATTTAACCGCAATACGGCAATGTTGTAAGCCTGAAAGCATAATGCTTTGTACTCGGCGGCGCGTTGTTGGTACAATGATGCCCAAACCTTACCTGCGTTGGCGGTAGACAATGAAACCTCTTGCGCTTGCGCAGACATAAAAAACAGAAATAAGCTGAAAAGAAAACACAGTTTTTTCATTACAATTTATAGGTATGATTTGCAAATTTACCTATTTTGTTAACAATAATTGTGACAGATGCCAATTGTAACAATAATTTATCTGGCCGTATTTGAGCGCTACAACTTTTGAGGCTATTTATCCGTATTAATAAAACTGCCCTAAGAATGACATTGAAATGAGATTAATAAATGTTTAAACATATATTTTTATTGAACTTAAACAAAAAATTAGTTAAACAATAAACTCACAAATTATGAAAATTGCAGCATTAATTGCCCGTATACTTCTGGGACTGATCTTTGTGGTATTCGGCTTAAATTTCTTTTTACAGTTTTACATGCCTAAGCAGGTATTAAGCAAAGAGGCTACGGCTTTCTCTATGGGTCTTTTTGGTTCAGGTTATTTCTTCCCTTTTTTGAAAGTACTTGAAATTTTAAGCGGCTTATTTTTGCTGATTAACCGTTATACGGCTTTCTTTTTACTGGTACTGCTACCAATCAGCGTGAACATTTTCTTGTTCCACTCCATATTAGCTCCGGCAGGGGCACCTGTAGCTGTTGTAATAGTGGTATTGAATATCTTTTTATGTGTTGCATACATTAAATATTACGCCGCGGTATTTACAGCCAAGCCAAAAGTTGGCTAACTAATACCAACAATAATATTGCGCCCGGTATTAAAAGCTCAGCTTGCTTTTTTTCCGGGTGCTTTGTTACTACATTCCCGTCATCAGCCGGCGGGGTGATATTTTTAGGATATCTGCAATTTCATAAAGCCTCTCAACAGACATTTTGGTTTTAGCCATCTCAATTTTACTGTAAGCATTTTGAGTGATGTTAAGCAACCCGGCCATCTGTATTTGAGAAATATGCAGCTCATTGCGCCTGCGTTTAATATTGCTTGCTACCGCCTGTAATTGAGCGTTTATATTCATTATGTTGGGGTAATTAATTATTTATAAATTAAATTATAACAAGTACTTTGCCATATTTAATAACAAATAAAATGAATGCAGGAAGCTATAACTTCAAATCGGCAGGCAATAAAAATTAAATAGTGATAGCCGCCTTTACCAGGTAAGGCAAAATTTCTTTTTGGAAAGAAACAAAGTTTTTGCGCACGTCTGAATCACTTACCGATGTGAAGGCAAAACTAAACACAATATTTTTGCTGCATTTAATTAAAAAACGCATGCGTTGATGAAAGTTGTCGGTTTGTCGGATGGCTTTCAAACGGTTAAATGAAGCCAGTAACAATTCTTCCAGCTCATTGCTCAGGTTCTTCAAAAAATCTTGCGAGTTGGTACTTTCGCGGATGAAATCCCAACCAATAAACTCATTACAAACCGTATAGCTTAAGCGGCAGGTTTTCATGATCAGGTTACCCAGGTGGGCCTCCTCATCAATTTTGGCCGGGTTGGTTGAAATCAAATCATCGACACTTACCCGGATATAGTCCATCAGCAAGGTATGCAGAATATGCTCTTTGCTTTCAAAGTATTTGTAGATTGTCGCTTTTGCAATTTTTGCCCGTTTGGCAATTTCGTTCACGCTGGTTTTATGGTACCCGAATTTGCGAAACAGATCTTGCGCTGCGCGTTTGATGCTTTCTTTTATTTTTTCGGCTTCCATTCAGATCAGTTCTGTACAAATATCTCAAAACCATTGGTATTTACGCTATAAGCTTTCAATGATTTTACTGCAGGTGCTTTACTGGGAGTGCCATCTTCCAAAATCCATTTGGCCCCGCTGCAGGGGTCGGTGACCGTTAGTGTAGGATTATCCAGTGTTATCGCACACAAATTTTTAGGCAGGTAGGCGCTGCAACGGTCATAAGCCGCATAGCTGCCATCGGCTTTGTGATATATGATCAAGCCCTTAACACCATAGCCATTAACAATTACGGCCCCGTTTACGTTACGTAACGCCGCCAGGCGCGGGTCGGTCAGTGCCATCTGAAAGTTGACCGAAACATTAGGGACATAATCGCTTGCCTTGCCGCACGCTAAAGCACTTAATACCAACACCACGATTACCCCTAATTTCTTGATCATCGTTATATAATTTCAGTTTGAAATTGTTTCAGAAAACGCTC
>Ga0153956_1001140_pt1 | contig 24856 bp, 20 predicted proteins | sample TSFL040MetaG_FD_104704 | JGI IMG/M metagenome (GOLD analysis project Ga0153956, IMG submission 104704) | Attine ant fungus gardens microbial communities from Florida, USA - TSFL040 MetaG | ecosystem: Host-associated > Fungi > Mycelium > Unclassified | place: USA: Florida, Wekiwa Springs... | reverse complement strand
GTCCCAGCTGTTGACCTGATCGGAGATAAAGGCCGAGACGCTGCTGCGATGCTCGCTGACCAGCCGGCTGGTCAGCGCGACGATGCGCTCGTCGATCTCCGCCTGCATGGCCGCGTCCGCGCCGAGTTGCGCGCCGATCCGCTGGAAAAGCGCCGTCAGATGATCCTGCAGCGGGGAGGTTTTCTGCGCGGCGGCGTGCGCGAACATGGCTTGCAGACTGTGCCAGAGCGTTTCGGTCAGATCGTCGATTTCCGGGCGCGCGAGCAGATCGCGCTTGAGCCGATCGAAATAAGCGAATGAAGCGGGATCCTTCTCCCACCCTTCGATGAGAGAGGTGATCGCCTGATCGAATTCGCCGCGAAAGGGATGTTCGGGATCGTTGCGGACTTCCTCGCAGAAGGCGATCGCCGACGCCGCGATTTTCTTGATGAGATAGGCATCGGCGCGATACAGCCTCAGCAAGGTCGGCAATTCCGCCCGTATCCGTTCGCGCAACGCCTGCTGCGTCTGCGGGTGCGTCAATGTCTGGCCGACCATCGACAACAGCTGATCGAGCAAACCGCGATGGTGGCCCTGTCCGATCATGCTGCGCAAGGCGCCGATAATCAGCGGCGTCAGATCCATCTCCCGAATCTGCGCCTGCAGGCTGCGTCCGACCAGGGCTGCGAAGTCGGACGCCTTCGCCGCCGCCATGATCTCGGGACCGAGCCGAAGCAGGAATTGCGTGAGGCCGCGGCTGCGCTCGGGGTCGGTCAACCAGGCTGCGATCATCGCGGAGAAATTGACCTGCCGAAGCTTCGCCTCGACGATGTCCCGCTCCAGAAAGGTCGACTGGATAAAATCGCCGAGCTTGCCGGCGATCTGCGACTGGCTGTTCGGGATGATCGCCGTGTGCGGGATCGGCAGCCCCAGAGGGCGGCGGAACAGGGCGACGACGGCATACCAGTCGGCCACGCCGCCGATGGTCGCCGCTTCCGCGAAGGCGGCGACGAAGCCGAATACGGGATACCGCGCTTGCAGAAGGCGCGACACCACCAGCACGGCGACGCAAATCCCCAGCACGCAAACCGCAAAGGTCTTCATCCGCCGCAGTTCGGCGGCGCCCGTCCCGCTCAAGGAGCTGAAAATATCCGGCGCGCTCAAAGCGATGCGCCGATCGACATCACGGGATCGCTGTGACGGCAAACCTGCAACAAACAACGCATCCGGCTCCACCATGACATGAGCGGATCCTGCGATAGCGGCGCGTTGATCGACGCCGCCGGCCGACGATCGCGCCCGGCCGACCGATCGCCGGCAAGTCCGCTGCAAACGGACAATCCGCGGGAAGCCGCGAGCATAGAGGTCGGTCGCGGACAGCGAAAGCAGGAAATCCGGCCAAGCGCGAATCCGCGGCCGCCGATGAAAAGAGCAGCCATCCGGAAGGCTCCCCTGGGAACGTCCATCGATCTGTCGCAAGTGACCTGCGACAAGTTTTTCGTCGCAGGCGTCACCGATCGCATCACGCCGTGGAAAGGTGGTTGCTCGCGCAAACACCTTTCGCCTGTCTCGCTGTTTTCTCTGATACCATCCGCTGACTCACGGGAGTCCAAGGAAAGGGCGAAGCCATGAAGACACGCATTACGGAATTGTTCGGGGTACCGCGGCCGATCATGCAAGGCGGCATGCATTTCGTCGGCTTTGCGGAGCTTGCCGCCGCGGTCTCGAATGCCGGCGGTATCGGAACCATCACCGGGCTGACCCAGCGCACGCCCGAGGCGCTGGCCAAGGAGATCGCCCGCTGCCGCGAGATGACCGACAAGCCGTTCGCGGTCAATCTGACCTTTCTGCCGACCTTCGCCTCGCCTCCCTATCCGGAATATATCGCAGCCATCGTCGAAGGCGGCGTCAGGATCGTCGAGACCGCGGGCCGCAGTCCCGAGAAATATCTGCCGGCGATGAAAGCCGCCGGCATCAAGATCATTCACAAATGCACCTCGGTGCGGCATGCGCTGACGGCCGAGCGTATCGGTTGCGACGCGGTCAGCGTCGACGGCTTCGAATGCGGCGGGCATCCCGGCGAGGACGACATCCCGAACATGATCCTGCTGCCGCGCGCAGCCGACAGCCTGAAGATCCCCTTCCTCGCCTCCGGCGGCATGGCGGATGCGCGCAGCCTCGTCGGCGCACTCGCCATGGGAGCCGACGGCATCAACATGGGGACGCGCTTCATCGCCACGCGCGAGGCGCCGGTGCATGACAAGGTGAAGCAGGCGCTCGTCGCGGCAACCGAACTCGACACGCGGCTCATCATGCGCGCCATCCGCAATACCGAGCGTGTCCTCAACAACAAGAATGTCGCGCGGCTGATCGAAATCGAACGCGAAAAAGGCGCCGATCTCAAGATCGACGACATCAAGGAGCAGGTCGCCGGCGTCTATCCCAGAATCATGCTGGAAGGCGATCTGGATGCCGGAGCCTGGAGTTGCGGCCTGTCGATCGGCCTGATCCAGGACGTCCCGACCGTTCAGGAATTGCTCGACCGCATCATGACCGAAGCCGAAAGCATCGTGCGGAGCCGCCTCGAAACCATGTTCGCCGCTTGAGGCGCAGCGTCACCGGACGGAAAGATCGTCGCGAACACCCTCATGGCACGCGATGTGCCGACTATCCAGATAGCGCATGACGGTGATCGAAGTGATTTGAGCGGCGGCTCATTCTTCACCTCTCCCCGCCGGGGAGAGGTGAAGCACAGCAGCCGTAGGGCGGATGGGCGCAGCACATCCGCCCTACGGCTCCGCTCTACTGCCGCACCAATATCAACGGTTCGGCCATGTCCGGCATCCGCCGCCATTGCGCGTTGTCGTCGGCCTCGAAGTGCCAGGTCTCGCCCGATGCCGACATCATCAGAAGCTCGCCGCGCTCCAGCCGCCATTGCTTCGGGTTGAAATTGGCGACCGACGCATCGCAGCGCGGCTTGAGAAAAACCTGGAAATTATCGGGGCCGGCTTCGTTGTTCGTCAGCGTCAGCCCGCAGACCGTTCGGCCGTTGCCGCGCACGATCGACCAGTCGCCGATCATCTGGTCCATCGATTTCGCCAGCGAGCGCGCCGCGGCCAGGTTCTGCAGGATATAGACGCCCTCACCCGAGCGAACCCCCTCGAAGATGCCGCTCTCGACCTCGGTGAGGTCGATCACGGATTCGCCCGCCGCCGTCTGCAGGCGAACGATGTCGAGGCCCTTGATGCTCCAGGCGGCGATATTTCCGGTAAAGGGCAACGCTTTCGCGCAATCGGGCTCAAGATCGAGTTTGAGCCCCTGCGGCGAACGATCGGACTTCAGCGTCACCACACAGGTCTTGCCGCGCTCGGTGGTGGACAGCTCCCACTGGCCGATCATGTTCTTCTGCAGCTGCGCTGCATCCTGTGCCCGCGCCGGTGCGCCCGCCAGCATTGCGCCGGCACATGCCAGCGCAAGCCATCGTCCGCGAACCGGCGCGGTCACGCTCAGCGGCCTTTCATCGGCGTTTCCGCAATGGGCGTCAGAACCGGCTTGCCGGCGAACCAGAGCTTGAGGTTATCGACCACCATCTGGTCCATCGCATTGCGCGTCACCACCGAAGCGGAGCCGACATGCGGCAGCAGCACCACGTTCTGCATCGCTTTCAACTCGTCCGGCACTTTCGGTTCCTGCGCGAACACATCGAGGCCGGCAGCCAGGATCGTTCCCGATTTCAGCGCCTGGATCAAAGCCGGCTCGTCGATCACCGAACCGCGCGCGACATTGACGATGATGCCGCGCGGGCCGAGCGCCTGCATCACCTCGGCATTGACGAGGTTGGCCGTGCTCGGCCCGCCCGGCGTGATCACGATCAGCGTATCCACCGCCTTCGCCATCTCGATCAGGTTCGGGTAGTGCTGATAGGAGACGCCCGCGGCCGGGTTGCGCGAGTGATAGACCACCGGCACCAGCGAGGCATCGAGACGGCGCGCAATGGCCTGGCCGATACGGCCCATGCCGACCATGCCGACCTTGCGATCACGCAGCGAGCCCACCGTGAGCGGATAGCCCTGCGTCAGCCACAGGCCGGAGCGGACATATTTGTCGGCCTTGATGAATTCGCGCGCGGTGGCGATGAACAGGCCGAGCGCCACGTCCGCGACTTCCTCGGTCAGAACGTCCGGCGTGTTGGTGACGATGATGCCGTGTTCGGCGGCGTATTTCGCGTCGATATGATCGTAGCCGACGCCGAATGACGAGATCATCTCGACCTTCGGATATTTGGCCAGCACCGCGCCGTTGGTCGGCACGAGGCCGGTGACAGCGACGCCGCGGATTTTCCCCGCAACATCGGCCGGCAGGCGATCGAGGTCGGACTGCGTTTCATATTTGTGCAAGACGAACTGATCCGAAAAACCGTTTTCGATCACCGGCTTCGACGGCCCATAAACCAGCAGGTCGATTTTTTCCGAAGAGATTCCCGTCCCCATCATTTTTCCTTTCGCAATGCACTTTCGTGCCAGCGTCGCAACAGTGCATGCGACACCAGCGCGAGCAGCATATAAATTACAATCCCCGCGATGGACAGCAACAATAGCGCGGCAAACATGCGGGGAATATTGAGGCGATAGCTGGATTCGGCGATGCGATAGGCAAGTCCAGAACCGGAACCAGCCGCGCCGGCCGCGATTTCCGCGGCCACGGCGCCGATCAGGGACAGGCCGCCGGCGATCCGCAGCCCACCCAGGATGAACGGCAACGCCGAAGGCAGTTGCAGATAGCGCAGGGTCTGCCAGCGCGAGGCATTGTTCAGCTGGAACAGCCCGGCGAGATGGCGGTCCACCGAATTGAGCCCCAGCGTCGTATTGGCCAGCACCGGAAAGAAGGCGACGATCCAGGCGCAGGCGACCACCGCCGCCTGCTGCGGCAGGTAGATCAGCATCAACGGCGCGATGGCGATGACCGGCGTGACCTGCAGCACGATGGCATAGGGCAGCAGCGCATATTCGAGCCATTTCGACTGTTTGAACAGCAGCGCCAGCGCAATGCCGCCGATGGCCGCGGCGATGAAGCCCTCCAGCGCCGTGAACAGCGTGACGCCAAGCGAAGCCGACAGAACCGGCCAGTCGGCGATCAGCGTCCGCATCACCAGCAGCGGCCCCGGCAGGATATAAGGCGGGATACTGCCGAAGTGGACCACGGCGCCCCACAGCACGACGCTCGCGAGAAACACGGTCGCCGGCCAGACGATCTTCCGCCAGCGGCCCTCGCCCGCCTGCGCCGCGTCGCCGCGCTCCACCGCCGGCAACGGTTCGAGCCCCTTCATGCGGACACCCCCGCCCCGGTCGCCTGCATCAAGGCATGCGACACGTCCCGGCAATAATCAGCATAAGCGACGGAGGTCCGGAAAGCGTCGTCGCGCGGCTCGTTTGTCACGACGGCATGCTCGCTGTGCACATGGCCCGGACGCGACGTCATCACCACCACCCGCTGCGACAGATAAACGGATTCGAACACCGAATGGGTGACAAACACGACCGTCTTGCCGAGCTTCCGCCACAGGCCGAGCAGGTCGTTGTTGAGCTTGAAGCGCGTGATCTCATCCAGTGCCGCGAACGGTTCGTCCAGCAACAGAACCTCCGGCGAGGTCACCAGCGCGCGCGCCAGCGAGACACGCATCTTCATGCCGCCAGACAGTTCGCGCGGAAAGGCATCCGCAAAATCCGACAGGCCGACCTGCAGCAGCGCATCCGTCACGCGCGGCGACGACTCCGCGTCAGGCAGATGCGCCAGCTTCAGAGGCAGCCGCACATTCTCGCGCACCGTCGTCCATGGCATCAGCGTCGGCTCCTGGAACACGAAGCCGATGCCGTGACGGGACGCGCGGGCGGGCACCTCGATCGTTCCCGACGACGCGGCCGCAAGTCCCGCGATCAACCGCAGCGTCGTGGACTTGCCGCAGCCCGACGCGCCGAGCAGGGATACGAACTCGCCCTGACGGATATCGAGATCGAGCGGGCCAAGCCCGCGCTTGCCGTTGTCGTACACCTTCGACACATCGCGAAGGCGTATGGCGAACGAATCCGGAGACGGCATCCGCAGCCCGGTCATTATTTCTTCGGCCGCAGGTCGAGCCCGACGCCCTTGTTCACGAACTGCAGCGTATACCCCTTGCGATAATCGATATCGCGCCTGACCACGCCGGCACGCGACATCTTGTCGAAAAAGCTCGCCACCCGCGCATCGGTCATGGCGCCGATTCCGTCTTTCAACGAGTCGCCGGAATCGACGATGCCGTGCTCCTTCATGGCGGCGACCGAATAGCTCAGCAGCTCGTCCGTCATTTCCGGATTGAGCTTCTTGATCATCTCATTCGCGGCTTTGTTGTCGCCGTAGATATAATTGTACCAGCCGATGATCGAGGCATCGACAAAGCGCTGCACGAGATCCGGCGACTTTTCGACCAGATCGCGGCGCGTCTCGATCAGCGTGGAGTAGCCGTTCAGCCCGTCATCGGCGAGCAGCAGCACGTTCGGCTTGAAACCCGCCTGCTTCTCCACCAGGAACGGCTCGGACGTCACATAGCCCTGCATCGCGCTGTTCTTGTCCACGATGAACGGCTGCGCGTTATAGGTGTAGGGCTTCACCTTGGATTCGCTGAAACCGAACTCCAGTTTCATCCATTGGAAATAACCGACGATCCCCTCTTTCGAGATGAACAGCGTCTTCGATTTGAGATCCTCAAGCTTGGTGATCTTCGGATCTGGATGGGTCAGGAAAACCTGCGGATCCTTCTGGAACATGGCTGCGACGGCGACCACGGGCACGTTGTTGGTGACTGCATCGAAGGATTGCAGCGTGTTGGCGCTCATGAAGAAATCGAGCTTGCCGGAAATCAGCAGGATGCGGTTGTTCACATTGGGACCGCCCGGCACGATGGTAACGTCGAGCCCGTATTTCTTGTAGGTGCCGTCGGCCACCGCCTGGAAGAAGCCGCCATGCTCGGCTTCGGCGACCCAGTTGGTGCCGAAACTCACTTTATCGAGCTTGTCCTGCGCCAGTGCCGACGACAGCGATGCCATCATCGCCGCCCCCATGGTTAACGCGCGCAGCAGGGACAACCGACCCATATTGGACTCCTGTGACAGTTCCGGCCCATGATAGAAAGCAATCGTGGAACTGACTACCCCGCCGCCCCCGGCAAAGACGCACTTGCTCAAGAAACACTCTCTCAAGAAATCCTTGCACATGACAGCATCCCTGCCGCCCCGTGACTGGACCGCCATCCATTGGCCCGCAATCGCCGCAAGCGATCCGGCGTCATGGATCGCGATATTGCCTCTGGCGGCAACGGAGCAGCACGGCCCGCATCTGCCGCTCGGCACCGATGTGATGATTGCGCACGCCTATCTCGCCGAGGTGCAGCGCCTGCTGCCTGCGCATATCCCCGCGACCTTCCTGCCGGTGCAGCCTGTCGGCATCTCCACCGAACATCTCGCCTTCCCAGGCACACTGACGCTGCCGACCGACATCGCGTTGCAGAGCTGGACGGCGATCGGCGAAAGCGTCGCGCGTGCCGGCGTGCAGAAGCTGGTGATGGTGACGAGCCACGGCGGCAACAGTGCGGCGATGACGCTGGCAGCGCAGGATTTGCGCGCCGAATACGGGATGCTGGTCACGACCACGAGCTGGGCGCGCTTCGGCACGCCGGACGGCCTGTTCGGCGACGAGGAGCTTCGTCACGGCATCCATGGCGGTGCCGTGGAAACCGCGATCATGCTGGCGCGCTATCCCGAACATGTGCGTCAGGACAAGATCACGAATTTCACGCCCGCGACCATCGCAATGCAGAACAATTATCGCTGGCTGTCGGCAGGCCGCCCGGCGCCCTTCGCGTGGCAGGCGGAAGACCTGCACCCCTCAGGCGCGATCGGCGACGCCACGCAGGCGACCGCGGAGAAGGGCGAACGGTTGTTGCAGCACGGCGCACAAGCCTTCTGCGAATTACTGGCCGACATGCACCGCTTCGACGTGAGCGCGCTCGACCGCGAACCGGATGCGGGCGCCTGAATTCATCTCCGCAAATGCCGCGACGCGCTTTCTTCACCTCTCCCCACCGGGGAGAGGTCGATCGGCGAAGCCGGGCGGGTGAGGGGGCAAACTCAGACGACTGTGCAGCCCCCTCACCCGAAATCTCCGCTGCGCTCCGATTTCGACCTCTCCCCGGTGGGGAGAGGTAAAAAAGAGCGCCCTCCCTGTAATCCAACTGTCACAAACCGATGCCAGAAACGGGGGCTCGCTTCGGCTTGGTGGCGACAAACAACATGGCGACTGTGGCCGGTCCGCTTCAGCGAATCGGCCGTTTTCATGACATATCGAACGGCCGTTATCGGCGACGAGTAAGGATGACGCTGAGTGACGCCCCCGAACCATCTGCGAGATGTGCTATGAAGCGCGCGCTGGCCGGCGCCGCGCTGGGCGTGCTGGCCTTTGAAGGCGTCGCAATAGCCGCCGATCTGCCCGTGAAGGCGCGCCTTCAGCCGGCCTATGACTGGAGCGGCTTCTATCTCGGCGCCCATACCGGCTATGGCGGCGCCCGGCTGGGCGCGAACGCCAATACGCTGCCGGCACAGGGCGTCTTCCTGCCGCCGTCCGCGACGGGCCTCATCGGCGGCTACCAGGGCGGCTATATCAGGCAGTTCGGCAACAATGTCGTGCTCGGCGTCGAACTCGACGCGACCTTCACCAGCCCGGCCGACACCGACCGCGCCGCGCCCGTCCCCTACCACACTACATTCGATTATGTCGCGACCGCCCGGGGCCGGCTCGGCTACGCGATCGGAACCTGGCTGCCCTATGCGACGGCGGGCCTCGCCTGGGGCAAGACCAAGCTGACCCTGCAGGGGGCCGACGGCAGCCTTGTCGCGTCTCGGCAGCAGGACCACATCGGCTGGACCGTCGGCGCCGGCATCGAGGCGGCCGTCAGCGGCAATTGGACTGCAAAGCTCGAATATAACTACATCGATCTGATGCAGCGCACCTACGGGCTCACCGGCTTCGGGCTGCCCGATGTCGGCATCGCTCCCAAAATCCACGCGGTGAAGCTCGGCCTGAACTACCGGCTGGGTGATGGGTTGCCCTGGTCGCCGGCAACGCCAGCCGCCGCGAAGGCTGCCCTGCCGGACTCCGACGACTGGAACATCCACGCGCAGACGACCTTTATCGGCACCGGCTATCCGAGCTTCCGCTCGCCCTATCAGGGCACGAACAGCCTTTCGGGCAACGCCCAGTTCCGCGAGACCTTCACCACCACCGCCTTCCTCGGCTGGCGGCTGTGGGAGGGCGGCGAGTTCTATTTCAATCCCGAGATCGCCCAGGGCTTCGGCTTCGACGGCACGCTCGGCCTCGCCGGCTTCCCCAATGGCGAAGCGCAGAAGGCCGGCGGCAGCTATCCGAAGGTCCGTCCGCAGCGCTATTTCTTCCGCCAGACCTTCGGCCTCGGTGGCGGGCAGGAAGACGTGCCTGATACCGCCAACCAGCTTGCCGGCAAACGCGACATCGATCGCATCACGCTGACCATCGGCCGGTTCTCGGTGGGCGACTTCTTCGACGGCAATTCCTACGCCAAGGATCCGCGCGCCGACTTCATGAACTGGGCGATGTGGGCATCCGCCGCGTACGACTTCCCCGCCGATCTGCCGGGCTTTACGCGCGGCGCCGTGCTGGAATTGAACCGCAAGGATTGGGCCGTGCGCGCCGGCCTTTTCCAGGTGCCGTCACAGCCGAACAGCGACCTCCTCACCTTCAACTCCGCCGGTGCGGTCGTCGAATTCGAGGAACGCCACCAGTTGTTCGCACGCCCCGGCAAGGTGCGTATCGGCGCTTTCATGAATCGCGGCAACACCGGCAACTATCGCACGGCCATCGGCATTCAGGCGGCGGATCCCCTCCTCGACATCAACGATGTGATGGCCGCGATCCGCAAGCCGAACGACAAATACGGCTTCTACCTGAACGGCGAACAGGAGATCGCCAAGGACGTCGGCCTGTTCGGCCGCGTCAGCTGGAACGACGGCCGCAACGAGATCCTGTCCTTCACCGACATCGATCGCAGCGTGTCCGGCGGCGTCTCGATCAAGGGCAGCCGCTGGGGCCGCGCCGACGACACCATCGGCATCGGCGGCGCCGTCAACGGCCTGTCAGCCGCGCACCGCGATTTCCTCGCCGCCGGCGGCAACGGCCTGCTGATCGGCGACGGCCGCCTGAACTACGGCACCGAACGCATTCTCGAAACCTACTACGCTTACGCGATCGACAGGAACTTCACCTTCACCGCAGACTACCAGTTGATCGCAAACCCCGCCTACAACGCCGACCGCGGCCCGGTGTCGATTATCTCGGGACGTCTGCACGGGGAGTTTTGAAATCGCGTGTCCCGGACGCGATGCAGCACGAAGTGCTGCTTCGCAGAGCCGGGATCGTATCAAACGCCGGAGCTTGATGCGGTCCCGGCTCTGCGGAGCAACGCAAGAGCGTTGCACCGCGTCCGGGACACGGCGGACAAGTCTCGCCTCCTCACCATGAGGGACGGAGGACTACGCCGCCCCCCGCACATCCTTCGGCTGGAACGTCTCCGCCTGCGCCATCGCCCAGGCATCGCGGAAACGGTTGTCGTCCGTGCCGTCGATCAATTCGTTCGGCTTCAGCTCCGGATACAGCCGCGTGAACGACAGCACGTCGTTGTTCGGCGAGCGGTGCGAGAAATGCATCGCGCGGATATCCTGCGGATGATCGAGACCGGCCGCCGCAATCAGCTCCGCGAGCGCGTGCAAGGTCGCTTCGTGGAAATTCAGCACGCGATCGGTCTTCTGCGGAATCGCGAGCGCGCGGGCGCGGGTCGGATCCTGGGTCGCGACGCCGGTCGGGCAGCGATCGGTATGACAGCTGAGCGACTGGATGCAGCCGAGCGCGAACATGAAGCCGCGCGCCGAATTGCACCAGTCGGCGCCGAGCGCCATCGCCCGCGCGATGTCGAAGGCCGTGGCGATCTTGCCGGAGGTGCCGAGCTTGATGCGATCGCGCGCGCCGATGCCGATCAGCGCGTTGTGCACGAAATTGATGCCCTCGCGCATCGGCATGCCCAGGTGGTCCATGAATTCGAGCGGCGCAGCGCCGGTGCCGCCTTCGTTGCCGTCCACCACGATGAAATCCGGATAGATGCCGGTCTGCAGCATCGCCTTGCAGATGGCGAGGAATTCCCACGGATGGCCGATGCACAGCTTGAAGCCGGCGGGCTTGCCGCCGGACAGCCGCCGCATCGTGCCGATGAACTGCACCATCTCGATCGGCGTCGAGAACGCCTTGTGATAGGGCGGCGAGATGCAATCCTCCCCCATCGACACGCCGCGAATGCGTGAAATTTCCTCCGACACCTTCGCCGCCGGCAGCACGCCGCCATGGCCGGGCTTGGCGCCCTGGCTGACCTTGAGCTCGACCATCTTGATCTGGTCGAGCGCCGCACGCGCCGCGAATTTATCGGGATCGAAATTGCCGTCCTTGGTACGGCAACCGAAATAGCCGGAGCCGATCTCCCAGATCAGGTCGCCGCCTTCCTGCTCGTGATAGGGGCTGACGCCGCCCTCGCCGGTGTCGTGGGCGAAATTGCCTTTCTTGGCGCCGGCATTGAGGGCGCGAATGGCATTCGGGCTGAGCGCGCCGAAGCTCATGGCGGAGATGTTGAACACCGAAGCCGAATAGGGCCGCAGGCAATCCGGCCCGCCGATGGTGATGCGGAAGTGCTCGCTGGCATGCGGGCGCGGCGCGACCGAATGGTGCATCCATTCATAGCCTTCCTCATAGACGTTCTTCTGGGTGCCGAACGGCCGCTTGTCGAGCACCATCTTGGCGCGCTGATACACCACGGCGCGCGTATCGCGGCTGAACGGCATCCCGTCCTTCTCGCTCTCGAAGAAGTATTGCCGCATCTCCGGGCGGATTTCCTCCAGCAGGAAGCGGATATGCGCGGAGATCGGATAGTTGCGCAGAACCGCGTGATCCTTCTGCACCAGATCATGGAAGCCGAGCGCGGCCAGGCAGCCGAACACCGCCGCGGGGATGATCACCAGGTGAAACAGTCGCGTATCCCAAAGACCGATGCCGACCAGAAACAGCGTGGCCACGCAGCAGATCGTCAAGACGATGAAGCGCGGCGTGAACGGTAGCATGACGGTTTGCATGGGGCCTCTGCTCTCGGGTGGTGGACATTGAGGTTTACGCAGTTCAGATGACGACCAGATCACAGACGCATCGCGCCCGTCGATGCCAGATTGCCCCGACCGGCGTATCCGGTTGAATCAAGTCTTGGTGTGCGGCCGGAAACGACAAAACCCGCGCCAAGCGCGGGTTTTGCAGTGCGATAGAGTTGTATCAGCGGGCTTCTTTTTACCTCTCCCCGGCGGGGAGAGGTTAAAGCTCAGCGTTCGACGAACGCTTTCTCGATGACGAAGTGGCCGGGCTTGTTGCCGCTGCCTTCGATGAAGTCGCGGTTTTCGAACATCACCTTGAGGTCTTCGAGCATCGCGGGGCTGCCGCACAGCATGATGCGGTCGGTTGCGATGTCGAGCGGACCCTGGCCGATATCCTGGAAGATCCGGCCGGACTCGATCAGGTCCGTAATCCGGCCGCGGTTGCGGAACGGCTCGCGGGTGACGGTCGGGTAGTAGGTGAACTTGTCCTTCATCAACTCACCGAACAGCTCGTCCTCGGCCAGCTTGGCGACCAGCCGCTCGCCGTAAGCGAGTTCGGAGACCTGACGGCAGCCGTGCACGAGCACCACCTGCTCGTAGCGCTCATAGACGTCCGGATCCTTGATGAGGCTGGCGAACGGCGCGAGGCCGGTGCCGGTGGACAGCATCAGCAGGCGCTTGCCGGGCAGCAGATTGTCGGTGATCAACGTGCCGACAGCCTTGCGCCCGACCAGAATGGTGTCGCCTTCCTTGATCTTCTGCAGGCGCGAGGTCAGCGGGCCATCCGGCACCTTGATGCTGAAGAATTCCAGTTCCTCCTCGTGGTTCGCGCTGGCCATCGAATAGGCGCGCAGCAGCGGCTTGCCTTCGACCTCAAGGCCGATCATGGCGAACTGGCCGTTCTGAAAACGGAACGAGGAATCGCGCGTGGCGCGGAAGGAGAACAGCGTGTCGGTCCAGTGCTGGACGGAGATCACGGTTTCACGATGAAAGGCGCTCATGGGATACAATTTTCCAGTGCGGGCGTCGCTTAGAACGATACCATTCAAGGCCGCATCAGACGCTGAGAAACCCTTGCGGCAATTGGCTAATTTCGGCTTCTCGCAGTTGCAAATAACATCTATTCAAAGACGCCTTGAAGTGCAATTGCGGATTGCGTGAGGCATGCCGCAAATTTGGAAACCAGGTTACCGGCCTGCAAGCCCCGGTTTTGATTTACGACATTTAATTACTCCAGATTGCCTGTTTTCAGCAAATCCTTGCTGCCGAACATGGGCTGAACCGGCGGCTGGATCAGCCGGAGCGGTTCCGGTAATTTCCACCGTTCAGAAGTCGCAGCGGGTGGCTTCTTCGTTCAATCGCCGGCGCAAAGCCTCGATAACCAGGACTTTGATGATCGGGCTTCGATGACTGACCTTCGCGCCATCCGGGCCGGCAAGCCGGCCAGCTATCCCGACCAGACGATCCATGCGGAATATGCCGCAAGCGTGCTGGGGCTCGGCTTTACCGAACTCGACGACGGCACCGGGCTGCTGTTCGAGATTTCATCGCAGGTCACGCGCGCCGCTTTCGGCGCCGGGCGCGGTTCGTTCTTCCCGCAGAACACCGCAACGGCCGCGACGCTCGCCAACGACAAATACATGGCCAACACGCTGATGGAGCGCGCCGGCATCGCGACATTGGGCGGCGATTATTTTTTCCTGCACGAACGACACCGCAGGCACCGGCCGCCCGGCCATGAGCGCGACGACGCGCAGGCGCTGTTTCACGCCCTGGGCGGCTCCGCCTTCGTCAAGCCGTTGAACGGCTCGCGCGGCGACTTCGCGCAGGCCGTGACAGGCGGCGCGGCCCTTGCCGACTATCTCGATCAGGTCGCGCACTATTACGATGCGGTGATCATGCAGCGGATCGTCACCGGCCGGGAATATCGCATTTTCGTTCTCGACGACACCATCGTCTACAGCGCCCGCAAGCTGCCGCCGGCGATCATCGGCGACGGCAGGCATTCGCTGCGCGAATTGCTGGCCGAACAGAATGCCACGCTGAGCCGACACGGCGTCTCGTCGGCCATGGCGGGGCAGGCAGATGCTGCGCTCGATGCCGTGATGTCCGAAGGCGAACGCTTCGAACTGCCGGGCCGCATGAACCGCAGCGCCGGCGGCACCATGCAATTCGCCGACCCCGCCGATGCGGAGGCCGCCTTCGCCACCGCGCGCCGTGCGCTGAAGGCGCTCGGCCTGCGCGCCGGTGCGGTCGACCTGTTCAGCGAGATCGATGGAGAAGACCCCGCTCCGCATGTCATCGAAGTCAATGCCAATCCATCGATCCGCTTTCTCGAAGATTCCGGCCGCGCGGACCTGATCCTGCGCATCTGGCGCCATACATTCGCATCGCTGGGTCTGACCGATGTTTAACCTGCCCAAATACGGCACCGGCGGCATCGGCCTCGCACGGCTCGCGCTGCTGCTCGACGCGCTATCGATCGATCGCGCGCGGCTTCAGCAGCACGCCGTTGTCGTCACGGGCTCCAACGGCAAGGGATCGACGGCGGCCTTCTGCGCCTCCATCGGCCGCACGTTCGGCCTGCGCACCGGGCTGTTCACCTCCCCGCATCTCTATCGCTTCAACGAGCGGTTTCAGATCGACGGCGAACCGGTCGACGACGACGTGCTCGAAGCGCTCGTGCTCCGCATCGCCACCGCCATCACCGATCTCGAACACCACGGCGTCACCGAGACGTTCGGCGCCTTCGAGGCGCAGTTTGCCCTGGCCTGCCTCTACTTTCAGGAAGCCGGCTGCGACTTCGCGGTGTTCGAGGCCGGCATCGGCGGCCGTTACGATCCGGTGCGGCTGATCGGCGCCACGCTCACCTGCGTCACCTCGGTTGATCTCGAACACACCGCGCTGCTCGGCAATTCGCCGGCGCTGATCGCCTCCGACAAGAGCGATGCCTGCGCCAGCCACGGCACCGTGATCTACGGCGAGAACTGCCTGCCGCTGCGCGCGCATCTTTCAGAATACAACCGCAACCGGCATGTCACCGGCGTGCATGTCGGCGACGACATCACGATCAGCAATGTGGTGACCACGGCCAAGGCGCAGAATTTCAATTGCCGCGTCGGCAGCACCGATCTGCGCGGACTTGAGATCGCCCTGCACGGCGAATTCCAGCTCAACAACGCGGCCATCGCTGCGGCCCTGTTCCTGCTGTGGGCGCAGCGCATGCACCCCGATGCCGAAACCACGCACCTCGATCACGCCATCCGCACCGGCCTGCGCGAAACGCAGTGGCCGGGCCGACTCGAAGTGATCCAGCGCGATCCGCTGACGGTGATCGATGTCGGCCACACGCCGGACGGCGTGATGCAGGCGCTGCGCGGACTACATGCGGCGCACGGCAAGGACAACTGGCTGCTGGTGCTCGGCGTCTCCGCCGACAAGAACGTGGACGAGATCGCACGGCATCTGGTGCCACAGTTCGATGCCATCGTCTGTACCCGCGCGCACCACAAGGGCGCCGATGCCCGCGTGGTCGGCGCCGCCGCACGCAAGGCGCACGCAACGGCCCGCATCCATGTCGCCAATGCAATGGAGGATGCCGTGCGGCTGAGCCAGCAACTGGCCCGCACCGTGCCGCGAAAAGTCTATGTGGCCGGCGGCCTGTTCGCAGCCATCGAATATGCGACGGTGCTGCGCGGCGGCAAGGCGCAGGACTTGCAGTTTTTCTGAGACGACAAAAACAAACGGAAGGAACGACCATGAGCGACGCGGTCAACCGGCAGGTGCTGCTGGTGGAAAAGCCAACGGGGAAACTCGGCCCTGAGCATTTCAAGCTCACCGACGGCCGCATGCCCGAACCGAAGGACGGCGAGGCGCTGCTGCGCGTGCGTTACATCTCCCTCGACGCAGCCAACCGCGCGTGGATGCACGGCGCCACCTATCGCTCTGCGGTGGAAGCCAACTCCGTCATGGCCGGCGGCGCCATTGCTGAAGTCGTGTCGTCGAAGGCGGACTCCCTGAAGCCCGGCGACCTCGTATTCGGCGATACCGGCTGGCAGAACTATGCGGCCGTGCCGGCGAAGCACCTCACCAAGATGCCGCGCATGGAGCCGATGACGCATCTGCTCTCGATCTACGGTATCGCCGGCCTCACCGCCTATTTCGGCCTGCTGCAGGTCGGCAAGCCGAAGGAAGGCGAGACGGTGGTGGTGTCGGCGGCGGCCGGTTCGGTCGGCTCGATCGTCGGCCAGATCGCCAAGCTCAAGGGCTGCCGCGTGGTCGGCATCGCCGGCGGCGCCGACAAGTGCCGATGGCTGACATCCGAACTCGGCTTCGACGCGGCGGTGGACTACAAGGACGGTGCGGTCTTCAAGGCGCTGAAAGCCGCGGCTCCCAAGGGCATCGACGTTTATTTCGACAATGTCGGCGGCGACATTCTCGAAGCCTGCCTGCCGCAGATGAATCTCAATAGCCGCATCGCCTGCTGCGGCGCGATCTCGCAATATGACGGCGCGCCGTCGGCCAGCGGCCCGCGCGGCGTACCCGGCCTGATCGTGGTGAAGCGCCTGACCATGCAGGGCTTCATCGTCATGGACTACATGGACCAGCGCGACCAGGCACTGAACGATCTGCAGGAGTGGGTCGCGGCCGGCAGGATCAAGGTGCTGGAGGACGTGATCGACGGCATTGAGAACACCCCGCAGGCGCTGATCGGATTGCTGGCGGGGGAGAACAGGGGCAAGCGGATGGTGCGGGTATGACGTTTCCTCGTCATTCCGGGGCGCGCGCGGCGACAACCGCGTGCGAACCCGGAATGACGGCATCAGCTCAATAATCCTTCAGCAGCCGCTCGATGTAATCGAGCTCCAGTTGCGGCCGTGACGTGTCGCCGAGGCGGCGGCGGAGTTCTTCCAGGATCCGGCGCACGCGCTGCACATCGATTTCGCCGGGAATCTTCACCGACGGATCGTCGACGAGATCGCGTCCGCGCAGCGGACGGCCGAGCGGATCGTTCTGCTGCGCGGCGCCGGGCCGGCGGCCGGGATTGTTACCGGGGCCGTCCTGCTCTCCCTCGCCCGGCTGCATTTGCTGGGCGAGGCTCTGCGCGCCCTTGCGCAGCGCATCCAGCGCCTTGCCCTGCGAGCCGACGGCGCCGTCGGCATCGCCGTCACCGAGCTGACCGCCGGCATCGCCCATGGCGCTGTCGGCATCGCCGAGCCCGTCGCCGTCCTGATCGCCGTCCTGGCCTTTCTGCCCCTTCTGTCCCTGGCCGATGCCTTGACGCGCTAGCTGGTCCTGCAACTGCTTGAGCCGATCACGCAGGTTCTGCTGGTCCTGCTGCAATTCGCTCATGCCGCGGTCGCCCTGCTGGCTGCGGCGGCGCTCGCCGCGCTGGTCCTGACCTTGCTTGAACGTCTTGTCGCGAAGCTGCTGCTGCTTGCGGATCATGTCGCCGAGTTCGTTCAGCGACTGCTGCATCTCGTCGTCGCCGCCCTGGCCGGGCTGCGCCATCTGCAGGTTCTCCAGCATCTGCTGCATCTGTTCGAGCAGCTGCCGGGCGGCATCCTTGTCGCCGGAGCGCGACAGCCGCTCCATGCGCTCGATCATGTTGTTGAGATCCTGCTGCCGCATGATCTTCGTGTTCTTGTCGAGCGGGCGTGCGAGCTGCTGTGGATTCTGCCGCATCTGCTCGGCAAGCTGCTTGAGGAACTTGTCCAGCGCCGCCCGCAGATTCTCCGTGAGCTTCTTGATCTCCTCGTCGCTGGCGCCGCGCTCCAGCGCCTGCTTGAGCGCATCCTGCGCCGCGCGCAGCGCTTTATCGACGTCGGTGATATCGCCATCCTCGATGGTCACCGCCAGCGACCACAGGCTGGCGACCACTTCGCGCAAATCCGCATCGGTGCGCGCGCGCTCGGCCTGGGTCATGACGCTGCGCAGGCCGAGATAGTGGCCGGCTTCCGGCGTGAAGATTTCCGGCGCGATCATCAGCGCTTCGAGCGCAAAGACAACCTGCTCGCGCTGGTTGGCATCGAGCGCGAGATTGCGGCGCTGCTCGATCAGCGCGCGCGGCAACGGCTTGGTGAACAGGCGTTCCGGCAGGCGCGTGTCGATCGGCTCGCTTGTGCCCTCGTTGCCGGCTTCATCCTTGGCTGTCAGCGTCAGCGTCACATCGGCGCCGGCATAGGGGTCTTCGGAGAGATCCTTCACCGTCTGGCCGACGGCATTGCGCGTCCGCGCATTGGGCAGCACCAGCGCGAACGACGGCGGATCGAACAACGGCCGCGGCTTGGCGCCCTTGCCGTCGCCCGGCCGTGGCGCGAATTGCGCATGGGCTTCGGTGACGCCGTAATCGTCTTCGAGCTTGTAGGCCAGCAACAGCGACCCGCGCGTCTGGCGCTCGGGATCCTTGACGAGCGCGATCGTCGGCGCACGGTCGGCGGTCGCCGTGAATGTCCATACCGGCTGGCCGGATGGCGCACGCACATGCGCGGTGCCGTCGCCCGTGATGGTGTAGTGCTTCTCGCTGGTCCCCGCAGGCGCGTCGGCCGTCGGCGCGCTTTCGGCAATGCCGCCGGTCAACGCGACCTCAAGCGCGCCGCCGCCGGAAGACCGCACGATCAACGTCGATCCCGCAGGCACCGCCATCGCCGCGGCGTCGGCGACCGCCGCATCCTTGTTGGCGGCGGAGAGAATGATCGGCGGCTTCGCCGTGTAGGGCGGCGGATTCACCCAGGCATCGACGCGGGTATTGGACGGCGCGATCACGCCGTTCCAGTCGAACGCCGCCATGATGCGCGCGCCGCGCTCGCCGCCGGCGGCGAACCATGTGGCGACCAGCAGCACGGCCACCAGCGCACGCAGCGCCCATGGGTCATGCAGCGGCAACCGCGGCGACGGCAGGCCGCCGCGGATGCGCTTCAGCGAAGCCAGCGTGCGCTCGCGCTGCGCCAGCCACAACGCACGGGCCAGCGGATCCTGCGACGACAGCGTGTCGGTCAGGGTGGTGGCCGGACGATGGCGGATGCCGGAGCCGCGATCGAGTCGCGCCAGACCTTCCTCGCGGGACGGCCAGCGGAAGCGGACGAACGGATAGAGCGCCACGAGCAGCGCAATCGCGAACAGCGCAAGACCGATGGTGCGCGGGATCGGCGGCAGCACAAGCCACAAGCCCGCCCATGAAACGGCAAGGAACAGACCGGCCGCACAGAGCCCGCGCGCCAGCGGCGGCCACGCACGTTCCCAGCCGATCGACCAGCGCGCACGCTGCAACGCCTGCGCCAATTGACGCCGCGCGGCCGCATGGGCGTCAGACGGTGTTTCCGGGCGGATGGATGGCGGTACGTTCAACGACAATCTCCGCGATGGCGAAAGCACATCCTAGCACGGCAGCGGCAATGAGGCACCGGGGAAGGGGTGGGAAGTCACCGGCAGGGGGTAGAAGGGGAAAGTCACGATGGCGTTACCGACTGTCGTCACCCGGCTTGACCGGGTGACCCAATAGACACCGAAGCTTCGGCGTTTACTGGATCGCCCGCTCCTGGCGAAGCTTTGCTTCGCACGGCCGGGCGATGACAGTTAGAGGATGACAGTTGGAGACAGACCCAGCCTCACAGCCAGGGCGCCTGCCTGTCCATCGCGATCAGGTCTTCGACCTCGATCCGCGGCCGCACCACCGCGTATTGGTCACCCTTCACCAGCACTTCCGGCACCAGCGCGCGGGTGTTGTAGGTACAGGACTGCACGGCGCCATAGGCGCCGGCGGTCATGATGGCGATGAGGTCGCCGGACTTCAGATCCGGCAGCTTGCGATCGAGGGCGAGATAGTCGCCGGTCTCGCAGACCGGACCGACCACATCGGCCACCACGGCCGCGTCACCGGGCCGTGCTTCTGCCACCGGCAGAATCTCGTGATACGCCTCGTACAGCGTCGGACGGATCAAATCGTTCATCGCGGCGTCGATGATCACGAAGGTCTTGCCGTCGCCATGCTTCACATGGATCACGCGCGCCACCAGGATGCCGGCATTGCCGACGATCATGCGGCCGGGCTCGAACATCAGCCTGCAGCCGAGATTGTGCGTCACGCGCTTGACCATCGCCGCATAGGCCAGCGGCTCGGGCGGCGCGGCGCGGTCCTCATAATAGGGAATGCCGAGGCCGCCGCCGAAATCGACGTGATCGATCGCGTGGCCGTCACCGCGCAGCACGGTGACGAAATCGGCGAGAATGCGGAACGCCTGCTCCATCGGCGCGAGATCGACGATCTGGCTGCCGATATGCATATCGACGCCGGTGACCTTGATGCCCGGCAGTTTTGCCGCGCGCGCATAGACCTCGCGCGCCCTGCTGATCGGGATGCCGAACTTGTTCTCGGACTTGCCGGTCGAAATCTTCGCATGGGTGCCGGAATCCACATCCGGATTCACGCGAATGGAAATGCGCGCCGTGCGGCCCATCTCGCTGGCCAGCTTCGACAGCAATTCGAGCTCGGGCTCGGATTCGATGTTGAGGCAGAGAATATCCTCGGACAGCGCGAGGCGCAGTTCGGCCGCGGTCTTGCCGACGCCGGAAAACACGATCTTGCCGGCGGGAATGCCCGCCGCGCGGGCGCGCTTCAATTCGCCTGCCGACACCACATCGGCACCGGCGCCGAGCTTTGCCAGCGTGCGCAGGACCGACTGGTTGGAATTCGCCTTCATGGCGTAGCAGACCAGCGTATCGGTATCGGAAAACGCCTCGGCGAACACGCGGTAATGCCGCTCCAAAGTCGCGGTCGAATAGCAATAGAACGGCGTGCCGACGGCGTCCGCCATGTCGGCAATATTCACCCCTTCGGCGTGAAGCACGCCGCCCCGATAATCGAAATGGCGCATGGCGGCTCAGTCCAGCAGCGGATCGAGAATGAACGACTTTTTGCCGCCACGCGCGGCCTGCACGTCCTCGGTCTGGTCGGGGGAACCGAGCGCGCGGCCTTTGCCTGCGGCGGAATTGTCGGCCGCGCTCGGCGCCGCGGTGCCCTGCGGCTGCGTCGACGCCGCTTGCGGCGGCAGGTCGAGGCCGCCTTTACGGCCGCAGCCGCCCAGCGCCAACGCAGCGGTCGTCAGAACGAAGATGGCCCAAAGCGCGCGTGCCGGGCGGGTCGATCGTGTCACAGCAAAATCCTCAAATGCGCGGACACCATACAAAGAATGCAGCGCGGTGGCGAGAGGTTGGCGGAGTGCCTTCTCCTTGCTTGCGGGGAGAAGGTGGCCCGGCATAGCGCAGCGAAGCCGGGTCGGATGAGGGGGACTTTCCTCTGGCGACGAAGTGAGTGGAGAATCCCCCTCACCCGGCTTGCTTCGCAATCCGACCTCTCCCCGCAAGCGGGGAGAGGTTAAAAACGGCTATTTCTTCTCTTTTTCCAATCGCTTGAGCCATGCCCTGGCCTGCGCGGCGACGTTCTTCGGCGCGGTTCCGCCGTAGCTGACGCGGCTTTTCACCGAGGATTCCACCGACAGCACCTTCATGACGTCGGCGGTGATCTTCGGTTCCACCGCCTGCATGTCCTTCAGGTCGAGTTCGTGCAGCGCGACACCCTTTTTCGTCGCGATGCCGACGATCCGGCCGGTGACGTGATGCGCCTCGCGGAACGGCATTTTCAGCGTTCGCACCAGCCAGTCGGCGAGATCGGTGGCGGTGGCATAGCCTTCGCCCGCCGCCGCCTTCATGGCCGCCTCGTTGGGCACGAGATCGCGGACCATGCCGGCGATGGCGCGGATCGACAGCGACAGCGCCGTATAGGCCTCCATGGCGCCGGCTTTGTCCTCCTGCATGTCCTTCTGATAGGCCAATGGCAGACCCTTCATGACGATCAGGAGCCCGTTGAGCGAGCCGATCACCCGGCCGGTCTTGGCGCGCACCAGTTCCGCCGCGTCCGGATTGCGCTTCTGCGGCATGATCGAGGAGCCGGTGGTGAACTTGTCCGACAGGCGGACCAGACCGACCAGCGGCGAGGTCCAGATCACGATTTCCTCGGCAAAACGCGACAGATGCACGGCGGCGATGGACGCCGCCGACAGCGTTTCCAGCACGAAATCGCGATCCGACACCGCATCGAGCGAATTGTTCATCGGCCTGTCGAAGCCGAGCGCCCGCGCAGTGGCATGGCGATCGACCGGGAACGAGGTGCCGGCCAGCGCGGCGGCGCCGAGCGGGCTTTCGTTGAGGCGCTTGCGCGCATCGGCGAAGCGGCCGCGGTCGCGCGCCACCATTTCCACATAGGCCAGCAGATGATGGCCGAAGGTCACCGGCTGCGCGGTCTGCAGATGGGTGAAGCCGGGCATCACCGTCCCGGCATGTTCCAGCGCGCGGTCCACCAGCGCACGCTGCAGGGCGGCGAAGGCGTCATCCAGCTCATCGATGGTGTCACGGACGAACAGGCGGAAATCCGTCGCCACCTGGTCGTTGCGCGACCGCGCGGTGTGCAACCGGCCGGACGCAGGGCCGATCAGTTCGCCGAGCCGGCTCTCGACATTCATATGGATGTCTTCGAGCGCCCGCTTGAAGGTGAATTTGCCGCGGGTGATCTCCGACAGGATCGTGTCCAGGCCGGCATCGATATCTTTCGCATCCCTGGCCGTGATAATGCCCTGTTTGGCGAGCATCGCAGCATGGGCCTTGGAAGCCGTGATATCCTGGGCATACAACGCGCGGTCGACGTCGATGGAGACGTTGATCTCCTCCATGATCGCGTCCGGGCTGTCGTCGAACAGCCCGCCCCACATCTTGTTGCTCTTGTTGCCGGACTTGCCGCCCTTGCCTGAAGCCATGAATTACCACTCATTCTGTGGCAGACCGCACCGAACGATCGCGCGCAATCGGCCGCATTTCATTTGCGCCCCTGCATAGCCATAACCGAGACTGAATGACAGACCCCACCCCCGATCACCCGCCTGCCCCGTCCGCTTCCCGCCCGAGCAAACGCCGCATGATCGTGCTCGGCGCCGTGCTGGTCGGCGTCCTGATCGGCTATGCCGCGGTGGCGCGGATCGACGATCTGTGGCGCGGCACACCGGGCGACCCGACCTGTTTTCCGGCGGTCGAAACGGCCAAACGGCTGGAGCCGCTGGCGCGCGGCGAAGTGGCCGGGCTGACCATGGCGAAAACGCCGCTGAAGCTGCCCGATCTTGAATTCAAGGACGCCGAAGGCCAGCCGACCCGGCTTTCCAACTGGCGCGGCCGCACGGTGCTGCTGAATCTGTGGGCCACCTGGTGCGTACCCTGCCGCAAGGAGATGCCGGCGCTCAACGCGCTCGAACAGAAGCTCGGCGGTCCGGATTTCCAGGTGGTGGCGATCAATATCGACACCCGCGATGCCGAGAAGCCGAAAGCGTTCCTGAAAGAGGGCAACCTCAACCGGCTCGATTACTTCACCGACGCATCGGCCAAGGTGTTCCAGGAACTCAAGGGCATCGGCCGCGCGCTGGGCATGCCGACCTCGGTGCTGGTCGACGGCAAGGGCTGCGAGATCGCCACCATCGCCGGCCCCGCGGAATGGAACAGCGACGATGCCGTGAAACTGATCAGGGCCGCAGTGACGCAGAAAGCGGCGGGACCGTAGCCCGCACGAGCGAAGCGACTGCGGGACAATCGTTTATGTGGGAGCGCCGGCCCTGCAATCGCGGAGTTTATCATCGGGCGCGCTTTGCGCGACCCGTTGGCTCATGCGGGCTACAGGAAACCTAAGCTGAAACATCCACGTTGCCGCCGATGCCGGCGCCGAGATTCGCCTGCGACGACGGCTGCGCGCCGCCGAGCAGCGTCATCACCGTCGAGCGCTCCATGTCGGCATTCGACTTGATGATCGACGTCGCGATCTGCTGCTGCGTTCCCGCCGCCTTCATGGCGAGCGCGCTGGCGACCAGGGCCATATCCATCTGCGCATACTCCGTAACAGGAGCGGTGTAGCGGCGCGGGGTTAATGAAAACTGAGTCTCAACTCGCACCGGCGCGGAACGCGGCGCCGAGCGTGCGCAGGGCGCCGCGCGCTCCGGCATCCGTCGGATTGGAATGCAGCATCGTCTCGGCATCCTGCAATGTCGGCAAACCGAGGCGCGGGCCGAGATCGATAGTGCCGGCCGGGGCGACACGGCGAACCAGCGCGCCAACGGCGAGACCGGCGGAGATCGCTGCGCCGATGGTGGCGACACCGCCGCCAACGAACGCTTCCGTCCATGGAATACCCGCCCGATCGAGTGCCTCGATCGCCGCCGAACGCACCGTACATGGCGCGGATTGCGCAGCCAGCCTCAGCGGCTCGCCGGGTGCATGCCGAAAATCCGGAACGCCCATCCAGCCGAACGACTCCTCCATCGGCACCTCGCCGTCGCCACGCCGCCTGTCGACCCGCAGCACGATGGCCGCGTCGAGATCGCCCGCATCATAGGCCGACAGCAAGGCGCGCGACGTCTCGATCCGCAATTCGATCACCAGCGACGGATCGGTCTCGTTCACGGACAATCCTGGCCTGCGGCCGGAAGACATCCTCATCAACCTCGTCGAGACGCTGCCGGAAAACTGGTCGTTCGGCCACGGCATCGCGCAGTATGTGACATGATCACGCTGCGCGCTGCGTTCACAGCACATCTCTGCGG